>Ga0210387_10000753_pt1 | contig 23804 bp, 19 predicted proteins | sample IncBWC7OmetaG_FD_160108 | JGI IMG/M metagenome (GOLD analysis project Ga0210387, IMG submission 160108) | Forest soil microbial communities from Barre Woods Harvard Forest LTER site, Petersham, Massachusetts, United States - Inc-BW-C-7-O ...
TGATTTGCCGCTTTTCCCGGGCCACCGAGCCGTGATGGGCGAGCGCGAGCTCTTCACCCGCTTCGTCGTTGAGCGCGGATGCCAGCCGCTCGGCGAGCCGCCGACTATTGACGAAGATCATCGTCGTTCGATGCTCTCGAATCAGTGCCACGAGTCGCGTGTGCACCGCGGGCCACACTGACCGGGCGCCCGCTGCGCCGCGTGTGGCTGGTCCGGACGCGATATCCCGCGAGCGATCCGATTCGTCGCCTTGCTCGCTGACCGGCTCTGGCATCTCGACGCTGAGCCGCAAGGGCTTGCGTTGAGCGGCGTCGATGATCGTCACCGCACGCGGCGCTTGCAGCTCATCGAAACCGCCGAGCAAGCGCGCGACTTCGTCCAATGGCCGCAGCGTGGCCGACAGGCCGATGCGTTGTAGCGATAGTGCACCGCGCAGCGCTTGCAAGCGCTCCAACGACAGAAACAGGTGCGCGCCGCGCTTGCTTGCGACGAGTGAATGGATTTCGTCGACGATCACCGTCTCGACCGAGGCCAGAATTTTGCGTGTTTCCGAGGTCAGCAGCAAAAATAGCGACTCTGGCGTCGTGATCAGGATGTCGGGCGGCGTGCGTCGCATTCGCGCGCGCTCGGCCTGTGGCGTGTCCCCCGTGCGCACTCCCACGCTCGGAATGCGGATGGTTTTCTGAAGGCGCCGTGCCGCCGCCGCAATCCCGACGATCGGTGCGCGCAGGTTGCGCTCGATATCCACGGCTAGCGCCTTGAGCGGCGACACGTAGAGCACTCGGCAGCGCGCGTCGCGGTCGGGCTCCGGGGTGTTCATCAAACGGTCGACCGCCGACAAGAACGCGGCCAAAGTCTTGCCGGACCCAGTCGGCGAGAGCAGCAACGTCGATGTGCCCGCGATGATCGGTGGCAGCCCCAACGCTTGCGCGCGCGTCGGCGCTCCGAGCGTCCGTTCGAACCAATCACGCGCTGGAAGCGAGAGCTCGCTCAGGGGATCTGCGGTCACGATGGCAGTCTGACTCAGGGCCTTCGCCGCGTCCTAACAGTAGGACATTGCCGCGTCGGCTGCACAGCCGACCGGCGTTTAACCCGGGTTTTGTTGGGCCAGAATCTGATGCACCGCGGTCAGCAGGTTTTTGAACAGCAGCGGTTTGCTGAAAAACGCGCGCACGTTGCTCGGACGCGGGATGTCCTGCCGATACGTAGCGCTCGTGAAAATCACGGGAATGCTTTGGTAGCGCGGATCGCTCAGCATCCGCTCGCACAGCTCACTGCCATCCATTTTCGGCATCTTGTAGTCGGTGATCACGAGCTCGACCGGTTGCTCGGCGAGGCGCGTCAGCGCTTCGTCGCCGTTCGACGCAGTGAGCACGAGAAAACCTTCTCCGATCAGAAGGAGGGCGAGCACCTCGAGAGACGCAAATTCGTCATCGACGACGAGTACGGTGTGGGGCCCTGCGGTCATTTCACGGGCATTACACGCCTTCTGGAGAACGCGGCGTTTCGTTGTGGCGTGCCGAGAATTCCTCGGAGTGCGCCACGACCTCGGCGGCGCTGCGCGCGTCCGGCGCGACCTCGATCCCGCGTCCGGTGAGGAAAAACTCACGCGCGGTCGTTTCGTGAGCACTCGCGCGCTGTTTGACGATCGAAATTAGGCGTCGCATTTTTGGCCCGATGGTCATGTACTCGAGCAGAAACAGATTCTCGACCAAGGCCGAAATGCCTTCGACTCGCATTTCCATTTCGGGGCCGGAGGGTTTCAGCGTCTCATCGGTCAATATGGTCGTGACGCCGCGCGTCCGGAGCTCGCCGAGGAGCGCGGTGATGAAGCGGATCGTGCGTGTGGGGTCGAACGCGGCTTGGCGAAAGCCGTCCAAGCTGTCGATCACGAGCCGCTTCGCGTCGATGCGTTCTACCTCGGCGAGCAGGCGCGCGCCGAGCTCATCCAAGCCGAACTCGTGGGAAGGTTGCCAAATGTGCGAAAACTTTCCGCGTTTTGCCTGGTTTCTGAGATCGAGCCCGATGCGCTCGCCACCCTGGCAAAGGCGATCGGGCGACTCATAGAAACCGAACAGCACGCCGGCTTCATCGGCCTCGGCGCCCGTGTTCAGAAAATGCAGACCGAGCGTGGTCTTGCCGCTGCCCGAGAAGCCCAGGGCGACCGACGTCGTTCCGCGTAGCATGCCGCCGTGCAGCATCGCGTCGAGCTCTCGGACCCCCGTGGCCAAGCGTTGGTCGCTGGCGCCGGCGGGGCGCGTCGAGCCAGCCAGCAAATCCTCGAGCTTCGGGTGGATGATGACGCCTCGTTCGCTGATCGACAGCTCGTGTCGACCGAGCAAATGTCGAGTGCCGCGGAATTTCAGCACCTCGATCGTACGCGAGGTGCGACGCCGATACTGCTCGAAGGCGAGCTCGACCAAGCCGTCGACCATGGTGTGCTCGGGGTCATTGGCGTCCGCAGCCGTCATGTTCGCGAGCAAGACGGTCGTGCAATTGGTCATCGCGCTCAACATTTGCAGCTCGACGACGAACTCCTTCAGCGCGACATCGTTGTCGGCCATCGCGCGCGCCGGTGAAATGCCGTCGATCACCAAGAGCGACGCCTTTTCGTCCAAGATCACGCGACGCACCATCTCGAGCAAGCCGCGCAACTTCTCGTCACGCAGCGCTCGATATGCACCCACGTAGGACAGGCCATTGTTGATCACGGCGGCATCGAAGAACTGCATCGTGTGCAGGTTCTTGAGCATCGTGGCGTGAGACTCGGCGAGCAGCGTCATGTACGCAGCCCGCCCGCCGCGCTTGACGTGCTCGAAGCACAGCTGATTGCCGAGCGTCGTCTTGCCCGTTCCGGGGCGGCCCATCACCAAGTAGATCGCGCCGCGCACGAAGCCGCCGCGGAGCAGCGCGTCCAGCCCGGGGACACCCGTCGGCGCGCGTTCGACCAGCCATTTGCCGTCGGGATCGGTTTGCTTGAGATCGCTCATGAAGTTCGCGCCACGCCTCGCCGCCAAAGTTTCGCTACGCTGTCGAGCAACCGCGGCGGGTCCAGCGGTTTGCTGACGTGCATCTGAAAGCCGGCCAGCAGCGCGGCGCGGCTGTCCTCGGCCCCCGCGTGACCGGTGAGTGCGAGCGCAGGCACGAATGCGCCCGCTTCCTCACCCGAGGCTCGCAATAGGCGCATGAAGCTGTGTCCGTCTTGCTCGGGCATACCGATGTCACACACGATCACGTCCGGATGGCGCGCGCGAAGCATGCGCCGCGCTTCGTTGGCAGATGCAGCAAGGCCGACCTCGGCGCCCTCGCGCGCAAACAGCACGTGGAGCAGCTCGCGCGCGTCTGGGTCGTCGTCGATGACCAGCACGTATGCGCCACCGAGCAGGCGGCTCGTCGGCGGCTGGGATTCGGCGGGGCTCGGCGTGGATTCGGCTTCGGTGGCGACTGGAAGCGTGACCGTGAACGTCGAGCCGTGGCCTTCACCGTCGCTCTTGGCGTGCACGCTGCCGTGATGCGCTTCCACCAAGTAGCGCACGATAGCGAGGCCCAGGCCGAGCCCGCTGCCTCGAGAGCGCAGCAGCGGATGGTCAGCTTGCCGAAAACGCTCGAACAGAAACGGCAGAAATTCGGGCGAGATGCCGCGCCCGTCGTCTGCCACCTCTAGCCGCACGTTCGCTCCGGCGCGTGTGGCGCGCACGACGATCCGCCCGCCGTCAGCGGTGAACTTTACGGCGTTGCTGAGCAGGTTCCAGATCACTTGCTGCAAGCGCACGGCATCACCGAGCACGTGAGCGGCGCCCAGCGTCAGGTCGCGTTCGATGGTCACGCGTTTCTGGTTCGCGGACGGCGTTGCTGCTTCTACGGCCGCTTCCACTACTCTTCCGAGGTCGAGCCGGGCCAGCTCCAGCCGCAATTTGCCGCTGATGATGCGCGAAACGTCGAGCAGATCTTCAATTAGACTCGCTTGCGCCTTCGCGTTGCGCAAGATCGTTTCGACTGCGCGTTCTTGCTCGGCTGGCGGCAGTCCTCCTGCTCGTAAGATGTGCGCCCAGCCCGTGATCGCATTCAACGGCGTGCGGAGCTCGTGACTGAGCGTCGCGAGGAACTCGTCCTTGATGCGGTTCGCTTCCTCGGCACGCGCGCGCAACGCTCGCTCGTTCGCGAGCTCCGCTGCTGCAGCTTTTCCGTTGGTGCGCATGCCCGGAAACCGGGGTCGATGTTACACCGCTTGCGGCGTTACGGATCGCGGCACTAGCTAGGAACGACGGCGAATCTCGTGGCGCTTTGCGACACTGCAAACAGAGTGTGGCATTTGATCACGAGAATTGCGCCTTCACTGGGGAGGGTGAAGGCGGCGCGCTTTCCGCGTCGGCGCGGCAGGGAAGGCGCGAGTCCGACTCCGGATCAGTCGTAGTACTCGTTGCCCAGATGCGTGATGAGCTCTTCGCCCATCAGCCAGCGTAGCGTGTTCTTGAGCTTCATCGATTGGATGAAGACGTCGTGCTCGGGATACAAGCCTTCGGCCGTCTGCGGTGACTTGAAATAGAAACTGAGCCACTCTTGGACACCGCGGAAGCCGGCACGCTTGCTCAGATCGCCGAATAGCGCGAGGTCGAGCACGAGCGGAGCCGCCAAGATCGAGTCGCGGCAAAGAAAATCGATCTTGATCTGCATCGGGTAACCGAGCCAGCCGAAGATATCGATGTTGTCCCAGCCCTCTTTGGCGTCACCGCGCGGCGGGTAATAGTTGATGCGGACCTTGTGATACAGGTCGCCGTAGAGCTCCGGGTTGAGCTCCGGCTGCAGGATTGATTCGAGCGCACCGAGCTTGCTGACTTCTTTCGACTTGAAGCTGCCCGGATCGTCGAGCACTTCGCCGTCGCGATTGCCGAGGATGTTGGTCGAAAACCAACCCTTCATGCCCAAGCCTCGCGCTTTCAGACCGGGCGCAATCATGGTCTTCATGAACGTCTGACCGGTCTTGAAGTCCTTCCCGCAGATCGGCGTTTGCGTCTCGCGCGCGAGCTCGATCGCGGCGGGGAAGTCGACCGTCAGGTTCGGCGCGCCGTTAGCGAAGGGCACGCCTTCCTTCAAACAGGCCCACGCATACATCATCGAGTTGGCGATGGTCGGATCGCTCTCGCGCAGCCCCTTCTCGAAGGCTGCGATCGACTGATGTACTGGACCCGGCTCGAGATAAACCTCGGTCGAGCCGCACCACACACACACGCCACGTGAGCAGCCGTTGTCTTTGATGAAGTTGCGGATGTCGGCGCGCAGTTGCTCGACCATCTCCCATTTGCTCGCGCCGGTCTTGATGTGCGTGCCATGCAAGCGCTTCACGAACTCGGGATAGAACACCGCGGGCATCGGCTTGATCGCCGACATCTCTTCCTTCACCGGATCGAGGTGCTTCGACTCGAGCACTTCCGCGTGCACCGCTGCTTCATGCGCGTTCTCGGGGAACAGATCCCAGCCGCCGAACACGATGTCTTCCATCTTCGCGAGCGGCGCGAAGTCCTTGATGCGCGGCACGCGATTGTCGGTCCGCTTGCCCAAGCGAATCGTTCCGGTCTGCGTGATCGACCCGATCGGCTTGACCAGACCTTTGTTTGCGAGCAGCACGCCCGCGATCAACGTTGTGGACACGGCGCCGATCCCCGGCAAGAGTACGGCCAATTTGCCTTCGGCTTTTTGAACTTTCTCAGGTCGTTGCATGCGCGGCTCCTAGCAAGGTGCGTGCCCGTGCGCAATGGCACGAGTCAAGGAAATAGGGAATTTGTAAGATGAAAACGACGGCAGCGGTGATTCTCGTGGCGGGCATTGGGTCGCGGCTTCGACCGATCACCGATGATCGCCCGAAGGCGTTGGTCGATCTCGGCGGCGAAACGATCTTGGGTCGGGCAGTACGGCTTTTGGCGGAGTACGGCGTGCGAAAACTCGTACTCGCGACGGGCTACCGCGAGGATGCCGTGAAGGCGGCAATGCAAGGCGCGCCTTTGACTGTCGAGTACTGCAAGAACCCCGAGTTCGATAGCACGCAAAACTCCGTGTCGTTGGCGCTGTGTCGGGGCAGAGTTGGCTCCGACGCTTTCTTCAAGCTGGATGGGGACGTGGTGTTCCAGCGTCAAGTGCTGGAACGGCTGGACGCACCGTCTGCAGAGCTCGCCGTCGCGGTAGACGCGGGACGGACGCTAGATGCGGAGGCGATGAAAGTCACCGTCGAAGCAGGCCGCATCACCGCGTTCGGTAAGAGCATCGCGCTCTCCGCGAGCGCAGGCGAGAGCATCGGCATCGAACGCCTTTCAGGCTTCGCGTCAGCGAAGGTCTTCGACGCGTTGGAGCGGACGATCGCGGGGGGTGAGAAGGGCCTCTATTACGAGGACGTGTACTCGCGTTTGATTGCCCAGGGCGTGCTCGACGCCGAGCTCGTCGGGGTGCACGACCTGCCTTGGACGGAGGTCGACGACTTTGCCGACCTCGCGCGGGCCCGAGAGCTCGTGGGCCGCGCCGTCTGATCGGCGTGTCGCGAGGTAGGCACAGGTGCGAACGTCGTGACGCGGCGCGCTGATCGCGTAAATGAGCCGGAAACTGCGAGTTTGCGCGTTTCCGAATTGTAACCTGTTGAAATTAGCCTGGTTTAACCTGGTCTTACCAGTGAGGTGACAGAGGGACAGCGCTGTCGTTATTTTGCAACACTGTGTCCGGCCGAAGACACCTTTAGGGGGTCTAAGTTATCAAATCTTATAGGGTTTGCCCACTTGTCACGGCGCATGCTAAGGCCCATACATCCTTCAACCTAGGGTTCCCCTGGGCGACGAAAGAGAGTCTTGGTGATGACGGAACCACGCGTGACACGGGCCATCGTACTTGCAGCCGGCACTGGGTCCCGACTCAGTGAAGGCGCTGAGGCGCTGCCCAAGCCCCTGCGTGTAGTTGGAGGTGTGCCGCTCCTATTGCGCGTGCTCCGTACGCTGCAAAGCGCGGGCATCCAAGAGGCCGTCATCATCACCGGCTTTCAAGGCGAGCTCGTGCGTCGCACCTTGGCAGCAGAGCCCGACTTGGGCCTCGAGCTTACGTTCGTGGACAACCCCCACTACGACAAGAAGAACGGCGTGAGCCTCTTGGCCGCCGCAGCCTACGTCGATCGCGAGTGCCTGCTCACGATGTCCGATCACCTCTACTCGCCGGAGCTGGTGCGGCGTCTGCTTGCTGCATACGTGCCGGACGGGTCGTGCGCGCTAGCAGTCGACTACGACATCGAGCGTTGTTTCGACATCGACGACGCCACCAAAGTCGGCGTCGAGCACGGCAAGATCAAGAAGATCGCAAAAGAGCTGGAGAGCTACGACGCGCTCGACACGGGCGTGTTCCGCATCGGCCCTGCGCTGATCGCGGAGCTGGCTGCGGTCGAAGCGAGCAACGGAGACTGCTCGCTCAGCGACGGCGTGCAGGCGCTCAGCCGGCGCGGCCGCTTCTTGGCGACCGATGTCGGCGACGTACGTTGGATCGACGTGGACACGCCGCAAGCGCTGGCTTGCGCGGAAGCCATGCTGCGCGTCTTCGGCGACACCTTGGGTGACGAGCCCGGCGCGGGCGAGCCGCCGACCATCGATCCGGAGAGCATCGAGTTTTACGCGCCGAGTTGGGTGCGCGCGGCCAAGCCCTACAACGAGGACCACTTCGCGCTGGCTGATAGCCAGAACGACGTCCTGCGCATGATGTCGAACGAGAGCCCGTATTCGCCGAGTCCGCGCGTCATCAACGCGATCATCGAAGCGGCGACGCGTGGCAACTACTATCCGGGCGGCGCTCCAGCGCTGAAGTCGAAGCTCGCACGGCGTGACGCGCTCGGTGAGGGCAGCGTCATCCTCGGCGCGGGTTCGACCGAGCTGATCGACGTAGTGATCCGCACCTTCGTCGGTCCCGGCGAGGAAGTGCTGCTCAGTGTCCCGACCTTCAGCATGTACGAAGCGCGCACGCGCACGGTCGGCGGCATTCCAGTGCTCGTGCCGATGACCGAAGAACACGATCACGACCTGGCGGGTTTGATTCGCGGCGTGACCGAGCGCACGAAGGTCATCTTTCTGTGCACGCCCAACAACCCCACCGGCGGGCGCATCTCCGAAGCCGACATGAAACGCCTGTTGCGGCTCGGCTTGCCAACCGTGATCGACGAGGCGTATCACGAGTTCGGGGAGGGGGAGTCGTTCTCGCGGCTGCTCGAGGAGTTCCCGAATGCCATCGTTTTGCGCACGTTCTCCAAGGCTTTTGGCTTGGCTGGCATCCGCCTCGGCTACGCGCTCGCGCACCCCGCGGTGATCCGCTTGCTGTCGCGGGTCAAAGTGCCGTGGAACATTCCGGCCATCACCTTGGCGGCCGCGAGCGCGGCGCTCGATGACGCGGCCGAGTTCGACGCGCGCATTGGCGAGCTGCGTCTGGCCCGCGAGGAGCTCACGGACAAGCTACGCCGCATCGACGGCCTGCTGCCCGCAGAGAGCGAAGGCAATTTCGTGTTGATCGACGTTTCAGCGACGGGCCAGAGCGCCGAGCGGTTGGTCGAGGCCATGCTCAAGGACGGAGTTTTGATCCGGTCCTTGTCCGTGCACCACGCCAAGCGCAGCTATGTGCGTGTCACGGTCGGCACGCCGGAGCAAAATCTGCGCTGCGTAGCGGCGTTCGAGCGTGTGCTAGGTGGTCGCGTGCGGCGCGAGGCGCCTCGCGTTTACGTGACGGCTGCTAGTAGCGACGCCGAGTGAAGCGTTGACCTGTCGAAGCTCGCGGCACTCGAAGGAGTGCCGGCTTCGCTTTGGAGTGACGATGGCTGACTCGGGTGACCGCTTCTGGGACGGCTATTTTCGGAGCCTGAAGCCGCTCGAGGTCGAGGAACCAATCGATGTCTGGGTGCATCGGCCGCCGGCTTACGTGCTGGCGCGGCTGCTCGTATCGACCCCGATTTCTCCCAACATGGTCACCGTCTGCTCGATCGCGCTCGGCTGCGCGGCGGGGGCAGCGATCTTTGCCGACTTCCGCTGGCACTTGCCGCTAGCTGGTTTTCTGATTTTTAGCTCGGCAGTGTTCGACTGCGCCGACGGTCAGCTCGCACGCCTGCGGAAGAGCTCCTCGGCGTTCGGTCGCATGCTCGACGGCATGGCCGACCTAGTGGTCTCGAGTGTCGTAGTCGGCGGTGGGGCGTGGCTCGTGCTCCGCAAACTTCAGCAGCCGAGCTGGCACTTGGTCGTGGCAGCGGTCCTGGTTCTAATCACGATCGTCACTGGGTCTTTTCACACGACGATGTACGACCATTTCAAGAACGTGTTCCTGCGCATGACTCACCCGAGTTACCGCGAAGGAGAGGACCTCGACATCGCCGAGGCGCGTTATCGAGCGCAGCGCGCGTCGCAGTCGACGCTGATCCGCATCGTGTGGCGAGTGTACTTTTTTTACATGCGTAGCCAGCAGAACTACGCTGACAAATTCGATCCATACGCCAAGCGCCTAGTGCGGGAGTTCCCGGACTTCTCCGAGGCGCACGCCGCGATCTATCGAAAGCATGCGGGCTCGGCGATGCGCCTGTGGCGTCGCTTCTTTGGCTTTGGCTCGCTGGTGTTCGGCCTCGCGCTGTCCATCGGCTTCGATGTAACGGAGTACTATCTGCTGTACCGGCTGGTGCTGCTGAACGGCGTGTTCTACGGCTACCTTCGGCCGCTGCAACGTGTGGCTTCGATGCGCGCCTATGAGGAGATGGCGAGCGCTGCGTGAGCGATGCTATGTTGGTCGGGCGTGCGCCGTCCGACTTTCGCGCTGATCGGTTTCTTGTGCTGCCTGAGCCTACCCGCTCGGGCCGTGCTTTGGCCGAGCACCGTGCAGCGCATCGAGCGCGACTTGCATGCGCCCGAGGTCGAGGTTCGCCGGCGCGCCGCGCAAACATTGCGTGATTTGCCGGAGAGCGCTGGGGCGCGACTGGCGCGCGCGGCGCTCGACGACAGCGACGTGGACGTGCGGCTGACCGCGCTCGACGCCTGTCTCGGCCTGGGCGTGCCCGAGCTGGGGGATCACCTCGTGCCTTGGCTGACGGACGCTGAACGCCGGCTCCGCCTGGCAGCGGCCGAAGCGCTCGCCGAAAGTCCGACGCCGCGCGCCGTGCCTTCGCTCGGTCGCGCGCTCGGGGACGCGGATCCGGGAGTGCGTAGCGCGGCCGCCAACGCGCTCGGAAAGTCTGCGGCTCCGGAGGCCGTGCTCGCGCTGCTCGGGCACCTCGACGACTCAGCGCCCGAGGTGCGCAGGGATGTGGCGCGTGCCCTCGGCGAGCTCGGAGACGTGCGGGCCGTCGTGCCGTTGATCGGTAAGATTCAAGACGCGCGTCCGATCGTTCGTGAGGGCGTCGCCGAAGCGCTGGCGCAGCTCGGGGACGCGCGCGCCGTGAGCGCGCTCGTGCTCTCGCTACACGACGTCGATGACACCGTGCGCGTTGCGGCGCTAGACGCCTTGTCTCGCATCGCGGCACCGAGCGCGGTTTCGAGCATCAGCGGCTTGCTGCGCACGAGCAGCGAGAGCGTGCGCTCCGCGGCGCTGCAGGCGCTTTCGCACATCCACTCGCCGGCCGCCCTCAAGGCGCTGGTCGACGAGCTCGGGCCAGACGACCCTGGCCGTCCGCGCGCCGAGGTGGTGACGGCGCTCGGCCGCGTTGGGTCGGCGGCGCTGCCGGTTCTGCAAGCGTGTTTGAACGCGGACTCCGATCCCGATCGCGTGGACGGTTGTGCGCTCGCTGTCGGCCAAACGCGCGACCCGGCCGGCGCTTCGGCGTTGCGTGACGCGCTCGGGCGCGGGGCGCTGCGTCCACTCGCGGCGCTGCAAGCGTTGGCCGAGCTGCGTGCGGCCGATTCGCTACCCACGGTGCTGGAATACTTGTCCGACGCCGACGTGCTGGTGCGGCGCGCGGCGCTCCTCGCCGCCAAGGCTTTGCTCGATCCTCGGCATCCGGATGGCCGCGCGGTCGAGCCCATCGCGCGGGCTCTGGGCAAGGCTCGCGATCAACGCGTCGAGCAGGGGGATCTCCTGGAGTTGCTCGGGCAAACCGGTTCCCCGCGAGCGGTCGGCACGCTGTTGCCGTTTGCCGGATCGGGGGACGACGTGCTCGTGCGCACTCGGGCGCTCTCCGCGCTCGGCTTCCTCGGTGAAGCGGGACAAGTCCCGACATTGCTCGCCGCGCTCGACGACGACTCGGGCAGCGTGCGCTTGGCCGCTGCGCTGGCATTGGGCAGGCTGCCGCTCGTAGGCCGCGCTTCCATGCTGCTCGATCGCTTGGATCACGGTCCGGAACAAGACCGTGATTTGATCACGTTGGCACTTGGCGGGCTCGTCTCTCACACCCAAGATTCTGCCGTCGTTACCCGTCTCGAAAAGTCGCTAGAATCAGCACAAGGTGGCGCGCGGGACTCGCTCTTGGAATTGCTCGGTCGAGTGCCTCTGCCTGCTGCTGTCGCGAGCCTGGCCCGCGCGGTGAGTCGCTCGGGGCTCAGCGCCGATCGCGCGAAACTCGCGGAGGCCCTCGCGGCTCACCCCGCCGAGCGCACACGCCTCGTCGCGCTGCTCCTGGACCCGAGCGCGCCGGTGCGCGCGAACGCCGCTTGGTCGCTGGGCGAGATCGGAATTGTCGCGGACATGCCTGCTCTGGCGCACACGTCGACCGATGCGGACGCGAACGTCGCGGGTGACGCACTGGAAGCCCTGGCGCGGGTTGCTGCTCGCCAGCACGAGCGCATCGCGGCGCAGGTTTGCCCGCGCATCAGTGATCCTCGACCGCTGCTGCGCGCGCTGGCGTTGCGTGCCTTGCGCGTCGCCGGCGAGCGCTGCGAGCACGGCGAGGAGCTGACCGCGCTGAACCGCGATCGCGTGGATTTCGTGCGCCAATCGGCGGCGGTCCTGGTGCGTGACGTGCCCCGCAGCAACGCGGACGGCGAAGCCTTGACCCGCGCCCGAGACCACGACCCGAGCGGCGCGGTGGCGGCCGAGTGCGACGCGCGCTCCCCCGCGCCGCCTGATGGCGCCGAGCCAACGGTGATCGTGGTCATCCCGGCCGGAGAGGATTTGCCCGTGCCGGCGCAGCCCTTCGCGCTACTGCGCGCTGACGGCTTGGTTCGGCTCGGCATCTCGGATCGACGTGGGCACGTGTTCGAGCTCGCCGCGCCACATGGTGCGCTTTCATTGGTTGAATCTGCTTCGCCCTTCGAATAACGGAGTCGTTCGTGACTGCGGCGTTGATTGTCATCGAAATATCGGCGCCGAAGTTGTCCGACGACGCGCTCGCCGTTTTGGTGTCCTCATGTACGCGCGCCGCGCGCGGCGCAGAATGCGTGCTCGCCAAAAATGCAGCGGATGAATCACCCTCGGCAGTGGCCATCGTGTCGCTGCAGAGCGATGACAAAATGCGCGTCGAGGTGGGCGTCCGGCAGGGCGACCACGACTCCTGGCGAACCAAGGATTTTGCCTTCTTGGCCGCGGATGAAGCCATGGATCGCTGGCGCGCCGTCGGGTTCGCGATCGGGACGTTGGCGGAAAGCGAACCGCCGCCAGCAGACTCCGCGAGCGCTGCGCCTTCAGCCGTGCCGCTCGCGCCGCCGACAGTCGCCCCCGTCGCCCCCGCGAGCCCGCCTCACGCGCCGCCGAGCGCGTCGAAGCCAGCCCCGGGTGTGCGACTATTCGTGGGCGCGGTCGGCCTCGCCGGGCCTGGCCTCAGTCGCCCGAGCGCGCCCCCTGCCGGCGCCGTCAAGGACTCCAGTCCGTGGCGTATTGGCAGCGGCGTGCGTCTCGAGCTCGCTCCGCCGCGCGGTCCACTTTACGGTGCCTTTGCGGCCAGCGCCTCGACACGCGTCACGCGCGACACCTTGGGCGCGGACGTTCGCTGGTTCGACATATCGCTCGGACCGGGCGTCGCGCTGATCGGACCATTGACGCACAGCGGCTTGCAGCTCGGCGTCTCGCTTTTGGTCGAGGACTTCGACGTCAGCGCGAGCTTTCTCGACGGCCGTTCTCAGTCCGCACATCGTTGGCTGTTCGGCGTAGAGAGCACGCTCGGTGGGCGCGTGGAAGTCGTGCCCGACCTCTTCCTGACCGCCGATCTTCAGGTTGCGGATCTGTCGGGAGCCACCGACGTGCGGGTCTCGAACGCGGTCGTCGGCAGTGCCGAGTACGTTCGCGGTCTGGCTAGCTTTGGGCTGAGAGTGCGGCTGCGTTGAGCGAAGCGCCCGAGACTCAATGCTTGGTCACGCAGTGCAGCGCCTGACATTCCGACCTGTCCGGAGGACACGTGCTGTTGTCCAGGCACTCGACGCAGAAACCCGCAAAGCATGAATCATTGCCTTGTGGGTTGAGGAGCTCGCAGTCCGTGTGGTCCTCGCACTCGACGCACACGTTGCGATAGGTGTCGCACTGCGGCTCGCTCGCATCACAATCCGTCTTGGTCAGGCACGCCTTTGCGCAGCGCTGAAACGCTGGGTCACATGTCTCACCCGGCTTGCAGTCGTTTTCATGCAGGCGACACTCGACGCAGCGGCCGGCGGTCAGGTCACAGAACGGAGGTGCGTCATGGCCGCAATCAGCATCGGTTTCGCAACGCGTGCAGACCGCGACCGTCGGGGGACAAATCAGCCCACCGTCGCTGCATAGCTCGCCCGACAAACAAGGTTGGTTGTTCCCGCCTTGCCCGATCCCGATTTGAGGATTGCCGCCGAAGCCTGGCGCGCCGCCGGTGTTGCCAGCTCCCGCTCGGGGCGTGCCTGCGTCCCGCGGCGAACTTCCGAGGCCAGCATCGCCCGCCGTCTGTAGGCTGGAGCCGCCGCCGCTTGCGGCCAGGCCCGTCAAGCCTGCTCCGCCATTGGGATCGACCAGGTTGAGAGTCTCCCGGCCACAGCTCACCGCCAAAAGCAGCACAAAACAGCCGACGCATAACGCAACATTTCGCGTCCGCAGGTGGGCCGAGACGGCAGGCTGCCCGCTCATCACACATCATCATACCACGCAATTTCGAGTATTCGAGGTGTCGCGCCTGCTGAAACCAGGGTCAGGTACTATCTTCACCAAGGTGTCTAGTAGCCCCCGAACCCTGGCTGAGTCGAAGCTGCGCGTCGTCGCGTCGGCATCGCCCGATGGCATCGCGGCGCGGCAGCCTACGGATGAAGAGCTGATCGCCGCCGTGCAGCGTGGCGACCACCAAGTGGCGTCGGTGATTTACGAGCGGCTCGTGGGCGTCGTGGATCACACCTTGTATCGGGTCTTCGGCAGGCGTGAGACGGATCACGACGACCTGGTGCAAGCGGCCTTCGAACAGATCGTGGTGACGCTCTCGCGTCGCTCGTATGCGCGCGCTTGCAGTCTGCGGACCTGGGCTTCGAGCATCGCGAGTCACGTCGGCTTCAACGCCCTCCGCTCGCGCCGCCGTGAACGGCGGGTTTTGGACCGCGAAGCCGGCGTGGACATCGAGCCCGCTCGCTCCGGCATCGACGTGGAAAGTGAAGCCTCGGCGCGCGCGGAGCTCGAGCGCTTGAGAATGCAACTCTCGGACATGAAGTCGAGCCACGCCGAGGCCGTATTCCTTCACGATGTCCTGGGCCACGAACTTGCCGAGATCGCCATCATGACTCAGGTCAGTGTTTCCGCGGCGCAATCGCGCCTCGTGCGCGGACGCCGCGAGCTGTTTCGGCGTCTCGATAGGACATCGCCGCGCGGCAAATCGGAGGTCGAGTCGTGAGCGAGAAACGCTTTCCCTCGCAGCCTGACGACGTGTTGCGTCGCTGGGGCACTCAAGTCGTGCCGGTGGACACGCCCGCGCGCGCCTTGCAGCGTCGAGCGCAGGTCGTCGATGCATTGTCGCGTTCGATTCGTGAAAACGCAGATCAGCAAGAGCGCAGGTCGCGCGCGCGCTGGGTGGTGGGCCTCGGCCTAGCGGCATCGCTGGCGCTTGGCATTGGCGTAGCGGTCCACGTTCGGCGCGGTCTGGTGGATGCGAATCAGAATTCGGCGATCGTCGCCGAAGTGCAGGGCGCGGTCGTCGTCACCGAGGCGGGGCAAAGCCGAGTCTTGTCGCACGGCTCGAGCCTCGCGCTCCACACCGTGGGCGAAATCGAAACGGCGGCGGACGCTCAGGCTGATATTCACTCGCAAAAAAGCCTGGTGCACCTGAACCCGGCTACGAAGCTCACCGTCCCGCAAGCCACTTCGGTCGAAGAACGCTACCGGCTAGCCCTCGGCCGTGTCGACGTTTCGGTCGACAAGAACTCGCGTATCACGCGCAGCGTCGTGGTCGAAACACCGAATGCAGAGGTCGTCGTGCACGGCACGGTGTTCGCAGTGGGCGTCTCGCCGCGGGCTCAGCACACGGTCACCGACGTGAGCGTCACGCGCGGCTCGGTGTGGGTGCTCGCCAATGGCGTGCAGGTCGCGTTGCTTGGTCCGGGTCAACATTGGTCTTCCGAGACTCTGCTCGCGAGCGGCGCGAGCGCCCCGTCGGGCGCGCAGCTCGCGACTCCTGAGCCGCAGAAAACAGACTCCGCGAACGTGGATGCAGCGCCGACAGAGGCGTCGAGCTCGAGCCACGTCGTACGCCGCGAGCCGACGGTCGCTGAAGCCAAAGCCAGCACGCTCGCCGAACAAGAGCGGATGTTCCAAGAAGCGATCGACGCGCGTAACCGCGGAGATGATCCGCGAGCGGTGGAACTTTTCACACGCCTAGTGGCTCGTTACCCGAGTTATGAAGAGGCCGAGGTCCAGCTATTTCGCGCCCAAAAACGGCTCGGGCAAACGGCTGCAGCGGCCGCTGGTGCGCGTCGCTACCTGGCCGAGCATCCGCAAGGTTTTGCACACGAAGAGGCAAGATCCTTGGCTTTGAGCTCAGCAGCCGCGCAGCCGCGCTGAAATTTCTGCCTGCTTGGTGAGGGGGTGGTTACTCCCATAGCTGAAGAGTGAAGCTTGGGTCTGGTCTTCGATCGGGCCCCCGAGGAGGAATCCATGAAGGCTCTAAAATACGGTTTTGGTCTGATACTCGTCGGAGGCTTCGCGCTGACGGCATCTTGCGGTGGCTCGAGCAGTGGCGACTCGTCGGCTGCGGCGGGCTCGAGCTCGTCGAATGCCGGCAGCTCATCTGACACGGGCGGCTCGGACACGGTCACTGGTGGCGGCACGACGGGCACGACCTCGGGTGGTACGACAGGCACGACCTCGGGCGGCGCTGGCACGACCACTGGCGGCACGACGGGCACGACGACCGGCGGTGCCGGCACGACGACTGGCGGCATGGGCGCGACCACTGGCGGCGCAGGGGCGATGAACCCCGCAGGCTGTCCCGCGGCGTCCACGATGCCGAAGACCGGCGACGCCTGCACCGCGACCGCTGGTGGGCGCGCCACGACTTGCACTTACGCGGCAGATCCTGGGGAGGATATGGCCTGCGGTTGCGCGCCTGCGCGCGTCGGCGGGCGCGGTCCGGGCGGCGGCGCGGCCGGTGCGCCCGACGTGATGGATACGCTGACCTGCGTGACCACTTGCGCTGCGCACACCAGCACTCCGCCAATGAGCGGTGAAGCGTGCACGCTGAACGCGTTCACCGCTTGCACCTTCGGCCCGGACGCTCGCACCAACACGGATCGTTGCCGGTGCACGGCGAACAAATGGGTTTGCACGGCAATCGGCGGCATGGGTGCGGCCGGCGCTGGCCCGTGACGTGCTTCGCGCCGTCTGAGAAGACGGCGCGCTTCGCAACTCGAATAACCTAGGAGCACGTTCTGCGCGGTGTATTGCGTCGCCATCTTCGGATGGCGGCGTGAGGCGCCGCGCAGGCGTTTTGTGCGTGCGCGATCCGCGCTCCTTGAAGAGGTGTTCGCGCTCCGCGCCAGCGCAGCGCTGCGATCGTGCGGTTGTTCACTCGCGTGACCAGCGCGCTCCGTGAGCGCGGCGTCCGCGAAACGCTATGCAGTAGTGAGGCCGCCGCGCGCTACTTAGCGCTGCATTGCATGTTGCACATCAAGTCGCCCGGTGCGCAGCCGCACGAGCTCTTGTGTGGCTTCGGTGCGGCTGGTGCAGCCGTGCCCGGATCTGCCGCTGCGGTGCCCCCTGATTTCTTCGGTGCTGCGCCGCCAGCTACCGCGTGATGGGCCACGCCGGCGACCGCCTTTGCGCTCGGCGCAGGCTCTTCTGCGGTACCGGTCGAAGGCGGCGTTGCGGTGATGACGGGCGCTGGAGTCGGCGCCGGCGCGACGGGCGCAGGCGGCGCGACGACGACGGGTGCCGGCGGCGGTGGCGGCGGGGGCTTCAAGACGATCGCACCGCCGACGATGGCAGCACACAAAACGAGCGCGACGCCGATGTAGAGACCCGTCTTGCTCTTGCCGCCACTGCCTGGATAGCCAACTGGCTCAGCCGAAGCAGCGAACCCGCCACCGAGCGGAGCTGCGATGCCGAGCGGCGGCGCAATGCCGAATGGCGGCGCGATCGGCGCGGACATTGCGGCGATCGGCGCCGCTTCCGTCTTCGTTGCGGCGGCGGTGAGCGCTTTGAGATCGATCAAGCCGGAGTCGTCTCGCGACGCTGCACTGGTCGCGGGACGTGACGACGGTCGGCTCGCTGCCACTGGACTCGATGCGGAGGTCAGCGCGCTGAGTGAAAACAGCACGGACGATTCATTGCGCGCGCCGGTGCTCGAGCCACCGCCACCGCCCAACCCAAGACCCGCGGAGCCGCCACCGTGATGTCCGCCGCTGTGCTCGGGCGCGCTCGTCGTTACCTCTTCTTCACTGCCGGCGCTCTCGATGCCGCCGAACAAATCCGCCGCGGCGCCGCGCACCGGGCGAGCAGCTGCGCGCGGAGCGGTCGCAGCTGGCGCGGCCCAAGGTGAGGGCGTGGCGGCCGCGGGTGCAGGTGCGGGAGCCGCTGTGGCGGCGTGCAACGCCTCGACGATTTCTTCCACCTCTCCGAGGGCTTTCCAATCAGCGAAGCCATCGGCCCAGAGATACGTCTCGGCGGTCACTTGGCCCGCGTTGTAAGCAACGACGATCTCCGCAACGCTGAGATTTCGTTGATCGCCTTCGCCGAAGTCCACCGAGTACTGCGACCCGGTGTCTTGTTCGACGGCGCCCGCCGACGCTGCATCCGGCGCTTCGCCGGCTGCGGTGTACACGTTCGCGGGACTGGTCTTGCCGTCGATGACGATTGTGGCCCCGCATTTGCGACACCGAATCTTGGCCAGACGATCAGTAACTTTTTCGTCTGCAATCGAGTACTTAGCTTGGCACGCAGGACAGGAAATCTTCACAATCAGCCTCGCGGATGCGCCTTTTTGGAGGGGAAAGCTGTGCGCTTTCGGATCCCAGAGAGCGCTAGCCTAAACGCTAGCTACGCTTACGTTCAATTTTCGGTCTCAGCGGGAGCCCGAGCAGGGCCCCTCTTTTATCATTCCTGGTGAAGATCGCTAGACCCCACGCAGGGTTCCGGAGGTTCGACCCCGCTTTCCTGGGTCGCCTTTGGTGCCGGAAAATTACAGCTTCGTGGCCGGCTGTCCGCGAATCGCGCCATAGCCGGCACCCGAGAATTAGGCTCCCATCGCGAACAGCGCCAGGTCCAGCGCGTCGAGCCGTTCGGCGAGCGCCGGATTTTCGCCGTCTTCCCGTTGGGCCAGCTGCAGCTCACGTTTGGCGGCGGCCAGGTCCCCTTGAGAAATCAAGGCATCTGCCCGGCTTGCGTAGCGCTTGGCCGACGCGGTTCGGCACAGCTCGTCGAGCGATTTTGCTCCAACGCCCACGTTCGCGACGCGTGGCACCTCGCTGCCGCCCAGACGAAGCTGCCCCTTGGCGAGCGCTAGGTCGTAGCGCGGCCGGAGGTCAGGGTGGGAGAGCACCCGATACGCCTCCGCTCCGCGCTGGAACACGCGACCGAGCACGACCGCGGTGTCTGCGTCGTAGTCGGGGTGCGCGTCGGGGTGGAACGCCAGCGCGAACTCGTGAAACGCGGCCTTCACGGCGGCATCGTCGGCGATCTCGAGCACGCCGAGCAGCTCGTAATAGCTCGAGTCGTCGAGCACGGCTGCCCACTCGTACACGCGCTCCACGTTGGCGTCGTCCGCGAGCATGGCACTCACACTTGGCGCGCGGCGTTGCGCTGCGTCATCCAAGCGATATCGCTCGCGTCGGGCAATGCGACGAGCCGAACTTGTGCGCTGGTGGCGCGCCCAGTGAGCACTTCTTTCGCGCTCACATTGAGCATGCCATTCGTGTCCAGCGAAAAGCTGAGCGCGATTTGCACCTCGCCGCGACGAGCGGGACTGAGCCCGGCGAGCTCTACTTCCCCGAGTAGCGTGTTCTCGCCGAAGCGACTGGATTCGCCTTGGCTGATGCGCACCTTCACGAAGGTTTGGTTGTCCGCCGCGGTGACGAAGATGCGCGTGCGTTCACAGGGCACCTGCGTGTTCCGCTCGATGACCGGGTCGCAAAAGCCGTTGACCGTCTCCACCGCCAGAGTGAACGGTGTCACGTCGATCAATAATGGCGGGGGCGGAGCCGTGCGCGGAGCCGGCACCGGTTCGAAACCACCGAAGCCCGGCGTTGGCGCAACGGGCAAGCCCGGCGTTTCCAGCGTCCCGAACTGTGACGGGCTCGGCGCCGGGGCTGCTTGTTGGAGCGGAACCGTGCGTTGCGGAGCGAACGCCTGCGCCGGTGGGGCAAACGCCTGCGCTGCTGGCGGCGGTGCGTAGGCGGGTGGTACGGGCGGCGCGTACGGCGGCAGTGGTAACGGCGGCACGGGTGGCGCGGCGTCGCGCGGTGCTCCGACGCGCGTGACCTCTTCATCCGGGAGCTCTGGTAGCGGTAGCGCGTCTTCGTCGTCCAGCTCGACGGGTTGCGGCGCGGGGGCTCCGAGCGCGGGCGACCCATGAAGCCCCGGTTGAATCGGTGGCGATTCGAGCTCCTCGAAATCGCCGTCGCCGAGCGCGACCGCTACGCTCTGTTCGCGCGGCGCGGGCCCCTTAGCGGTAACGAGCGGTAGGTTGCCGTACTTTCGCGCGATCTGATCCGCGTCCAGCGCGGGTTTTACGGGCCCTTGTGCGCCGACGAGCGGCAGCCCCAAGGCGTCGTTCATGGCTTCGCGCGCGCGCAGTGCGTCCTCGGACGCGCTCGCCAATGTGGGGCCGCTGACGGCGCGGCCCGCTTCGGGACCGAGGCCGGGTCCTGTCTTCGTGCGCCCGCGTGAGCCGAGGCCGCCCAGGGTGTTTGCCAGCGGCGCGGTCGACGGCGCTTTGCCCAGCGCGCCGAGCGTGGATTCGTTCGTCACGCTGGGCATGCGTTCGCGCGGCGCCGAGCTCGGTTGCAAGCCCGGCGACGTGGGCATGTGCGGGCGACCGAAAAACGGCTGCGTGCTGGGGATGCCCGGCGAGCTCTCGAAGCGCGGCCGGTGGCCAGGGGGCTGCGTGCTCTGTCGCTTGCGCGCCGCGATCGGGTTTTGCGCGTCACTGAAGTTCGGGTGCGTCTGGCGCGCCGCCGGGCTCGGCGCCGGAGGGATCGTGCCGCGCCGCTTTTCCGCGCCGCTCAGCGCGGCCGCCTGGATAGCCGCGCCGATCGCCACGACCTCGTCGGGGTTGATGTTCGCGCGCAGCGGCTTCCTGAAAAACTCCTCGACGCGCTTGCGCACGAGCGGGATGCGCGTCGAGCCACCAACCAATAGGACCTGGTCGAAGTCATTGGCCGTCAAGCGCGCGATGCCCAGCGCTTCGCGGCAGACGTCGAATGTGCGGTCGACGATGGGCGCGGCCAGGCGCTCGATCTCGCCACGCGTCATGGAGAACTCGAAATGCACCGTTTTGCCGCCGACACCGTGGCCGATGTCGTGCACCGTCACGCGCACCTCGTTGTCGGTGGAGAGCTGATGCTTGACGGTCTCTGCGGCGGCCCGCAAGCGCTCGAACACTTGCGGATCGGCGCGCGCGTCCAGCCGGTGCTGAGCGAGCAGCACTTCGCTCATGCGCTCGGCGATGGCCAAATCCAGATCATCACCCCCGAGGAAGGTGTTGCCGGCCGTGGCCAACACCTCGAACACGTTGTTCGACAAGTCGAGCAGAGTCACGTCGAACGTGCCGCCGCCGAAGTCGTAGACGGCGACGCGCTCGGAGCTCGAGCGCCCATAGCCGTAGGCGAGCGCGGCCGCGGTCGGCTCGTTCAAAATGCGCATCACCTCCAAGCCCGCGACGCGCCCGGCGACCTTGGTCGCCGCGCGCTGTAGATCATTGAAATTCGCGGGCACCGTGATCACGGCGCGGTCGACGGTCTCGCCGAGCGCGGCTTCAGCCACGCTCTTGGCCTTGCGCAGCACGAAAGCGCTGATTTCCGGCAGGGTGTACGTCTCGCCACGGGCTACGACGAGCGCGGCCTGGCCTGGCCCTTCGCGCATTTCGAAGGGAAAGCGCGAGCGCGCGCGGCGCACTTCTTCCGAGTCCCAGCTCCGGCCGATCAGGCGCTTGATCGAGTAGATCGTGCTGGCTGCATCGACGATGCGGCGCTCTTTCGCCGCGCGACCGACCAACACGTTGCCGTTCGGATGAAATGAAACCACGGACGGAATCAGGGTCTGCTGCGCTTCGTCGGTCAGCGCGGAGGCTTGCCCGTCACGCACGACCGAAACGACCGTGTTCGTGGTGCCGAGATCGATGCCGATTACCGTGGACATGCGCTCCTAATTCAGGCAGCAGCCGAAAGGTTCGAAAGAGCCTGGTCATACCAAGCTTGTACCGAGCGCTCGAATGGCCACATCCAGCCGTAGTCGGGTCCGGTGAAGCGCTGCACGATGTGCGCGCGAAGGGCGGTCGAGCGCGCGGCGTCCACGCCCAGGAGCTCGGCTGTCGCGCGCAGCGTCTCTTCGTACGCCTCCCACTCGATGCGCGCGCGGCCATAGGCCAAGCCGAGCGGAAAGAATGGGATCAGGTACAGGAAGGTCATCAGCAGCGAACCGTAGCGGCGCCGCTGGCGCAAGTGAACCCGCTCATGACGCAGCAGGATCACTCGATCCAAGTCGCTCATCTGCTCCCAGGTCGGTGGGACGTACAGCGTGTTGCCGAGCACCGTGTGGTAACGGGTGAGGTAGCTGCGTTGTCCGCCAAGGGTTAGGCATTTCAGCGCGAGGTCGATGGCGCGCGACGGCCAGTGACCGCGCTTGGGCACGATACGAAACGTCGGAAACTCGGCCCGAATCGTTTCGATGAAGCGACCCGTTTGCTCCATCAAAGCGAGGCGGATGGTAGCGCGCTTTCTGTTTCAAGTGCGCGCAAGTGTTGCGGCCGGATGGCCGTTCCCGCAACAGCGGAAGGCGCAGCGCCCCGCGCCGGCCCTCGTTCGGGCGCTTGCCAGCGTCGCGTTGCATCGCTACGCGCCCACGCCGCAACTCAAGCTCCTGATTTTTGGGGTGGTCACGCGCCGCGACGTTTGCCGCCTCAGCCTTCGGTGTCACGCCAGTCTTCGGCGTCACGAAGGCGACCGTGCGGGCTCGGCTATTGGCCGAGAACGTCGCCCGCTTTGAGCGCACGTCCGTGGATCAGATCGAGCGCGGGCAACTCTTTGCGGCCCTCGACTTGGGCGCGGCACAGCTCGAACGCGCCGTCGGCGGTACTGACGAGGACGCGTTTTTGCTCCACGCTGACCAGGCCGGGTGCGCCGCGCGCCGGCCCCGGGTCGAGGGTTGCTCGAGCGACTTTCAGCGGTCGCCCGTGCAGCAAGGTGTGTGCGCCGGGTCGAGGCGCGAGCGCGCGCACGAGGTTCACCAGATCACGCGCGCTGCTCGAAAAATTGAGCGCGCCGTGGTGGCGTTCGAGCAGCGGCGCATGAGTCGCTTTTTCATGCTCTTGGGGCACTGCAGCGAGCGCTCCGTCGACCGCGTGCCCGAGCTCTTCACGCACCAGCTGCGCGGCGGTGCTGGCGAGGCGCTCAGCGAGCTCGCCTGCGGTCTCGTCGGCGCCAATCGCGATGCTGCGGCGGGCGTACACCGGACCCGTGTCGAGCCCTTCGTCCATCTGCATCAGACACACTCCGGTTTCGGTATCACCGTGAGCGATCGCCCAATTGATCGGTGCCGCGCCGCGCCAACGAGGCAAGAGTGATGCATGTAGGTTCATGCACCCACGCCGCGGAGCATTCAGCACGGGCGCCGGCAGGATGCGTCCGTAGGCCATCACGAGTGCCACGTCTGGTGCGCGTTCGAGCAGCCACTGATCCAGATTGCCGGTCTTGACTTTGACGGGTTGGTGGACGGGAAAGCCGAGCTCCAGCGCGGCGACCTTCACGGCGGGTGGTTGCAGATTCAAACCTCGGCCTGCAGGCCGATCAGGCTGGCACACGACTCCAACGATTTCAGCTACTTCCGCCAATGCGTGGAGCGCTGGGACTGCGATCGCTGGTGTACCGAAGAAGACCGCGCGCACGCTCGTGCGTATACCAGATGAGTGTGCTCGTTGCTCCCCGCGGGGCCCGACCGAGAACGTCCCGGCTGTCGATTTGCCGCGCTTGGCCGTACCTCTTCTCGATGCTCGAAAAGTCGGGGTTTGCGGCCAGCGCGCGAAACTTCGCAAAACACGAATCCGGACAGCCCTAGCGTGTCGTAATGGTGTGGTTAAGTTCTCAAATTGAGTGAGAGACCGCGTCTTGCTGAGCTACCCCGAATCGAAGCAATCGGCAGAAATAGAGGGTATCGCTTGGCCCGCCCCGAGTGACAAGATGAGGAACACATGAGTGAAAAGAAAAAGCCGTCGCCGCCTCCGCAGCCTCCGCCTCCGACCGAAG
>Ga0210387_10000754_pt1 | contig 23802 bp, 25 predicted proteins | sample IncBWC7OmetaG_FD_160108 | JGI IMG/M metagenome (GOLD analysis project Ga0210387, IMG submission 160108) | Forest soil microbial communities from Barre Woods Harvard Forest LTER site, Petersham, Massachusetts, United States - Inc-BW-C-7-O ...
AGCACCAATTGAACGAAATCTTCAGCGCGTTGGAAGTAATTGCGTCTGCTTCGGTTCCGCTTAATCCCCCAAGGCGCACACCCGAGGAGCAACAACATGACCCCGCACATCCCCGAGGAATTTTTCACCAGGTTGATCGACTGGAGTCCCTTCATGATCATGGACGACTCGACGCCGCCCCGAGATCCTTATGAAGACGAAGAGGACGAGGACGAGGACGAAGAGGACCGCGACGACGAACCGCCGGTCGTGCGCGAGCCGGACGAAGACTAGTCCAGAGCATGATGGTCTTTAGGATTGGGCATGGGCAGTGGCGCATTCGGTGGGCGTAAATGCTCGGAGGATTTCGCCGATTGTGACGTAGACGGTTTTGGACGAGCGCGGCGGCCTTGCGCGATAAGTACTTGAACTTGGCGAAGACCTGTCGATCGGGTTGAGGTCCGGTGAGTGAACGCGCGTCGCCGTCGCGACAGTTGATGTCTGCGTTTGGTAGAAATGCGAAGTGCCGCGATGTCCGCTATAGAACCGCTCTTGGGGGATAAGCGGAAATGATGCGGAGGGCCGATTCAGTTGCGAATGACCCCGAGCGAACATTAGGCGAGAGCGATTGCCTCGATGACGGTCTCCTTAAACCGCGCGGCGGCGCGAGTTGTTAAATCAAGTCAGACTCTTCTTTCGCAGCGCCTCCTCCGGGGGAAGCAATTCCACCGCTCATCTGCCTGGATTGTTCTGTTGCTATGCCAAACTGATTTCGCAGAAACTCGGTTTGCAGTTGCATCACTTCGTTTATGTCCTTGGCATTCATTAGCTTGCGCGCGTGTTCAAAGGCTGCCTTCAGGCTCTTCTCGGTGATTGCAAGTGCCTGTTGTGCTGCGTCGTTCATCGGACTTGGGACCACAGCGACGGATTTGCTTGCCGATTCCATAAATGACGAAATTGCTCTTTCAGCTTGGTCGACGCTCTTTACTGCGAAGTCGCGCAATTGTGGAGGCACTTCCATTGTCATTTTAGGGTCTGACATGTCACTCTCCCCTTTAGGCTTATAACCGCGAACGTATCAGGTTGAGGGCTGTGCGTCCTCTCTCAGGGTAATAATCTGATAAGTGAGCGATAGCGGTGCGGCGATCCGGCAGTCGCGTCTTTTTCGGCGCGATCCGAAAGAGATGACGACTACGACAGCAGCGCTGTCTTGAAGTTGCCTTGCGATCAGCCACGTTAGTTTGGTCGATCGGACGCGTAGGACTGATCGACATCACGGTCGGCAACGCGGCGCGCCTCGGCGCATCGCAACGTTCCACCACGCGACGCTGCGCGTCGCACCACACCGCTACGCAACGCGCGAGCCGTTAGGGACATCCCGGCGGCTCTCGTGCGTTTAGCGCGGATGGTCTCCAAGTTGCCGAGCCGATCACCGACACGGCAGCCAATCCAAAAGCTCAGTTGTGCGAATTAAACAGGCTACGCGACCGGATCAGGAAAGCACAACGATCCGCCCGAAGATCGCGGCGCATAGACCATAGTAAAGAACGGCGCGTTTAAATGAGGCTACTTCAGTTGGCTGCCGCTTTCCTGCTGAGCGAGACCTTGGGAAGGGACGCATATGGATAGAGCGCTCTCGTTGTTAATTTCAGCAGGAATAACTGCCTTTGGCGTTTGGACCATAGCCTACGCCATGGCGTCGGGATCGCCCTTAGGTTGGACGCTGATGGGAATTCTGTCCATAATACCGGGCTCGATCAGCTTTTATCAGGCAATCCGTGAAGCTCGCCTTGCGTAGAGTTGCTTACCCGCCCGCCGACGCCGCTCCGACAGGCCGATGACGTGATCGAACGAGTCCGCGACTTCGGTTGTTGGAACCTTTCGAACCTCGCGCGATGTCTGACGTGAGTCCGGAATGCGCTCTGCAACTGGAGTGACGAAGGATGGATCCTCCTATCCCTGATTTCATCGCGACGGAAGCGCGCTTCGGCGCCCGTAACTACGAGCCGCTCGGTGTCATTCTGTCACGCGGCGAAGGCGTCTGGGTGTGGGATACGCAAGGCAACCGTTATCTCGATTGCCTCTCCGCCTATTCGGCGGTGAACCAGGGCCACTGCCATCCGAAAATCCTGGCCGCCATGGTGGAGCAGGCGGGCAAGCTGACATTGACCTCTCGCGCCTTCCACAACGACCAATTAGCCCCTTTTTATGAACAGATCGCGGAGCTTACCGGCTCCCACAAGGTGCTGCCAATGAACAGCGGTGCCGAGGCCGTGGAGAGCGCGATCAAGTCCGTGCGCAAGTGGGGCTACGAGGTCAAAGGTGTGCCGGACGGACAAGCCGAGATCATCGTCTGCGCCGACAATTTCCACGGACGCACGCTCGGGATCATCGGCTTCAGCACGGACGCGGCGGCGCGCGAGCATTTCGGGCCGTTCGCGCCAGGCTTCAGGATCATCCCCTTTGGCAACGCCAAGGCGCTGGAGGAGGCGATCACGCCGAACACAGTCGCCTTCCTCGTCGAGCCGATCCAGGGGGAAGCCGGCGTCATCATCCCGCCGCCTGGCTATTTTGCGAAGGTACGAGAGCTCTGCACCGCGCACGACGTGATGCTGATTCTCGACGAGATCCAGACCGGGCTTGGCCGCACCGGCAAACTGCTCGCCGAGCAGCACGATGGCATTGAGGCAGATGTGACGTTACTCGGCAAAGCGTTGTCCGGCGGCTTCTATCCGGTGTCGGCCGTCCTTTCGAACAACGCGGTGCTCGGCACCCTGAAACCCGGCCAGCATGGCTCGACGTTCGGCGGCAATCCGCTCGCCTGTGCGGTGGCGCGGGCAGCCCTGCGCGTGCTTGTCGAGGAGGGGATGATCGAGAACGCGGCCGACCAGGGCGCGCGCTTCCTCGCCGGCCTAAAGAGCATCCGCGCCAACACGATCCGCGAGGTGCGCGGACGCGGGCTGATGTTGGCGGTCGAGCTTCACCCGGAAGCAGGCGACGCACGTCGCTACTGCGAGGCACTGCAGGGCAGGGGAATCCTTGCCAAGGATACCCATGGACACACGATCCGTATCGCTCCGCCACTCGTGATCACCGGCGACCAGGTCGACTGGGCGCTGGAGGGGATCGAAGCTACGTTCAGGCAGTCCTAGCTTCGAGCCCTCGCAAGCACACTACGCATCCAAGGGTGGGCGCTTCTAAAGCTTTTCCTGCGAAGCCCCGGCGCCTTTAGGAAGTGTCCGCATCTCCAACCAGGACGGGAACCATGGTCGATTTCAGCTTAAACGTGCTCGACACCGAGATCGCGCGCCTCGAAAAGAAGATCAAATTCGGCTCGATCGGCCAGGACATCGCCGACGAAGTTCTCACCATCGCTCGCGCCACCCGATCGGCGCTCGATGTTATGGCACGGCGCCTTGAGAAGCTCGAGGATCGCACCGGAGTCTAACCATCGTCGCCGGCTGTCGGACGCTTCTTTGCTCGCACCGATCGCACGGCTTGCTCTCGCTTATCGTCGTGGTGAACCTCAAGGTGAAGCCGAAGGGATGACGCCTCTCCGTCAACTGATCAGCCAAGTCTCTTCATTGGCGTCGGCAGCGCGGCGACGGGTGAGGATGGGCGGCGGCGGAGCGATTTTGGCAACCTGCCGAACCGAGTGCCCCTATTGTGCCCCAGCTCTACGCCAGCTCTGGCCGTTCTGTCGCGCCGAAGCCCGCAAGGCGCGCGGGCGGACTGGTTCCGGCGAACTGCGGCTACGTGGCGCAGTCACCTGGTCCGAAAGGCGAAGCGTGTCCGTCGGAACGGACCGATAATAAATTCATAAAGTTGATAATCAGGAGAGAATATGTCTCTTGACAATCTTAGATTGCAAACCGCTCTTTTTTCGGGGGCGCCGCGAATGACCATTTGAACCGGCCTGCCTTCCGCGCGGCATCAACCGTTCGCTCTCGATTGAGAAGACAACAGGTCGGATGCGCTATCAGACTTGCCGAGCTGGCTTACAAGCTTTTTAGAGGTTTTCCGGCTGGGCACGCCCGGCGTGTATGCGGGGACGGCCTACGGAATTTGTCATTGGGCCGACAGCAAGGCTTCGGACGAGGCCAAGGCAATGATCTCAAACCTTCTGCAGCCGAAACAATACGACAAACACGCGGTCGGCAGCACGATCATCTGGATGTTCGATCAGGTTTATACCCGGCATCTGCTGAGTTGGAGCGCGTTCGCAAGGTCGGCGCTGTTTACAATATGTATGACCGTGATTTTCCTTTACGAAAGTTTTCCGGGCAAGGAGAACAGCATACTCTACAACATACTGCAGAGTCCCAATTCCGATCTGGCTCGTGTGGCAATCTACTCGTTCGCCGCCAGCATCATCACAAATATCATTTCGGACTATGTGTCGCTGTTTGCAGTTCGGCGATTGCTCATTTTGGGAAGCGACAGATCTCTGTCTGCACTCTGGATAGGTCCTCTCGTTGGAATCATGATCGTCGCGGTATTCAACCTGGCGATCAGCAATGGCGTACTCGCGACGGTGTTTTTCTTGCAGGCCCACGGCTTGCACGGGAGCCTGAGCAACTACCTCAATTTGCTATACGCGCTTGCAGTGGGCACTTTCGTTATACCCGAATGGAGGGCGCTGTTGGTCGCCGCTCTCGTTGTTCACCTCTGGTTGCCACTGTTTGCCGTGTGTGTGGGGCTTCTGCGAGCAGCGAATTATGCAAGACGAGCTGTCGGCTGGACGCAATGGTTTCTCAAGGAAGGACGACAGCAGCCGCTCGAGGCAATTGGATATGTCGCGGCACCGATCGTTTTCATCGGGACAATCATCGTCCAGGTTGTAGAACGAGGTGCCTCACGATGGTTTTCCGTTCAGTAAGGTTTTTTGGAATCCAAAGGGAGGACGTCAAATGGCGCGGGCGAAGAAAACCTCGAAACACAACCATTTGCGAAAAGGACTGCCCTTGTTGGAAATCGCGGGGCTGTCCTTGTCGCTGGCGGGAGGGGCATTCGCATCGACTGGCGGACCAGCGACGCACATGCCGTCGCACGCCAGCACGCCGAGTCACGAGGTCTTTCTCAGTGAGGAAGAAATGTATGACGTGAGCTTGGCGACGTTTTATGTCTTCGACAGGGAAAATTCCGCGAAACTCGAGCTTGCCCAACAACAACCAGAGCCACAGCCATCCCCATCGCAACAGCCGCAATTACAACTGCCGCAATCAGTAGCTCCCTCGATCAGGAACAAGAAAACCGGCCGTTGCGGGGGGTGCGCAGGTTGCGCGGGTTGCGCGAGTTGCGGGGCGTCGCCTTCCGCAATTTCCAAGGGCCCAACCGGCGCCTGCTGTTCAAGCTGGGGAAGTTGCCGCGATTGCTAGCTGTTTTCTCGGCACAAAATTTGATTTCGGCGTTTATCGCCGATGCATCGTGCGGCCAACCGAAAGCTCGCGCCACGCTTCGCCCTTCGGGCTATGCGTGGCGCAGCCACGCTGGTCCGAAGGACGCAGCGTGCCCGGCGTGGCTGGAGCGCAGCGCAATCGAAGACGGACTGGTTGCAGCGAGTCTCACGTCGCCAGCCAAAGCCCATCCGCACATCGCATTCGGGCTCCGGCCAGCACACCATCCTCACCTACGGCGCGTATTGTGCCTTCTGCGACAAGAGCCAGGAGAAATCCGCCGAGAGCTGGCCTCCGGTGGTCTTGTTGCCGTTTTCGTACTTGGTCACGATGCCTGCCGAGGAATGGCAGCCCATGCAGCTTTCGGTCGCCATGATCTGTCTGGTGATGCCCGGGGTGGCGGGCGAGCCGTTGTTGAGTGGCGTGGTCCAGATCGGCGGATCGGGGTTATAGGCCGCGATTGCCGTGCCCGGTGGCAGTGAGCGGGTGTCTGGCGGGCAACTCACGCTGCCCGGTCGCTCTTCCTGATGGCACGCCGGCTGATTGCCGGACTGGAAGTAGGTTTCCATGGTGATGTTGGTCAGGAACACCAGTGTTGGCTGGCCGCCCGGCGTGTTGCTCACCGCCTGGCTGAGCCCGCTGTTCCATGCCGGCGGCTTGGACGTGGGCACGGTCGGCCATTGCGTGTCGATCAGCTGATAGTATTGCCAGACCGATGATGCCTTGGCGAGCACGGCCTGGGCTTGCGCGTTAAGCGCCACCTTGTCGGCCGGAATCGGAATGGTGCGCGAGGCCTGCACCGGCGTCCGCGGATAAAGCCGCGCGTTCGGGTCCACCTGCGGCTGAACATTGACCGTGCAGATCGGGCAGTCAGGATTGAAGAACTATGGGTGGAGTTTGGGATGCGCCACCTGGTCAACATCCAGATTGTCGACCTGCTCGAAAGTAGCCCAGATCCATTGCGGCGAGGTCTTGTGGCCGATACATGCCGACGAGCCCGACCTGAACAGTTCGCTTGAGGGGCTTGCCGTCAGGTCCCTGATCGATGATCTCGGCCTGCTGGGTAAAGAAGCGACTCGGGTCGTCCGAGCCGGCGATGACCTTCCAGGCGAGCTTGAGCTCGAAGGAGCCGCTCCAGTTCTGCTGCGGATGACCGGTCGGCATGTTGACCTTGCCACTGGCGCCGGCGAAGGCCTCCTGGCCGTTGATGTTGTAGAGCTTGTTGTCGCAGAGATAGGTGACTTCATTCGGATCGATCATGATCTCGTAGAAGACGAAGTTGCCGTTCTGGTCGATCAGCGGGCCGGTGAAGGCCTGCTGGATGTCGCCGCCCAGATTGGCAGCGTTGAGCTCGCCGACCGCCGAGATCACGCCGAGAAAGCGCGTGGCGCGCGAGGCGACATTGCCTTCGCCGGCGGCGCGGAAGGCCGGCAAGCCCTTGCTGATCGGCGCTTCGAGATTTCGCGTCAGCACGAATTGGCGCTGTTGCGGCGGCTTGGCGCAGGCGTCAGGTACCGCACCCATGTCGCGGAAGATCGAACTCGAATCGTGCCACAGCGTCCAGTGCGGCGGCCCGAAATCCTTGTCTTCGATGCGCGGTGCCGGCTGGCCCTGATCGTTGGTCGGCCAGTTCAACGCCAGGAACATCTACCAGGCGTTGAGGTCGAATTCGCGCTGGACCTTGGGAAAAGCACCCTGTGCCTCCAGCTGCTTCTTCAGGTCGATGTCGACGTCTCCGGGCATGTTTGCCGTCAGCGCCGGCGCGAAATTCGGGAAGGCGGCGAGATAGGGCGGGGGCGGCGGGGATGGGGACGCGACGGGCTGCTGCGCCCGCATCATGGTCGGAAGCCCAATCGCCACGGCGAGACTGGCGGCAGCGGTGATCAATGCAGAACGGCGAAACTGTTGCGTAAAAGGCGACATCGCAAGTTCCTCTGTTGACGGAGCGGAGATCGCAGTCTATCTACCTCAGATTGTGTAAATATAAAAACGCAATGGCATTTCCGTGATATATTTTTCGCGTAGCTCGCGGCACGCTGCGCGGTTCGATCGCGGTCATTTGCCTATACTCATTGGGAGGCTGCGAGATGAAAGACGGCCAGACATTCCCCCGCACCCAGAGGATCGGGATTTTCGTCTTCGAAGGCTTTGAGCCGATCGACGTCTGTGGTTTCGCCGAGGCGTTTGCCATCGCCCATTTCCTCGGTACTTCCTATACAGACGCGTCCGCTTATCCGTTCGAGGTCGTTCTGATCAGCCGGGATGGCAACAAGGTGAAAAGTATCAACGGTCCTTCGGTTGCGCCTGATTGGGATTTCGACCGCGCACGTCGCGAGCCGCTCGACCTGTTGATGATACCGGGTGGCGGCGGGACCCGGCCACTGCTCGATCAAGAGCACCACCCGAAGGAGGTTGCCGCGCTACTTGAGTGGGTTCATGCCATGGATGGCAAGGTGAAGATCATGGCGTCGGTGTGCACCGGAGCCGCTGTGCTCGCTCAGGCCGGCCTTCTGGATGGCCTGCCTGCCGCCACCAATCATTCCGCGTTCAGCTGGGTCGCGCAGCACGGCCCCAAAGTGCTGTGGGACAGCGTGTCGAGATGGGTGGACGCTGGAAAATATGTGACCAGTGCTGGCGTCTCCGCCGGAACCGATATGGGCTTCTATCTTGTATCGCGGATGGCGGGAAGGGCGGTCGCGGAGAATGCCGTAACGGCGGCCGAATATGATTGGCATCGTGATCCGCAAGCGCCGATCTTTTACCCTCAGCAGGCCAACACGTAACAAAGCATCACCCGGTCCGCATCGTGCGGAATGTAATCGAATAGCGCTGCTGCTCGACTGGCGGGATGCTGTGCTCCCAGTCCTGCCGCGCCTCGCCATCCATCAGGTAGATCGAGCGCGGCTCTGCCTGCAGCGCAAAGCGCTCCCATTTGCCGCCTTCTTTATTTCCCTGGCGGCGGCGAAAGCGGAAGCGGCAGGCGCTGCCGAGCGAGATCCCGAAGACCTTTTCGAAATGCGGCCTGTCGCGGTGCCAGCCGATGCCGACGCCGACATCATATTCGGTGCACAGCACCTGCCGCACGCTGCCCGGCGGCAGTTTGCCAAAGCGCTCCACGGCGCGCGCGGTTCGCTCGAGCGATTCCGGGATCGGCTCGCTCGGTTGAAGTTTTTGCAAGCTGTAGTCGTAGCGGAAGCCGAACGATTTCACGCGCCGGCGGCCTTCGAAGGCGCCGAACTGGAATGGCTGCAAGGGTAGCGCCGCAATGCCCGCGATCAATTCCTGCTCATCCGCCGCCGAGATGAAATCCGGCGCATAGCGCAGCCCCGCCGGGCCCACGGCCTGATCATCGAATAAAGCAAGCTGGCTCACGGATTACACGTCATACAAAAGAGGTTGGTGAGATCATCTCATATGGTGTCGCGCGCCTCTTTCGGTAGGGCTTTCAATTCGCCGGCGAGATAGTCCACCAGCGCGCGCACCTTGGCGGACGGCCGCCGCCCGCTCGGAAACAGCGCATGCACGTCGACCGAAGGAAGCTGGTAGCCACGCAGCAGTTGCACGAGCCGGCCGGCTTTCACTTCCGGCCCCACCATCACGCTCGATGCCATGGCAATCCCCAACCCGGCCATCAGGCTTGCGAACATGCCGGGGCCGGAATTGGTTGAGATGCGCCCCGAAACATCGACCGACACTTCGCTGCCGCCCCGGCGGAACGACCAGCTGCTCCTGCCGAAATTGCCGGGGCCGGCGATGCAATCGTGCAAAGCGAGATCGGCCGGCGTCTTCGGCGTGCCGCGCGCGGCGAGATAGCCGGGGGTGGCGACCAGCATGGTCGGCAGTGTCGCAAGCTTGCGCGCGCCGAAGGAGGAATCGTCGAGATCGCCGAGGCGAATCGCAAGGTCGCTGCCTTCCGCGACCAGATCCTGACGGGCATCGACGACCTGCATCTCCACGCGCAAGAACGGATGCATCGCCAGAAACTTCGGCAGCCGCGGGATGACCTCGCGTGTGCCGTAGACGATGGGCAGCGCAAGACGGATGGTGCCGCGAAGCGAATCCAGCCCGCGCGCGGCGTCCTCGGCATCCTCGATCTCGGCGAGGATCTCGCGGGCACGATCGAGAAACAGCGCGCCGGCATCGGTCACGGTGATGCGGCGCGTGGTACGCAAGAGCAGCGTCACGCCAAGCCGCGCTTCGAGCTCGCCGATAATGCGCGACACCGAGGGCTGCGACAACGTCAGCTCGCGGGCCGCCTGCGAGAAGCTGCCGCTTTCGGCCGCGCGGACGAAAACCTGCAATTCCTGCAATCGATCACTCATTTGTTTCTCGGATAAATGTTGTTCGTATCGGCCATATACCCCTTTTCCGGCAAATGGACCAGATTTCGCGGGCCAACTTGACCCAGAGGAGATTCTTATGGCCCTGCAAGACCGTCTCGATGCCTTCAAAGCCGACTTCGTCGGCGGCAAGCTCGCCTTCAAGCCGACCAAGGAGCGCCTCGCGCTGATGGCGCGCGCCACCCAGGAGCTGATCGAATCCGGTCAGGCCCAGCGCGCCAAGAAGGCCGGCGAGCGCGCACCGGAGTTTTCGCTGCAAGATCCTGCGGGCAACCTCGTGTCCTTGCGCGACCTGCTCGCCAAGGGACCGCTGGTGCTCTCGTTCTATCGCGGCGTCTGGTGCCCCTATTGTAATCTCGAGCTGCAAGCGTTGCAGGCTTCGCTCTCGGCCATCACCGCGCGCGGTGCGAACCTCGTTGCGATCTCGCCGCAGACCATGGCCAACAGCCGCAAGTCGCAGCGCGATAACAAGCTCGATTTCCCGATCCTGAGCGACGTCAAAAGCGAGATCGCCAACGCCTTCGGCATCCGCTTCGCGCTGCCGGATTATCTCGCCGAGACCTACAAGGCGTTCGGCAACGACCTCGCGGTCGTGAACGACGATCCGGCCTGGGTGCTGCCGATGCCGGCCCGTTACGTCATCGGCACCGACGGCATCATCGCCTATGCCGAGGTGAACCCCGACTACACAAGGCGGCCGGACCCCTCCGAGCTGCTGCCGGTGCTGGATCGCCTGCGCGCTGACAAGGCGGCGTGATCTGAACTGACCGGCGCGTCTCGCGCGCCGGTCGCTCATCTGGGGCAACCGTCAATCAGACTTCACCAGTTTGCGGCGGGGAGGTATCTTCAAGATTTGCCGCACCTCATCGTCCTCGATCGCATCCAGTTCGCGAGAATCCTCGATGCTGCGCCCGCTGGCGGTTTGCCGAGGCTCGGTTGTCGCAGCGATCGCCCCGGTCGTATCCAGTTCGTCTCGAATGTCCATCGCCTCACCGTGCTCTTGCGAAATAGCCCTTGCCGTGCCGCATAGAGACACGCCATTCACCAAATGTAATTGATGCGGATCAAGGGGAGCGACGCCGGCCGCGAGGGTCAGCTACGGCAATCCGCGCGCGTCGATCTGTCCGATCAGCTGCCGCAGGCGATCGTGCAGGTCGGCGCTCGCGCCGTCGAGATCGAAGACGGAAGCGGGGCTCGAGGCTTTGCTGAGCAGCGCGGAGCGCGGGCAGTGGCCGGCGCCGCAGAGGATGTCCTTCAGCTTCTCGCCCTGGACGATGAAGCGCTTCGTATCCGCCGATGACCACGCCACCACGAGCGGCACGTCGATCTTGGTGAGGCCGGACAGCGCGGACTCCCCGTCATATTTGCTGGTGTCGCTGCCGAAATAGGATTTTTCCCCCTCGCTCGGGTTGCTGTCGGGCCGGTAGATCCCCGATACCAGCACGGCGCCGGCGATATGGGAGTCGCTTTCCTGGAATTCGCTGTGCGCGAGGAAACTCGCCAGGTGGAACGCGCCGGCAGCGTAGCCGACCGGGATGATCTCGTCCTTGTTGCCGCCGAACAGGTCGGCGTTTTCATGCACCCAGGAAATCGCCGCGGCGACGTCCTTTGCGCCCGCAGGCCAGGGCGCGGCCGGCGCGAGGCGGTAGGACATGCTGAAGGCAACAAGTCCGTTATGACCGGCAAAGCACATGGCTTGTTCGACCAGCGGGCTTCCTGCGGCGGTCTTGCCGTCGCCGGCAAAACTGTCGCCCGCGATGAACACGATGACCGGCCGCTTGGCTCCGGGCGCCTGCGCGCTCGCGACGTCGAGCACGTTGAGGTGGTGGTCGCCGTATTTCAGGTTCCGCGTGAAGGTCACGCCGTCGCAGGAGGCCGCGTCATTTGGCGCGGAATTGTCCGTTTCCAGGGCAGGCGAAGCGGACGGCGCGGGGGCGGGATCGCTGTCGAGGCCGACCTTGATGAGATTGCCGTCGAGCCATTGCCGCGGACCGGGCAGGCCGGAGACCGCCGTCATCGCCATCAAGAGAATAAGTGCAAGGCATTTTATCATTTTTTTGAACCGCGCTTATGCCGCCTTCTATCGCTCCAAGGTAGGGCGATTTGACGGCATTTGCCATGGCGGCGGTGTCGCAAGCAAGCGTGCATATCCACCGTCGACGCACCGCCATAGCCGAACGAACGGTTCTTGCGCCGGCACGGCGATGCAGGCACTTTAAGGCGTAACGTTTCGGAAATGAACCATGATCATCCGTCTTATCGCCCAAAGCCGTTCGATCGAGATCGACGATCCCAAAAACTTTCGCGCGTTTTCCGTGCGCAGCGAAGGTGCGCTTGAACCTGCGGCCCAGGCCGAGCTGCTCGGCCGCATCGCGCTGAAGCATGACGGCGAGCATGCATGGATTTCCGAACAGGCCTTGCGCGATTGGCCGTCTCTGAAAGCCGAAGCCTGGTGGCAGGATGGTCTCACCGGCATGATCGCGGCCGTGCAGAAGTTCGGCTGGATCGACAATGAGAACCATTCGATCCGCGCCCATATCGAGCACGCGCCCTAACCGACATGCCGGACGAACTAACCAAGTCGGCGCGCCGGGTCTTCGATATCCTCGAGCTGTTCCGTGAGCGCCAATGCCCGCTGCGGCTGAAGCGGAAAAATTCCACATATGTGGAAATGGCGAAAAGTGCCTGAAATGCGAGTGCTTTTCAGCCGCCACAATCGCTCGGTGCGGGCTTTCCTGCGAAGCGGTCGGCGATCCAGGCGACCGCCGCATCCGCGCTCTTGGCGCCGGCAAAGCCGTGGCTGACGCCGGGCAATTCCATCATGCGCACGGCGCTTCCGGCGGCACAGAGCCGCTTCATGTAATCCATCGTCACTTGCGGCCGCACCAGACCGTCCGCCGTGCCCTGCGCGAGGAACACCGGCAGCGAACGCGGCAACAGGCCAGGCGTGTTGCGTACCATCAGGGAATGCCAGGGCTCGATCTCGGCAGGGTTCTTCACGACCAGAAATTCCTGCGCCAGCGGCGCCGCCGTGCGGGCGCGCTCGAGAATATCGAAGGGCGATTCGATGCATTCTTCCGCGAGGCGGTCGACCACCGGCATCACAGTTGGCGCCACCACGCTATCGGCCGGAGCGTCATAGATGCGCGACCATGACCACACTGTCATGGCGGTGAGGTTGCGCCCGCCGGTCGAGTTGAGATCGTCGGTCATCAAGGTCGCGAGATCGGTGGCGGGCGCCGCGGCCGCGACGCCAAGGAGTTTCAGCTCCGGTGCGTAACTTTCCGAGATGATGCCGGTGAAGAGCGCCGCCTGGCCTCCTTGCGAATGTCCCCACACCGCGTAGCGGTTGCCACCTGAAAACGTCCGCGCCGCGCGCACGGAATCGATCACCGCGCGCGCTTCACTGACGCCGACGAGATAGGGATGGGTCTCCGGCGTGCCGAGGCCGGGATAGTCCGTGGCGGCGATCGCATAGCCCTGCTCGGTCAGCGGCCGGCTGCCGGCGATCTGCTGGAAGATCAGGAGCGCGAGCGACGGCGCGCAGCGCGGCACGATGCCCGTGGTCGGATGCGCCCAGGCCACGACCGGCCAGCCACCCTCAGGTGGGGCGCCAGGCGGAATGATGATGACGCCGGAGACCGCGATCGGTTTGCCCTCCGGCGAGGTCGAACGATAGAGCACGCGATGGGCGATGCCGCCGGGCGGCGAATTGCCCATCGATTCCTCGCGGATGACGGAGCCGGGCGGTCCGCCTGTGATCTCGACTTCGGTGGCTTTATAGAAGCCTCCTTGCGCTTCCGCCCGGCTGATCTGTGCGCTCGACAGAACGAGCGCCATCAGGACGACGCGAAAAAGCAGTCTTTCAATTTCGGCGAAGTTCATACGGAACATTTTGCCCTCCGCCTTGGCCTTTACGCCGCGGGAAATTCCAGCTCGAACGCGGCTCCCCGGTCGGCCGGCAGCAGCTTAATCGTGCCGCCATGGCTCGTCATCACGGCTTTCACGATCGCAAGCCCCATGCCGGTGCCGCCGGTGTCGCGGCGGGTGGTGAAGAAGGCGTCAAAAATCCTCTCGTGGTTGGGCTCGGAGATCGGATCGCCGTCGTTGGAGACGGTGAGGCGGATCGTCTCGGCTTCGCCTGATGCTTCGAGCCGCACATTCTTCGCATTGTGGCGCATGGCGTTGTCGGTCAGGTGCGACAGCACGATCAGCGCCTTCTCCGCCGACATGCCGATCGCGCGCTCGAGGCAGCCGCTCGCCGAAATGCTTCGGGTCGGGAACCGGCTCTTCAGGCCGCCGACGACAAAGCCGAGCTCGGCCTGCTCGTTTTGCGGCGCGGTTTCGGCACGCGCCAGCTCGCGCAGCCGCCGTGTCATGATCTCGAGCCGCTCGGCATCGCCAAGGATGTTGGAGAGAAAGTTCTTCTGCTCCATCCGCGTCAGCGTGTCCTTGTCGCTCTGCGCGGATTCCAGCAGCAATTCTACCGCACCCTTGATCGAGGTCAGTGGCGATTTCAACTCATGGGTCAGATGCGCCGAGAACGTCGCGATATAGTCCGAGCGGCGCGAGAGCTGCTCGGCCATGTCGAGAAAGCTGCGGGAAAGCTGTGCAAACTCGCGCGTGCCGTAATGGGCGAGCGGCTGGAACGCCTCGCGGTCGCCGCGTGCGATCCGGGCGGCGCGGCCGATCAGCTCATACATCGGCCGCGTGACGGTGCGCGAGAACACGAAGCCGATCACCAGCGTCGCCAGGATCACCGCCAGCGCCGCCAGGATGAACTTGGTGCGCTCCAGGTAGAACTGCTGGAAGATGTTGTTCGGCGTCCGCGAGGTGTAGATCACGCCGGCGACGCGGTTGTCGACGATCACGGGCATGGCCGAGAACACATGCACGCCGATCCCGCGGCTGAAGGAATAGATCGGCGGCGGCGGCTTGTCCGGCACGCGGGTGCGCAGCACCGCCCGATATTGTCCGCGCAGCGCGGAGGCGACCTCCGCGATATGGGCCAGCGACTGGCCCATCTCTTCCTTGCCGGCGATCACCACGCCATGTGGATCGAGAATGCGAAAGCCCGCGAGCGTCACCTTCTGCGTCTCGGTGATCAGCGGCATCAGCGCGGCGCCGATCTCCACATAGGCGGGATCGGCCGCCGCTTTGGCTGGCTGCGCATCGGGCCGCCGGCGAAACAGCTCGTGGCCGGTGAGATCAAGCGCCGGCGGAATTGGCGTGAATTTCTCCGTCGGGTCAGGCCGCAGCTCGGGGGCGATCTCGGCGCCCAGCGCGATGCCGCTTCCCCGCCGCGCCTCGACCTCGCGCGCAAACACCGCCGATAGCACCTGGCTCTGCGCGATCAGCTCGGCCTGGGTCTGGCGGATCAGCTGGTTGTCATAGAGGCGGAAGAAGAACAGGCCGATCAGCGGCAGCACCATGACAAAGGCGAGCACCGCGAACACGATCAGTCCGAGCGAGGGCCGCCATTTTTCCCGCAAAGCAGCGCTGATCATGCCGGCTTCTCGCAGCGGCCGAGCTTGAAGCCGACGCCATGAATGGTCTCGATGACATCATCGCAATCGACCGCGGCGAGCTTGGCGCGGATGTTACGGATATGGCTGTCGATGGTGCGGTCGGAGACCTGGATGTTGAGCTGATAGGCCGCGCTCATGATCTGCTCGCGGCTGAAAACCGCGGTCGGCCGCCCGAGGAACGCCTTCAAAATCCCGAACTCGATCGCGGTGAGGCGGACCGGCGTGCCGGCAAAGGCTGCGACATGCTGGGTCGGATCGATCGACAGCGCGCCTTGCGCCAGCGCAGTCGTTTCCGATGCATGATTCATCTCGCGCGCGCCGACGCGGCGCAGGATCACATTGACCCGTGCGATGAGCTCGCGCGGGCTGAAAGGCTTGATCACGTAATCATCGCCGCCGATCTCGAGCCCCAGCACGCGATCGATCTCGTCGTCCCGCGCGGTGAGAAACAGGATCGGCACGTCGGAGGATTTTCGGATCTGCCGGCACACTTCCAGTCCGTCGAGCTCGGGCATGCCGATGTCGAGGATGATGAGGTCCGACCTGTCGGCGGCAAAGCGGGCGAGGCCCTCCTTGCCGTCGCGTGCCTCGGTCACGGTCATGCCGGCCTTTCGCAGCGCCACCCGAATGACTTCGCGGATGTGCAGGTCGTCGTCGACGGCAAGGATGCGGTGGGTCACATTCGTCTCCGGTCAGCCGGCGGCTGCGGGTTTGTCCTGGCGGCCGTCGAGATAGCGCTGTAGCCGCGAGCTCCGAAAACCCCAGCTCCGCCATGATGCCATGTCGGCGGTTTGCGTAGCCAACAACCGGTTGCGGCCACAGTCGCGGATCGTGACCATGGGTAACAGGCGCGCCCGGTCCAGCGCCGGCAGCGCCTGCAGTCCGAGTTCGTAGAGGTAATTGGTGTCGAAATTCACGCCCTTGCCCGAGGCTTCCTTGCTGTGGGTAACATTGTAGTCTGCAATTACCGCAGCGAAATTGACGAGGGAGCACAAATATAGTGTCGCGGTCAGGCTGATCAGGTTCATCCGGACCAGCCAGCCGTTCGTCTGTCCCAGTACGATACGCGTGACAATCAAAACAAGCCCGATCGCCACCAAAAGCATCCAGACCAGCGCTGCGATACGCCAGCCCGTCAGCATGTAGATTTCCACATAGCGATAGAGCCGAAGCATCGAGGAGATGACGAGCAAAACGTTCTGCCCGACCCAGAAATAGACGAGCGGCCGGATGATCGCCGACTTCGCGGCGCCGCCGCCCGGGCGCATCGCCAGAAGCACGAAACCTGCGGCGAGCAGCCGGTGACGATCGAACCTGATCCTATTGCCGAGCCAGGATGCCGCGAACAGCACAACGGCAAACATCGCCATCGATAGGCCGACGCGCTGCGCATAGAATAGCCAGTCGGCGAGTGCGGCCAGCGCAATCGTGATCGCGAGCTTGAGCGGCAGGAGATTGCGGGCTTCAGGGCGGACTTCAGGCAGAGGTGATGCGATGTCGGTCATGTCAAAAATGTCCTGCGTGAACTTTGGCGGGACGGAGAGTGACAAGCGATCGTGCAGTTCCTCGACCTCTGCTCTGCAGGGTTTCAGGATTTGTATGCAGAATTTGTGCAGGCGTCGTTTGCCGCTGGAATCGCGCCGGTCCCGTTGATAGTTGGCAGAACCGCAGCTTCATCGTTTGCGGTGCTTCATGAGATTTGCGAAATGGTCCGGACTGGCGCTGGCCTGGCTCACCGGCCTCGCCTTCACGCTGATCGGCATCTACAAGAACCACCCGGTTCTGATACATTTGCGCGGGCCTGGAACCATCGTGATGGTCGCAACAAGCCTTGCCGTGATCGCGTGGCTCACGAGATGCGGACGCTGGAAGCGAGCCGGCCTTGCCGGCCGATGGCTGCTGGTGCTGTGGTTCTTGCCGCCTCTCGTGATGCTCTCGGCGCAGGCCTCGTTCGAGGGCACCAGGCGGAGCGTGCTGCGGACCGAGCCATCTCTCGCGCAAAATCTGGGCCGGCATTTCGTGGTCGGCTATTCCGACTTCGATGAGGTGGCACAGCTTGCCGAGAAAGGGCTGATTGCCGGCATCTATGTCGGCAAGGGCAATGTCGGGCAGCGCAGGCCCGCCGTGATCAAAGCGGAGATCGCGGCGCTGCAGGCGCGGCGACTGAGAGCGGGCCTGCCGCCGTTGATGGTCGCCGCCGACCAGGAGGGCGGCGTGGTCTCGCATCTGTCGCCGCCTTTGACACGACTGCCGCCGCTTGCGAGCCTCGCCAGCCTCTCGCCAGAAGCGCGGGTGAAGAAAGCAGAGGAGTTCGGCAGGACCCACGGCCGCGAGCTGGCCTCGCTCGGCGTCAGCATGGATTTTGCGCCCGTGCTCGATCTCAAGCCGAAGGCGAGACGGACCGGCATCGATCTCAACACCATGATCGGCGAACGGGCGATCTCCGATAACCCAGCGCTGGTGACCGAGATCGCGTCAGCCTATGTGCGCGGCCTGGAGGCTACAGGCGTCGGTGCGACCGTGAAACATTTTCCGGGACTCGGGCGCGTGCGCGGCGACACCCATCTCGTCAGCGCCGATCTGGATACGCCCATCGATGAGCTCGAAGCCTCCGACTGGCGGCCTTTCAAGGATGTATTGGCGAACTCGAAGGCCGAATTGATGATCGGCCATGTCGGCCTCACCGCGGTCGATCCGGGCCGGCCCGCCTCGCATTCCAAGGCCGTGATCGACGGCATCATCCGCAAGCAGTGGAACTACCAGGGCGTGATCATCACCGATGATCTCGTGATGGGCGCCGTCTATGGCCGGAATATCTGCACGGCCGTGGTCGAGGCGCTCAATGCTGGCGTCGATCTGCTGCTGGTCGCCTTCGACAACTCCCAGTTCTACCGCATCTTCGCCTGCGCCGCGGATGCTGCCGCGCAGAACAAGCTCGATCCCGAGATGCTGCGCGCCAGCGAAGCGCGGCTCGATCGGGCCTTTCCGAAAGTCACGCCGACTTCGCCGCCCGCCGACGCGCGGCCAATTGGCGAATAAGACGCGCCACGCACTAACGACAGTCGCCTTGACGCATCTTGAGCAAAATCCGTCGCAAACTTGAACCTTTGCGGCAAATCGGCGCTCGCTTTCTTGTGAATGGACTCCTTGCGCGAGACGGCAGGAGGATCATGGTGCGAGACGCAGGCTGACCATCCGCGAGGACGAACGTCCCATGGCTCACCGGTTCAACACCAATACCGCGATCGCCGAGAAGGAATGGGACGATCTGTCCTTTGTCCTCGTCGAGGACATCAAGCCTTCACCCCGGATCAAGCTGGCGCGCGAGCGCATGCTGATGAGCCGGCTCTACCTCGGCCTGATCCGCGGCATCAATGATGATTATGGCGCGGAGTTTGTGACCCATAGCGACAGCTGCACGGTGCGCACCATCGGCATCTATGTATTCCTGCGCACGGTGATGTGCTCGCCGGTCCGCGCCAGCACCATCGCGCAGGCGCTGAAATTGCCGCGCACGACGGTGATCCGCCGCCTGCAAGACATGGTCAAGCTGGGCTATGTCGAGCGGGTCGGCAACGCCTATCGCGTCACCGACAAGGTCAATATCCCGGAGCTGCAGGACAAGCTGCAGCGGCGGATCGACATGATCATCGAGACCGCGCGGGAATTGTCGAAGCTGAAAGCCGCCTCCTAATTCGCCGCCTCATACGAACAGTCCGCGCCGCTGCCGTCGTTCTGCGCGATCGCCTTGGGGTCGAGCGCGCATTTCAGCTTGGAGACGCTCTCGAAGATCTTGCCCGCCGCGCCGTCCGAGGGGACGCCGGCATAGACCTCGGTCGCATAAAGCTCGTTCGCTTCGCGGCCCGGAAAGGTCTCCGTCTTCTTGCCGAAGGTCAGTTCGCAGGAACGCGCGGTGATGTCGACATTGCCGGCGCGGCAGACGATCTGGTCGGCGGTCACGACGATCTTGTCCTTGTAGGGGCCGGCGCCCTTGCCGTCGAAAATCGCGGCAACGGCCTTCTTCTCGGCCGGCGACAGCAGCGGCGAATGCGCCGCCACCACGGCGGCCAGCGCCAGCGCCGGCGAGCCCGAGATGGTGGCGGGGGCCGCCTGTGCGGCCGCGGCGAAACAGAACGGGAGCGCGCATGCCAATGCTGCAAGTTTCACGATTTTCATTTTTACCTCCTCAAATGATCGGGCTATCCGATATTCAACTTTGAATAGCACTCATTGGAGTAAGCAATTGTGAAATGATCGGGACCGCATCGCCTTTTTGCTGAGCAGGTCGATCACAGTCCGGCGATTGACTAGACCATGTCGCCATGTACTCTGACGCTCACGAGAAAAGAACATCTATCCGAACAAGGATAGGGCATAGGGGAGGACGTGATGCGCGGTCTGCGGCTGCTCGGCTATTCGTTTGCTGTCCTGCTTGTTTTCTTGAGTGTCTTGTCTTCCGGACGGCCGGTTTTGGCCGAAGAAACCATCAAGGTTGCTTATACCGATCCGTTCTCGGGCCCCTTCGCCTCGGGTGGCGACGAGTTCCTGAAAAACTTCCAATTTATCATCGCACGGAAAAACGCCATGGGCGGCGCGCTCGGGCGCAAGTTCGAGCTGGTCCCCTTCGACGACAAGCTGCAGCCGGCCGAGGCGCTGATCGCGCTGAAGAGCATGACGGACCAGAATATTCCGTTCGTGATGCACTGCACCGGCTCCAATGTCGGCGCAGCCCTGATCGACGCGGTGTCGAAGCACAATGCGCGCAATCCCGACAATCGCATCATTTATCTCAACTGCGGAGCGCTCGCGACCGAGCTGACCAACGAGCAATGCGACTTCTGGCATTTCCGCTTCGCTGGTTCCGTCGACATGCGCGCCGCCGCCCGCATCAAGGCGCTGCCGCAAGACCTGAAGAAGGTCTATCTGCTCAACCAGGATTATCTGTTCGGCCAGTCGATCCAGCATGACACCAAGAAGTGGCTGGCGAAGCTGCGCCCCGACATCGAGATCGTCGGCGACGAATTGATGCCGTTCGGCAAGGTGCAGGATTTCTCGCCCTATGTCGCCAAGATCAAGGCTTCCGGTGCCCAGAGCGTGGTCACCGGCAACTATAACCGCGACCTCAATCTGTTAATCAAGTCCGCCAATGAAGCCGGCCTCGACGTGCGGTTCGACACCTTCCTGTCGCATCTGATCGGCGGCCCGACCGCGATCGGCGCGGCCGGCGAGAACCGCCTGACCTCGATCATGGAGTTCAACAGCAACGTTGCCGTCGATCTCAAGGTGCCGGAAGCTGAAAAATTCGCCAATGACTGGCGCACCTCCGGCCATGACACCGATTTCTCAGCGCTCAATTTCGTGACGATGATCGACATGCTGGCCGATGCCATCAACAAGGCCGGATCGACCGATCCGTTGAAGGTCGCGCTGGCGCTCGAGGATGCGCATTCCAAGGACCTGCTCGGCCAGGACGTCATCATGCGCAAGGAAGACCACCAGCTCCTGATGCCCTACTACGCCGGCGTCTTCTCCAAGGGCGTCAAATACGATGCCGAGCACACCGGCTTCGGCTGGAAGAACTACATGACGGCGTCAACGGCGGACCTGACGCTGCCGACCATCTGCAAGATGAAGCGGCCGGCGGAATGACCGGGAAGAGGTGAGACAAGGGAAACGGTAAGGGAAGCGGGGACATCAGTCGCATGGAAATCGTCCTCGTTTCCCTGCTCAACGGCCTTGTCTACGGCATGCTGCTGTTCATGCTGGCGAGCGGGCTGACGCTGATCTTCTCCATGATGGGCGTGCTCAATTTCGCGCACGCTTCGATCTACATGATCGGCGCCTATCTCGCCTTCACGGTCAGCCAGTTCTTGGGCTTCTTCCCGGCGCTGATCATCGCGCCGTTGCTCTGCGGCCTGTTAGGAGCCGCGATCGAGGTGTTCGGGCTTCGCCGCGTTCACAGCAACGGCCACATCGCCGAGCTGCTCTTCACCTTCGGCCTCGTCTTCATTATTGAGCGCGTGGTGCAGATGACCTGGGGCATGCTGCCGATGCCCTATCGCATTCCGCCCGTGCTCGATTTCCCGCTGTTCACCTTCTACGGCCAGTATTTCCCGGCCTATCGCGGTTTCATGCTGCTGGTCTCGGCCGGCATGCTGCTCGCGACCTGGCTGCTCCTGAAAAAAACCCGCGTCGGCCTGATCATCCAGGCGTCTCTCACCCATCCGCAGATGGCGAGCGCGCTCGGCCACAACGTGCCGGCCGTGTTCACGCTGGTCTTCGCCGGCGGCTGCGTGCTTGCAGGGCTGGCCGGCGTCATCGGCGGCAATTACCAGACCACGGAGCCGGGCATGGCCGATTCCATGGGGCCGATCGTCTTTGTCGTCGTGGTGTTCGGCGGGCTCGGCTCGCTGATGGGCTGTTTCGTCGCCTCGATCCTGATGGGCATGATCATGACCTTCGCGGTCGTGATCAACGTCTCGCTGCTGGACCTGCTCAAGCCGCTCGGCATCACGCTCTCCGGCGATAATCTCTTCACGGAGTTCATGACCGTGCCGGTCGCGCGTATCGGCGCGCTGCTGCCGTTCCTGCTGATGATCTTCATCCTGATGGTGCGGCCGCGCGGCCTGATGGGAACGCGTGACACATGAAGAAGGGTGGGTCGACGCAAGGCTGGCTCTGGTTCATCGCGCTGCTTGTCGCGATCGCGATGCCCTGGGTGTTCTACAACTACCACACCGGCCGCCAGTCCGGCTTCGTTATCTCGATGCTGAGCCAGATGGGGATGATGAGCATCCTGGCGCTGTCCTACAACATGCTGCTCGGCCAGTCCGGGCTGTTCTCGTTCTGCCACGCCGTGTTCTTCGGCATCGGCGGCTACGCCACCATCCACTTCCTCAATCTCGCCGGCGACGGCACGTTGCCGATCCCGCTCGAGCTGGTGCCGGTGCTGGCGGGCCTGTCCGGCGGCGCGCTCGCGGTTGTGTTCGGCTACATGGCGACCAAGCAACGCGCCACGGCCTTTGCCATGATCACGCTCGGCATCGGGGAATTGATGACCACGGCCGCGCTGATGTTCCATCATTTCTTCGGCGGCGAGGGCGGCGTCAATTCCAACCGCATGATCGGTCACAGCCTGTTCGGCTTCAAATACGGCCCGTCGATCCAGGTCTATTACCTGATCCTGGCCTGGACGGTGATATCAGCGCTGTTGATGCTGTATCTCACGCGCACGCCGCTCGGGCGGATGGCCAACGCCTCGCGCGACAATTTCGAGCGCGTTCAGTTCGTCGGCTACGACCCGCGCATGGTGCGCTTCACGCAATTCGTGCTGTCGGGCTTCTTTGCCGGCATCGGCGGCGGGCTCTATGCCATCACCTATGAGATCGTCACCTTCGATGCGCTCGCCGCGCCCTTGTCGGCCAATGCGCTGCTGATGGCCTATATCGGCGGCTCAGCGGCCTTTGGCGGGCCGATCCTCGGAGCCGTGCTGATCACGCTGCTCCAGAGCGGCGTCAGCCTGATGTCCAACTCCTGGCTGGTCTATGTCGGCGTGCTCTTCATCACCATGGTGATGTTCGCCCCGCAGGGCATCATGGGCTTGATTGCCGCGCACGGCCCGATCGTGCGCGGCGGACGCTTCGGCAAATTGCTGCTGCCTTATGGTCGAGTGATCGTGCCTTGCCTCGTCATGGTGCTCGGCTTTGTCGGCGTGGTCGAGCTCGCCTCCTTCCTCACCATCGGCGCTGCGCAGGGCAAGGCCCTGGTGCTGTTCGGCCACAAGATCGACGAGCACGATGTGCTGCCCTGGCTCGCCGCACTGGTCTTGCTTGTGGTCGGCACGTCCTGGTTTGCGCTGGAGGCGCGGTCGTTCCGGCGGGTCTGGGATGGCCTGATGAGCGAGCTCAAGCCGGAGCGGAGCGCCGCATGACCGAACTTGCGCTCAGCCTTCGCGGCGTCAACAAATCCTTCGGCAACATGCAGATCATCCGCGACGTCAATCTCGACATCAAGAAGGGCGAACGTCACGCCATCATCGGCCCCAATGGTGCCGGCAAGACTACGCTGTTCAATTTGATGAGCGGACGGTTTCGCCTGTCCTCGGGCGAGATCCTGCTCAATGGCGAGCGCGTCGACGGCATGCCGCCGCACCAGATCAACCGCAAGGGCCTGTCGCGCAGCTTCCAGATCACCTCGATCTTCCATCGTCTCTCGGTGTTCGAGAACCTGCGCTGCGCGCTGCTCTGGAGCATGGGCTATCGCTATTCGTTCTGGACCCCGCTGTGGCGCCAGCGCGAGCTGAACGAGAAGACGGCGCGGATGCTGGAGGAGCTGAACCTCACCTCGCGCAGCGACACACCGGCGGGCCTGCTCTCCTATGCCGATCAGCGCGCGCTCGAGATCGGCATGACGATCGCCGGCGGCGCCTCGGTGATCCTGCTGGACGAGCCGACCGCAGGCATGAGCAACACCGAGACCGACAATGCGGTCGAGCTGATCCGCCGCGTGTCCAAGGACAAGACGCTGGTGATGGTCGAGCACGACATGAAGGTGGTGTTC
>Ga0210387_10000756_pt1 | contig 23783 bp, 37 predicted proteins | sample IncBWC7OmetaG_FD_160108 | JGI IMG/M metagenome (GOLD analysis project Ga0210387, IMG submission 160108) | Forest soil microbial communities from Barre Woods Harvard Forest LTER site, Petersham, Massachusetts, United States - Inc-BW-C-7-O ...
ACGTGATGTTGTTTATTATTTGACCCAACATTTTCGTGCGCTTGACAGTGTGCGTCTTGCCGTGCTTACTCTTTGTCTCGTGTGTTTATTATGTGTTGACTATGTATCCATTGTCGTGCTTATGTTCATTCTCTTTTGTGTTCTTTTTGTGTTCAAAGTTTGACGGTTGTGCTATAGTTGTTTCTGTAAGCCACTGATTTACACCACTAACGGAGCTTGCTCCACAACTCGAAAGGAACCAAGCATGACTCGTTTCAACTCTCAGTTTGTCAACGCGCTATCTATCGCAGAGCTTCGCCACTATGTACCTTCCGCATTTGCCACCTCTGCCCACTCGTCTCGCTCGTCTCGCTACACTCACATTCCCACCTCTGAAGTAATCAGTGGCCTAGTTGCTCAAGGCTTCACCCCTTTTAAGGCTGTCCAGTCTCGCTCGCGCATTGAAGGTAAGACGGAATTTACTAAGCACATGATTCGCTTTCGACACGCGGATGCAGTTGCGCAGGCTAACGGCAACATTCCCGAGGTCGTCCTTATCAATTCCCATGATGGTACCAGCGCCTATAAGTTGCTCGCAGGTATCTTCCGTATGATTTGCACCAATGGCCTGATTATCGCTGATAAGAAGTATGGCGAGCTATCGGTTCACCACAAAGGCAACATTGTCGATCAGGTGATTGACGGTAGCTTTCAGATCATAGGCGAATCGCAGAAGGCACTCGGGCAGATCGACACTTGGCAGAACCTTCGTCTTACCTCTGGCGAGCAAGATGCGTTCGCAGAGGCAGCTCATACGCTTCGCTTCGCTGATTCGGAAGGTGAGGTTGAGACGCCTATTACATCTGCTCAGTTGCTCGCGCCTCGGCGTATGGCAGACCGCGCGGATGATGGGCGCTCGTGGTCACGCCCCGCGCCTGACCTGTACCGCACCCTAAACGTGGTACAGGAGAACGTTATCAAGGGTGGGTTATCTGCGCGCCTGCCGAGCGAGAACAATGGGCGCTCGCTCGGACGTCGCGTCACAACTCGTGAGGTGCGCGGTATAGATCAGGATGTTCGTCTGAATCGTGCGCTCTGGCAGCTCGCAGAACGCATGGCCGAGCTGAAAGGAGTGCGTAGCGCTGCCTAGGTCGAAACGGGGGAGAAATCCCCCGTATAGCAGTCATGCTGCTACTGAAGAGACCAACTAACGGAGCTTGCTCCACAACTGAAAGGAACGTATGAAAACCAATACAGCCACACAGCAAAAAGCCGCCTACGTCTTGCTCACGTCTGCAAGGTTCCACAACGCAATCGCTGGAGACATGCGAGCTGCTAACACTATCGACAACTGCCTGCGTGAAGTGACGCGAGAAATGACACTGCCCACACTGCAAGAATCGATCGAGCTGGTATCGCTCCTAGTGTGGCCTAAGTACTCGGAGGTGGCTTAAATGACGAAGGAAAAAATCGAATTCAAAAATATCGCCCTGTACGTCAACCCACAGGCTATAGACCTCAACAACTCTTGCGGTACTCCATTTGGAGTGTGGAAGGTGGGATTTGTTGATATCTCACAGGGTACGGATCACATTAAATATTGGGACCGCTATAGCTACACCGGAAGGCGATTCAGACACCTTCAATTCCGTGCGCAGTGGGAACGCGACGACAAGAACAAGGGCGTCTACGGCTATAAGCTCTCGCTCCACATTGACGACACGTTTGAGTATTCCGAAGATGCGCAGGCGCTTGTCGATATTCTCAAGCGAGTCGAAAAGGCGCGTCAGAATCTACTCGTCTACCCTGCTACGTTCGGGCAGTATGTGACGCTCATGTGCAATGCGCTGGGAGTCAAACGGTTCGTTTATCCTACCGAACCACGAGAAGAGAAGCGCTGGTCTTCGCTCGACAACTACTACCACGTTTCCTCAAAGGCAGATGAGTTTTTGGGCAGGATGCTCGACAATAAAATTGGTGACACGTACTACTCGGACGACAGACAGAAAACCGCATAACCTAACGGGCTAGAGGCCCACAACTGAAAGGAAAACACAGTGAGCGAATACACGAAGCAGGCGAACGATTTTCTCAAGTTTCACGACCTCAAATTCCACGCGCGTCGCATCGACTACGGGCGCTATTTCGACGGCGACAAGGAGAGCCGCAACATTTACCGTTTGACACTCACGCGGAGGGGTACGCGGATTCGCTACTCCACACGGTTTGGCGCATCGCTCGATATGACGTGGAACAATATCGAGCCGACAGCTTACGACCTGCTAACGTGCATCACGAAATACGACCCTGACACGTTCGAGGATTTTTGCTCTGCGTATGGATATGACACTGACTCGCGCAGCGCCGAACGCATCTATCGCGCGGTCTGCAAGGACTGGGCCAACGTACAGCGATTCTTCACCGAAGAAGAGATTGAACAGCTAGCAGAAATCAACTGAGGGGAGCATTTATGGACTATCGCGAGGGGATGCAGATTTTACGATCCCACCACTTACACGCGCCTGCAATCGTTCGCTTCTTCGGGGGATATCACGTCTTCTCCCGAACGAAGCGGGTGAGTTACGGAACCACAATCGAAGACGCTTTGCGAGCTGGGGGATTTCTTCCCGCTCCACATCCTTCAGATCCATTTGTCGCCGAAGGTCAGGACGTTCGGTGGAAGTCGAAGCCTGTATGCACAGCCGAGAATAAGACACTCGCGCAGCGCATCGCCAACGCACTAAACGAGTACGTACCGGGAAAGAGGAACTACTAACATGAATCAGACAGCAGCGAACCGCGTAGCAGACCTAATCCATCGCCTTGACAAGCGACGCACCTACAACCACGAGCGCATCGAGCATGAGGGCGACGTTTGGCATATCGACGCGAAGCTCGACCCGGCGACGGGCAAGCTCACCGTCTACCGCGTGTACGGCGACGTGACCAAGCGCGCAGCGCTCGACGAAGCCATCGCCGCGTTCGCCACCACTGAATTGCTCCGCATCACCACCCGAAAGGCTAACGTTCAATGAAAATCACCATCACCACTTCCGAGGCTAACTTCGGCACCGGTCAAAGCAGCTTCGCCGTCGAGTCTCTTCTTTGCCACGTCGCGCACCAACTGGCGCGTGGCCCGATCCGAGAGATGAAATCCTGCACCGAAATCATCAGGAACCTCGGCGGCGAGAACATCGGCTGGGTATCAGTCGAGGTCGGCGAGCCGGTTCCGGGCAAAGCGAAGTGCGACAGTTGCGGCACCCTTTGGGATGAAGACGAGTTGGAACCTATCGCCGATCTCCACCAGCGTGTCGTACCGGGCGAGATTATGCCCGTAGGTCAATGCCCGGATGAAGACTGCGGTGCGGTCTGCCATCTGATTTGGGAAGAGGTTCAGGCATGACCGCTGAAACACTACAGAGAATTTCGGACTCGCTCAAGGTCGAGCCTCATGCCGTTGTGGTAGCTGCGCAGGATGATCGCGCCGTGCATGAAGTTTATTGCGAATACAACGGGGTGGTAACCAAGCTCGCTTCGTTCTTCATCCCCAGCGATGCGCTATGGTACGGCGAGTACATCAAGGAAAAGTATCCCGAGTGGCAAGTTCTCGCCGTTCGCCGGATGCAGGGACTCGATGTACTCGACTTGAATAGCTTCTAAAACCACCTTCACCCTAAAACCGGAAGCCCTGTTGCACCACCAGCAACGGGGCTTTCCTGCGTCTGGAGTGACCCATCGGCACCATCCGCACCCTACGAGGCGCTTCCTGAGCCTCCTGCGGCCTCTGGCGGGGGCTTCAGAAACAGCTCGCGATCCGCTTTTCGCCGTCGCAGCAGGCCAGCGCTTTCGACCTTGTTCACGAACTTCCAGCGCAGGAACTCGTCAGCCGCTCCGATGACGTCGCCAGCCGTCAGCCTGCGCAGCAGCGTCGAGCTGCGGAACGCTCCACACCCTACGTTGAAAGTGAAGTCCACCAGAGCGTCGAACTGATTTTGATTGATCGGCACGGTGACAGCTTTGTTGACGCAATCGACCGCCCACTGAATGTCGGCTCGCAGCAGCTCGTCGGCCTCGGTCTGCGTGATGGTGCGGCCTCGGCTGACGTCCTTGCCAGTGTGACCGTAGCCGATAGTCCAGACGCCGCCCACGTCCTGATACGCTGCCAGCCTCAGACCTTCAAACTCTTTCGTCTTGGATATTCCCGCCTCGCTGTACTGCATCATCGCTCGCCTCCTTCGCCTTGCGCCATTTGCCAAACACCAGCACAAGCGGGATCAGCACACCGATAACGAACTCCTGCATGAAATGGGGGAAGCGCGAGAACAGGCGAAAGACGAAATCGTGAAACGCCTTGTTCTCGACGTAGAGAGCAGTCAGCGCCACCCACGCTCCTGCCAGTGTCTTCGCGCTGACGTTCAGGTTGCGTATGCGCTGCCACATGGCTCACCAGTCTACTACTGAACGCGCCTAGGGCCGTTTGCGGCCTCGGGCGGGGCATCCTGCATCATCTCCTCGACCCGCTTGGAGCTGGTCTTGATCTCTTCGTACATCGCTTTCATTCGGCGCTGCTCTCTGGCTAAGTATGCGGCCTGACACAAAGCGATGATGACGATCAGGGAGGTACTGGCAATCGAGCCTCGGCGATCCTTGAAGATGACGTGCAGCATGTTGGATATCGCGAGTCCGCAACTGAGGCCGGACGAGGCGAATACCAGAACATCTATCGAACGGAAGTTTGGCTTGAAGAGCGGTTCGCGGGAGATGTATATCCACGGCCCGAGCATATCGCGCAGCTTTGATTCTTCGCGGGGTTCCATCCTGATCCTCCACAGTCGCCACAGGCGGTAAGGGTTCCGCTGCCGTGGCACTTTTCACATCTTGGGTTGGGCCTGCGTGATTTGGTTTCGCGGCTGCAATTGCAGCGTCCGCGAAGGTCGGGCTTCAGAGCTGCGGCGGCGATATCGCTGGTGTCCATCTCAAGTGTCCCTTTCCATCACAATCAAGTCTTCCAGCTCGGCGACGGCATAGGCGGCGAGACCGAGGGAGCGGGTCGCCGTGCAGTTGGTCTTCAGCCGCACCTTGCCCTTTTCATCGGCGTAGACAACGATTATGTCCGTGGCTTCGCCATAGTCGCGAAACCGATCCATCACGGCAACCAACAGCTCTGTTCCGGTCATCGCGGTATCCACCTCATAGCTTCGGCCAGTCGCCGATCGATCTCTTTATCTGCGTTGTCCACACCGGTCAATCTGTCGGCTTCGCGCAGGGCGGGGAGTCCACTGTCGATTGACTCCATGACTTCATCGCGGGTTGCGACGCGGCCTTGGCGATACCACTCCGTTTTGAACGGTCGCCCGATCTTGAACAGAACGCCGTTCGGCACCTCCATGAGTTGATGGCTGCGCGTATACCAGAGCAGGGTCACGCCGGGATTTCGCTTGATGCCGATGCCTGCCGGTGGAATCTTGGTAGCAGGCAAATCGTTCTCGCGTCTCACCATCTGCGGCTTGCTCAGAAACGGGCATCCCATCGCGGCGAACAATGCGCACTCGCGATGGTTGGGAGGTTCGCCAGAGATGCGATTGATTGCGCACATTGGCCCTATGACGAACACTTCCTCGCCGAACAGTGGTTTGCCGCACGTCCAGCATCGGCGCTCGTTAATCGCTTGGATGAATTTGCGCCGATCCATCGCGCGGAACTCGGGTTTGCCGTTGATCCAATCCACGAACCACGGCACAGGATAGCCGCGCTCGTCTATTGGGAGGTCTGCCATGAACTTCGGCACTGGTGGTAAATCGTGACGCATCGCCGTGGCCATTATTTTTGCTCCATGAGGTCTAGTCGAAGCTCTGGTGCGGTCTTACTGAATCGAGACTTGGCGACTTCGATGTTAGCGCCCTGCGTGACCACTCTAGCCAGAGCCGAGTAGGTCTTCGCCGTTTCCATATCGATCTCGCCGTTCAAGACTCTGTTGCAGACGGTGTTGACTTGGCTCGCGAATTCCATAATCGTGCGGGGTTGCGGCCAGTGCTCTTTCGAGCCTTTTGACCGCGTGGTTGAGGTAGTGGATTTCGGCGGGGATGTAGTACCCCGTTTTCTCCCGGTATCTGACGACTTCACGCATCCTCCGTTCGGGGTGTCTCTGGTGATCCTTCTTTTGCGCCAGCCTGCGAGCAGCGCGGCCTGTTTCTGTTTTCTGGTAGCGCTTGCGATAGCAGTTTGGGCAGGGGCCGTTCTTGCTGCGTTTGTGCTCTTTCAGACACTCAGGACACGCCACCTTCCCCTCCTTGCTCGATTGACTTGTCGATCTCATCGGCGACACTGCGCAGGATCGCGGGGATCGTCGGCACGATCTCCGGTGGGAGCTGGCAACTGAATCCGTTGCCGTGGCTCCCTCCAAAGACGACCACCATGACTCCTGCGGCCTGCGTAGCGATGCGGAACTTCGTGCAGGCGTCATCGTACTTTCCGGGTCCGATCGGCATCAGACGTCATCCTCCTCCAGCGCTAGCAACCGTCTGGTGTGGGCGTGTAGTTCATCATCATGGACACGCGCAATGACCATTGCATACTTGCCCATCCGCTTCACCATGACGGTCAGTTGTTCGAGGTTCTTTTCGATTCTGTCCAGCCGTTCGTCGCTGTTCATTTGTCCCTTGCTCCTACCTGTTCGATGTAGCCCTTCTCGTGCCGCGCCATCTGGTGAAACGTGAGCCAGCGCCAGCGATTCCACGGCTTGATGTGCTGAGGTGGACGCTCGCCGCACCAGCATACGCAGGGTATCCCGAGGTGGTTACCGTACCGTCGCGGCGTATATAAGCCCCGCGAGCCTCGCGGCAAACATTCTTGGAGGTAAATCGTGTTCAAACGCAATGCTTCGAGATAGCTCTTGGAACCTGCCGAGGCCGAGGGCAAGAGTGGCTTCGGTGATACCATCTGGAGGAGTGTGGGCTTCTTCGCCGGGATGGTGTCCGTTGCTGGTGGCTGGGGCGCTGACGACGAGGGTTTGGGTTTTCTCTGAGTGGACAATCGGTCTCCTTGACTTGGCGTCGAATTTGGTTAATTTTTCAGGGGTTGGGTTGGCGTCGGCATGAGCCTTGCGCTTGTGCAGCGTGAGACCTCCCGGCCACTTCGCTTTGAAGTCACATAGGTCGCAGGCGAGTTCGTGTGGGGTGCTGTGATTCCGCGCCTTGTGCCATGTCAGCGCCGATACGTTGTTGGCTTGGAAGTCGCATTTGTCGCATGTCAGCGGTGTGCGCATCGTGGCGATGGCTGCGAGCGCTGGCGCGGCCTCGACCTGCTTCTTCTTTCTCACGGATACAGCCCAGTTGTTCTCCGAGACGTAGTTGTGAACGGAGCGGCGGTGTGACGACAGGCCTTTCGCGGTGGGGTATTCCGCATCGCAATCGGGACATTTAACTTTCGGGGGTAGTAGAACTTTCTTTCTTGGCAAGCTCTCTCCTTCGCATCTTTTCCCCCAGCTCCCGGCCTAGGCGAAAGGCTTCTTGTGGGGTGGGGTGTTCGCGTCCGAAGACGGGGTGTTCGGTCTCGAACAAGTCCATGATCTTGTCCGCTGTCTCGTGATCCAGATAGCCGCTGTAGTACCCGATGTTGACGAGGGTGACGCGGCGAGCTTCGGCTTCGTCATAGTGGAGCGTGTCCACCATCTCCTTCACCTGCACCTCTACGATCTCGCGCGCCTTCTCCTTGGTGCCGAACTGGAGCGCGAGCTTTACCATCTCGGGTTGCGTCATCATGTTGGTCTCTTCCTGAATGCCTTGGCTTTTGGGCAATTTACGTAATGACTCACTGCCGGGGAGTCAGCGTACGGCATGGGGTTCATGGGGATGCTTCCACCCTTCGGCGTACTCCAGAACTCCATCGAGTCGTTGCATCCCCGGCAGCGCGTATAGCTCTTGCACCTGTAGCCTTGCTCCTCCATTTCTTTGCGGGTTGCTGGGAACGGCATCGCGATCCTCCTAGTTCACTGGCGACTTGTCCCACCAGTCGTCAAGCATCAGAATTTCAGCATCGTGCTCGGGCATCTCAGCGTCCCACCGGATACTGTCGCCCACGCCTTCGTGGTAAGGCAGAACGAAGACCTGCGGCTTCAGGATCGGCCCTTTCATGGTGAGCACCAGAGCGTCAGTGAGCAGATGCTTTGGCGCGTTGGCGAGGCTTCCTCCGAGCTGCGTTTCGAGAACATCACTGTACGCATCCTCCCACTGATCCCAGCTCAGTCCCTCGGGGATTCCGAAGTGCTTGGAAAATTCCTCTGTCTTCGCATGGAAGGTATCGTTCACCAGCAGGATCGCCAGCGCGTTCGTCTTGCGCGCGGCTATAGAGAGCGCCGTCATCAGCAGTTTCTTTTCTTCGTAGCTCCTGTAACGCATCGGCTGTACGGCGCGTTCGCCGTGCGGCCCCACCACAATCGCCACTGGCGAGAATTGTCCTTTGAATCCGACAAGCTCGCGGTTCGTCTTCGCGACTTGCTTCATGGCTTCGAGCAATCCGTCGAGTCGTTCCTGAGTGACTTCCATCAGTTCATCTCCTTTCGCTGACGTTCGGTGAACTCTTCCAAAACGCGGATCATATCCTTGCGCTGTGCGTCCGACAAATAGAACAGTGCGCCCTTCTCTCCAAATTCAAAGATCAATAGCGCGAATCCCATCTTGCCTGCGAAGTCGGAGTTGTTAATTGCCTTGTGGATGCGGTCGCCAATGTCGCGGAGCATCCCCGCTATCTCCTCGTTTTTTACTTCGAAGTTATCCTTCAAAACGTCTCCTCCTTCACCTTTTTGGTCGGCCTCCTGCGCGCTGGCGCGAGCGTCGGCTTGAGCTGGAGCGGTTCCCTCACCTCGCCGTCGATGGCTGCGATCTCGCCGTCTTCGAGGTACACGCCAACCTTACCCGATGTGTCTACAAGCTCCATCCAGACTTGGAACTCGCTGCGCTCTGCCATGGTCTCAATGACAGCGAGCGAGTTGGCATCGAGCAGGCTACCGTCCTTGATGCGCATCACGCGAATCTTAGGGTTCAGCGCCATGCCCATCGCAACCGAGACCTTGATCTGTTCGGCGTTCGACGCCTGCGCGAACGGCAGGCCGTTGTACATCACCTCGTCGTTGACGAAGCCGAGGCCTTCGACGGGGTACTCGGCCTCGGCGATCAGTTTGGTCGCCTTGGCGCGGTGGGCGTCGATGGCGTTGTCCAGATTGGCGATGGTGGCGCTGACAGCGGCGATCTCGGCCTCCATGCGCTCGGCTTGGTTCCTGCGATCGATCCCGGCGTTGATCCCGCGCGCGGCGGCGATCTCCTCGCCCATGGCGTTCGCGTCCTTCGGCTCTGGCAGCGGCTCCCACTTAGCGATCTCGGCCTCCATCGCACTGTGTTCAGATTCGGCAGCGCGCTGGTTTTTCTCCAGCTCTGCAATCCTCCGCTGGAACGAATCGATCTCGTTAGCAATGAGTAGGATTTCTTTGCTTTTTTTGTAACGCTCTGTCTCCCTCTGATCCCGGCGCATACGCTCGCGGTCGATGCCGATGTTGTACTCGGCGACCTTGGCCAGCTCCTCGGTCATGGCGTCGATATCGCGCTTTTTGGCTGGCAGGCCTTCCGGCACATGCACGTTGGAGCGCTGCGCCTCCAGCGTCTTCTTGAGCTTGGTCTGTTCGCGCCGGGTGGTGTAGTCGTTCTCCTCGTCGGCGCGGATCGCGTTCAGCACGTCATCGATGTTGAGCAGCTTGCGCAGCTCCTCGGCCTTGCGCTTCACGTCCATGTGGATGAACGCGAGCGGGTCGAAGCTGATCTCCCCCATCAGGGCGTCGAGCATCCGCTGGGGTGTGCCGTAGCGCCTGCCGTCTTCGGCCTCGATGAACATCTCGCCCTTCGAGTCGCCCCCCTCGAACCATGTGCGGGTAACGCGGATATCACCGAGGTCGAGGCGAACCACGCCCCGGCCAGCTCCCCGCCGAACCGGGGCCGATGGTCCACCACGCGCTCCAGCCAGCGCGAGCATGATGGCGTCGAGGACCGAGGTCTTCCCCGATCCGTTTGCGCCTGTGATCTTGATGACGTTGCCCTCTGGCTTAAGCAAAAACGTACGTATTTTTTGAAAATTCTCGATCTGGATTCCTATGACTGTGAGGCTCACTGAACACCTGCTTTCCGTAGCTCGGCGACGAGCAGATCAACTTCGTGGTTGTGGTCGGCGATCATGGACTCCAGCCGCTTTGCGTAGATCACGTTGACGGTATCGCGGATGGCGCTCATCGCGAATTTCTTATCCTCGGGGAACGTCTTTTTGTACAGCGTTTCAAGTTTGGTGATGCCGTCCATCAGCTCGGGCACGCCCATGAATCGATCACTGGCCGGGGTGGTTGCTTTCTCGACTTCTGTTTTCTGCTTACGTGCCATTACTTGTGTCGCTCCTTGATTGCTTCGATCTGTCCGTCATGCTGCCCGAGGGTGCGGTAGAACTCTTTGAACTCGTGATAAATCTCGATTCGCAAACTATCCACCTTGTCGGACAAACGGTTAATGTCGGAGCGGTTGGAGAGCCATGAGAGGAAGATCAGCACAGACGGTATGCCGACGGCGAGATAGAGCTGCTGATTAGTCAACGTGCTCCTGCTTTCTTTTTGGTTGGTTTCGGGTGGGGTTCGGTGCCGTTCTTTTCGGCGTGGGTTTTGAGGTAGAGGTCGATGGCTTTATCTACCATGTAGGTGCGGTCTCGATCATCCAGCGCGGCCAGCTTATCGAGCTTTGCGATCTTCTCCATGGACAGGCGGAAGCTGTAGTTTTGTTTAGTCATTCCCGCAGCGTACTACGCCGCATGAAGATGTGCAACATTTGACAGGTAGTATGGCAGTGTGTTATACTGTTATACAGGCGTGACCCGCCTAATTCACTCTGGAGATCACTATGCAGTTGTCAACCGCGCTCAGGTCAGAGCTGGAGCACTACCGCAACATAGCCATGGATGAAGTTGAGACCGAGAACGATATCGAGTGGCAGTACACGCTCACTGGATACGATGCCCTTCTCGCTGGCCAGCCCATCCCTGACTTCATCCTTCCCACCATGCGCACGGAGCTGGAGTGCCACGAGGACCGCTTCGAGGGTCCACTGGAGCACGAGTTCCAGATGCTTCTGTTCGAGCTGGGGTTCCGCTTCCATCGTCCTCGCCGCACTGCGAAGCCGCGCGAGGTGGTGGTCATCCGCGATCTGAAGAACCCCAGCTACACCATCCCTCACGGCAGGAATCACTACTGCGGTCCTGCGGCTCTTGCCTACCTGCTGCGTACCTGCCCTGACACTGCGGCCTACATCCTGCGCGATGTGACCAAGCGTCGAGCCATCCATGGGACAACCTCGACGGAGATGATTCGTGCGCTCGAACGCTACGGTCTCCGTGCGATCCCGCGCGCGCGGCGGCACTCACCGGCTACCGGCAAGCGAACGGATCAGCGGACGCTGGCGCAGTGGCTTGAGGTGGAGAAGCCGAGGCCGCACGATGAGTATCTGGTGGTGGTCACCGGCCACTGGATCGTCGTCCACGGATCGCGCTGGTTCGACAACCGCTGTCACCTCGGCAAGCCGCTGGCGCTGTGTCCCTATCTGCGTAAACGGGTGCCGGGAGCGTACCTGATAAAAAAATAGCCGGGGGGCAAGTCCCGGCTAAACCAGAAGAAACATACACATTTCCGAATGTGCGGTGATTGTAACGCAAAAAATAGGCCGGGGTGGTTTCCCGGCCTTGCGCACGTTACGAGACAACTTTGGTTGTGATGGTACCGTATTCCTCATCCGGCACGAACCCGGCTGCATCTTTCCAGTGCCAGCCGGGATGCTTCTCTTCGATCTGCTCAATGAGTTTTCCGCGTTCGACTAGAACCTGTTGCAACTGCGTCTCCAGCGCGAACCGTTTTAGGTTTAGGTTCTCCAGCTTCAGGCGTTCCACTTCCGTCAGGTCTAGTGGCATCTCTCGGTGGCTCCTTCATGGTCTCGATTGCGAGTGGTGGGACGTCGGTGCGAACCGCCTTTACCTCCCAGTAAAACTTCACTACCGGAGTGCTCGATCGCACGATGAACTTACCATTTTTGACCCGGCCAGCGGCGAGGAAATTGCCGAACACTGGATTATCCTCGTCGTCGTACAGCTCGGTCAGTTGAACGCTTCTGTTCTCTTCCGTGGTGAGCGCTTCGAAGTAGTCGGGCAACGTAATCTCCACGCTGCCATCCGCAGTCACGGCCTCGCCGCGATAGAAGACGGCAATCTCTGGCCCTTCGAGCGAGGAGTGGGTGAGGTCTTTTGTTTCATCCAGCGGGTGCGTGATGCGGAAGTTCTTTTGCGAGGCGGTGAAGGTCGCAGAGACTATGATCTGCGGCCCGGTGCTGGCGTCCTGAAAGCAGGTCATGTAGTTCGCTGTTTGCGAGAAATCTGCTGAGTAGCCGATGAGATTGAACGAACCCGCGATTGCGTTGGAGGTGGAATTAATGCAGACCAACTGCAACTCGTTCCCGGTCATAAACCGCATCTGTCCTGCCGTCGAGGTAGGGGTTAGTTGTGGGCCGAGATTGAATGAGGCAAAGAACGCATTGCCGCTGCTGTCCACATGTCCCATCTGGTTCTGCGCACCGTTCCCGAAGCTCACGATTCCGGGTCGATCCCAGTTCAGATAAACTCCGTTGCCTCCCGCGTTGATGGCGAGGATCGAACCGTCGCTGTTGATGTTGGGCGATCCTGATCCCCATGTACCGTTGGGTCTATAGCCCATCCGCATGGCTCCATTGCCGATGAACAGTGTTGCCGCTCCATCGACATGCAGGAACTCTGTGAAGCTCCCTCCTGCGGAGTCGATCCCCGCTAATTGAATCCCGCTCAAAACCCCCACTGACGGTCCTACTGTAATGAATCTTCCTAATGTCAGGTAATCCAACCACATAGAGTTGGGAGTTGCAGGAAGGCCGGATGACCCCATAGCGTGAAGAGAATTGCCAGTGATATCGCCGGTGACGTTGGCGTTTCCTACTGTCAACGTGGTCGCGCCCATCGTCATCAAGTTAGGCGCGGTGGTTCCTTTTATCCATGAGGTTGCGGCGGTGCCTGCACCGTTAATCCCCGCAATCTCAAAGCCAGCAGCTACCTCGCCCGTGGGAGCTTGTACAACCCAACGCGCACCTCCGTCACCTGCATACCAGTCTATGAAGGTGAAGGGGATTGGCGGTGTGGGTCCGGGTGTGCCAGTGGCGATGAATGAAGATGCGATGATATCTCCTGCAAAGATGGAACTTGGAGCGTTGAGCATCGCAACGTTTGCGGGGTTGATGGAAGTCGGCGACCATGAGGTTCCCGTCGATACGCCTATTCCGGCTGGCGGGTAGCTTGGGCCTTCCGGGTCTGCCGTGTTAGCGAAGGTGCGGACTGGTGAATTACTGACGAGGCACGTATCGAAGCTCGCGCTTCCGGCTTCGATGGAGTCAGCGGTGATGGAACCCGCGACGATATCGCCAAGCGGGGCAAAGTCGCTCGGTACAAACTGGGTTCCATTCCAGTAGTAGTTCTGCCACTGATCGGTGCGCTGATCGGAGAGCACCATGTTGGCGTTGGCTCCGGTCAGGTTGCCGATGACTTCGCTGCCTGTATAGCTAGGCGAGATGATGATGACGAAGTGCAGTGTGGGGTAAGCGGCCAGTGTGTTGATCGTGGCTTGGATGGTCGGGTTGGTTCCGATTCCGACATAGGCGTAGTGGTTCAGCTTGGGCGATACCAGCCCACCCATCGCATCGAACGGCTGCATGATGTAAGCACCTTGCCACCAGATGTAGGTTTGGCGATTGCCTCCACGCAGGTCGATGATGAACACGGTCGCGCTGCCTCCGGTGACGGCGCTGACAGCATCGCTCCCTGCGTACTCCTGCGGGATGATGACGGTGCCATCGTTACTGTCGGCGACGGCATACGTGACGGCTTGCTGGATGGTTCGCAGCATGGGCTGGCCCACATAGTAGGTGGAGTTAACTTGCGGGATGCGGATCGGACCTACGAGTGTGCTGGCCATGATGCCCTCCTATAAGACAAGCGAGATGAGAAACGCGAGCGCGATGACGCAGACGATGAAACCGACGATGGCCTCGGCGATCCCGGCTCCGCTCTGCTCGGGTTCTGGCGGCTGGTAGCGCATGGTGTCATGTTCCCGGTGGGACGGCTTGGAGTATACCGCCCGGTAAACCCACGAAACACTGTACCGTGACCGCGTTCGGTTCAAGGTTTACAGTCACGGCGTTGCGCGTCTGAGCGCCCCATACAAAATGATGGTTGCCTACTTCGTTCATAATGATGACGAAGACGTACAGTCCACCCGGCGATACGTTCTTGACGCGGATATTCTGCACTGAGCTATTGCAGTCAATGACGAAGCTCTGGTACTGGCTCCCGTCGAACAGCATGATCGGCGTCGAGGTCTGTCGCAGTAGGCTTCTCATGGGTTGTAGGTGGCCGCTCCTATCGGGTAGAGGTTATAGCTGTCGTCACACACGAAGGTTTGAATTGTGGTTGCATTCGGCTCCATCGACACTGGCGTAGCGTTGTGCAGATTGAAGGGTGCGGGACCGCTCGGCCACAGGAAAGTGTGTCCTCCAACGGAGTCCTGAATGATGATGAAGGTGTAAAGATTCCCCGGTATTAAACCACTGAGCCACGCGCCCGTTATATCGGTCGTTAGCGTCACCTGCCACGCGGTATATTCAGACCCATCGAACTGCTGGTCGAATAGTCCCGGCAAAACGAGCAACTGATTGGTGATGAGCGGCGGGAGTGGCGGTGGCGGCTGGTTGGGATCGTAGGGGATCAGACCGTCGATCTCGAAGTTACCCGGTGCGGTGAAGCGGTAGGCATTGATCTGCGCGATATCGCCGTTCGAGTTCTTGAGGGTCAGGGTGTAGTAGGTTCCCGAGGGTGCGATCAGTTCGTTGTTGTACAGCCATACGGCGAAGGTGCCGTTGCTTGTCGTCACCGGGATTGGATCGGTGAGCCGTGCTACAAGCGCCTGACCCGGTATGCGTGGTATCTGGCTACCATATCCGCAGAGCGCCCACTGCGCGGTTCCATCCTCCGTCGCGGGATTCTGCGTGGGAGAGGTCACCGTGTTGAAGGAACCGGTGACCTGAACATCAGGATTGACAGCGGCCATCACACACCTCACGCGAAGAAAGTAAGCTGACCCACAACAGCGATGCGCGGATGGTTATCAAGGTCGTTGAGGATACGTTGCCTGAACCACTCGTTTGTGACGTTGTGCAATACGCAGTAGTAGAGCGCTGGGATCGACCCGCTCTCATCGATAAGGTTGACGTTGGAGCTGTCGGCGATGCCGTGGTACACGTCGTCGATCAGGGTGATGATCTGGCGGAACGCGGTCTCGCGCGTGTCGTACTCGAACGGATGCGGGTATGTCGTCCCGCGCACTTTGGGCGCATCGAGGATCGTCATGCGCCAGTCGCCACCAAACCATCCGGCAGCGACCCGGTTGGCGATCACCTGCGCGACGGCCATGGGACAGTCCGTGCCACCGTAGCGATAGCCCTCTTCGACGGCGAACGTGGCCAGCATCCCCTTGATGTAGTTTTCATAGGTCACTGGATGAGTCCTACCCTTCGCTGACGGTGCGTATAGAGCTGTTGACGGTAGTGCAAACTGACCGAGTGCAGTGGTACCGGCCCGAAGGCTCGATTGACCTCATCCTCGGTCACCACGTCTTGCAGGATCATTTGCAGCATGGCGGTGCGCCAGCCGCGATACTTCTCCGTGATAGGTACATCGAACTCGTCGAAGTGGATCAGACTCCACTCTGGACCACAGGGATACTGGAGCGTTGTCACCTGTTTGCGCTTGCGCTCTCCGGTCTCCTTGTCGGTCACCCACGCGCTCACACCCACCCGTCCGTTGACGGCGACGTTGGCCAGCCACAGGCGTCCATTGCTGCGCTCGCGCTCGACCTTCACCAGCTTGCCGGTCTTGTCGTCTGGTACCCACACGTCGAATGTAGGCGCTTCAATCCTCGCGTCCACCCCGGCTCTGCGCAGCAGGCGAAAGATTTTGTGCGGGTGCATGATGTTCACCAGCCGCATCCGCTCGTTCTCTATGCCCATGAAGCGTCTTTGATCGTGCCAGCGCTGCGGAGCTGCGGCGGCATAGTTGAACTCGTAGCGCTCGGCGATGCCTTCCTGCTCTTCGCTGGTGGGCTTGCGATCGATGACGGGGCGCGTGTTGTACTCGTCGAGAAGGTGCTGCGGTATCTCCAGCTCCTCGTCGTACGTCGTCGTCGCTCTGCGCAGGTTGCTATGGATTTCGCTGACTTGGGGCATTCTGGTTCTCCGGTGGTGGTGCCGTCATACCGGGCGCGGTTATCATCGCGCCGAGCAACGGAGCTGCGTGGCGTGGTGGAACGAACTTAGCGCCGAAGATGAAGCGGTTCATAAAGTTTGGATCGGTGGACATGCGATCGCGGATCATGCGGTTGAACACTGGATCGGTAGCGAGCTTGTAGCGGGTGCGCGCGGCCTGCGCTTCAGCTCCCAGCGCACCGATGCCAAGGCTGGTTGCGCCGGTCACATGACCCAGCAGATGCGCGAGCGTGTACGCGCCTACGGTTGCGCCTCCAGAACTTGCCATACCGCGCATACCTTGGAAGTGCCTGCGCAGGACCATGACCATATTGCCGAGTAAGCTCTGAACGCGCGCGTTGCCTTGCGGCATCTGCATGTACTGGCCGAGGTCGAGGATGTGGTTCAGACCGCGATCACCGATCGCAGGATTGAGCACATCACCGTACTGATCCTGAAGCGCGCGGATATCGTTGATGAGGCTCTGCCTTGAGCCTCGCGCCTCGGACGGCGTACCGAGAGCGGTTGACTCCTCGGGCGTCAGCGTGACGTGCTTGGTCATCACGTTATGCAGCGCTTGGAATGCATCCGACAGCCGCTTGTCTTTGAGCGCCTGTTCCGCTCGCGGCTGCGAGATGGCATCCATCACGTCCGGCTCCTGAAGGATCGTATTCATGCGCGTGTTGAGACGGGCAATCTCCTTCTCGATGGGAGCCTGCAACTTTGGGACGCCAGCGTTCGCGTCGAAGTCGTCCTGCAACTTCGCCCGTTGGTCGGCGATATTCGTGTAGTCATTACGGAACCGTTGCGGCATCTCGGCGAGTGCGCGATCGCCCACGATGCGCATGTGGTTGGCGGCGTCGGCGAAGCTGCTGGTGTTGTCGGCGGCGTCGGCGACGTTATAGATCGGGCCTACCGGCTGCGTACCCTGCATCGTGTCGTAGCGATCGAGCTGATCCTTCATGTCGTTGTAGCGGTCCTGAATCGCCTGGTCGTCGGCTGGGCTGAAGTCCTGCGATAGCCAGTGCTCGCGCAGGGCGTTCATTGCCGATCGTGTCTGCGCTGGCGACAGCGATGCGCCTTCGGGTGTGAGGTAGCTCCATGCTGGCGCACCTGCTCCTCCAGCGCGAATATCGCTGAGTTGCTGGGTGAGCTGCTGTTCCAAGTCGGGGTCTTCGGTGTCGCGCAGGCGTTGGCGTAGATCGGCCACCGATGCATTGTTGCTTTCGTTCAGGCCATTCGTCACTGCGTCCTTTGCCAGATTGACGGGGAGCTGTTGCCATGCCTCTTGCCGCGCCTGACGCAGCGCTGGCGTCTCTGCGATCGTCGCCGCTGCCGTTTGTCTCGGCGTGGCTCCCGGCAGCTCGGACGCGAGTATCGTGGCTGGTACGCCACGCACATCCATCTCCGTAGGTGCCAGCTCTGCGGCGGTGGCTGCGCGCGCGCCTACGCGAGCCTGTGGCGCTTCAGTCAGACCGCCTACGGCTGCGGCCTCCGCTCCAGATGTGAGCGCATCTGGTAGCGATGCCCCCTGTACTCCTGCCTGTGCGGTACCTACTGTTCCCTGCTCGATCATGGTTCTCAGAACTTTCGCTACCATCGGATTTCTGCGAATAGCTTTTGAGATAGGCTGGAGCGCTTCGATCTTATCCATGACGCCGAGAGATTTCAGCGCACCTTCGCCAAGCATGTACTCAATGACGCTACCGGCATCGTCGCCGAGCTGCTGTGATCCTGCCCGTTCAGGATCGGTAGGCCGAGGCGCATTGACAACGGCCTCATCATGCGCGATCTGCGCATCGAGTGGGTGGCCATTGGTGAATAAGCCGTGCGCCTGATCGACGGCGCGCGCTGCGCGTTCGATGGTGAGCATGGAGCGATCGACGTGCTGCGCTAGTCCTTGGTTCAGGTCGGTGAGGCGCGTGACTACGTTGTGACCGAACTCGGCAGGTGTGCTCCCCACGCGCTGCTTCACGCCTTGGATGTAGTTGTGAACCACATCGCTCAAAGACGGGATGCCACTATCATCCGGCGTGGTTGGTGTCGTCGGCGCTGCGGCTGGCTGCGCAGGCGATGGTGCGGCTTGCTGCTGATAGAGCTGCCATGGTTCAACGCTGGAGGTATCGGGAGTCTGCGCAGGCGGGGCTGCGGCTGGCGCGGCTGGTGGAGGCGCTGCTGGCTGTGCAGCCTGTTGCTGATACATCTCCCAAGGTTCTGCCATGGCTTATCTCCAGCTACTCGGCGATGCCGGATCGCCACCGAGAAACGTTCGTCCAGCTACTACGTCACCCACCTTCGGCATTGGCAGTTGAGGCCTCGAACCGTGTCCCGGCACCTGCGTCGGTGCGCTCCCGTCATCTGGCGTGAACAATCCGGTCGCGCTTAAGGTTCCCGTCTTTCCGTTCAGTGTGGTGTTGATAGTGCCTCCCGGCCTCGGGGGTGCGATCGGAGCGGGAATGTCTATACCTCCTCCACCAGTTCCACCACCGGTCGGCTGCGATTGCGGCAGCGGTGGCAGTGTTGCGCGCCCGTTGACAATGGGGATGCCTTTCGCCTTTCCGATCTCATTCATCGTTTGCACGATGTTGCTGCGCAGGGTGGGCGAGAAGTACGGAGCCTCGGGCGTGAGGTAATGCCGCGCTGCGGAGACAATGCTGTCCTTCGCATCCTGCGCTTGTTTCAGCATGTCCTGTTGCGGCTTGGTCATCCTGAATCCCGTTGATGGCTTCGCGAGGTCGAAGAACTTCTCCATCAAAGCCTCATCTGAGGTTCCGCTTGGGCTTCCCGTTGACGCATAGTCGTTCGCATAGTTGAGACTATCGACCGCAGAACCGAACTCTTTTTGGTGTGCTGCCATCCTTTTATCGAACGCTCCGGTTGGCAGGAATCCTTGTGTCATGGGACGCATCGCGCCAGTCTTACTATTGCGCTCTATCGGGTTTCCGGCTGTGTCTGTTCCTGCTGTCCACGTTCCCTCTTCCTTCGGTGGCGCATTAGCTGCGGCCCGATCCTTCGCTGCCTGCGCTGCTTGTAGCTTCGCCTGCGAGCTGACTTTTATCGCATTGAGATATTCACTCTGTTCTGTGGCCATGCGAATCGAGGCTCCATGGCCGGTCTCGCTGTTAGCTGTAATGGTGTATGGAGTTTTGGTCACGTTGTTTGTCGTCGGGTCCACACCGTACCGGTAGCCTGTTTGATCGGACGATACGTACTGTGCCAGCTTGTCCTCGGGAATGATGTAAGCGTGGGGTGCTTGCGTACCGGAATGGTGAATCAACAGATTCCCGTTCGTCATCGCCTGTTGCACTTGCGGATTGCCGTTATAGATTTTTGCTGCCTGTTCTACATCCTCGGCAGGGCCAACATCGACCATGTGCAGGTCGGCCTTGAGCTTGTTGAATTGAACATCGCGATCCTCTTCATGCTCACTGGCGGCTTGTTTCTGTTGGCCGAGCATCCATGACTGCTCCAGATTGCGCTGGTTGAGGTACGCGATGTTCGCGTTGAAAAGAAGCTTTTGCTGGTTCTGATCGTTAGCCTTTTGCGCCAGCGCTTGCGTCTGATCCTGTTGCGCCTGCGGCATCGCCATGCCGGTCTCGATTCCGGCTGCGGCGGCGCGTTGTGCGCCTCCCGGTCCCTGTCCCACCTCGAATCCTTTAGCGGCTCCCATGAGTGCGGCCTTGGCAACTCTTCCCCACTTCTCTCCCGGCGTGGATGGTTGAGGTGTAGCGTCCACGCTGCCATCGGGATTGGTAACGATGTGGTACGTGGTGTCGCCACCGAGGATCGATCCCACGGCATTGAGAGCGCGCGCGGTGCGTCCGTGATGTACCGCTGCGGCCTGATTCAATAGTGTGGAGAGAGGAACGTTCCCGGCTGGCATCACCGTGGGAGCGGTTGGCTGTCCCGTTTGCGGTACACCTGCGGTCATCGTATCGGGCGTCGTAGTGGGCGGCGGCGGGGTGTATTGATTCGGGATAACGGGTGCGGCTGTCGGCGTCGTACCGGTCGTATCAGTCGTCGGGTCGGTCGTTGGATCAGTCATAGTGTCAGGCATTAGTAGCCTCCTGCCGATGCGTAGGGAACTGTCCCGGTACCCGAGAGCGATGGGAGCATGAGGCCTTGGTATCCGGTCCCGCTCGATATCGGGTTGACATAGTTCGCCGGGTTAGCCCAACTGATTGCGTTGGTGTCGATCGACGGCTTGGAACCGAACATCGACATAATGCCGCTCGGGTTCCCCAGTGCCGCACCACCGACTGAGCCGAGCGCACCGATCGCGGCGTTCCATACCGAGTTGTTGGCCTGCGCGATCTGGTTGGCGGTGTTGGCGGCGGCGGTTCCCGCGCCGGTTGCTGAACCTGCGTAGGCGTTGGGGTTCAGCAGGCCTGCCGTACTGGTGAGGACGTTCGCCGCCTGCCCCCAGTTCTGATAGCCCTGCGCATAGTTGGCCTGCGTGATGGTGTTCTGCGCCTGCGATCTCTGCTGTGCGGCGAGGTTGGCATTCTGCGCGATGAGGTTGGCGCTGGTGCTGTCGGGCAGAAGCGTGTTGCCACCACCTCGGGCAGCGAGCACCTGCGCGGTCGCCTTCTGCGCTGCGGCGTAGTTCTGCGCGATGTTCTCGGCAGCGGATGTATTGAGCGACTGATTCTCGCCAGCGGAGAAACCCTGTTGCCCCGGACCTGCGGCCAAGATGGGTTGGAACTGCGCCGTCAGAGCGTTTGTGATCGCCTGACTCTGGCCGAAGGCGGTCTGGTAGCTGGAGTTCAAAGTCTGGTACATCTGCTGCTGCGCATCCGAGATTTGCTGCTGCTGCTGATTGGCTCCGCACATGGGGTTAACCCTCTGACTGTGTACCTTGTTGACGGTGGTGCAACACCTCTTCCAGCCATCCCGGTAACCTAGGCGTGGGTAAGGTCTTCACTAGCTCCTCGGGCGAGTCCCTGAAGCCGAGGCGTCTTTTGGCCATGATCCGTAGTTCCCTGCCCTTGGTATCGAACAGCATTTCGTGGAACCGGTTCTGTGCCAGCACACCGGCCAGCCACTCCGTTCCCTTGGTCAGAACGTCGCGGTTCAGCTCGCGATCCCGCTGCTGGGTGAAGATCAGGCTGATACGCGCTACGTTCTGCGTCTTGAAGTAGACGAGGACGTTACCCTTTTGATCCTCGATCGCCCACGCTGCCTCTCCCGGCAGCAGCTTAAGGAAGAAGTCGGAAGTCATCACGTCGCGGTGGTACTCGTCGCGGTCGAGCGTGAGGTCGATGAACATCCTGTCCTTGTCCTCGACGGGGCGCACTATATAGTCCGCGAAACGGAAGAACAGCTTCATTGTTTGACTCCTACCGGAAGGATGCGAAACGTGGGTACATTCTGTCCTCCATAGAACTGCCGGGTGAGGGCATCGTTGGTCGAAGCCATCAGCGGCATCGCGGCGAGCATCTGCGGATTGCGCCGGGTGCTGGGATCGGTGGGTGCGGTTTTGGCAGGCTGGCTGCTCGCAGCTCGTGGAGCTACGGGTTGCCATCCTGCCATATTGACCGCACTCGACTGTTTGAGGGTGGGCATCACTGACTCCTCATCTCCTGCCACATCTGACCGAAGATCGTGAAGGTTAGAAGTTCGTTCGCCGCGTCCTCGGCAGGCCAGTCGATCTCGAACTGGAAGTGTCGGCACCATGTCGGTGTCTGGTTCTGCATAAGGGAGTGCCGGTTGCTGTAAAGCGACTGGCTGGGAGGAAGGTTTGGAGGGTCTTGCCGGGTACGCGGAACGTTCTCAAAGTCGCTTCCGTTTGGTACAGGATTGACCTCGGATAGCATCACCGAGAAGGACGGAGCCGAGCCTTCCATCGCCGCCTCCAGCGTCATCCATGCGAGTCCCGCAAGCTCCCCCGGCTGCGCTACGACAACGGAACCGAAACGGGTCTTTACCGGGTACGTCATTCCGGCATCTGTGTTCACCGTAAGCTCCCGCGCGAGGATCGGCCCACCCCCTGTCGGTGGACCGATAAGCAGGCCGAAGTATCCCGGCGAAAGCTCCACGGATTGCACGGCGCTCGTGCCTGCGGCGAGCTGCGCTTGCGGACTCCAGTTGGAACCGCTTTCGGGTGCGGATGTGGGAGCCAGCCGGTACCATCCCACGGCTCCATCGGCGACGTACAGCGCCGTGTCTCCGCTCTCCTGCGAGTGGAAAGTTACGTACGAAGTTTTGGGATTATAGGCATTGAGAAGGTCCGCGATGGGTTGCCCAACCTCGACGACTCCCGACGATGGGTCGAGCGAGATGACCGTTTTATTTCCCATCATCATGTACCCGGTGGTGAGAAATTCGGTGAAGCAATCGTACGAAAGCAGCGGTATCCTCGGGATGTAGCGGATCATGTAGAGTTGCACGTTCACGCCATCGCCGAGGATGATGTAGGAGTCGCGCACCGTGAAGACGATGAGGCCGATCGACGTCACCCAAAAGCGCGTGATCTTCGACTGGCAGGTGAAGGTTGTATCGAAGCCTGCGTTACCGCTCGAACCGGATGCGGCTGCGTCAGGGCCGCTCGACGCATAGACGACGTTGCCCACGGCGGCGAAGATGCGGCCAAGGTGGTACTCCATGCACGTCGCTCCGATCGGCAGCGGTGTACCTTCGCCGTTCACCTGCGCCTGCCATGAGATGTTCAGGTTGGCGTCGAGAATGGAGTCGGTGAACGCCCACGGCTGGCCTCCTCCGGGGTTCGCAATCTTGGTCGCATACAGGAACGTGCTGCCCCCATGGAGGGTGCGGAAGATGACGACCGAGGTCACCTGCGGGTCTGCCGATCCGACTCCCTGCACCACCACCGGATGACCATCATTGGCGCTGATCGTGACACTGGCCGGTGACATGTTCGATATGTCGTCGGTGTTGTCGTTCATGTAGGCGTAGCCGTACTGGATGGGTGCGACCGCTCCAGCGTTTTGCCAGATGGCCGCACCCTCAGCATTGCCCGTAGGATCGGACGTTAGGGCGCTCTGAATGGAGCTGAAGTTGGGCGCTGTGGCTCCCGTCCTCCCCGCCTGAACGCAGGATTGGATGTTGCCTGACGAGTCTTCGATCGTGTCGGTACCGACGATCGGCGTGTCGTCGCCGATATCGGCGCGCTGCATCAGACGCCCGATGTTCTGCCACTGCACATCGTTGTCCTGAGTGATCGAGCCGATGCCGGGAAGCCATGTGGGAGGGCCACCCGCTGACGTTCCATTGTTGACGGCGAAGTAGAAGTAGTTATTGCCGTCCGTCGATTGGTGATAGAGCAAGTCCCAGCCGCTTATGCCGGTATTCGCCGTCCATAGACCGTTGCCGCGATTCTGCCACTCCACGCCGCCATCGGAGGTTCCACCGAGCGAGGCTGTGTTCCACGAAATACTGCTCGCGGTACCAGTGTTT
>Ga0210387_10000757_pt1 | contig 23749 bp, 20 predicted proteins | sample IncBWC7OmetaG_FD_160108 | JGI IMG/M metagenome (GOLD analysis project Ga0210387, IMG submission 160108) | Forest soil microbial communities from Barre Woods Harvard Forest LTER site, Petersham, Massachusetts, United States - Inc-BW-C-7-O ...
CGGGAATGACGGCGCCAACGACCCTGGCTGCGGGGCAAACTGCGAATTTGACGGTTGCGTACAAACCCGTAGCCGCGGGGACACTGACAGCTAGTCTGGCAATCGCCAGCAATGCAACCAATCCCAATGTGGTGGTGGGAATAAATGCGACGGCAACATCTTCGACGCTCGCGGCCACTCCCTCGTCCGTCAGCTTCGGCAACGTCGTGGTGGGCAGCAACACGACTCAAACGATTCGCCTACAAAACATCGGCACTTCGCAGGTGACGATTTCCAGCATCACGCCTTCCGTTTCCAGCATCGCGATTTCGGGAGTTACGATGCCGGTTAATTTGGCGCCAGGAACGAGCGCGAATCTTACAGCGGCATACAAACCAACCGCCGCCGGTAGCGTAGCGGGCAAAATTACGGTAACGAGCAATGCGGTAGGTTCACCAACGATTGTTGCTTTGAGCGGCACCGCCGCGGTCGCTTCAGCACAACTTACGCCGAGCGCATCGAGCTTGAGTTTTGGAAGCGTGACGGTGGGATCGTCCGGCACGAGTCAGCTTACGGTGAAGAGCACCGGAAACACCAACGCCACCATCTCGAAGGTGACGGTCACTGGCACTGGATTCGTTCTGGGCAATTCGGCGGCGAGCGTGATCCTGGATCCCAGTCAGACTGAATCCTATACAGTGAACTTTGATCCCAAGGCGGCGGGCAGTCTAACTGGAACACTGACGATCACCAGTAACGCAGCGAACTCGCCGCTGAATATTGCCCTCTCCGGGACTGGAGTTGCCACGAGTGCTAGTAAGCACACCGTGGCGCTCACATGGGAACGCAGCAGCACCTCAAGCGTGACTGGATATTTCGTGTATCGCGGTACGAAGCCCAGCGGGCCGTTTGCCCAGCTGAACTCTTCGCCGGAGCCGAGTCCGTCATATTCCGACAGCACGGTTTCCGACGGACAAGTCTACTATTACTACGTGACTGCCGTGGACTCGAGCAACATCCAGAGCGCTGATTCGAACGAAGTTTCCGTAACGATCCCTGCGAATTAATCCGCCCGTAGTTCCTACTGCGTGCTGCATTCTCTCTCCAATCAAATCGCCTAATCGCAGATTAAGACGAGCTCGTTGCCATAGAAATTAGTGGCGCTCGCTGAAACTCAAACGTAAGTCTTGAGGTTCCTGCAATGCTTCAGTCGAGAATTTCGGCCACGAGGTCTTGAACATATTCAGCGATGGCGGGTGCGGAAGTGAGTCCGGGAGATTCGATGCCCATTAGCTGGATGACACGTGGAAATTGTGAGTCTCGCTCGATGATGAAATCCGCGAAGCGTTTTTCACCGTGCTGGCTCGGCGGAGTCAACTTCGCGCGGATGCCCGAATAAGCTGTCACGAGATCTGAGGGCTCGAGCTCAGGCAAGAGCTGTTTGGCGCCTCGAGCAAATTCTTCAATAGGTTCGCGATCTCGCTCGTAATTATTCTTGTCGTCCACATAGCGGGCCGTGGGACCGACCAAAACATTGCCCCAAACTGTTTTTGTGAGGTGCACGCCGAGGCTTACTCCCTCGGGGTGAGGCAGCGGATAGACCAGGCCGCGAATCCAATCCTGCCTGGACCGCAGCAACTCGCAATATTCTCCGCGCACCGGATAAATCTTGTGCTTGGCCATCGGAGAGCCGAGCAAGCCGGCGATTTCGTCGGCGAAGAGTCCGGCGCTATTTACCAGACAGCGCGTTTCGATCTCACCCGCGACGCTTGCGACTCGTATGCCGTCGCGCGAGGGCTCCAAACGTTCTACTTTTGCGTGAACCACGATGTGCGCGCCTTGATCCGAGGCGACGCGCGAGTATGCCTTGACGAGTTCTTCGCTGCCGACGATGCCCGTGGAAGGAATTTCAATGGCTTGGAATCCTTCGATGTGCGGTTCGCGCACGCGAATCGCCGTCCGATCGATGATGCACATATTCTTCACGCCATTGGCTTCGCCGTTTTTCATCAACGCGGCGAGTTCTTCTGCTTCCGCGTGCGATGACGCTACTACCAGCTTGCCGGTCCGGCGATGAGGGACTCCGTGTGCGGCGCAGAATTCGTAGGTGAGTTGATTGCCACGGAGACAATGGCGAGCTTTCAGTGAGCCTGGAGGATAGTAGAGGCCGGAGTGGATTACGCCACTATTGCGCGAACTCGCGCCCATGCCAATTTTTGGAAGCGCCTCGAGAACGAAGACATCGGTCCAGCGGGTCGAGAGCGCGCGGGCAATCGCGCACCCGACGACGCCACCGCCGATGATCACTACGTTGGCCTGGTCCACGGTTTACAGTGTATCCGAAGGCTTCCGGTGATGCGCGGCGCGGAGCCGATGTTGTAATCTAGCAACGGTGCTGCTAGTTATCGACGTGCAACTTCGTACACAACGAGAAAAACGATCCGCGCAAGAATCCTAGGCCTAATTTGCGTAGCTGTTTTGGTGGGAATATTGGCGGCTGGGCTCGCACCTTTCGAGCGACCGCGCAATGCGGTGGCGTGGCTGGAAAACGAGAATGGCGTTCGTTTTGGCCGGGATGGAACCATCTGGAGCACCGGGACGTTCCCGAAATCAAATGCGCAAGGTGAACCTTCGTGTAGTCTTGAGATTTGGTTGCAACCTGATAACGTGAGCGCTTCGGGTACCGTGCTCGCGTTCTACACGCCGGAAAATCCTCTGCAGTTCTTATTGCAACAGTATCGTGGGCTGCTCATAGTGAGCCGGCAAATGCGGGAGAGTCGGAACCAGGCCCAGATAATCGGTACTGACGGAGTTTTCGCGACGACCGAGCCAGTATTTGTCAGCTTAACGTCCGGCCCTGAGAATACTGCGATGTATGTCGACGGCAAGCTCGCGCGATCGTTTCCCAAAGTTCGCATCGGTGACGGATGCGCCGGCGAGCTGGTAACCGGTACCTCACCGGTTGGCGAGAGTAGCTGGTCCGGTCAGTTGAAGGGGCTCGCTTTGTATCAGCAGGAGCTCACACCGACCGAAGTTCTTCTGCACTATCAAACTTGGACGACACACGGGCAGCCGGATTTCTCGGGAGACGAACACGCGATCGCGGTGTACCTGTTCAATGAACGCACCGGGAACACCGTTCACAATGATTTAGCTGGGAGAATCGATTTGTATATTCCGAACCGCTTCTCACTATTGCATCAGCGTTTGCTGAATCCCTTCTGGAACGAATTCAAACCTAGCGCAAGCTATTGGGACGATATCCTGGTGAACATCGTGGGCTTCATTCCGCTCGGGTTCTTTTTCTGTGCCTACTGGTCGTCGGCGCGACCGATCAAACGTCCCGCGTTGACCACTGTTGCGTTGGGGCTGGCCGTAAGCTTGACGATTGAAATCCTGCAGTCGTACCTCCCAACCCGGAATTCCGGTACCACCGATCTGATCACCAATACGTTTGGAACTTTCCTCGGCGTCAGGCTCTACGCCACGAAAGTAGCCAGAGCCTTGGTCGCAAGGATCTAAGCGGCTTCATTTCTGGATCACTACAAGTTCTCAAGTCCGCAGTACAATTTCCGTTTGCTCCTAATTGAGATCATTTTGACTCTCCTGCGGGCCGGCACCGCGAGCGACCTTTGCAGAAACCTCAAGGCGTGCTACGAGGGTTCGGAAAGCGACGCTTGGAAGGCAGAACAAATTGACACGATTCGTCATCGTCCCCATTTACAATGAACTCGCAACTTTCGAACGAGTGCCGCGAGGTACCCAGAGATCAGGCGTCACGGAAGGAATTATCGTCGTCGACCATGCGTTCACCGACGGAACGCACCATCATTTCGCTGGGTCCAGGAGCAGCGAAGTGCCTACCCTTGTGGTAATTTTGGGGCGAGTGATTGGACTAGAAGGAACACTTTTGGGGGCAATTTCTATCAACCACAATTTCACAAGTCCGACGCGTGGCATCGAAGACTTCGCCACATTGTGCTCCTTCCGCAGTTTGCGAGAAGTAGTGCAAGTGCTTTTAATATCCCTCACAGTTATTTGCCTCGTGGCGTGCAATGGCACGCCGACGAGCACGTTGCCGCTTATCACAAATCTCGCGCCGAGTTCCGGGGCCTCCGGTACGCACCTGACAATAACCGGCAAGAACTTCGGTGCTACGCAAGGCGCAAGCTCGGTTGCAATTGACGGGATCACGGCTGCCGCGACAAACTGGGAACCGACCCGCGTTGTGGTGCTAGTCCCGAATGCAGCCAGGACCGGAAATGTGATTGTGACCGTTGGAGGCCATGCGAGCAACGGTCTCCAATTTGTTGGGACAATTGCGGCGAAATATCCGATCAAGTCGAGCACAAATAAACGCTATCTGGTCGATCAAAACGATGCTCCGTTTCTAATAGCAGGCGACGCTCCGCACGCAATCTTCGCCAATCTCAACACAGCGGACGCCGAAGCGTATATGACGGATCGAATAGCGCACGGAATGAACACTCTGTGGTGTGAACTGCTGGTCAATAACGCCGTTGGCGGCAAAGCAGACGGGAGCACGTACGACGGAATTTTGCCTTTTACAGGGAAGCTGCCGGGGGGACTCTATGATCTGACGAAACCAAACGCGGCTTATTTTGAGCGCGTCGATGCGATGATAAATTTGGCGGCGAAGCATAACATCATAATCATGCTCGATTCTTTAGAGAATGATGGATGGATGTCAACATTTGAAGCCAACGGAAACGTAGCGGCAAATAGTTGGGGACGCTATATAGGGAACCGCTACAAGAGTTTCCCAAATTTGATCTGGATGACGGGGAACGACTTTCAGACTTGGAAGACGAGTAGCGCTGATAACACGCTGACACAGAATGTAATGGCCGGAATCGCAGCAACCGATCCCAACCATCTCCAAACCACGGAGTTGGACTTCAACATCAGTGGTTCGCTGGACGATCTCTTGCTCGTCCCCTACACGAGTCTCGCCGCCGCCTACACCTACTATCCAACCTACTTTGAGGTATTGCAGCAGTACAACAACCCGGCGGTGACTCTGCCGGTGTTCATGGAAGAAGGATATTATGAAGGAGGAACGTACGGCAATCTCACGCCTAAGATCGCAACTACCCTAGCCCTTAGGAAGGTTCCCTATTGGACCGTCTTATCAGGTGGTCTGGGCGGGTATATGTACGGGACTCAATACGGTGATTTTCATGCTGGCTGGCAGGCAGGAATTGCCTCGATGGCGGCGACCCAAGTCGGATACTTCGCGGCATTCTTTCAGTCACTACCCTGGTACGACGTAGTCCCTGACCAGAAACACACTATCGTGACCGCGGGGTACGGCACTGCAACCGGGAACGGTGTTGGCAACATCCAGACTGATGACTATGTGACGACGGCGTATTGGCCAAATGGATCCGGCTCCTTGTCTTATGCTCCGGAAAGTACCACGCTTACCGTTGCGCTAAGCCAATTTTCAGGTGCGGTATCTGCCAAGTGGTACGACCCGACGAACAACACTTACAAGACTGTGAGCGGCTCGCCGTTCAAAAACACCGGCACCGGGACCTTTGCCACCCCTGGCAGGAATTCGACGGGAGATTCGGACTGGGTATTGGTGCTGCGGACGGATCAGAACAGTCCTTAACGAAGCCATTTGAGATGAACCGAACGCCGCCATCGTTCTTTCGCCCATGCTCCGGTTCGTTCGATGGGGGCGTTCGACCATTGCTGCGGGCCATGGTCTCGGCGCAGGTGATGAGGTGGGTTCCAGCCGCCGCGTGTCGAAACTGCGGGGATCCGTCGCGCTTCGGAAGCGGGTTGTCAACTTCTTTTAGATTTCGGCGACTGGCGGTGACATTCTAGAATTTGTCCCGCATACAACCAAACTTTCAGCTTGGAAGAAAATCGCCGGGATGGCTCGAAGGTAACCAGCCATCGCAGAGTCCACACCGCGATTCTACGGAACAACTGCAGCGGAATGTGGGCGACGAACCACCTGGCATCAACGGGCATCCCGTACGTTTGGATGTCCGCTCGAGATTTGTCGAACCACCACGCGAGGAAATATTCTTTACGGACCCGGTGCGGTGGCATGGCGTGGTAGACGACGGCGGAGGGTTCGTAACGCAGCATTTCTCCTGCAGCCAACAGCCGCTGTCCGAACTCGCTGTCCTCGTTCTTTTGTGGGTTTCCGCTGCCCGGCAACGGCCCGAGGTCGGTTCGGAAGCCACCATATTTTTCAAACACACGTTTCTGAAACGCCATGTTTGCGCCGTAAGGCGAAGTGTTCAGAGGCCCAGCCTCTCGGTCCGGGTTAAAAATCGCGAGTGGCGCTGTAGCATCTCGATCCGCGAGTGATATCCAGCGTGGCGGGGAGAAGTTCTTCTCGGGAAGTATCCGTCCGGCAACGCCGACACACTCCTCGCGATACAACGGCGCCGTCAGATTCTGTAGCCATGTCGGCTCGACGGTCACGTCGTCGTCGAGGAAGGCCAGTGTGTTACCTCGCGCCTCTCGGATTCCGGCGTTGAGCGCGCGCGATTTTCCCGGCTGGGTTCGAAAAGATAACGGAAACGCCCGGGGTACTTTTGGCAGAAGCTCTTCACCACGTCATGTGTCTGGTCGGTTGAGTTGTTGTCCACGACCAGCACTTCCCAATCAACCGCGCCGGGAAGAACGGAGAGGGCCACGCTGTCGAGGGCCGTCGCCAGAAGGTGACTCCGATTAAATGTGCACAAAATGACTGTGATGTTCATTGCGTCTGCAAGGGAACGTATCTTGACTGGGCAGCCCGGGAAGAAATTGCTGACAGTGGCTTTCGTGGGGAACCGGAGTATGGCGTTCGACGCGAGCCGATCGATTTAGAGACTCGCTACGCAGAGGTTGCTAATCGTGGAGCTCTTTCAGCGTAAGCTGGGGCGGCCCGGTAAGCGATCATGTGACCCAAGCGGATGCCTGGGTCTTCGATCAAGTGGTACAGCGCAAATGAGGCCGTCGCCGTTAGAACCACTACGAGCAACAGGTCCACGGGTCCGGCGTGGTGTTTCAGTTGCGGGAATGGATGGATCAACTTGAAGTGTGGATACCGAGGATCGTTCAACACAAAGAGCATGATGGGAAAGTGCGTGAGATATATGCCATAACTGTACCGTGCGATGGTCCGCGAAATCGTGGTCGCACCGCTCCACTGAATCTCTCGAAACAGCGGTATCGCAAGCCCCAGACACAGCCCGAAGATGGCAATCCCAAGCGGAAGATATTCTCCGCTAGCCATTATCCAGATAACGGAGACCACAGCGACCGCGAATGGCCAGACCCAGCCAGGCAACCGCGCTCTGTCGCGATCCCGAATCAGTCGCCATGCAATCACACCCCCAAGAAAGCACGGAACGAACCTGAGGATCAGAAACCGTTCTCCCAGCTGTGGTTGTATGAACGCAATTGCTGCCGAAAGGGCCCAAGTTTCCAGCACCAACCTCAACGACCGATTGCGAAAGACCAGGAAAATCACGGGAAGCACAAGGTACATCTCCAGTTCCAGTGGCAACGACCAAAGAGGTGTGAGAATTGGTGGGAACACCGGATGGATCGTGAAGAATAGGTCCTGAGTGAGTGTCAGATTTTGCCAAAGGTTTGCTGGCTTCCACCGCAAGTCAACGCAATAGGCTAGGAGCACGCATACGATCGTCAACGGATAAAGCCGAAACGCGCGGCGAATGTAAAATGCAGTGAATAGACGACCTCCTTGGAGGTCGGAACGTTCGAGGGACCACATCAGCACTAGGCACGTGTGGACAAAGAACATGAGAACTCCGAGCTGGCCAAGGTGCCAAACAAGGCCCGAGTTCTTCCCCGTGCCAGTCCAGATGTCGTACAGGTGAACGCAGAACACTAGCAATACTGCGACAGAGCGCAGAAAGTCTAGGTTCGTCGAGTCGCGGAAAGACGGTGGTTGTGTGCTCATTGGTGCTAAACTCCGATCGCTATGTGGCACTTTTGAAGGATGCTTCGTGAAGAGTCGAGCTAGAGTCCATCAATCGTAGCTGGTTAAATAATTACAGTGTGCCGATTCACGAGGATTTCTGCGCCGCTGCCACCGGGCCATGCATCCGCTAAGTCACGCTTTCGAGCGCCGAGTAGCATTCACCGAGGTACTTTTACTTCTTTTGTAGCGGAGTGGTGTGGACTGTCCGACGTCTCGGCGGAAACCCAAAGTTCCCCGTCCGTGAGACGACGAGAAATAATTTCTTGGGTAGCACCGATGGATTGCAATCGTGCAGGGTCTTCGTTCGCCGCGCGTTGCGTCAGATTCCATGTGTCTGCGACCAGGTAGAGCGGACGTGCTTTGCCTTCTTCGTAAACGCGGCCGACGTACTCGCCCAAGATGCCTACTGAAATCATGAGGGCGGCATTGCTCAAACAGACGATGACCATTAGCGAGGTCCAACCTGGGACAGTTTGGCCGGAGAAGTGAACCACGAGGGCCCGAATCGTCTCTTCCAACGCTACCAAGGTCATGACGCCTGCGCCGATGAAGCTGAGACGCAGCGGCAGCGCAGAAAAGGAGAGGGTCGCGGTCCAAGCCAGCCGAAGCATTTTGATCAGCGGATATTTCGTAGTTCCCGCGGCTCGGGCATGACGCTGGTACTGCACGCAGGTTTGCGGATACCCTACCCAAGCGACCATGCCGCGCAGGAAGCGATGAAGTTCGCGCATCTCTCGAAGGCTATCAAGGCAGCGTCGAGACAGCAGACGAAAGTCGCCGACATCTTGTGGCAACGAGTTCAGGAAAAAAAAGCGCATGACGCGATAGAACAGCCACGCACTAGATCTTTTGAAAAGCCCCTCTCCGGCGCGCGCGATCCGCTGCCCGCAAATGACGTCATAACCGAGGCGATACTGCTCGACCATATGGTGAATTACCTCCAACGGGTCTTGGAGGTCCGCGTCTATCAAAACGATCGCATCACCGGAAGCGTAGTCGAGCCCGGCGGTTGACGCATACTGGTGGCCGAAATTCCGCGAGAGATTCACAACTTTTATGCGCGGATCCGCTTTGCTCCAGGCAATCAGGAGATCAATGGTTCGATCCGAACTTCCATCATTTACCGCGATTACTTCGCAAGGATAAGGGGAGTCATCCAAGAACTGCGTCAGTCGTGGACACAGGAGTGGAAACATCTCCTCTTCGTTGTAAAACGGCATCACGATCGAGACGAGCTTCGGATCCGGCCGCGGTGAAAGGTAATTGTGGACCATCAGAAAACCCTCCTAACCATGACACTTTCAAACGCTGGGTCCCACGGAATTTTACCGCCGAAGCGGGCATCTTTTGCCGAGGCGCAACGCAGTGTGTTCTTTGCGAACACCAGAACGTCGATCGGCGCGAATCGTCCCATGGTGAGATGAACCGGCGCCTGGAAAAGAGGGTCGTGAGACAGGCGATCAGCGAACTCGGCATTGTGTTGGTTGTCGAGATCTTCCATGTTCGATACTTCCCCGATGTAGCCCGGTGCAGTCACTACAATGTCACTCTGCTCCGCGCCGGCCATCACTTTCTGCCAGTCAATGGAGCCATCCTCATAGCGCCAGAGCCACGTGGGATTGGGGACCTGCGATGGAAAAGTATTGGCTGACGCACTGGCACGCACCCACGGACTTTGGATGTGAGGCGGATCAAAAGCGCGACCTCCGCCCAAGTAGGAAATTGTCGGCGTCACGTCACTGCAGCTTAGGCTGATATCTCGAAGCGGTTCCCAATTCCACTGATCCAAGCGAACCATCGCGCGCCATGGGGGAGATCCGTTGGGAAAACCGGGGTCCACCACGCTTTTATTTGGGAAGACGACCGGATATACGAGCATGGCCAATTGAACGGAGAAGAGAACGCCTGAGGCCGCGAGCAAGGCTCTGGAACGAGTCCAACGTATTTGGTCCGCAACTAGCCCGACGGAAATGCCCAAAGGAATGAGGGCTGGAGATATGTGACGTAGCAAGTGATTGGTGCCGGAAAGTTGCGCCAGGATGATCGGTAGCCCGGCACAGGCGCAGACTCCAACCGCATTCCTGTGCAGCTCGTCGAGCACCTTCTCTCGTTTGACGACAACTTTCCACAAGAAGACGATCGTGATCGAAGCGATCAAAATGCTAACCGCGTGGCCCAGCAGACACTGCACGACGCTATCGAGCCATCGCGCCCACGTGGCAAGAGACGGCGATCCCACGGAATTTCGAACAAAACCCCGAGAGTATTTCGCGTACGCCATTGCCGCGCGGATATTCACGAGCCACCACGGAGCGCCGATCAGTCCCCCAAGAACACACCCCTTGCAGAGTGATGACACGCCAGCAAGGCCGTGGTGCTTGCGAAAGCTTACGACCAGAGCGAATAGTAACGCCGGGGGACCAATCGCGAAAAACGAAGCCTTCGACCAAAGCCCGAGGCCGATTGCCAGCCCGAGGCCAATCCAAGTGCTGGGTCGCTCCAAAGGATCACTCCAATAGACGAAGAGAAAGTACAGCATTGCGGCGGTGGCTAGATATAAGGGAGCGTCCGTACCGAAGAACATGCTGGCGCCAACAACTTCAGGTGACAACGAAAAAATGAGTACTGCGAAGGCGCCCGCCGTCTGGCTTCCAATGCGGCACGAGGCGAGATAGATGAACCAACAGCTCAGACCGAACCCCGCAAGTGAGGCCAGCCTTGCCGCGGTGGGATGGAATCCAAACGGAACCAGGAATGGGAGAGCCAAGACCCGATATGCAGGGGGCATCCCTTGGCTGCCAATGAGAATGCGGCCCCCGAGTCGAAGCAGCATGCCGCTGTAGAGACGCTGAAGATCAACGGCCACCCAGTTCAGATACTCAGCCTCGTCCCAATGCACGCCGTAGGGATGTGCCAGCGACCAACGAATGGCGGCTACGATGATTACGGCCACGCTGAAGGCAGCGAAGTAGGGCCACAAACTTTTCTCGGGTTTAGGTGGCATCTTGCTCTTATTTGGTTACGGCAGGAACTACGATGGATGAGGCGGTGCCGGCGAGCCGATTTCGACTTGCACCAACGCCAGGCTGCTTCGCCTCGTCTTGCGGTGCGTGTTGTTGCTCAAGCGACGGCACAGCGGCAGAAGCGGCTCGTTTGAGCCAGTTCTCGCGCCAGAAGGGGTAAATCGCACGGGGGCAGAGCCGGTGAAAATCAGATTTGCAGACGACGCCCTCTAAAACGATGCAAGGATTCTTCATGCTCACAATCTTCCCAGTCTTCTCATCAACAATCCTGTGGACTCGCCGCAATACCCTGTAAATTCCGCCGCAGTATGGGAGCATTTCAGAGTCGAACCACAGCCCCCGATTTTTCTGGGTCTTGTCGAGCGTGGCCATGATCTCTTCTTTACTGCGGACTTCGATGAGCTCACCGGGCTGCAAGTTGAGCACTTCGATCGCGGTCTTCGCGGCAGTGCCTTCGATGAACGGATAACGGTTGCCCTGGCGCTTTTCCTGCAACTCATTGAAGAAGCCGATGATCGTCGCCTGTAGCAAACGCGCGATGGCAAGAATCAATTCGAGTATTTTATGCCCGCGAAAATCGCCCGCGAGGCCGCTATTGAGATTGCCAGAACGCAGATCGCGAATATATTGACGAGGATCCCAGAAGCTCATCGGCGATGTGAATTTCGGAACATCGGTGGCCTGACAGCTGTAGATCAGTTCCCCGTTCGAGTCCGTTAGATGGGTCGCGGCCTGGATGTTTTCAATCGTGCAGAGTCCACCGAGCACCACCGCGGGCGGAACCGCTCGATTAATACTCTCCGCCGGCACAAAGTCGCCCACCGCTCGCTTGAGCCATGCCTCCTTCCAGAAAATCAGGCAACCGGCCTGGCAGCCATCATGTCCCGCCCCGTCACAACGCAGTCCCTCAAGGTGTACGGAGTCCTCCATGCGACGGATGCTCCATCCCTGAGTGTATTCACAGGTCTTGTCCGCACGCTTGAATACTCGAAACCTGCGGCCGCAGTACTGCAACATCTCCGGCATGAAAGCCAGGTTTTCCAGGCGGCCACGCGGATCGAGCGTCGCAAGAATTTCAGCCTGAGTGCGAACCTCCACCCATTCTCCGGCCTTCAGGTCCAATTTGTGATTGTGGCTTACGCTACTAGCGGGCATTGCATTCTCACTTTGTGATTGCCGGCGGCCGCGTGCTGAAGCACTCGATGGCCTTTCTGCCTATCCATGCCTACGACTTCGCTACGCGAATCGGCTCGGGACATTTCGGTGAGCAAGTTTGTCTCGGCTCCTCGGATGCGTCCAAGGCGCGACCGTCAGGAGGAACTGCTCCCCTGAGTAATTTCTCAATTGAATCTCTTGGATTCAGCAGCGCGGAGGCGAGCTTGCCGAGAAAAGCGCGGGATAATCGCAGTCTGCTGAAACCTACGCCTGCTTCGTTGAGTTTTCTTTTGTGATAATCCCAGAACTTGGCGTCTCGACGATGCCTCAGATTGCGCGCCAGGAAGTCGTAGTATCTGGATAGCAACAGATCCAGGCACGCTTCGAACTCTCGTGGCGCCAAATAATCGCGGCCAAATGTGACCAGATCGTGCAATCGCCCAGCAATAAGCGTGTTGATTTCGTTGGTGAACGAGGTGAGTGAGCCCGCACGAACCCTGGTAAAGGTGAGAACCTGATTGACGAATCCGAAGTCGCACGTTCTCAAGAGAGCGAGGCAGACTTCCGAATCGGCGTGGAGGTTTGATTCATTATAAAAAGGGTTTCGCTCCCGAACTAGACTCGAGCGGACTAGGAGCGAGGTGGCTGTCCCAAAGACGTACAGGTCCTCCAGGAACAGCTTGCGGCCCATTTCCCGGCCCGGAACCAGCGTGCTCGGATAGGGCAGCCCCGTCCACATAACGTCGCGCCCTTGAAGCCCATACGCTCCTACGATTCCGACGGAGGGTTGTTCCTCGGCAACGGCAACCATCCGCTCCAAGCACTCCGGGAATATCCAATCGTCCGCAAACACGACTTTGCAGTATTTGCTTTCACCCGAGATTTGCCGCAAGGCGCTGTTGAAATTCGCGACGGCGCGAAGGAGTTCCTTGTTCTCGCGCACGCGAATTCGCGGGTCCTTTGCCGCGTATTGACGCGCTATTTCGCCGGTCCCGTCCGTGCTGCAATTATCGACAATTATGCACTCCCAGTTCTGATGCGTCTGCGCGAGAACGCTCTCAATGCACTCGCCGATATTTTGAGCCTCGTTATGGGCGGGAACGACCACGCTGACCATCGGCTGATGTTTGCGATTCATGCTCTCGAGTCAGTTAAACCGTTACCGGAATTTTCTCATCAACCGTTGCACGCCCGCGCAAGCCGCGAACGATCTCCAAATAAAAGTCCTTCTGGCCCAGGCCGTAAAGCAACATTCCCAGGTATGCGACTCCGAACGCGCCAACGCCCACCACTAGCCTTGCCAATGGATGGAGAAGTCCACCAAAGGACAATTGCAGCGCGAGGCTTGCCGCGCCCGCCACGCCTCCTGCCAGCACGGGGCGGCGAATTACCAGAAGTATATCTTTTACGGAAATTGCGGTGCCGTGCACACACCACACGATATTGGGTAACACCCACAGAGACATTGCTACGGAATAGCCCAAGGCCACACCCTTCGGGCCGAAGGGCAATCCGATGAGGTATCCGGTGATGACCAGGGGAGCTATCACGAGCGCTATCTTGAGGCTTCGTTCGACGCGCCCGAGCGCGAACAGCAGCCACGAGAAAGGATTGATCATCGCGAAACAGACGACTGTGGGGGCAAGGAGGCGCAGAATCGGGACAGCTTGCTGCCACTTAGGACCCAGGACGACGGCGACTGCATCCTTGGCGAATATCGCGAAGATAATAGTGATAGGAAGTGTTAACGCCAAAATAAGAGAATAAATCTTCAGAAAGGAGGTCCTGATACGGTCAGGGTCGTGCTGGAGCCGCGAGAGAGCTGAAAACGCCACTCCGCCAACCGATGAATTAAGATTGTCGGTCGGGATGGTAGAGAGCTGGTAGGCTCTTCCGTAAATCCCGACGGTTTCTGCGCCCCAATAGCGGCCGAGCAATATTTTTTCAAGATTGTAGGCGACATATACGACAAGCCCGTTCAACGTCACGGTACCACCGAAACGCAACATCGATCCGATGCCCACTCCGCGACGGGGTCTTCCGGGCGTCCATTTGGTGGTAAACCAGAGGCACGCGGTGTAAATGACTGGCGAAAGCAAGGTCATCCCCACCAGAGCCCAATAGCCGTAGCCGCGCAAGGCCATGGTGATTCCCACGGCCGTGCTGGCGCTCTGCGAAAGAATATCGATCACCGAAAGGGACGTGAAATGCATCTCGCGCTCAAGACGCGACGAATGTTGAACCCCGGCTGCGTTGAAAATGAACCCCAAGGAGAGAGCGATCGTTACCCAGACTAGGCGAGGCTCGTGATAAAACCGGGCGAGGAAGGGAGCCATTGCGATGGACAGCAGACAAAGTACCGTGCCGACCAACAGGTTGACCCAGAATAAAGTTGAAGCCTGTTCTTCGGTGACGCCGACGCGCTGCACGGCGGCGGTGGACAACCCGAAATCTCGAAAAAGATTCAACAGCCCAATTACAGCGGTAACCATCCCGACAAGTCCAAAGTCCTTGGGATCCAGCAGCCGGGCCAGTATCATCAGGGAGCCCACGCGGATCAGAAACCCGGTGCCCTGAGCGCAGACTTTTGCGAGTCCTCCGCGTATCGCGCGCTGTTTCAGATCCTTCATCGGAATCTCATCAGATTAGGGGGTGCATCTCGCGTGCAAGAGCGCGGTACATAGGAAATGGCGCGCGACTTCTGCTGGCGCATTCGTTGACTTAGAACTCTCAGCAGATCCCACGCTTGGAGCCCTTGCAATCTCCCTCCATGTTGTCGCGCAGATTCTTATAATTTGACGGGGCTCAATATACCAATTTCACCACACCAACTTGTGACCGTAAAAAGCCTCGGCGTAGCCGCTGGGAGAGTTACATTCCATCCCACGCAAGCGCATGAGTGCGAGAAATGTGTCCTCTCGAAACCACCGCTTGGCATGTTGCGATTTAAATGCATCCATAAGGAAACGGATTTTCGTCTGGTAGTGGTCCGCTTCGAGTGGGACGAAGACATTTGGCTGTCCCATGTCACCGTCATACTTTGGAATCTCGTATTCTAGAATTGCGTGATCGCGAAAGGTATTCCACGTCAATTCCGCTGTCAGTCGATGGTCTTGATGCGCATCCTTCCGGTTATGCGTGAATATAAGGTCCGGCGAAACCGCCTTGAGATCCTCAAACACCTTCTTGATCTCAGCGCCCACAAATGGCATGAATCCGTCTTGAAACGACTGCAGCAGCGGAGGCTTCAGATGGCGATGGCCGGCGAACAGTTCAGCAGCACGCTTGGCCTCGGCCAACCTGATCCCCACAGCGCTAAATACAACCCAGTGCAACTTACAGTTCGGGTATTCCTGGATCAACCGGAGAATCGTGCCGCCGCAACCGATTTCGATATCATCGGAATGGGAGCCGAGGCACAGAATTGTTGGCCCGTCGGCGCTGCCGTGCGCCAATTTTAAGCGCATCATGGACGAACCGATATGACCTGCGGCGCGCTGGGAACTGGACTAGTTGCCGGACCCCAGATTTTCCATGGTGCCGCGCCCGTGTTGAGTTCGTCGAGGCGCTGCTTGTCTTTGAACGTGTCCATACACTGCCAGAAGCCTGTGTATTTGTATGCCAGTAGCGCCTGCTTCTCGATCAGGCGCTGGAACGGTTCGCGCACCAACTCTTCACCGGGCTGAAGATATTCGAAAATTTCCCTGCGCATCTGCAGGAAACCACCGTTGATCCAAATGTCGCTCCGGGAGAGGGCGCAAACATCCGTGACCTTTCCTTCGGCGTTGGCATGGACGATATCGAAACTCGCAGTAGGCTGTACCAATAGCAGGGAGGCGATTGCGTTGCTCTGCTTGAATGATTCCAACATGGGCGGGAGCGGAACATCGCTCAGCCCGTCACCATAATTTGCTAGGAAGATTTCCTCATCTTTGAGGTAGGGCTCTACTGCCTTCAGGCGCTCACCGATATTTGCATTGTCACCGGTTTCCACGAATGTGACGGTCCAGTCATCAATGTCGCGATTCAGAAACTGGACACTCTTTCCGCCCTTGGACCAAACGAAGTCATTGGAAACCGACTCATCGTAGTGGAGGAAGTAATCCTTGATGTGGTTACCCTTGTATCCCAGGCAAAGGATAAACTCTTTATGTCCAAAGTGGGCGTAGTACTTCATAATGTGCCAAAGAATCGGCCGATTTCCGATTGCCACCATAGGCTTCGGTATGTCGTCGGCGTAGCCTCTGAGTCGCATGCCCTGCCCGCCGCAAAAGAGAACTACCTTCATTACTGACCTCCGCTCTTGTCGTTCATTCGATGGTGAGTTTGGGGATCGGTACCACGAAGCGGCCGCCCCACTCTCGGATGTATTGCAACTGCTGTATGATCTCGTCTTTCAGGTTCCACGGCAGGATCACGACGTAGTCGGGCTTCGTCTCGCGGATCCGATCCGGATGGAAAATCGGGATGCGACTGCCGGGTAGGAACCGTCCCTGCTTGTAAGGACTTCGATCCACCGTGTATTCAATGAGATCTTTTCCAATTCCGCAGTAATTCAGAAGCGTTGCACTCTTTCCGGGGGCTCCATATCCCGCGACGCGCTTGCCCTGTTTCGCGGCAGTAAGCAGAAATTCCGTCAGCGCCCACTTGGTCTGCCTTACCTGCAGCGCGAAACTGGCGTAGCCATCAAGCGAGGCCAATCCAGCCTTTTTTTCATCCGCGATCACTTTTGAAATATTCTTCGCGACGTCATGCGTCTGAGCTTCCGCGCGGCAAGCATAAACACGCAGCGAGCCGCCGTGTGTCGCAAGCTCTTCCACGTCGAACGCCTTCAAACCATGCGCTTCGAGGATGCGGACCGTAGTGAGCATCGAGAAGTACGAGAAGTGCTCATGGTAAATCGTGTCGAACTCGTTGTGCTCGATCAGCCGCAGCAGGTGAGGGAATTCGAGCGTCAGCACTCCCTCGGGTTTGAGTAGTATCTTTAGCCCCTTTACGAAATCATTCAGATCCGGTACCTGCGCCAGTACGTTATTTCCCAAGACTAGATCAGCGCAGCGGCCCTCCGCGGCCAATTCGCTCGCGAGCTGTGCGCCCAAGAATCGCACGAGCGTTGGGACCCCCTTTTCGACTGCCACCTTGGCCACATTCGCCGCCGGCTCAATGCCCAACACCGGTACTTTCCGCTGCACGAAATATTGAAGGAGATAACCGTCGTTGCTGGCCACCTCGACCACGAAACTCTGCCCATTCAGGGCAAACTGCCTGGTCATCTTTTCACAGTAATTGTCAGCGTGCTTGAGCCAGGAGTCCGAATAAGACGAGAAATAGGCGTAATCGCTGAAAATGTTCTCGGCAGTCTCGTATTCTTCGAGCTGCACCAACAAGCAGCGCTCGCAAACGTAGACGTGCAGCGGATAATGAACCTCTCCGCGGTTCAGGTCGGCGGCTGATGGATAGCTTTCGCAGAGTGGAGACGTCCCTAGATCAACAAAGGTTCGTGCGAGTTCCCCGCCGCAGAATCGGCAGGACTTCGCCGCGGTGTTCTGTTGTGCGTCGCTAGTTAGTGTCATAGAAGCCATCGGTCTTTATACTCCGTTGCAACCTGCCGATTCTCGCAGCGCCAACTCGTAGACAAGCTACCGCCGAACAAGTCACACGAGTTAGCTACCACCTTGGGAATGAACTCGCAATTGATCTGCCAAAGTGGGCCGGAGGTATACGTCTGGAGTAGTCGTCGGATTCGATGTAAGTGCTTGCCCCACAATAGCTTACACTGAAATCATTGGCTGCCTCAGCGGGTATTATTAGGTAAGACGGACGCCATTCCACCATTTTGGGGAAAAATCTTTCCACTAACTGGCCAGCGCAGGGAAGAATCTAATTTGCCGTCTCTTAAGAGCGCTCGGATCTGGCGGAGGCGGACATAGCGGCTGCCTGACAGGTCGTTCTGGGTGAGGCCGGCGGCTCGATAAGCCTCGTACAGTTCGAGTGCTCCTTTACGGGCAGTCCATTGTGGGCGGAAAGAGGGTAACAAACGCGTGATTTTCTCACAGCTGATGCGGTAGCAACGAGTGTCCGGTCCCCCCCCCGGGGCATAGTCGACGTGACACCCCGGAACCGTCTCAGCGACGATCGCGGCCAGCTCGCGAACCCGGTAGTTCTCCTCCTGCCGACCAACGTTAAACGTCTCATTGTGAATCGCACCTTGCGGTGCCTCAAGGGCGGCAATTGCTGCGGCGACAATATCGCGAATGTGTACGATGGGCCGCCAAGGAGTGCCATCACTCTTGATTAGGACACTGCCAGTGGTCAGCGCGGAAGCGACGAGGTCGTTCAACACGATGTCTAGTCTTAAACGCGGGGATGCGCCGTAGGCGGTAGCGTTCCTCATAAAGGTGGGGCTGAAATCGTCGTCCGCCAAGAGCGCGATGTCGCGTTCGGCCAACACCTTGGACTCGCCGTACGGAGTAACAGGATTGAGCGGCGCCGTCTCGTCATGGATCGCTTCTCCCGCAGCGCCATAGGTGCTGCACGAAGACGAAAACACGAAACGCTTCACGCCCGCTGCTTTGGCCAGCTTAGCGAGATGCACCGAAGCCAAGTGGTTTATGTCGTAGGTCAGGCTGGGATCAATATCGCCCAGCGGATCGTTCGACAGCGCAGCGAAATGCAAAACGCCGTCGAAGCCATCGAGATCCGCTTGCGTGAGATCACGAAGATCCTTGCGAATTTCAGGAATGGCCTGCGGCTCTTGCCCAAAATCGCAGCCCGCAAAAAGGTCGGAGTCGAGTCCGACAACTTCGTGACCGGCGGAAAGCAGCATTGGTCCAGCGACTGCGCCGATATAGCCTTTGTTACCAGTCAACAGAACTCTCATACAAATCCCCTTTTTAAAGCTAATTCATTGTCGCGACCCTGCAACTCGCTTATGAGCTTTTCCGGTTCTCCGCGGGCGGCAAAGGCCGCCGGCCCGTTTCATGTGTGTGTTCCGATTGAACAGTCTTCAGCAAACCGCTTTCGAACAGGAGGTCGGCAGCATCACTGATCATCGCGAACGGGATGGCGGAACGGTCGGCAATATCCAGCAGCGAATGCTCGCCGTCAGAAAGGTTCAGCACCCACAGCCGCGCGTTGATTTCCGCTCCAATGGGCTCGCCGCCCACGGAACGATACAGATTTCGCCGGCCGAGCTGAGGTTCGCAATACGGGCTCAAATTGCAATACCGCCGATTGCGCTCAAGCACGTCCGAGACAGCAGTGCACACCCGGAGCGACTCCGCGAGTTGCGCTGGATGAATGAAGTCGAGATTGTCGGCCGAAGTGTGATATTCGGGAAGGCTGCCCCACACGCTACGCATCAGACATCCGACGGCAAGGTTGAAACCCGGAGAGCAGTACTGCCGTTCGTCATACCCGTACGGCGAGAATTCCAAGATCTCAGGGGACTCGGTGTTATTTTTGAGAACGTGTGTCATGGCCCGGTCGATTTCTGCGTCGCCCCGTCGGCTCTTCTTGTAATGGAAGTTCCCTTTGTCACCGATGCCAGTTAGGACCAACCCGTGACGGACGCGCGCGGCCGCTTCGCGATTGAGCGCAAGCCAAGTGATGGCGCCAATCGTTCCGGGAACGAAAACAAACCGATATGAATAGCGCAGGTTCGCTCCGGACAACAGTTGGGCGAGAAATGTAGCGACGGTGAGCCCGGACAAATTGTCATTCGCGAGCGAAGGATGGCAGGCATGGCACGAAATCAAGACTTCGTCGTCAGAACGCCCCGGCAAATAGCACTCGCCGTAGGTTAAGTGGCCGTCCGCGAGGGTCGAGTCAATACAAACTTCGTAGTCGCCGTCTTGCAAAGCCAGCATTTGATTGTGGGTCAGACAAAATCCCCAATTCTCTTGGTAATAAGAAGTTCGATAGGGAATCCAGTCTGGATATTTGGGAATCGTGAAAAGATGCGGCTTCAGGTCGCTGAGCGGCATTCTTGCGTGGATCGGCATGCTGTAATTCAAGACGTGCAGATTGCTCTTCTTAAAGTCTACAACTCGCTTGCCGTCCGGGGCCTTTATGTATGCATCCCGGATGTTCCACTCTTTTGGCACGGTCCAGTCAAAAACCGCGGTTCCGCTCTGCACTTCGTGAATTTTCAGAGGAAGGCGATCGCCAATCATAGCCAGAGTACGACGGATGCCGTCGCCGGTGATGCTGCGACAGATTGGAAAGAGCTCGCGTGCAAATCGGTATAATTCCTCGCCGACTTCTGCTGGAGAGCGCTGATCGAATTGTTTCAGCAAACTCATCGCTTCACACAAAGTTCGGATACGTGCGGTCTCGTTCCGAGATCATTTCCACTTTTTCGGGCCAAACAATTCGGAACGCGGGATCGTCCCACCGCACTCCCCGCGCCGACCCCGGGTCGTAAAATTCCGACATCTGATAGAACACTTCGCTGTGCTCCTGCAGGGTTAGAAAACCGTGCGCGCATCCCTTCGGAACGTGAATCATTTTCCGATTGTCGGCTGTCAGAGTTACCGCGATCCACTCCTTGAACGTCGGCGACGGCGGACGCAAATCGAGCACCACATCGTAGATTGCGCCCTGCGTGCAGCGAACTACTTTGTTCTCCGCGAAGGGCGCAACCTGATAGTGCATGCCGCGCAGCGTGCCTTTGTAAGTGTTATACGAAATACTGGATTGCACCAGACGGGAATCCAAACCGTGTTCCTCAAACTCCTGCTGGCACCAAGTGCGTGCAAAGAAACCGCGGTCGTCCGCTTTGCGCTCGGGATGAATCTCCAATACCCCGGATATCTTCGTTTCCTGAAAAATCATTCGCATTCACTGACACAAGGCATTGGCTGCTCCGACAATCAATATCCCCGTTTTACCGCGAGGTAGGGAATGAGCGCAATCTCTGCCAAGCTAGGAAGCGGGTCCTCAGAGCTAAAGACCGACTCGATCTTGAAGTTCATCAACGACCGCCAGTAAGCCTTTGCAGCAAGCCGTCCGGCACAAATATCTCCGAGACTTGTGGGAACGTCCGTAACCATGCGAATCCACCCCACGCCGGAACGGCCTCGACAGGTCTTCACAGGCTCGCCGACTTGATCGGCATACAAGAGGTGGGAGAAGTCCACTCCTGCGGGCGATCCCAACGCGTGAAAACCCCAGGTCCTGGCGTTTACATCGAGAAGCTTGTACTTGCCATCTCGAGGGTCAAGTTTGTATTCAACTTCCGCCAAGCCGTAGTAGTTAATCGCGCGGAGAAACTTCAACGTGGGCTCCACCACTACGGGAAGGTCGAGGCTTTCCACGAAAGTTGCCGCACGGCCAAACTCAGGAGGATGTTGACGCCAGCGCTGCGCCTCCATGCTGCCCAGCACTGCGCCATTCTTCATAAATATGCATGATGAGAACTGGCGAGTGCCGTCTCCGGGGATAATTTCCTGAACGAGCACCTCGTTAGACCCGGAGTGAATTGAGGCCTTTTGGAACAGTTCTCTGAGTTGAGCGCGATTCTCCGCCCTCCATGCCTTGGATTTCGTGGCGTAGAAGAAGTCTTCCTTCACCGCTGGCTTAATGGCCAGTGGAAATTCCGCGTCGATTTTGTCGATGTCCTCGATCGTTCGCGGACACCACGTGTGTGGAATGGGGATGTCGAGCTTTTGCGCCAAAGAGTAGGTGTTCCATTTGTTCCAGGCCCACTTGGTGACTTCCCAATCCGGGGTAGGAACGCGAAAGACTTCGGAAAGCACCTGCTTGTGGCGGGAAAAAGCAGCCACGTGCTCATCCCGTGTAGGGAAGAGCACCCATCCTTGCAAGCTCATTCGCCGCCCCATCGCGATGAGAAAATCGACCGTCTCTTTCTCTTTGCGGAGATTCGGAGAGCGCACGGTGAACGTCGCGTATTTTGAAAAGCGCCCGATCGAATACTCGTCGTCGACGACACAGAGCGGAATACCCCGACGCCCGAGACTGCGCATAATCCCTAATCCATGGAAATCGCCGCCGACAACGACGGCGCCAGGTCGGCCGTTAGTCGATTGGCGCGATGCGCTTGTGCTATTCAACGTGAATTCTTTCACCTGGAGTCCGCATGATGTTTTGATCCATTTCGCGACAAAGGTATTGCGAGGTGGCGGGCCAGACGTCGCGCGGCAAAATCTGTACCGCAGACAAAAAACATCAGCGGGCCAAAGTTCCACGCAGACGGCGCCCCGAGAAAGTGAAGGCCCGGTACAGACGACTCGAAACCTGCCGTGAGCGTCGAGAACCCGTTGACCTGTGCCACACTTCGGCTTAGTTCAGGAGCGAGGAACGGATAGCGCGTAACATCCACGCGATAGCCGGTGCCGAGAAGGACATGGTCCACTTCCCGGGAACTCCCGTCGTCCAAACGAACATGCAACCTCTCGCCAGCTATTTGTGCGGACTGCACGGAGCGACCTCTCGCAATCGGAATACTCTTGAAGCGCTCGACGAGCCATCGGGCACCCGCCGGGCGAAGGGCTCGCTTGCGAAAAGCGTCCTGCACGCTACGCGGAAAATATTTCACCGCGTCTGGCACGGCGACGATGCGGCTCACGCCGGCCGGTCCAATATCGAACGGCGAGTAAAGGAGCTTGGCGATTGGACCAAGCTTTTGCAGTCTGGCACGCCATCCTAGCCAGTGCACGTTGGGAGCTCGCACAATCACCTCTACGTCTCCGCCAGCTTCGTGGATCAGCGCGGCCGATTCCAGCGCGCTCTGACCGGCGCCGATCACTGCGACTCGTTTTCCGGCGAAACGGCGCACATCACTTTGATCCGAGACGTGCGTGACAAGCTCAGATGGCAATCCTTCAAATTCCTTCGGGCGACGGGCAAACGATCCGATTCCCGCCGCCACGACAATGCGGCGCGAACGAAATTGTCCTCCATCAGCTAGGGTCACGAGGAACCCGTCATCACTCTTTTCGACCCGGGTAATTTTGCGGCGATCGATATCCGGGACGGCTTGACGTTGAAACCAAAGCCCGTACTCGACAAAGCGATCGAGCGGAATCGGCGTCGGAATCGGGGCACCGAGATCATCGCGATACGCATCCATCGTGAGCGCGGTTGCCGGATCAGAAATGTGCGATGCCGCCCACGGCGAACGCAAGAGCATGCCTTCAGGCATGTGCGACTTCCAAAACTCCATCGGCTCCCCAAAAATGCGCAGATCCAGGCCCTTGATCTGACGCAGATGGGCACCCGCGGCCAATCCGTAAGGACCAGCTCCCAGAACCGTAACATCAGCTGACGTCATACCACCTCCGCTCATTCGCCGTCCTTAAGTGTGCCAATCGCTGTAATCGGTGTTCGCGCTGTCGTCGGCGGGACAATCTTCTTGTTCTCGCTTTTCTGTAGAAGTAGCAGAACAAATGCCATCGGAAGAAGTGCAATCAGGAAGAAAACAACTCCGCCCTGGTGATGAAGTCTCCCGTACAAAAACCCGGGATTTACATAAATGGCAAGCGTAGAGAGAGTCGCGATCCGAAGTCCATTCTTTAAGATCACAATCGGAACGACAAGAATGCAAAGAACTAACTTTCTCCAACTGCTCCGAAGAAAGAAATGGCTTGCCAGC
>Ga0210387_10000759_pt1 | contig 23694 bp, 22 predicted proteins | sample IncBWC7OmetaG_FD_160108 | JGI IMG/M metagenome (GOLD analysis project Ga0210387, IMG submission 160108) | Forest soil microbial communities from Barre Woods Harvard Forest LTER site, Petersham, Massachusetts, United States - Inc-BW-C-7-O ...
CCTCGCATCGCCACGGCCTGTCTGCTGTCACGCTGCGCTACCCAGTCGCATCAGTGTAGACTAACAGACACGACACCATGACGCTCGACTTCCAACTTCCGATCCTCACCGCCCTTGCGCCGACGCAGCGCGTGCTGCTCGCCGGCGCCGGAGGCGGCGCCGACGTCTTTGCGACGCTACCGCTGTACGGAGCATTGCGCCGCGCGGGCAAGGCCGTGCATCTGGCGAGTTTGTCATCCACGCCGTTCGAGTCGACGGCTAGGGTCTTGGGGCCCGCACTGGTCCGCGTGACCGCCGGCACGGCGAGTCAGGGATCGAATTTCCCAGAACTGCAACTCGCTCGCTGGTTCGCCAAGCGCGAGCAGGACGTGCCGATCTACTGCTTCGATCGCACCGGTGCCAAGCCACTCCGGGAAGCGTACGCGGCGCTCGCCGATCTACTGGGTCTCGACGCGGTCGTGCTGGTCGACGGTGGCACGGACTGCCTGCTGCGCGGCGACGAGCCGCGGCTTGGTACTCCGGAGGAAGATGCCGCGAGTCTCGCAGCGGCGGCGAGCCTTCAAGTCCCCGTCAAGATACTTGTCTCCATCGGGCTCGGCGTCGAGACGTTTCACGGCATCACCGACACCTCTGTGCTCGCAGCTATTGCCGCGCTCGCGAAGCGCGGAGACTTCCTCGGTGCGTGGTCGCTCGTTGCGGGGACGACGGACGTCGAGGACTATGAGAGTGCCGTGGCGTTCGCGCTCCGTGATCGGTTCTCGACGAGTATCGTGAATACTTCGGTGATCTCGGCGATTCGCGGGGAGTTCGGCGACTATCACGCGACAGCACGCACGAGTGGCAGCACGCTGGCCATCAATCCGCTCATGGCGCTCTACTGGGCGTTTCGCCTGGACGGTGTCGTCGAGCGCAATCTCTATCTGGATCGCATCCGCGAAACAGAGACGTTCGCCGAGCTCCAGCTAACGATCGAGCGCTTCCGCCACTCTATCGCAGGATGAACGGCGTGAGATCACCGACTGACTCATCGATCAACGGAATGCTCTTGATCACTTCTTTTACTGCCGCCTCGGGAAAGCCCGATTCCAGCGTGAACTGGTAGCCCGCGAACGCATCCCGATTATCGTCCAGGCCCCAGAAGAAGAAGTTGTGATACGAGAACCGCAGCATCTGCTGCATCAATCCGTTCGGGTCGTGGACCCGGCTCAGGTTGATGTGATGCCCGTAATACTGAGGGTACACGCGCAACCAGATCGTCGATTGACGCGTGACGGTGATGTAGATCTCCAAGCGCGACGCCCAGTGGAGCGACTTGTCGTAGAAGCCGTCCAGGTCGAACGGACTGCCCGCTCGATACCAGCGCATCTCCCGCGCCGGTTCGTAGGTGGCGATCACCGCCTTGAGCTTTTCCAACGTGGCGGCCTGCACCGAATCCGCGGCTGACTGGGCGGCGAGCGGCTGGAGCCCGCTCGCTGCAAGGGCGAGCGCGCATCCGTATCGGATCACGCCAAGCCGACCACGCACGTCAGAGAGTGCTCTGCCCGACCTCGATGATATAACCGTCAGGATCGCGGATGTAGCAACGAATCTCGCCGTACTTGGCAATCGGTGCCGTGAGGAACTCGGCGCCTCGACTTTTCCATAGTTTGTAGCACGCTTGAATATCCGCAACGCGAATATTCATAAAGCTGTTGATCGTATCCGGGTCGGTGGGGACGGTGAGCGTTACCGTCGGCTTGTCCGGCGTGGGACCGCCGCCGACGTTGACGATGAGCCACGTATTCGCGATCTGAATGTGCCCAGACGCACCCTTGCTATCGCCTCTGCTCAAAATGCGGGCGCCGAAGACCCTTTCATAGAAATCGGCCGATCGGTCGATGTCGGCGACGGTGATGAAATGTGTGACGGTGAACCCGTCGCGCGGCGGCATCTCATAGTGCTTCTCTTCGATCTGCACCACGCGTTAACCGTACGTGAGTGAGGTGCTTTGTCCGACCTCAATGATGTAACCGTCAGGATCGCGGATGTAGCAGCGAATCTCGCCGTACTTGGGAATCGGCTCCGTGATAAACTCGGCCCCTCGGCTCTTCCAGAGTTTATAGCACGCGTGAATGTCCGCGACCCGGATATTCATAAAGCTGCTGATCTTATTCGGGTCGGTGACGTTGAGCGTTACCGTCGGCTTGTCGGGGGTCGGCCCGCCACCGACGTTGACGAGAAGCCACATGTTCGCGATCTGGATGTACCCGGGCGCGCCGCTGCTGTCGCCTTTGCTCAGAACGCGACCGCCGAAGACGGTTTCATAGAAGCGAGCCGATCGCTCGATGTCAGCGACGGTGAGAAAATAGGCGACGGTGAATCCGTCGTGCGGGGGCATCTCATAGCTTTTCTGTTCGACTTGTACGGCGTTCATTTGACGTCACCGTGTCTGGTACTTCGTGAACACGTAGTCCTTCGCCTTCACGAGCGTGTGGCACGTGAACCCGCACTTGGCGTCGTTCCCCTGCGGCGGGATATCCGCCGTTGTGCCGGGCTTGAACGTATTGGACGCGGCGTCATAGTCAAACGTACCGTATCCCCATCCGCCGCCATCCGCGAACCTCTTGCTATCCTTCACCATCAGATCGACGTCATGTTGGCTAACGGGCACCAGCGGCTGACCGGGCTCAGAGTCGGCCTTTGCTATGTTCCAATGGACCTTTACCATCTTGGCGCCGTCGGGGAATGGCTTGCCGTTACCGGGAATACCAGCTTTGTACGCCTCGATCATCGTGGGATTCCCGAGGATAACGGCGAGCTTGTCTCCGTTATGACTGACGGCAATGGTCTGCCAGCTTTCGTATCCCTCGAACTCGGAGAAGGCGAGCCCATTCGGGATTTTGAGGGTGTACTTGGGATCCCGAGCGGTGTCCTGAGGGGGGCTCGCCGCCTGGCAAGCTAGGACGGCGAGCGCTACCGTAGTGGTCGCGCTGACCAGCATGTTTCTTCTGCTCATCGCTGTAGCTCCCTTTTGCGGTCGACGATCGCGCACACGATGAACTCATCAGCGTCGAATCGCAACTCAACTATTACATGGCCGGGGCGGGGGTGCCGTCGGACCATTTGGGCACCATCACCAAGTACACAGCCAGGGGAGGAAAGCTCTTGAGCTGTGGATACGCGTCCGCGGACCAGTACCAGTAGTTCGCGGATCCAACCGGAGCGTTCGTCACGTTTGCGCCCCAGGCTGCGTCGGGCTTGTCGGATTGGTAGAACATGAGGTGGGGGACGTTGTGCCCGCCTTGATCGGTTAGGTAGGCGGATTTGGACATCATGTAGCAGACAGTTCCTTGCTCGAGGGCTGGTAATTCCTTTTTGTCTATCGCTGCTTTGGTTGCGGCGATGACTTCTTGCTTGGAATGGCCGGCGAGGAGTAATGCGGTGCGTTTGTAGGTGTCGGGCAGAACGGAGCGAGCGGCTGGAGGGTTGAGGCAGGCCGCGGCGCGGACTTTCGGGTTCCAAAATTCGGGATGGTCGAACATGGCCATCCAGCTGCGTGCGACTTCGCAGACCCAACCGTTTTTGCCTTCGACCGCGGTCTCGTAGCCGTGGCGGGTTAGGACGATGACGGAGGCGTCGCGCGAGATGGCGTCTGGAGCGGCGCTCTTGGCGAGCGCGATCTCGGCGTCGCGATCCATGAGATATTGCTCGATCGGCGCCATTGCGGGGTAGGGCTGCTGGGCGTCTTGCGCGAGGGCAGGCGTCGCCGCGCTGACAGCGGCCGCGAGCGCGAATAGAAGAGTCTTGTTCATGGCTCAAAAGTCTTCCGGCGAGTACAGCGGACGAATCTCAACATCGGAACCCGATGCGACGGGGCCCTTCTTCACCCACTCGATGGCTTCCTCGATGGACTTCACCTCCCACACCATGTAGCCCGCGATCACGTCCTTCGTCTCGGCGAATGGACCGTCGATCACCGTGCGGTTCTTCCCTGAGAAATGCACGCGCTTGGCAAAGCGGGTTGGTTTGAGTCCGGCGCCGTCCTTCAGGATGCCGGCCGCGATGAGGGCCTGGTTATACTTGTCCATCGCCTCGATCATCTGGGGATCGGGCGGCACTTCGGCTTCAGTGTCTTTAGTCGCTTTACCCAAAACCATGACTTTCATTAGACATCTCCTGCTTGGGGTGGATTCTGCTTCAAGGACGCCGTAAGGACCTCCCAGCCGACAAAGGCGACGAAAATATTTTGATCCTGTCGGTCCGGAGCGTCGTCCATCGTCCTTGACTTCAGTATGCACGATCCGGCGCACATCGATACAGCGATTCTAGGGGCCCGGCCGAAGGCCGTTGCGGCGCTTTTGCGGTACTTCCGCGATCTCGACACCGCTGAGGAGGCTTTTCAGGAAGCTTGCCTTCGGGCGCTGCAGACCTGGCCCCAGAAAGGCCCGCCCCGAGACCCCACGGCGTGGCTTATCATGGTCGGGCGCAATGCTGCCCTGGACGCTCAGCGCCGTATCCGCTCCATCGGACCTTTACCTGACGCTGATGCCCTCAGGGACGTCCGCGACGACCTCACGCTGGAACGTCTCGACGAGAGCCCCTATGGAGACGACATCCTGCGGCTGTTGTTCATCTGCGGGCACCCCACCTTGCCCGCGACCCAGCAAATTGCCCTCGCCCTGCGCATCGTGTCTGGGCTCACGGTCGATCAGATCGCGAAAGCCTTCTTAGTATCTCCAACTGCAATGGAGCAGCGGATCACCCGCGCCAAGCGGGCGATCGCGAAGATTGGCGTCGAATTTGAGACGCCCGGCGCGTCCGAGCGGCGAGCGCGACTCGCGGCCGTTTCGACGATGATCTATCTCATCTTTAATGAAGGCTACGGGAGCACGCCGGACACGGCTGCGGCGCGCGCAGCGCTTGCGGACGAAGCCATTCGCCTGGGGCGACTGCTGTTGAGCCTTTTCCCAACCGATCCAGAGGTCTTCGGACTTCTGGCTTTGATGCTGCTTCAGCAGTCCCGCGCGCCGGCACGGTTCGACGCGAATGGCGAGATCGTATTGCTCGACGAGCAGGATCGGAGCCGCTGGAATCGAACGCTCATTGATGAGGGGCGGCTGTTACTGGAACGAGCCTCCGTCTACCAAGACCCGGGTCCTTACCAACTCCAGGCGGCCATTGCGGCGCTCCATGCCCGCGCGGCGCGACCCAAAGACACGTTGTGGAGAGAGATTGACTCGTTGTATCAGGCGCTCGAAGCGCTGCAGCCATCACCCGTGGTGACGCTCAATCGCGCCGTGGCAGTTTGGAAGCTGCGAGGTCCTGAGGCTGCACTCGCGATGATCGACCCGTTAAGAAGCGAGCTGGATGCGTACTTCTATCTGCACGGGTTGCGTGGCGCGCTGCTCAAAGAGCTCAATAGGCCCGATGAAGCTCGCGATGCGCTACACCGTGCCATCACCCTCGCGAATTCCGTCGCGGAAGCCAAACTCATTCGACGCGAACTGGATAGTCTCGCGATGTGCTAGTGGAGCTCGGGTCGTACGCAGCAGGGTGTTTCCGACCGGGCGGCGACAAATGTTCGTCAGGCTTGTGAAAAATTGGTGTCAACGATACTGATGCCGTTCGCGTTTACCTAGACGATAGTCATCGAGCTTCTCGCATGAAAACGCGGCCGTAGGCGTCTCGGGAAGAGGATACGTTGACATGATCGCAGACCGAAGGAGGTCATCGTGACGACCAAACGCGTTGCTGATGCGCTGGTACTCTCCGCCCTGTTGCTCGGCGGCCCATCGCTCGCGCTCTGCCAGGATAGCGGCATGAAGGGAATGAGCGGCATGGACATGGGTCATGAGATTGTGATCCCCACAGGCGCCCTGTACACCAAGGCCGACGTCGAGTTCATGCAGGGGATGATCGCGCACCACGCGCAGGCGATCGTCATGTCCCGGATGGCGGAGTCGCACGGCGCCAATCCGCAAGTGCTGAAACTCTCGAACAAGATCGATCAGTCGCAGGTGCCGGAGATTCGCATCATGCAGGCTTGGCTCCAGCGCAATAACCAGTTCGCACCCGACACGGCGTCGTGGCATCACGTGATGATGTCCGGCATGCTGACGACCGCACAACTCAACGAGCTCGATGCGGCCAGAGGCATCGACTTCGACCGCGCGTACCTTCGCCTGATGATCCAACACCACGCCGGCGCGCTGAAGATGGTGGACGACCTCTTCAACACCCCGCTAGCCGGACAGGAAGTCGACGTCAACGTGTTCGCCAACGACGTCTCCACGAATCAAACCGTCGAAATCGGCATCATGCAGAGGTTGTACACAGGGCTCGAGGGGAAGTGAGCCGCCGCAGTCGCCCGTTTCACACCAGCCACCGGAGTCATGCCTGATGCGTAGTTCTTGCCAGCTGATAGGCCTCATCGCGACCCTCGTCGCGCCGGCGCTCGTGTCGGCGCAATCCTATCCGAGCGCCACCGATCCGCGGAGCAGCCTCAAGCCGGGCCGCTTTGACGCCGGAGAAGCAGCGAGCAACATGCGCCTCGTGTCGTTCTCGCACAAACCGGCGCAGTTCGACACGACGCGCGGCCTGACGTTCATCAACTCCGATCTGGCGTTCGCCACCCACTACGCGTACCAGGGCAACTTCGCCGGTTTCACGATATGGGACGTGAGCAATCCGACAAAGCCGGTCGTCGCGTCAGTCGTGGAGTGCATCTCAGCGCAAGCCGACCCGTCGATCATCGGCCACCTGCTGTTCATCTCGGCCGAGGGCGCGGGCAATCGCAATGACTGCGCCAAGGGCGGTGTGCAGGACCCCAAGGATCATATGGCGGGCGTGCGCATCTACGACGTCTCCGACGCGCACGCGCCCAAGCTGATCAAGAACGTGCAGACCTGCAAAGGCTCACACACGCACACCGTCATCCCGAGCCCGACGGATCCCAATATCATTTACATCTACGTCTCGGGGCAGCAAGTGGCGCGGCCGGCCACGGAACTGGCCGGATGTAAGAACGGCACGAACCCCGCAGACCCAACGAATTCGCTGTATCAACTCGACATCATCAAGGTGCCGCTCGATCACCCCGAGCGGGCCGCGGTGATCCCCGGCGCGCGAATCTTCACCGGCCTCGACGCGTCCCCGGATTGCGCCACGTTCTGCGCTCCGGCGGAGAGCCACGGGCCACCGGTTGGCCGCTTCCGTGGTGTTTCGGCAGCCGACTCGGCGACGTACGCGACCCTGCTGCGCACAGGCCCGCACAACTGCCACGACGTGACCGCGTACCCGGCGTTCCACCTGCTCGCCGCCGCATGCTCGAGCCATGCCATCCTGGTCGATATCTCGAACCCGGAGCACCCGGTGCGGCTGGCCGCCCTGACCGACACCAACAATTTCCAGGGCCGGCACACCGCCGGGTTCAGCAACGATAGCAAGAAGACGCTCTGGACCGATGAGTGGGGCGGTGGCACGGGCCCGATGTGCCAGGCCAACAGCATCATGGAGCTGGGCGGTAACACGATCGTCATCGCCAGCGCGGACAACAAGAAGCTGACCCAGCACGCCTACTTCAAGCTTCCCGCCGCACAAACCGCGCAGGAGAACTGCGTCTCGCACAACGGGGGCCTCATCCCGGTGCCGGGGCGTGACCTCTACGTGCAGGGCTGGTACCAAGGTGGCATCGATATCATGGACTTCACGGACGCGGACCATCCGACCGAGATCGGGTACTTCGATCGCGGTCCGATCGATCCGCCAAGCGATACGTCGAAGGCCAGCGAGCGCTCACGCTACACGATCGGCGGATCATGGGGCGCGTACTACTGGAACGGCATGATCTACTCGTCGGAGCTCGACCGCGGGTTCGACGTGTTGGAGCTCTTGCCGAGCCCACAGCTCTCGGCGAACGAGATCGCCGCGGCAAAGCTGGTGATGCTCAAGGAGTACAACCCGCAGAGCCAGCCGAAGCTCGTCTGGCCACCGGCGTTCGCGGTGGTACGCTCGTACCTCGACCAGCTCGAGCGCAACAACGGCCTCGCCGCCGATCGCGCCACCGCCGTGTCGGCCGCGCTCGATGCGGCGGAGGAGACGCATGGTGCTGCCCGTGCCGCGGCGCTCACCGCGCTCGCGACGAAGGTGGACGGCGACGTGAGCGGGGCCAACGACGCGGCCCGCGTGCGCATGATGTCGGGCGCGATCAAACAGCTGGCAGCGGCTACTCGGACTGGAGAATAGTAATTGGATCGAGGTGCATGGCGCGTAGCGCCGGGACATAACTAGCGGCCAGCGCGACAGCGGTCAGTACGAGGGTGACGCCAGCGAATGTGGGGAGGTCGGTGGGCGAGACGCCGTAGAGTAGTCCGGCCATGAGGTGCGAGACGATGAGCGCACCGACCAACCCTATCGCGGCACCTGCGGCGGCCAGACCGAGTCCCCGGCGCAGGACCATCGTGAGGATATCGCCGCGTTGAACGCCCAGCGCGAGGCGAATGGCGATTTCACGCCGTTGTTCGTTGACCACGAAGGAGATGGTTCCGTAGATGCCAAGTCCGGCCAGCAGTAAGGCCGTGGCCGCAAAGAACGCCACCATTTCCATCGAGAATCGCCTGATCGAAAGCGAGGCGGCGAGGACGTCATCCATGGTCTGCGCGCCGAAGACGGGAAGCTCCGGGTCGACCGACTGCACCTGTTCGCGAACTTGTGCGGGGATGGCGCGAGGATCGAGACGTCCGCGAAGAAAGATGGCCACGCCTTTGAAGGGATGTTGGTAGACGCTGCCGTAGATCTGCGGAGCGACCGCTTCGCCCAAGGATTCCGTGCGCGCATCCCCAACCACGCCGACGATCGTGGTCCAGGCACCGTTGACTGACCCCCTCACATTCCCATCACTCGCCGAGCCGAGGTGGACACGTCTGCCCACCGGATCCTGGCCCGGCCAGTAGGTGCGAGCCGCGGCTTGATTGATCACCGCAACCTGGGGCGTCGCCTCGAGGTCCTGATCGGTGAAAACGTGTCCGCGCAATAGCGGCATGCCCAACAGGTGGAAGTATTCGGGCGAAACGAGGGATCCATTGATCACGGGAGCTTCATTGGCCTTTGTCCCGAGGCCTTCGCGAATCAATACCAGCGCCTGGAGATCGCCCTGGCTGTGGCCCAGCGGAAGAGCAGCCGCGTCGCCCATGGCCGCTTCTTCCACGCTCGGCAGATTTCGGCTGCGGCGAAGAATCTCGCGCAGCAACACCGATTCCTGCGTGGCGGTTCGATAGATATCCGCCGCGGGGTCGTTGGGCCCAGGCAGCCAGGTCTGGATCGCCATCACGCGGTCAGGATTGAAACCCGGCTGCACTTGGAACAAGTCCCAAAAACTGCGCAGCAGCAGGCTCGCGGCGACCATGAGCACCAAGGAGAGCGCCAATTCACTGATGACGAGAATCGCTCGGGCGCGCGAGCGTTCTCGGGAACCCTTGGTTCCACGGCTTTCCTGCCGAAGCGCGCCAATCAAGTCGGCGCGGCTCATGAGCCATGCGGGAGCAAGCCCGCAGATCGTCCCGGCGGCGACGGAGATGGCCACCGCAAATCCCAGCACGCCCCATCCCACGCCGATATCGTTGAGGTGCGGCAGGCTTTCCGGAACAAGTCGCAGCAGGAAACGCTGGGCCGAGAAGAGAATGGCAAAGCCAGCGACTCCACCGAGCAGGAACAGCAGCAGAATCTCGGTCAGCAGCTGGCCGATGAGGCGCGTTCTCTGCGCTCCCAGGGCCAGGCGAACCGTGATCTCACGACCTCGCGCGCTGGCCCTGGTGAGCAGGAGATTGGCGACGTTGACGCAACTGATCAGGAGAACCAATCCCACCGCGCAGAATAGGAGAACGAGCGATTGGCGAACGCCGGCGACCACGCTTTCGCTGAGCGGAATCAGGCGCACGGTCCATGCGGCCCGTGTCGGATAGTCCGCCGGATATTGCTTCTTGAGCGATGCCACCAGCGCATCGAGGCGGCCCTGCGCGGCCGCGATCGAGAGACCCGGCACGAGGCGCGCGATGACCGCTCGATGTAGACGCGTACCGCGCTCCGGCGGCGGAAACGGAAGGCCGACATAGCCCGCTCCCAACCATAGCTCCACACTCTGTTCGTCGCCGGTCGAGCCCTGATCGCGAAACCCGCGCGGCATGACGCCGACGACCTGATACGGGTCGTTGTCCAGGCGTAGCACTTTGCCGATGATGTGCGGGTCGGCTCCGAACTCCCTCCTCCACAGCCCGTCGCTGATCACGGCCTCCAGGTTGTAGCCAGGCGTGACATCGCGCGGGTTGAATGTGTGACCCAACTGGGCACCGACGCCGAGAATCGCGAAGTAATTCGGCGTCACCGCCTTGAAGCTGAGACGCAGCGGGTGCGCACCGCCGGTGAGATTCACGTTTGCGCCGTGGCCGGCAAGTGATACGGACTGGAATATCCCAGAGCCCTCGAGGTCTCTCCACTCCGGGATGGAGACGCCGACATCCTGCGCACCCGCGCCGCCCAGGTCGTCCTCGATGCGAATCAGCTCGGCGGGGTTTGGGTACGGCAACGGGTGCAGCAGCGTGGCGTCGATGACGCTATAGATCGCCGTCGTGGCTCCGATGCCCAGCGCCATGGTGGCGATGGCGATGAACGAGAACCCCGGAGATCGGAGCAGCACGCGAGCTGCGTACCGCAGGTCGAAGAGCAGATGCTCGGTCATTCGGACTGGAGTATCGTGATTGGATCGAGGTGCATGGCGCGTAGCGCCGGGACATAACTGGCGGCCAGCGCGACAGCGGTCAGTACGAGGGTGACGCCAGCGAACGTAGGGAGATCGGTGGGCGAGACGCCGTAGAGTAGTCCGGCCATGAGGTGCGAGATGATGAGCGCACCGACCAACCCTATCGCGGCACCAGCGGCGGCCAGACGGAGTCCGCGGCGCAGGACCATCGCGAGGATATCACGTCGTTGAACCCCCAGCGCGAGGCGAATGGCGAACTCACGTCGTTGTTCGTTCACCACAAAGGAGATGGTTCCGTAGATGCCAAGTCCGGCCAGCAGCAAGGCCGTGGCCGCAAAGAACGCCACCATTTCCATCGAGAATCGCCTGACCGAGAGCGAGGCGGAGACGACGTCATTCATGGTCTCTGCACCGAACGTGGGCAGCTCCGGGTCGACGGACTGAATCTGCTGGCGAACTTGTGCGGGGATGGCGCGGGGATCGAGTTGTCCGCGAAGAAAGATGGCCAGGCCTTGGAGGCCCTGCTGGTTCACGCTAGCTACGAAGGCCCGCTGGTACAGGCTGAGGTAGATCCGCGGAGTGGCCGCTTCGCCCAAGGATTCCGTGCGAGCATCCCCAGTCACACCGACGATCGTGGTCCAGTCGGAGCTGGCAGACTCCTTCGCACTCTCACCGAGATGGACACGTCTGCCCACCGGATCCTGGCCTGGCCAGTAGGTGCGAGCCGCGGCCTGATTGATGACCGCAATCTGGGGCGTATGCTCGAGGTCCTGGTCGGTGAACGTACGTCCGCGCTCGAGCGGCAGGCCCAAGAGGTGGAAGTATTCGGGCGAAACGAGGGCACCACCGATCACGGGAGACTCATTCGCCTTCGTCCCGAGGCCTTCGCGAATCAATACCAGCGACACCAGATCGCCCCGGTTGTGGTCCAGCGGAAGAGCGCCCGCGCTGCCGATGGCCACTTCTTGTACGCCCGGCAGATTTCGGCTGCGACGAAGTATCTCGCGCAGCAAGACCGCTTCCTGCGTGGCGGTGTGATAGATATCCGTTGTGGAATCATTGGGTCGAGGCACCCAGCTCTGCACGACCATCACGCGGCTCGGATTGAAACCGGGCTGCACGTTGAACAAGTCCCAAAAACTGCGTAAGAGAAGGCTCGCGGCGACCAAGAGCACCAAGGACAGCGCCAATTCACTGATGACGAGAATCGCTCGGGCGCGCGAGCGTTCCTTGGAACCCCTGGAGCCGCGTGAGTCCTGCCGAAGCGTACCGATCAAATCGGCGCGGCTCATGAGCCATGCGGGCGCCAGCCCGCAGATCGTTCCGGCGGCGACGGAGACGACCACCGCAAATCCCAGCACGCCCCATCCCACGCCGATGTCGTTCAAGTGCGGGAGACTCGCCGGGACAAGTCGCAGCAGGAAACGCTGGGCGCCGAAGAGGATGGCAAAACCAGCGATTCCGCCAACCAGGAACAGCAGGAGAATCTCGGTCAGCAGCGCTCGGATGAGGCGCGTGCGCTGCGCTCCCAAGGCCAGGCGAACCGTGACCTCACGACCGCGCGCGCTGGCTCTGGCGAGCAGCAGATTGGCGACGTTGACGCAACTGATCAGGAGGACCAATCCGACCGCGCCGAACAAGAGAATGAGCGATTGGCGAACGCTGGCGACCACGCTTTCGCTGAGCGGAATCAACTGCACGGTCCAGGCAACCTTGGTTGGGTAGTCCGCCGGATATTGCTTCTTGAGCGATGCCACCAGCGCATCGAGGCGCCCCTGCGCGGCCGTCATCGAGAGACCGGGGCTCAAGCGCGCGGTGACCGCTGGACGCAGACGGATATCGCGCTGCGGAAGCGGAAACGGCTCGCCCGAAAAGCCCGCTCCTATCCACATCTCCACATTCTGCTCGTCGCCGGTTGAGCCCTGATCGCGAAAACCGCGCGGCATGACGCCTATGACCTGAGCCGGGTCGTTGTCCAGGCGAAGCGTTTTCCCGATGATGTTTGGATCGGCTCCGAATTCCCTCCGCCACAGCCCGTCGCTGATCACGACCTGGTTGTTGAAGCCGGGCGTGGCATCGCGCGGATCGAATGCGTGACCCAACTGGGCGCCGACACCGAGGACCGCGAAGTAATTCGGCGTCACCGCCTTGAAGGTGAGACGCTCGGGCTGCGCACCGCCGGTGAGATTCACGTTGGCGCCGTGGCCGGCAAGTGACACGGACTGGAATATCCCGGAGCTCTCGAGGTCTCTCCACTCAGGGATGGAGACGCCGACGTCCTTCGCGCCCGTGCCCGGAAGGTCGTCCTCGATGTGAATCAGCTCGGTGGGATGTGGGTACGGCAACGGGTGCAGCAGCGTGGCGTCGATGACGCTATAGATCGCCGTCGTGGCTCCGATGCCGAGCGCCAGGGTGGCAATGACAATAAACGAGAATCCCGGAGATCGGAGCAGCACGCGCATCGCGTACCGCAGGTCGAAGAGCAGATGCTCGATCATTTCAAGTACCGCGACGGAATCGCGGTCCCAGGGTGCTCGTTGTCCCAATACATCGTGACGATGTACCAACGCGTGCCATCGTTGAACAACTGCGCGCTGTAGATGCCCCGCGACTTTGGCTTCGCGTCATCGGCCGCGGCCAGTGCGGCGTACGTGCTGAATCGCTGCGTGATCGCGCCGAACGTGTCGACGGAGTGGCTGATCTCTTTCTCGTAGAGCGCGTTCTTCGCGAAATACGGGCCGAGCTTTTGGGCGAACTCCTGGGGAGTCATCACCGTGGTATGCGGGGTGCTATCCGGGGCGGCGCGGCTGGTCTGGATCAGTCTCCCGCCCGGCGTCCAGAGCGAGTAGAAGCGGTTCCAGTCGCGGTCGCCCGCGGGGCCCGAGATCACGTCATAGTAGGCGTGTATGATCGCGTCCATCGAGCGGACATCGGCGGCCGCGGCCGGCGGTGCGCTCTGCGCCTGGCACGGAGCCAGCGCAATGAGCGAAGCGGCGGTAGTCCATCGCAGGAGTGACATGATTGGCCTCTACTTTGAACGCACGGCGATGAGGTCGATTTCAATCAAGGCGCCCTGCCGAGCAGCGGGCAGAACCACCTGCAGCGTGGTGTGTGCAGGTTTGTTCGGTTGCCCCCCGAAGAATTGGGCGTATGCGGCTCGATATCCCTCATATCCGGCTGCGCTCCCGATGTAGGCATGAATCATCACCACATCGGCCAGCGTCAGTTTCTGCGCTTCGAGGAACTCTTGAAGGCTTTTGAACACACCCACGCTTTGTGACTTGAGATCGGTGTGTGTCGCCAGGTCCGGGTCGAGCCACCCACTGACGAACAGTATGTTCCCGGCCCATACTGCTCCCGACACATCTGGCAGGATACCCTGCGCCGCCGGGAGCGGAATTTGTTTTCTGTCTTGCGCTGATGCGGTCAGGGGACCTATCAGTCCGATGGCCACAAGGGCGAGATGCTTGGATCTCATGCGGCCAATGTAGAATTCGACCGGCATGGAGAAAGAGCGAACCGATCACATTAGAGGATTGTCATCTCTCTCTCATAATCGCAGGGTTAGAGCATGCAGGTTCTGGTGGTGGAAGATGACCGCAACTTGCGGCGGTTTTTGATCAAAGCCCTTCGAGAGGAGGGCTATGGCGCGGTCGAAGCCGAGTCAGGTGATCGCGCATTGGAGCGTGCGATCGGCGCCAGCTATAGTTGCATCATTCTCGACGTCATGCTCCCTGGTCTCGACGGCTTCGAGGTCGTGACCGAGCTCCGGTCCCGGCGCGTCTTCACGCCGGTGCTCATGCTGACCGCGCGAGACGAGTTGGAGTCGCGCGTGCGAGGTCTGGAGCGCGGGGCCGACGACTACCTGACCAAACCATTCGACTTGGCGGAGCTGCTCGCGCGGGTGCACGCGTTGATTCGTCGCGCGGAGTTCCGCTACCAGGATGCGACCTTGAGCGTCGGGAACCTGACGCTGGATCCGGTGACCCGGCAGGTCACGCAGGGCGGGCGCCGGGTGGATCTCAGCGCGCGAGAGTTCGCCTTATTGGAGTTCCTCATGCGGAACGTGGGCCGGACGGTCTCTCGGTCTCGCATCGCTGAGGCAGTGTGGAACTACCAGTTCGACCCTGAAACCAACGTCGTGGACGTGTACGTGAATTATCTGCGCAAGAAACTCTCCTTCGAAAAACGGACCTCGCTGATCCAAACGGTGCGAGGCACCGGCTACCGGCTCGATCCGCCGTGACCGAGCCGCGTCTCGCCACCGTTCTCACGAGGCGTACCCAACGCGTCGCGTGGACCGCGCTCTCGGGCTTCGCGCTCCTGATGATCGCGGCCTTTGCTGTCGCGGGTGAATTGGCGCAGCGCAGCACGCTGGGGCGTTCCGCCGCGGTGATTGGTTTGCTGCTCGAAGATTACACGGACTCCACGCGCGGACCCGGTGGCGTGATGCCCGCGACGTTGGCCAAGGGGCTCCTGAGCATGGGCGGACAGGTCCTGATTACGCGAACGACCACCAGCGCGAGCGGCCTGTCACAGGTCTACTATGTGAGCCCGGGGATGCCCCAGGAACGCCTCGAAGGCCTCCCCGCAAGCGCGTCGCCCGAGCAGGTCCGGCGGATCCTGGTCGACGCCATCACACGGCGCTCGCGGTGGCGGTTCGATCTGTTTCAGCGAGTGGAGGGCCCCTACGACATCTACATCGTCGCCAGCCGTGATCCCTATCTCATTGGACTCGCGGTGCTGGTCGGTGCGGTTGCCGTGCTGCTTCCGCTTGCAGCGCTCGGCGCCGGCCGCGGCGCGCGCCAGGCGGTGGCCGCGACGCTCGGCCCCCTCGAGCGTATCACGGCGGACACGCAGGCCATCAGCCCAGCAGATCTTGGGACCAGGATCGCAAGTCCCACGGGCCAGGCCGAGGTGACGGCGCTGGCGGACAGCATGAACCGGATGCTGGACCGCGTCGACCGCGCCCATCGGGCACTCAAAGCGTTCACGGCCGACGCCAGCCACGAGCTCCGAACGCCGCTGACGCTCGTGCGGGCCCAGGCGCAGTGGGCGCTTGCCCACCAGCGGGAAGAGGCGGAAGTGCGTGACGCGCTGATGGCCATCGAGCGGGAGGTCGAACGGACCACCAAGATGGTGGAAGAGCTCTTGCTCATCGCCCGGGGCGAGAATCGACAACTGACACTCGCGCGCGTTCCGTTCGACCTCGGAGCCATCGTCGACGAGGTCAGAGAGATCACCGAGGTGATGGCGATAGACAAAGAGCTTGCGGTGCGCGCCGAGCCCGCCGAACCGGTGTGGGCCTTGGGAGATGCCGACCGTACGCGGCACATCCTACTCAATCTTGCGACCAACGCGGTGCGCTACACGCTCCAGGGCGGGATTAGTTTCCGCGTCCTGAAAAACGGAAGCATGGTCGGCGTGTCCGTTCAAGACACCGGACCAGGGATCGGGCCTGAGCATCTCGAGCTGGTCTTCGACCGATTTTTCCGGATCGAGCAGTCACGCAGCCGTGAGCTTGGCGGCATCGGACTCGGTCTCGCGATCGCCAGATTGCTTGCCGAGCTTCAGCAAGGCCGGGTCACGGTCGAGAGCACGCTCGGAGACGGAAGCGTGTTCACCCTCTGGCTCCCTGCCTCGACGACCTAACCTGCTCTAGAACGACTCGACCCGCAGCTCGTCGAAAGCGTGGGGGATGGCGGGGATGAGGAAGTAGTTCTTGAACGCCCATTGCCGGGCGGGGTCGTTGCCCGCCAGCTCCGCCGCGAAGTGTGAGAGGTCGACATGCTGGGTCACGGAGTCGACCTGATTGGCTTCGGTGAAGCCGGCGTGCATGGCCGCGCGCACCTGCGAGCGCAGGGTGTCAATCAGGGCTTGTTCGGAGCGGACGTAGTCCCAGGAGGAGAGTACGGGTCCGTGGCCCGGTATGATCATCTTGACACCGTTCATTGCCATGAGCCGCGTGAGCGACTCGCTCCACTCCCGAAAGTGCGAGGTGAACCCATACGGGACCGGGGCGACCACGAGGTCGCCGGTGACGAGCACGCCCTGTTCGGGGATGAAGGCGACGACATCGCCCGTGGTGTGTCCCACGTACTTGCGGAGCTGGACGTGCCGGTCGCCGAGGTCGAGGTCCATCTCGCTCTCGAACGTGAGCGTGGGCTGGACAAGGTGTGTCTCGCGCCAGAGAGGCCATTCCCGAGTCGCCTTGTCCAACGCCTCGAGCACGTGCGCGGCCTCGTACGGCGTGGCGTGTGACTGGAGGGTCTGCTTGCGGGCGGCGGCCACGTTATTCGGGTTGAGCGCTTGTTGTTGAGCGAGAGTGGACGGATTGCGCCATATCGAAAGGTCCCGAGTCTCGCCGCTCGCAATGATCTCGACACCGGGGAATTGCTCGGCGTACACCTGATTCCCCGACACGTGGTCGAGGTGCCAGTGCGTGTTGACGACGTACTTGACGGGCAGCGAGGTCTTGCTCTGGATCCAACGCAGGTGCTCACGCGACAAGCGCACACTCGGGGCACCGACGACCAGTACGGCCTTCGACCCGATGATCACCGTCGCGTTCCCGTCGGGGAGACCGTCGGTCGTATTGTTCGGCGTGAACGCGAAGATGCCGGGCCCGACCTCGGTCGGCGCTTGTGCGCGGAGGAGTGGCGCCGCGAGTATGACTGCGATCAGCACCTGTCTATTCACGCTCAAACACCAGAACGGTGGGCTTGCTGTGATCTCCCTGGCGCGCGGTCATCGTCAAGGTCTTGAGATCTGAAGACAGCTCGACCTGCTGGGTACTCGTCACCTTGCCTTGGGCTTTGTCTGTTATTTCCAGACTGCGTTCGTTCACGCGGCGGACCGACGAGAGAGAGAGTGCCAGTTCATGACTATCAAATGACAGGCCGCCACCCTGGTTGGGCTGGATCGTGAGCTCGATCACCGTGCCCACCTCCTCCTTCACGCTATCCCATGTGCCCGGGAACCCTGAGCTTCCCGCCGTCCGCTCGTACGTGTAGTGCACGCTCAATGTCGAACCGTCGGGTCGGTAGCCCGTAAAGGCATCGGTCAGCGTTTGGCCGTCTCCGGAAAGCGTCCATTCCGCCGAGACCAGCAGGTGATCCCCTTGCTTGCGGACCATCTTCCAGTTGTTGCTTCCCTCCACTGTGATGGAGAAGGTGGTCCCCTGCAGGGCCGGGTGGTCACGCCCATCGGCTACGATGGTATCGACCGCGCCAGGAGCAAAGGTGAGGGCGTATCGGTTTGGGCCCGCGACCGCAACAATCATTTCGTCGGGGAGTCTGCTTTTGGACGGGTTCAGCCTCCATTTGCCGACGAAGGGATCGGCTCGGACAACGGTGAGCAGGCACAGCACGGACAGGCAGCGCAACACGTGGGTGCTCCGATAAGAGGTGGGCTAGCGCACACGGTGGGGTGTCGTCCTATGGCTTGGCAACATCGCGTGCGTTTGGGTTGTGTTTGCCTTTGCGGTGCTGTGGTCGCGCCCGTGGCGCGGTGGCATATTGGCGTGGATGCGCTTTCGTCTGCCGCTGCTGTTCGGGTTGGCGCTCGCGCTAGCCGTGGTGCTCTCGATCCAGGCGATCGCATTGATGCGCGATCGTGCTGGCGTCGCCAAGCGTGCGCAGGCGGCGCGGTTGGATGAGATCGCGCGCACGGTGGCGCTGCGCATCGAGTATCAGCTCCTGAGCCCGATGGCGACCACGGTGGGGCGCGCGATGTTCGATGACACGGCGATGATGAAGCGCGGCCAGACCGTCGTCGCCATGGCGGAACGAGCGCGCCGAAATCTCGCGGCGTGTGCGTGCGCGCCGCCGAATGGTCTCGCGGTATCTGTGCGCGGCGCTTCGCGTCCGGTGGGTGATCACGCGGACTCCATCACGCAGTGGCTCGCCGATACGCTGGCGCGCCAGGTACGGATATCTCACCTGGCGTCGTACAACCTCGTCGCTCGGAGCGGGCACGGACGCGTCGTCTTTGGATTCGTGCTTACGCGGCCACCGATGCCGGTGCGGTTGTTCGGGTATGGCGCGCACATCGCGTCCGCCGACACCATCGATGACCTCTTCGCCATCGAGCTCGCGCCGACACCGTTTCTCACGCATGCGCTCCGCGATACGATGATCAACCCTGGGACAGACACCGGCGAGCTCGCGTTCCGCCCGAGGGCCGTGACGCTCGACGTGGCTGACGCCGCGGGCCGGCCGCTGTACGCCGGGACGGGCGAGCGATGGGCGCCGGGTCTCGTGGCCCGCGCGCTTCCCGTGGATCTCGGGAGCCTCACTCTCCGCATGTACGCGGCGCGGACACCGACCGGTCCGGCTCCGACGGGCGGCGGGTTGCTGCTCGTGCTGGCGCTCTTCGTGATCACCATCGTCCTGGCCGCCATCGCGCTCCTGCAACTCCGCGGCGAGCACGAGCTCGCACGCCGGCGGGCGAGGTTCGTGTCCGGGGTGTCGCACGAGTTGCGAACGCCGTTGACGCAGATTCGGCTGTTCGCGGAATTGTTGCGCGATGCGAATCCGGCGGTGCAAGCGAAGCGATTCGAGTATGCGCGGATCATCGACGAAGAGGCGCAGCGATTGACCTATCTCGTCGACAATGTGCTCGCGTACAGCGGGCTGTCCGAGGTCACGGTGCGGCGGGGACCCGTCGCGTTCTCGGAGATCGTTCGCGACACCGTCGAGCGATTCGCGCCGCTGGCAGCGTCACGGGCAGCCGAGCTGCGAGTGAGCGTGCCGGAAGGCGTCGTCATCGCGGCTGACGATCACGCGCTGCGGCGCGTACTGTTGAACGTGCTGGACAATGCCGTGAAGTACGGCCCGCAGGGCCAGACGGTCTGCATCGCGCTGTGCGTGGTCGATCAATCGGCGGAGGTGACGGTGGATGACTCTGGCCCGGGGATTCCGATCGCGGATCGGATGCGCGTGTTCGAGCCGTTCGTTCGGCTCGACCATGATGCGGAAGGCGGCACCGGCATTGGCCTCGCGATTGTCCGCGATCTCGTCGCCGCGATGAGCGGCACGGTGGCCATCGAGGAGGCGCCATCGGGAGGGACCCGGGTGCGGTTGACGTGGCCTCTATGACGCGGATTCTCGTGGTCGAGGACAACGACAACATGCGCCGGGGTCTCTGCGACATGCTCGAAGCCGACGGGTTCGAGCCGGTGGCCGCGGCGGACGGCATGGAGGCGCTCGCCAGCGCCGAGCAGCATCGGCCGGATCTCATCCTCCTCGACCTTATGCTTCCCGGGACGGATGGCGCGCGAGTGCTCAAGGCGCTGCGCTCGGTTGGTGTCGATTCGCCGGTGCTCGTGCTCACGGCGAAGAGCGACGAAGACGAGAAAGTCCGCCTCCTCGGGATCGGAGCGGATGACTACGTCACGAAACCGTTCGGTCGCCGTGAGCTGGGCGCGCGGATCGCCGCGATCTTGCGCCGGGCGCCGCCGTCCCGAGCGATTCGCATCGGCGATATCGTGATCGACCTCGGCGCCCGCACGGTCGTGCGGGCGGGCGTCCCGGTTTCGCTTTCGCCGAAAGAGTATGCGCTCCTCGTCGCGCTGGCCCAGCGTGCGGGAACGGTTGTCACGCGGGCGACGCTGCTGCGTGAGGTGTGGGGCTACGAGTCCGACGTCGTCTCGCGTACCGTCGATTTACACGTGCTCGAGCTGCGGAAGCGGCTTGGATCGGAGCGGATCGTGACGGTGCGCAAGGTGGGGTACCGCATGTAGTGTTTGCTTTTGGTTAGGCATCTTCCGCCGACGTGGTGGATGGCCGTAGGCTGGTGGCGCATCGAGCCCGACTTCCACTACAGGACCTTCTATGCTCGTTCGCCTCATCCTCGTGGCCGGCATCCTGCTCGGCTTCCAGGCCACACCAACGAGTGGCGACGCCGTGATTCGTGCGATGCACGACCGGTACGCGCAGTCGTGGTACCATACGCTCACGTTCAGCCAGCGCACGACGCTCTGTACGCCGGCGGACACGATGGTCGTGCAGACCTGGAACGAGGAGGCAATGTTCCCGGGGCGGCTGCGCGTGGAGATTCAGCGCCCGACCGGTGCGGTCAGCGCCATGTACCTCGGCGACTCGGAGTACGTCTGGCGCGGCGACAGCGTGTTCGTGCGGGTGGAGTCGCGCAATATCTTGTTGATCATGGGATTCGACGTGTACACGCAGCCGGCCGAGCGCACGATGGCCATGCTCGCGAAGGAGCACTATCCGATGACGCCCGTCCGCGAGGACATGTGGGAGGGGCGAAAAGCGTACGTGATCGGAAGCGGCGCTCACCAGCTTTGGGTCGACAAGGAGCGCCTGTTGTTCGTGCGCGCCATTCAGCCGAGTCCGCGTGACAGCACGAAAGGGCTCGACTACCGGTTCGACAACTACGTCGAGACGCAGCCGGGCTGGGTCGCCGAGACCGTTGAGACGTATTCTGACGGCAAGATCGTACAGCTCGAGGAGTACAGCGATGTGCACCCGAACGCGCCGGTGGACGCGCAACGGTTCACACCACCTCGATAAAATACATCATGCACGATGTGCGGATTGCGTTGCGTGGGTTCCTGCGCAACCCGACGTTCTCGGTGACGGCGGTGTTGATCCTTGGGATCGGCATCGGCATGGCGGTGGCGATGTGGGGCGTCTTCAGCGCCGTCCTACTCCGACCACTCCCGATCTTCGCGCAGGACGAGGTCGTCGTCCCCCGCACGCGGGACGCCGCCGGCGTCGACCTTCCGTTCACGCCGGCGGAGATCCAGGATCTTCAGCGGGACTCGCGCACGATGCGCCAGGTCGCCGGGTTTGCGCACTACGGCTCGTATACGTTTCCGCTCGCCGATGGTGACCAGGCCCTCGTGCTGCACCAAGCGGCGGTGACCGCCGATTTCTTCAGTCTCCTCGGCGCCCGTCCCGTCATCGGCCGCCTGTTGCAACCGTCGGACGACAGCACCGCTCACGTGATGGTGTTGAGCTACCGCGCGTGGCAGCGACAGTTCGCCGGTGACCCGGCCGTGATCGGCCACCGGCTGCGCTTCACGCGCGCGACCTGGTCGTACGCGATCGTCGGTGTCGCGCCACCGGGCCTGGACTATCCGGTGGGCGCCGACTGCTGGGTCCCGTTGAGCGCGGGCCAGCGGGACCTGGACCTCATTGCCCGCCTCAGGCCGGGCACGACGCCGGCGGTTGCGCGCGCGGACTTCTCGACGCTCGCGAAAGCGATCGATGCGCGCCGCGCGGGATCAGGGCTCAACGTCGCGCGCGTCGACGTCCGCACGCTCCGGACGGCCATCGTGGGCGACGCGCGCCCGGTGATCGTCGTGCTCACGGGCGCGGTCCTGCTGCTGCTGCTCATCGCGTGTGTGAACGTCGGCAATCTTCTGCTCCTGCGCGCGGCGGCCAGGTCGCGCGAACTGGCCACACGCCGGGCGATCGGCGCGACCTCGCGCGACATCCTGCGGCAGCTGACGGTGGAGAGCGCGGTGCTGGCAGCCATGGGTGGCGCGATCGGTCTCGCCTGTGCTGAAGCCGCGCTCAGGGCGTTGCGGGCGCTCGCACCGCCCGAGCTTCCCCGTATCGATGCCGTTGGCCTCGGCGTGGCCCCCTTTCTCGCCGGGCTGGCGCTGACCGCCGTCGTGACGCTCGTCTGTGGCGTGGCGCCGTCGATGCAGGTGGTGCAGCTCGATCTGCGCACGGGTAAGAGCCTCACCCGCGAACGCCGGCGCGTGCGGCAACTGCTCGTCGCATCGCAGGTCGCGCTCGCGCTCATGATGCTCACGGGTGCGGCACTGCTCGTGCGCAGCCTCCAACGGCTCGAGCATCTCGACCTTGGATACCGGGCTGACCACCTGACGCTCGTCGAGCTGACGCTTCCCAGTACGCGACTGCGTTTCACCGAGCCCACCAAATCGTTCGGGGTCTACGATGAGGTGGCGCCAGCGATCGCGGCGTTGCCAGGCGTCACCTCGATGACACCGGTGATCCTGCCGCCGTTCATCGGCACGAACGTGATGGCCGGCATCATGGAGGCCGAGGGTCAGTCGGCCGAGGAAGTCCGCCACAACCCGCTGACGCCGCTCGAGGTGGGTGGTCCGGATTATTTCCGGACGCTGGGTGTCACGTTGGAGCGCGGTCGCGGCTTCTTGCCGAGCGACCGCGAGGACGGTTCTCCGGTCGTCGTCGTGAGCCAAGCCGCATCGCGCTACTTCTGGCCCGGCATCGATCCGCTCGGCAAACGCATTCGGTTCGAGGGCGACTCGGTTTGGCGCACCGTGGTCGGCGTCGCGCACGACCTGCACTTCCGCGCCATGCGCGAGGGGAGCCCGACCATCTTCTTCCCGTGGCGCCAGTTCTGGTGGACCGGCAACATCGCCGTGCGCACGGCAACCGACGCCAGCACGTTGGCGCCGGAGATTCGTGATCTCTTGAGTCGCACCGATCCACAGGTCACGCTGTGGCGCGTGCGCACGATGAACGACCATCTCGCCGGACCGTTAGCCCAGCCGCGGCTGAGCACTGCACTGCTCTCCGGGTTCGGCCTCGTCGCTTTGTTTCTCGCCGCGATCGGCCTCTACGGCATTATGGCCTCGGCCGTCCGCGAGCAAATCCGCGACATCGGCGTGCGGATGGCGTTGGGCGCAACCCCGGCCCGGGTGCGCGTCGACGTCTTACGCGGCGCCATGCTTGTCGCGCTCGGCGGCGCCCTGGTGGGGACCGCGGGGGCGCTCGCGGCATCGCGATTTCTGCGGTCGCTGCTGTTCGAGGTGAGTCCAACCGACCCCATTGCGCTTCTCGGGGCCTGCGCCGTGTTGCTCGGCGTCGCCGGGATCGCGGCGTATGTCCCGGCGTATCAGGCGAGTTGTGTCGATCCGGCGCGGGTGCTCCAGGGGGAATAGCGCTGGATTTGGAGGTGCGATGCGACTATCGTGAACGATCGCCTTCGATGTCGACTAT
>Ga0210387_10000761_pt1 | contig 23619 bp, 21 predicted proteins | sample IncBWC7OmetaG_FD_160108 | JGI IMG/M metagenome (GOLD analysis project Ga0210387, IMG submission 160108) | Forest soil microbial communities from Barre Woods Harvard Forest LTER site, Petersham, Massachusetts, United States - Inc-BW-C-7-O ...
GAACACATCGATGCCTACGTCAACGCGTACAACGACAAAGCCGCGCCCTTCGTCTGGACCAAGAAAAAGGTCCGTCAACGCCGGTTCAAGGGCCGCCGTATCACTCAGCTCTGATTCCGGGTACTAGCGTATCGTAGACGGTCACGTGTCCATTCAGCTCTACTGCTAATCGATGATTTTGGCTGAAATAGGCATAGCGGATTCTGGTGCGAAACTGGTGCGGTCCGCGGCTGGCCATCGAGATTCCCAGCGCGCATATTTGGCCGATAGAGCTGGGAAATCGTCGGCTCGAAGACCGTGGACTTCACGAGATTCGGAATGTGGTCGCTCCTAGAGCGGTGGTAGGCAGCCGTTGACGCAAATAATCTGTGCAGTAATGTCCCCTGGCGCCATCGGGGATCTCTGACGACATCCCGAAGAAACCCAAAAAGTCTCCCAGACAGAGACGCGATGAGATCCGCAGCAGAAAAGAATATCACGCTGGACACAACTCACATTGAGAGCGATGTCCTAGTGATCGGAGCCGGCGGCGCCGGCATGTATGCGGCGCTAGAAGCGGCGCGGGCCGGCGCATCGGTGGTTCTCGCGGACCGCAGCCTGATCGGGCGCGGCGGTGCTACGGTTATGGCTCAAATGACCGTGGCGGCGGCATTGGGCGAGCAGACACCGGATCGTTGGGAGCATCATTTATCCGATACCCTTGTTGCGGGGCGTGGCCTCTGCGATGAGCGTCTCGCGGCACTGCTGTGCGAGGACGGACCGCGGCGCTTGCGCGAGATGGACGACTGGAAGGTCGGTTGGGCACGGGAAGGCGGTCGCATCAAGCAGGCTCATGCACCCGGCCATGATCGTCCGCGCTGCGCTTATGTTGATTTTCTCTCCACAGGTCCGGCGGTGTCGCGCACCCTGCGGTCCCGCTTGAATGTGGTGGACGGCGTCCGCAGGATCGGGGAACTGCTGATCTTCGACATCGCGGTTCATAACGGCGAGGCGTGCGGAGCAACGGCGCTTCATTTGACGACCGGTCGCCCGGTCACGATCGCAGCTAAAGTCGTCATCATCGCAACCGGCGGCCTGACGGGACTTTACCGTCGCAACAGCGCTTCCTGCAACATGGGCGGCGACGGGTATGCCCTGGCGTTGCGCGCCGGTGCCGAACTCATCGATATGGAGTTCGTGCAGTTCTTTCCGATCGGCCACCTGGCGCCGAGACTGGTTGGGATGGACCCGATCATGTGGGATCCGTTCCGCTATAAACTTGGCGGCAAGCTGCTCAACGCCGACATGCGCGAGTTCGAGGAAGACTATACGACACCCGACAGCCGCAGCGACGGCCGTTATGTGCTGACGCGTGATCTCGCCACCTATGCCATCACCAAGGAAGTCGAGGCTGGCCGCGGCAGTCCTGCCGGCGGCGCCTATCTCAGCTTCCAGCATGTGCCTGAGGCCGAGATAAGGAGTGCCTTCGGGCCCGTGGTGGATCGCCTCGCTGCAAATGGCATCGATCTGGCCAGGCAACCGATCGAGGTCGCTCCTATCGCCCATTATCACATGGGCGGCATTCGGGTCGCCGAAACGATGCAAACGCGCGTGCCCGGTCTTTACGCGTGTGGCGAAGCCGTCGGGGGCGCCAATGGCGCCAATCGGCTTTCGGGCAACGCGATCACGGAGGCGCTTGTGTTTGGCGCTTGTGCCGGTCGCGCCGCCGCGCAGTCCGCCTCGCAAGGGTTGCTGTCCTGGCGGCCGGAGGCGGCGCATAGTGCCCTCGATTTGCTGCGCAGCGCAAAGGACCGCGACGCGCCCAATCTCGCTGCAGTCGTGGTGGAATTGAAGAAAGTAATGTCTGAGATGGTCGGCCCCTTCCGCACCGGGGAGAATTTGCGTGCGGCGGCACAAGCGATCGAGCGTTTGAAAGCCGAGATCGGTGAATTGCCGGTTTCATCCGCAGAGAAGTTCGATCCCGTCTTGATCGACTGGCTCGACCTTCGCAATATGCTGCTGGTCGCTCAATCCGTTACGTTATCGGCATTGGCCCGGACCGAGAGCCGCGGCGGCCATCAGCGGGAAGATTATCCGATGTCGGACGACAACTGGACGGTAAATCAGATTGCGGGTTTTTCGAGCGAAAAAATTCATCTCGGGCGCAGCATACCCTCGGGCGACCGGACCGTGGCATGAAGGCGACGCTTACAATCCAGCGTGGCGCGCTCGGCGAGATACCGCGTGTCGAAAGCTTTGACGTAGGCTTCGAACCAGGCCAGTCCGTGCTTGACGGCTTGCGCGCGCTCCGGTCGCAAGCCGATCCGACGCTGGCGTTTCGCTTCTCCTGCATCAACGCCAATGCCTGCAAGGAATGCATGATGCTGATCGACGGCAAGGTCGATTACGCCTGCACGGTTCGGCTCAAGGAGGGCGTGACCACCCTTGCGCCGCTGCCAAAGAAAACGTTGGTCCGCGATCTCGTCACGGAAATCGCGCCGCCGGACGAGCGGCTTTAACTTCGACCGGCAGCCTCTACGCCCAGAAAGGCTTTTGAAAGAACCTGATCCTCGATGAGATCTTGCGCCGGACCCGATGCCAGGATCGTTCCGGTCTCCATGAGATAGGCACGGCTTGCGATCTTGAGCGCCTGGCGGGCTTTCTGCTCGACCAGCAACACTGTCAGCCCTTCGTCCCGCAGCCGCGCCACCATTTCGAACACGAAGTCCGTCATCTTCGGCGCCAGGCCGAGCGACGGTTCGTCGAGCAGCAGCAGTTTGGGCTTCGACAGCAGCGCGCGGGCGATCGCCAGCATTTGCTGTTCGCCACCGCTCAACAGGCCTGCCATGGAACTCTTCCGCTCGGCGAGGATCGGAAAGCGGGACTGAACTTCGCGCAGATCTTCGGTTGCCTGCGCTCTGTCCGGGCGCGTATAGGTGCCCATCAGCAGATTCTCCTCGACCGTCATGCTCGACAGAATGCCGCGGCCCTCTGGCACCATGGCAAGACCGCGGCTCAGATTGCGCTCGGCGCTGTTTGGCTTCAATCGCTGGCCGCTGTAGACGATATCTCCCTGGTAGGGCAGAAGGCCTGCGATCGCGCGGGCGACAGTGGTTTTGCCAGCGCCGTTTGCGCCGATCAGGGCCACGATCTCTCCCGGAGCGATGTCGAGGTCGATACCGCGCACGGCGGAGATGGCGCCGTAATTTACAATGAGGTTGCGAATTTGCAGCATCACGCGACCTGACCGAGATAGGCGTCCAGCACTGCCGGATCTGTGCGGACCTCGTCCGGTCGGCCCTTGGCGATCAAGACGCCGAAATCCAGGACATAGAGCTGGTCGCAGAGGCCCATGACGAACGTCATATCGTGATCAATCAGTAGAATGCTGATCCCTTCGTCGCGGAGTTTGAGGATCAATTGGCGGATATCATCCGCCTCGTGATGGTTCATGCCGGCGACCGGCTCGTCGAGCATCAGCAATCTGGGACGCGCGATAATGGCGCGGGCCAATTCTACCCTGCGCTGCATGCCATAAGGCAGCGAACGGGCCACCCGGTCCCTGACGTCCCCAAGCCCAAAGAATTCCAGGGTTTCCCGGGCGCGATGCAAAGCCGCCGGATTGGCCCAATGCGTTGGCAACAGGCGTCGTAGTGAAAAACCATCATGCGGCTGCGCGACCAGCAAATGCTCCCAAACCGTCATGTCGGCGAACAGGCGGATATTCTGAAAAGTCCGCGAGATTCCCGCCCGCACGATCTGGTACGAAGGCTGGGCCGTTATGTTGTTGCCCTCGAGCAGTACCTCGCCCTTGCCGGCACGATAGGCACCGGTGATAATATTGAATGTCGTGGTCTTGCCGGCGCCGTTCGGGCCGATGATTCCGACAATCTGACCTGACAAAACCTCGAGCGAAACATCACTGAGCGCGCGGACGCCGCCGAATGTCTTGGTGACGCCCGACAGCGTAAGAAGCGGCGCTTGTCCGGCGCCGTTCATGCCGGGCGCCGCAATGCGAAGGCGCGAAACAGCGAGCGGTCGAGAATGCCCTGGCGTCGCACCAGCAGCATCGCGATCAACAGCGTGCCGAACGCGGCGAATCTCCACTCTGCGAGGAAGCGCAGATATTCGGGCAGCAAGACCAGCAACAGGGCGCCGACCAGTGCGCCGGGGCCGACGGTCGAACCGCCCAGGATGACGGCGAGCACGAAGTCGATCGAGCGCTCGAAGTTGAAATTGCCGGGCTCGATATAGACGTGATGGTGTGCGAACAGGCCTCCTGCAATTGCCGCAACCGCGGCGGCGAAGCCGAATGCACCAACCTTGATGGTCGTGGTGTTGAGGCCGACGAGCCCCGCGGCGGTATCGTCATGGCAGACCGCGCGCATTTCAAGCCAGATCTGCGAGTGCTCCAGGATCATGACGAGCAGGAGGATGGCAGCAGCCCACGACCAGATATAATCGTTCGAGATGTGGTGCATGCCGTGGAAGCCGCCGGAGCCGCCCATCGCGTCGAGATTGAGAAAAAAACTGCGGACCATCTCACCAAACCCAAGCGTGGCCATCGCCAGATATATTCCCTTGAGCCGCAATGCCGGGAAGCCGACGATCAGCCCGACGATGCCTGCGGCGACGGCGGCGATCACCAGCGCTGGCGTCAACGGGATGCCGACCGTTACGGTCAGGTAAGACGTCAGATAGGCACCGATGCCCATGAAGCCGGCGTTGCCGAGCGACAACTGGCCAGTCGCCAGCGTGATGTAAACGCTCAAGGCGCCGAGCAGGAGGATGCCGACATCTGCCAGCAGACCGGCGCAATAGGTCGACATCAGACTCGCTGCCCCTGGTCGGAGCGGGTGCCACCCAGGATCCCCTGCGGCCGCAACAGCAGGATCGCGATCATGAAGCCGTACACGACGAAGTCCCGGATCTGCGATCCGCCATAGGCGATGGTCATCACTTCTGCGACGCCGATCAGCGGACCGGCGATGAGCGCACCCCATATTCGGGTGGTGCCGCCGACTACCATGACGGCAATGGCCTTCAGGCCGATCTCGACGCCGATATAAGGCGTGATCGCCGCGTAATGCAGCCCGATCAGGACGCCGGCCGAGCCGGCCAGCGCTCCCGACAGCATAAAGGCCATGAGCGTGACGCGGCCGGCGGAAACACCCAGCAGGCGTGCGACATCGCGATTTTCGGCGACCGCCCGTAGCGCGCGTCCCGTGGACGTGCGCTGCACGACAAAAGCGAGCAGCGCGACCAGAACCGCGGTCGCGCCCAGCACGGTGAGTTGCATCGCGCTGACGCTGACGGGGCCAAGCGTGAACCGCCCGGCCAGAACTTCGTCCGATAATTGCAGCGGATCGGAGCCCCATACATTGGTGGCGACATTCTGCAGGATGATCGAGAAACCGAGCGTGCTGAGCATCGGCGTCACCACCGGCGCATCCCGGAACGGCTGGTAACCGATCTTCTCGATCACGACAGCGACCAGCGCAGCGCCACTCATTCCGGCGAGCAATGCGACCGGCAGCGGTAGCCCGGCCATTATGGCCGCAAAGCCGAAATAGCCGCCGAGCATGAAGAGCTCGGCGATCGCCAGGTTGAGAACGCCCAGAATTCCCATCACGAGCGAAAACGACAGGGCGATCAGCGTATAGACTGCTCCGAGCGTCAGGCCATTGACGAGCTGCTGGAGAAGCACAGGTCTGATTTGCTCCTTGGCTGACGGTGAACGTCCGAAGCTACTGCATCAGCAACCGGGATGGCCGAGTGCCGCGCTGCATCCGCGAACTTTCGACTGCCAGGCTCCGTTTTCGCCTTGCAGGATATAGAACGCCTTGACGGCGTCGCCGTCCTCGTTGAAGCCGATCGGACCACCCAGTCCGGGGAAGCTGGTGAGCTTGGCCATGTAATCGCGGATCTTGGTGCGATCGGCCTCGAGGTCTTCCGGCTTGCCGGTCACGCCGCTGGCCTTGATCGCGTCGACATAGATGCTGACGATCTCATAGATATTGGCGTCGTACATGCTGGGTTCGATTTCAGGCGGCAGACCGCTGGTCTTGCGCAGCAGCGGTTGCAGTTCGTTGACGAACGCTTCGGGCTTTTCGCCTTTCATTGTGGCATAGAACGTAGCCGGCGCGACGATCGGGATTTCCGGCGCGGCCTTCAGGATCGCCGACGATATCAATTGAGTCGATCCGACGACGGGTTTGATCATGCCCTGCCGCTTCATCTCGCGGATGACCGTGACCGCCTGGCTGTAGTCCGCGCTCACCACAACGCCGTCCGGATTGAGCGCCTTCATCTTGGTGACCTGCGCGCTGACGTCGAGATCGCCGGTGTTGAACGACAGGGGATCGCTAGCGTTGAGAACCTCGATGTCGTTTTCCTTCATCAATCCCGGCATGATCTTGCCGCCGACGGTCGCCGCCGTCGCGTCCTTGGAATCGAAGATGATGGCGACCGATTTGATGTTGAAGGCTTTTTTGTAATAGGGGACCGTGGTTCGGCCGAGCACGCCTTCATCGATGGTGTTGCGGAAAGCCCAGGGGCGATTGAGCTTGGCGACGCCGGGCTTCGAGGATGCCTGCGACGTCGATACGATCTTCATCTCGTTGGCGACCGGAAACGTCACTTCGGCCGCACTGCTGGTCAGCGGGCCCGCAACAGCCAACACCTTGTCGTCGCCAGCGAGCTTGCGCAGATCGTTGGTCGCCTGCGCGGGCTTGGTGGCATCGTCGAGAATCGCGATGCGGAGTTTGGCGCCATTGATGCCGCCGCCGCTGTTGACCTGTTTTTCCAGCATCTGAAGTGTTGTCGTATTGGCACGGCCCCATTCAGCGAAGGGACCGCTGCTGGGGACCACGGCGCCCAACACGATTTCCTGCGCGAAACTTGCACTGGTGGTGCCCAACATCAACGCCAAGCCCAGCCCGGCGAGACAAAACGCTTTGCTCGAATTCGACGTCACGCACGTTCTCCCCAAGTTACCGCCGGCGAAATCCAGCGTCATCACTGCAACCGCATCGCGGCCCGAACTCTTGCCGCATCCTGGCTCTACCAATGCATCCCGCATGCCAATCATGGTCCGATCCAGGGCCGGTGCCTCAACCCGCCAAAGCAACGCTACCACCGGTTAGCCAGCTTGAAAAGCTTCGTTTGTTATGTAATTGTTAAAGTGAGTTTGCCTCCTGGAGGCGGGAATGGGCGAGACCATCATGAAGATCAAGCGGGTCCTTACGTTTCTTGATGAGGTTCGCAGCGATGCGGGGTATGATGTCTCACCTCGGCTGCGCAAGGCGGCCGCCGTTGCGGTTCTCGACAACCCGTTCGCCGGACGTTTCGAGAAAGACCTGTCTTCGCTGACCAAAGCCAGCGAAGCCGTCGGCCGTGAAATTTGCGCGATCGCCGTGCAGTTATTGGCGCCTGACAAGGCAGTCAGTTACGGCAAGGCGGCGATCGTGGGTACCGACGGTGAGCAGGAACACGGCAACGCGATGTTGACGACGGTGTTCGGCAACGTCATGCGGGAGGCGGTTGGTGGCGGCAAAGCCTGGATTTCGTCCATGACCAAGCGGGCGGCGCCTGGCAGCTCCATTGACGTGCCGCTTGCTCACAAGGACGCGCTGTACGTCCGTTCGCATTATGATGGAATGACGATCATGCTGCCGGATGCTCCGCAGCCCGACGAGATTGCCATCATCGCCGTTTACGCGACGCGCGGCCGGCCCAATCACCGCGTTGGAGGGCTTTCGGCGGCTGACATCAAGGGCGAAGATGGTCTGGTGTAAGCTTCGCCGACGGCAGACCAGCCAGACAACTCTCTGAACGGGGCAGATCATGACGGTTGCAAGGACGGGGGCAGAACACATCGCCTCGCTGAAGGATGGCCGTACCGTTTATATCGACGGTCAGCTTGTGCCCGACGTTACGACACATCCGGCTTTCAGGAATGCGGTGCAGTCGGCAGGCGCGCTTTACGATTTCCAGGCGAAACCGGAAAACATCGAACTGATGACGTTCGCGCCGGAAGGCTCCAGCCGCCGCGTCAATCGCGCCTGGCAGATGCCCCGTAGCTATGAGGAGATGGTGTTGCGCCGCAAGGCGTTGCAAGCCTGGGCTCGGGTTCATTACGGCTTCATGGGCCGTTCGCCGGACCATGTCGCCTCGGCGCTGGTCGGTCAGCGAATGGGAATTGACGTTTTCAGGAAGCACAGCCCCGACCGCGCCAAGGCGTTCATCGATTATTTCGACTACGCCACGAGGAATGACCTGTTCCTTACCTACGTGATCATCAACCCCCAGGCCGAGCGCGCAAAGGATTGGGGCCAGCAGGCCGATGATCTTGTCGCCCGGATCGTCGACGAGGACGCCGGCGGCATCACCATTCGTGGCGCCAAGATGCTGGGTACCAGTTCGATCATGGCGAACGAAGTTCTGGTCGCCAATCTTCAGCCGTTGAAGCCCGGTGAGGAAGACCTGGCATTTTCCTGCGCGCTGCCGATCAACACCAAAGGTATCCGTATTCTATCGCGCAAATCATACGAGTCCTCGGCGGTTTCGATCTTCGACAATCCGCTGTCGTCCCGGTTCGACGAGAACGACGCGTTGATGTACTTCGATGATGTGAAAGTGCCGTGGGACCGACTGTTCGTTTATCGCGACACCGACGTCTGCAGGCAGCAGTTCCATGAGACCTACGGGCATTCCTATCAAAATTACCAGGCGCAGATTCGCCTGTCGATAAAGATCAAGTTTCTCGCCGGCCTGGCACGCCGGCTGACAGAAGCGATCGGCACCACCAAAATCCCGGCAGTCAGTGAAAAGCTTGGTTACATGGCGGCTCAGGCCAGCATGGTGGAAGCGATGCTGTCGGGCATGGAGGCCAGCGGTTCGCAGTCCGGTGAGTACTGGGTGCCGAACAAGCATTTCATGTATTCGGCGCAGGTTTTGACGCAGGATCTTTATCCGCTTTTCGTCAACTCGATCCGCGATCTCTCGGGCGGCGCCCTGATCATGTTGCCGTCCTCGATCGAGGACTTCAAGGATCCCGTGCTCAAGAAGATCATTCACACCACCCAGCGGGCCGCGACGATGGAGCCGGAGGATAAGGTGAAATTCCTCAAGGCCTGCTGGGACGCAATCGGTTCAGAGTTTGGATCGCGGCATCAGCAGTATGAAATGTTCTATGCGGGGGCGCGGTTCGTCACGGCAGGCCACAGCTTCAGGACGTATGACTGGAATTCAGCGACCGGCATGGTAGAGAATTTGCTGTCGTCCTATGCGCTCGCGGACGAATTGAAGAGCTGACGCATCGACGAAGGGGCCGCCGTGAAAGTCGCGATCGTCAATCTGGGTGAAATCGTTTCCGGCGACTGGCGCAACCCGTTCGCTACGGGTGATGCCATCCTCTCGGACAATGGCAAGATCGTGAGCGTGGGTACCGCTTCGTCGGCCGCGGTCGAGGCCGCAGATGTCGTCATCGACGCCGGCGGCATGACGGCGATCCCGGGCCTGATCGATTCCCACGTTCATATCACCTTCGGCGACTATACACCGCGCCAGCGTACGGTAGGCTATCTCGAAAGCTACCTGCACGGCGGTGTCACGACGTCGATCTCGGCGTCCGAGGTGCATGTGCCCGGCCGCCCGCGCGATGTCGAAGGCGTGAAGGCGCTGGCGCTGGCTGCGCAGCGCTGCTTTGCGGATTATCGTCCAGGCGGCATGCGGGTCATCGCAGGTTCGGTGATTCTTGAGCCCGGCCTGGAGAAGAACGATTTCGTCGAGCTCGCGAGCAAGGGTGTCGGCTTGGCAAAAGCCGGCTTTGGCGCGGTGAAATCAGCTTACGATTATGTTCCGATGGTCGCCGACGCGAAGGCCGCAGGGCTGATTACCAGCTGTCATACCGGTGGATCGTCGATTCCCGGCTCCGGCGCCATAACTGGCGATCATCTGCTCAAGATGCATCCGGACGTGTCGTTCCATATCAATGGCGGGCCGACGGCGATGCCTGATCGGGATTTCGAACGCGTCATCCGCGAGAGCACCATGGCGCTGCAGGTGTGCACCGCCGGCAATTTGCGGACCACGCTGTTGTGTGGTCGGCTTGCGATGCAGCTCGATGCATTCGATCGCTTCATCATTGCGACGGACACGCCGACCGGTAGCGGCATCATGCCTCTCGGCATCCTCTACACCATGGCGCATTTGGCGAGCCTCACGGAGATGAGTCCGGAGCAGGCGGTTTGCGCCGCATCGGGCAACAACGCGAAAGTGTATCGGCTCGACAGCGGCTTTTTGAAAGCAGGGAGTGCCGCCGACATCGTGCTTTTGGATGCGCCGGATGGAGGCACGCAGGACAGCGCCCTCGCGGCAATCAAGCACGGCGATATCGCCGCGATCGGCGCAGTTCAAACCGCGGGTATCCCGCGGTTTGTAGGTCGAAGTCGCAACACGCCGGCGACCACGCGTAAAGCCAGAATAGCTCGGTCGAACGTGATGCAGGATTTTGCGGCCGCAGCTCACTGAACTGCGGGCAGCATTCTGGTCAGACGGGATCGAAGTAGTGGATTTCAAAAAGTACGCAGCCGTTCTTTGACTTGAACGGGCCATGATACGCGCCGGGTGGCCTGGAAGCGTAGGTATTTGGAGCGTACGATGTCCCGCCTTCGCCTTTCTCGTCGTTGCCGACGGTGAGATCCCCCGAGACGAGGTAAACCTCCTCCCAGTATTCGTGCACGAACGGCTTGGTGGTATAGACGCCGGGCGCAAAGCGCAGCAGGCGCGAGCGCGAGCCGCGTTTGTTGTTTTCATCAAGCGCCCCGGACAGGATCTTCTGCTGGATACCGGCTGGATAGCCGGCTGGCGTTTCCCAGCCGGTGGACATGTCGACGGCGTGGAATTCCTTGTGTTCCTTGTTGACGCCCATAAATCTGTATCCTTCCGATGTTCTTTGATTGCCTATACTGGATTGCTTGAGAGATCACCAGCCGTGGAGAAGCACGGCTTCGTGCGGCGGCGTGTGCGTTGGCCGAACTGGCGAGCTGCCTGTAGCGTCCTTCAAAGAATACCAGCGGCCGGCCGCGATTGACGGAATGTTCGTGCATCGCAGCGACCTGAGCGACGAAGATCTCATGGTCGCCACCATCAAATCGCGCGTGGGTTTCGCATTCGAAGACAACTGCCGCGTTCGGAAGCATCGGCACGCCGGTATCGCCGGTCAGCGGGGAAATGCCTTCCCATTTGTCGCCTTTGGAGCGCGCGAATTGATTGGAAACCTGCTCCTGCTCCTCATTGAGGACGTTGATGGCGTAGCGATCGATCCCCTGCCACACCGCGAAGCTGTGCGCCTGGCGAAGCACACTGAACAGGATCAAAGGCGGATCGAGCGACACCGAATTGAACGAACTCATGGTCATCCCGATGAGCTGGCCCGCGGCGGTTCGCGCGGTGGCGACCACCACGCCGGTCGGAAATTGCCCAAGGGCGTTGCGGAATCTGCGGGAATCCATGCTGGCCTCCGAACGGACAACGTCATATATACGTTATAACTTAGCTAGTTTTCAAAGTCTTTTTGAGAGGACCAGAACCGCGTGCTCCACTTCGACCTTCACGTGCCCGAGCAGGGCAAGCAATCGATCACGCTGGAACCCTCAGCGCTGATTGTGGCCGGTTGGACCGGCCGCGACGAGGCGGCGTTACGCCATCACATCGAGGAATTGGCCGCGATCGGCGTGCCGCGCCCTTCGTCGGTCCCGGTATTCTATCGCAACAGCTTCCTCAACCTCACGCAGGCGCCGGTGCTGGAGGTTCTGGGACCGGATACATCGGGCGAGGTCGAGCCCGTCGTCGTTAACCTGGGCGATATGCTTTGCCTGACGGTCGGGTCGGATCATACAGACCGCAAAGCCGAGACCATGGGGATCGCGCTCTCGAAGCAGCTTTGCCCCAAATCGATCGGCCACGATCTCTGGAGGCTCGAGGATGTCGTCGGCCACTGGGATCAACTGAAGCTGCGATCGTTCGCGACCATCGATGGCCGGCGGCTGGCCTACCAGGACGGCTTGTTGTCCGCGATGCGTCCGCCTCATGATCTGGCCGAGCGTTATGGATCAGGGCTTGCGCGTGGCACTGTGATGTATTGCGGAACGCTCGGAGCCATTGGTGGTATCCGGCCTGCAACCCGCTTTGAGATGGAGCTTGAGGATCCCGTGCTGGGTCGCACGCTGAAACACGCCTACGACATCAAAACCCTGCCCGTTGTCAGCTAGTATCTGACATCACCTGATTCTGGAGAAGCGCCTTGCCACGCCAAAAAGCCAAGTCCGAGCGTAGCCAGCCGCCGCGCAATCAAATGCTTCGTCGTGGCGAAGTCACCAGGTCCAAGGGACCTCTGCCCTTGACGGTGACCCGTCCCGAATTGCTCAACGACGGCACCGACCGCAATTTTCGCAAACTCGTGCATAATATCTTTGCCTTCATGGCGCGCCACGAAGCGATCCGCGATGGCCACGCCCGCCAAATCGGGCTGGCCGGTATCGAATACACCGTCCTGATTTCCATCGGTCATCTCGCCCTCGATGGCGACGTGAATGTGAAGACGGTCGCCGATCATCTGCATATGAGCGGGGCGTTCATCACGACTGTCACCAGCAAGCTGCAAACCCTGGGTCTGGTCGAAAAGACCCAGGACAGCGTCGACCGGCGGCGGATTTCGCTGGTAACGACCGAAAAAGGAAAATCCTTGCTGCGTACGCTGGCGCCCTATCAGCGCGAAATCAACGACGTCGAGTTCGCCTCGCTGAGCAAGGAAGAGTTTCAGTTCTTGTCAAAAATCATCGAGGATATGATCGCGACCGGCGATGAAGCAGTCGCCCTGCAGCGATACAAGTCCTCGATCAAGGACGACAGCAAGGTAGCCTGACGGCGCACGCCGCACAAAGGTCAAAGGCAAAGCCTTTTCCGGATATTTGAACGGGACGTCAAGAATGCGAAATGAGCAGCTGCTGAAGAATTGGACAACGTTGATTTTGGCGATGCTCTTATCGACGGCATCTCTCGCGGTACCTTGCGCAGGAGCGGCTGACTTTCCCGACAAGCCAATCACGATCGTGGTGCCCTTTCCTGCGGGTAGCACCAGCGACACGATCCCACGCATGGTGGCTCCATTGATTTCCAAGTCGCTTGGCGTTCCGGTGATTGTCGAGAACCGCGGCGGTGCAAACGGATCGATCGGGGCGGCTCGCGTCGCATCCTCCACGGCAGATGGCTATACACTTCTGCTTGCGACCACTGGTGTGCTCGCAATCAACCAATGGATCTACGACAAGCCCGCGTATCATCCTGAAAGGGATTTTGCGCCGATCACCAACGCCGCGTCGACGCCGAACATTATTGTCGTCAATCCCTCGGTTGAGGCGGGCTCCTTGAGAGAGTTGGTGTCGTTGGCGAAAGCTGAGCCAGGCAAGCTCACCTATGCATCAGCCGGCAACGGAAGCACGAGCCACATCTGTGGCGAGACGTTGAAGGTGATCGAAGGCGTCGATATCGTCCACGTACCTTACCAGGGACCGGCTCCGGCCATCCAGGATGTCCTCGGCGGACGAGTGTCCATGATTTGCGACAATCTATCCAATGTGGTTCAGCAGGTTCGAAGCGGAACGCTGAAGCCCATCGTTGTGACGGCGAGCGCACCGAGCAAGGCTCTGCCCGATGTGCCGACGTCGTCGCAAGTAGGGTCGCCGGACCTGTTGGCGGGAATCTGGTACGGTTTTGTAGCTCCATCGGCGACCCCAAAAAACGTTATCGAAACGCTCAACAAGGCCATCGTGGATGCGTTGCGAGATCCTTCAGTCGCTGATCGTCTCGAAGGCATTGGTTTGACCGTGATCGCGGATAAGCCCGACGAATTCGGGGCATTTATCGCAAAGGAGTCCGCGCGGATGGAGAGTATTGTGACACGCGCAAAAGCGAAGATTTACAACTGATGAGCCAAACTGTTTATCCGGTCGTCATTGCGGGCGCCGGGCCGGTCGGAATGGTTGCCGCGGCGGACCTGGTGCGACAAAACATTCCGGTATTGGTCCTGGAGAAAAACGAACGTCTTGGCAGCGAGTCACGCGCCTCAACCTTCCATCCGCCCACTTTGGACATGCTGGACAATCTCGGCTTTGCCCAGAAACTGATAGCCCAGGGCCTGAAAGCGCCGACTGTTCAGTACAGCTCGTCGCAAGACGGCGTGCTTGGGACCTTCAACTTCAACGCAATCTCCGATCTTGTGAAACACCCGTTTCGGCTACAGGCCGAGCAGTTCAAGCTGACCCGAATCATTTTGGATGATCTCTCTGGCAATCCGCTTTTTTCCATCGTCTTCGGTGCTGAAGTCCGATCGGTCGAACAATTTGCTGATGGCGTCAGGCTCGCGGTGACGAATAACGGCCGTGACGAACTGTATCAGTGCGAGTGGCTGATAGGAGCAGACGGCGCAAACAGCATGGTCCGGCGAAGCCAGGAGATGGAATTCGAGGGATTCACGTGGCCGGAGCGCTTTTTGGTGATGACGACTCCTGTCGACTTTACGGAGATACGTCCGGGCGTTTCCTCGGTGAGCTATGTGGCAGATCCCGATCGCTGGTATTTTCTTCTGCAAATTCTCGGAGCGTGGCGTGTCATGATGCCGGTGGCGGCCGAAGTTACCGATGCAGAGGCTTTATCTGAAGAATACGTATCTTCCTCAATCCGGCGCGTCGTGCCGAAAAACATCGAGTGTCCGATCCTTCATACGACGCTATATCGCGTACACCAGCGCGTCGCCAGCAACTTCAGGAAAGGCCGTTCGTTCCTGGCAGGAGATGCTGCACACATCAACAATCCGCTGGGTGGAATGGGCATGAACGGCGGCATTCACGATGCGCTCAATCTTACCTCGAAGCTCGGCGCCGTCATCAGGCGTGACGCCGACGAAAATCTACTGGCCGACTACGATCTTCAACGGCGCACCGTCACCATGGAAGCGATTCAAGGTGGCACCATTCGGAACAAGAAGAATCTTGAAGCGAAAGACGAAGCCGACCGGGCTCGTTTCCGTGATGAAATCAGAGCGGCGGTGGCGGACCCCGAAAAGGGACGACAATTGCTGCGTCGGATAGCGATGCTGGACTCTCTCGATCGGGCCGCGGCGCTCCATGCAACTTGATGCCGAGCACTCTTTGTGGGGTATCTGGGCCCGGTATCTTGAGCGCTTTTGACCCCCAGCGGACGGGTTAAGGAAGGTGGAACGAGTCCGACATGTTCGTTGATTTTCTTCCGTTTTCATTCCGGTTCGATCGCGTTCGTCGAGCTTTGTTGTGGTGGTGTCTGGTGCGAAAGGGTGCGGCACTTCAAGCAATGTCACGCTCGCCGAGCGACAGCCACGCGTTCGGTAAATCGCACCGACACTTTTGCTCACCGCGATCTCTGGATGTGTCGGCCCGTGCTGCCGTGGAGCGCCGGGGCATGTTGCCTTGGCTTTATCTTGCGATGAACCCTTGCGATGAACCCATGCGATGAACCCTTGGCTCGATGATCACAGGGTGAAACGACGACCATGGTGGCCAGTTCCGCCGCGCCGCAGCATGCAAAAATGAGACTGCCTGTTAAGCAACAAGCGCTTGGCCAGGGCGCGTCGTCTCCGTCATCAGCTAGCTTTCCTTCTGGCGATGCCGGCCGCGCCAGCGCGGCGAATGACAAATCCGGCACGACAAGGGAGGAGACCGATGTTGAAAAGCCATGTGGGTCTGGTCGCGTTGACGAGCCTGTTGCTCTCGAGCGCTGCCGTTGCCCAGGACAAGATCAAAGTTGGCGTGACCGCGACCCTCGAAGGCACCTACACGGTGCTCGGCGAGGACGGCATGCGCGGCCACCAGACTGCGCTCAACGTGTTGGGCAAGAAGATCGGCGACAAGGAACTGGAATTTGTCGTGGCCTCGACCGACGCCACGCCGGACTCCGCAGTTCGCGCGGTACGCAAGCTGATCGAACAGGACAAGGTGCAGATTCTGCTCTCGCCGCTGTCGGGCGACGAAGGCATCGCGGTGAAGAATTTTGCCAAGACACACCCCGAACTGACCTTCATCAACGCGGCTTCCGGCGCGCAGGAAACCACCTATGTCGATCCGGCGCCGAACTTCTTCCGCTACAACATGGACGGCGCGCAGTGGCAGGTAGGCCTCGGCAATTACGCTTACGGAACCAAGGGATATCGCAAGATCGCGACCATCGGCGAGGATTATTCCTTCATCTACACCCATGTGTTCGGGCTGGTGCTGGAGTTCTGCGGCGCCGGCGGCCAGGTCACCAACCGGCAATGGGTGCCGCTCGGCACCAAGGATTTCGCCTCGGTCATCGCGGCGCTGCCCGACGATGTCGACGCGATCTATCTCGGGCTTGGCGGCGCTGATGCCGTCAATTTTCTGAACCAGTATCAGCAGGCGGGCGGCAAGGCGCATCTGATGGGTGGCTCGATCATGATCGACCAAACCATCCTGTCGTCGAAAGGCAACGCCAAAAATGCGCTGATTGGCACGATCGCGGCGAGCGGCCAGGCCGACACCTGGGATGATCCGGGTTGGCAGAAGTTCGTAAAGGCCTACCAGGACTCGTTCCCGCCAGAGAAGCGGTTCCCGAGCCCATCGCTGCTCGCCACGAACTATTATGGTTCGACGATGGCGCTGATCCTGGGGCTCCGTCAGGTCAATGGCGATCTCAGCAACAACCAGGCCAAGCTGAAGGAAGCGCTGGCGAAGCTCGAGATCGACGCGCCCAACGGCAAGATCAAGCTCGACTCCAACCGCCAGGCGATCGGCACCAACTTCGTCACTGAAGTGGTGGATGACGGCAAGGGCGCGCTGTTCAGCAAAGTCGTGAAGGTGATCCCGAACGTGAACCAGACGCTTGGTTACGACCCGACCGTGTTCGCCAAGATTGGCTTGCCGAGCCGTACGATTCCGGAATGTAAGAAGTACTGACTTACTCTCTCATTTGAAAACGCATCCGAGGTTGACCGCGACGATATCGTCGCGGTCGTTCCGGCCCAGGCTCTTGAATTCCCTCCCGGGATGATCGACGCTGGTCGAAAGAAAAAAGACAAGAACATCCCGCGGGAGGGGAAGGCATGAGTCGAGCGCTTGCCGTCTTCCACGGCCGGTTCGGTCGCGCGACGGTCTATCAGTTGAACCGCCCGTTCAACATGCATGCGCATCGCGAGGGGCATCTGATCTTTCACGTCGGCGGAATCCCGGCGCGGATCGACGTCTGCGGCGACCAATGGCTGCTCACCGAGGAGTCCATCGTCGCGATCAACCCTTGGGAGCCGCATAATTTTGTCCCGACGGATCTGGGCGATGGCGCAATCTTCTTCGTTCTCTACGTCAACGCCGAATGGTTCGCCCCCGACGCCGCGCATTCCCAAAACCTGCGCTTCGGCAAGACCTGCTTCAAGCGTACGGCAACCCTGGACAAGCACATTCGCCGCACCGCAGCACTCGTCTGCGGCGCGCCGTCGCTTTCCAGTCTCGATTCCGAACTCAGGCAATTGATCGACGGCTGCCATGAGGAAAGCTGGCAGCGCTCCGAAGCTGAGCAGGAAGCCCGCGCGGCAGCCGCCGTCACTGATTTCCGCGTTCGCAAATCGATCAAGCTGATGTCGGAAAGCCCCGGCGCCGAACTGGAACTCGATCTCATAGCGCGGGAATCCGGGCTGTCGCGTCCGCACTTCTACCGGCTGTTCCGCGTCCAGACCGGTGTTACGCCTCACCTCTATCTCAACACGTTGATGATGGAGCAGGCGCTCGACGCGCTGGTCGCGACCGAAGCGCCGATCGCTGATATCGGCTTCGATCTTGGCTTCTCCTCCCAAAGCGGCTTCACCCGCTTCTTCGCTGCCAATGTCGGCATGGCCCCGACCGAATATCGCCGCGCCGCCAAGGTGTTGCGACCGTAGGCCGCCGCTCGAAAAGATACTGACGATCAAGTCCCTCCCTTGCGGCATCGCTAGGATGTCTCGGAGTGCGAACCCAATGGCCGATCGAAAATGGCCAGGAGCACTCGGGAGGACAGGATGGCGACGGCACCACGGGCCGGCGGTTTCGAGGCATATGATTTTCGTCTGAAAGCGGTTCGGACGAGCGGGTGGCGGCCGTGAGCCGGTTCATCGAACGCCATCCGGCCTGGGCGCTGATTGTGCTGATCGCGGTCGCGGTGCTGCTTTGGCTGATCTTCGCGGTTTGGCCGCCGGGACTGGAAGAGGCGATCGGCCGGAAGAAGGTCTTCCTCAACGCCGTCTTCAACGGCATCACGCTTGGCGGTCTCTACTTCCTGGTGGCGAGCGGATTTACCCTGATTTTCGGCCTGATGCGCAACGTCAATCTGGCGCATGGCTCGCTCTATCTGTTCGGCGGCTATGTCGGTTACGCCATCAGCTCGTGGACAGGTTCCTGGATTCTCAGCTTCATCGTTGCCTTCATCCTGGTTGCACTGGTCGGCATTATTTTGCAACTCGCCGTGTTCCGCCGCATGGAGGGACAGGATCTGCGCCAGACCATGGTGACGATCGGCCTCTCGATCGTTTTCGCCGACCTGATGCTGTGGGCGTTCGGCGGCGATTTCTATCAGATCCAGACGCCGAGCTGGCTGATCGGTCCGATCGAACTGCCGTTCGTGACCGCGGTCAAATCATCGGGTGAAGCCGTCTATCTGCAATATCCGCTGGTGCGGCTCGTGATCTTCGCCGCATCCGTCGTGATCGGCATCGTGATGTGGCTCGCGCTCAATCGCACCCGCGTCGGAATGATGGTACGCGCCGGTGTCGATGACCGCGATATCCTCGCCGCAACCGGCATCTACATCCAGATCGTGTTCGTCGTGATCTTCGCGCTGGGCGCCGGCCTCGCCGGTATTGCAGGCGTGGTCGGCGGCACGTTCCAGTCCATCTCGCCGGGCGAAGACACACGCTTCCTGCTTGCCTCGCTCGTCGTCGTCATTGTCGGCGGCATGGGATCAATCCCCGGCGCCGCACTCGGCGCGCTGATCATCGGTCTCGCCGAGCAGCTAGGCTCGGTCTACATCCCGACCTACGCGATCGTGGTCACCTTCCTCATCATGGTGCTCGTGCTGGCGCTACGGCCGCAGGGCCTGTTGGCGAGGCGCTGACATGTCGCTGATACAGGACGCCCGCCTTCACGCCAAGCCGCCGGTATCAGCCGGACAGGGAACAGCGACGATGGCGTGGGCGGAATTCGACAATCCCGCGGCCTGGGCGGTCGCAGTGATCCTGCTGATCATGCCGCTGATCGCCAACGGCTTCTTCCTGATCGAAATCTTCGGCACCACGATGATCCTCGGCATCATTGCGCTCAGCCTGATGTTCCTCGCGGGCTATGGCGGCATGGTCAGCCTGATGCAGCTCACCATCGCGGGGTTCGCCGGTTACATGGTCGCCGTGTTCGGCATGAGCGGCAGCGCCAATATCAGCTTCGGCTGGCCGTGGTGGCTGGCGACGCCGATGGCGCTGGTGCTCGCCACCATCTTCGGCACGCTCGGCGGCGCGCTTGCGGTGCGCACCGAGGGCATTTACACCATCATGATCACGCTGGCGATTGGCGCCGCGTTCTACTACTTCACCAACCAGAACTGGGCGATCTTCAACGGCCACACCGGCATCAACACCGTCGTTACCCCGCATTTCTGGGGCGTCGACTGGCGCTCCGATATTCCCTTCTATTACGTGATCCTTGCGACCGCGGCGCTGTGCTATTTCGCAGTGCTCTATATCTCGCGCGCGCCGTTTGGCCTCGCCCTGCAGGGCGTGCGCGACAATCCGCGGCGTATGGCCGCGCTCGGCTTCAATGTCAACGCTCATCGGGTTGCGGCCTATGCTTTTGCCTCCCTTATCGCGGCGCTCGCCGGCGTGCTCCAGGTCTGGAACTACCGTCAGATCTCGCCGGGCTCGATCGCGGTCGAACGTTGCATCGACATCCTGATCATCGCCGTCGTCGGCGGCATCACACGGCCGGTCGGCCCCTTCATCGGCGCGTTTATCTTCGTCATCCTGCGCACCTTCGCACTCGACTTCCTGGTCAAGGTCGGTCTTGACGGCAACCGCTTCCGTCTTCTGATCGGCATCGGCTTCCTCGTCATTGTTTTCTGGTCGTCGGATGGCGTGATCGGTCTGTGGGAGCGATGGCGTCGCAGCGCGAACAAGCTCGAACGCCGCACGGGCGGAGGGCGCGGTCATGGATAGCGTCGCTCAGCGCATTTCCGCGGTCGGCGCCGGCGCAGCATTGGAACTCCGCGGCGTGACGCGGATGTTCGGCGCGCTCGCGGCACTCACCGACGTCACCATCACGGTGCGGCCGGGCGAGCGTCGTGCGGTGCTCGGCTCCAATGGCGCCGGCAAGACGACGTTGTTCAATTGCGTCACCGGCGATTTCCCGCCCTCCTCGGGAACGATCCGTTTCTTCGGCGAGGATATTACCCACTTCCCGCCTTACGAACGCATTCGCCGCGGTCTGCGCCGCACCTACCAGATCTCGGCGCTGTTCCCCGGCCTGACCGTGCAGGACAACGTCTATCTCGCCTGCTGCGGCGTTTCGCGCGGCCGCTTTTCGCCGCTTCGTCCGCGCCCCAACGACGCGCTGATGCATTCAGCCGATATGCTGATCCAGGCTGTACATCTGACGCCGGTCAAGGGACAGCGCGTTTCCGAGCTCGCGCATGGGCAGCAGCGGCAGCTCGAGATCGCGCTGGCGCTGGCCGGCGCACCGCGCTTCATCCTGTTCGACGAACCGGCCGCAGGACTGTCGCCGACCGAGCGGCGCGAGCTGATCGAGATCCTGACCTCGCTGCCCGCGCATATCGGCTACATCATTATCGAGCACGACATGGACGTGGCGCTGCGGGTCGTCGAGAGCGTGACGATGATGCACAACGGCCGGATATTCAAGGAAGGTCTGCCAAAGGAGATCGAATCCGATCCGGAAGTGCAGGAGCTTTATCTCGGAGGCGGACATGAGTGACGTCCGCCGCTCCGCGCCGGCCCTCGAAGTCCGCGGCCTCGATGTCTATTACGGCCATTCGCACGCACTGCAGGGTGTCGATCTGACGCTTGAATCCGGAGTGTTCTCGGTGGTCGGCCGCAACGGCATGGGCAAGACCACGCTGTGCAAGGCCATCATGGGCCTGTTGCGCGCAAGCGGCGGCTCGATCCGGGTCCGTGGGCAAGACATCACCTCGATGTCGCCGGCCGGCATCGCGCGGTTCGGCCTCGGCTATGTGCCGCAGGGACGAAGGCTGTGGCGCTCGCTCAGCGTCGACGAGCATCTGCGGCTTGCCGCCGGCATCCGGCGCGGACCCTGGAGTGTCGAGCGCATCTACGAAACCTTTCCGCGTCTTGGCGAGCGCAAGAACCATGGCGGCGGTCAGCTTTCCGGCGGTGAGCAACAGATGCTCGCGATCTCGCGTGCGCTGCTGACCAATCCGCTTCTTCTGGTAATGGACGAGCCGACCGAAGGGCTCGCGCCCGTCATCGTCGCGCAAGTTGAGGAGATGCTCGTGCGCCTTGGCGAAGAAGGCGATATCTCGGTGCTGGTGATCGAACAGAATATCGGCGTGGCGACCGCGATCTCCAAAAATGTTGCGATCATGGTCAATGGCCGCATCAATCGGATCATCGATTCCAGACGCCTGTCAGCGGACCGCGACCTGCAGCAGCGCCTGCTCGGCGTCGGCGTTCACGGCGAGCTTGACGCCAATCTCGAAACCGAGGCGGACCAGCCGGAAGCGACGTCCAAGCCGCAACGCGCGCCCGGCATGGGACCGATCCGCATTTATGTTTCCAATCCCACCCTGCCGACCCGCTGGTCGCAGCCCGTTCCGATTGCGCGGATCGAAGCGACGGCGCGCACACTCTCGACCGGGGTGACAAGGCTGGAAAATGATCATCGGCAGCGGCGGGAGCCGACTACGCAGCAGGCGTCGGGGCCTCCGGTCGTGCTGATCGTCGGCACGCTCGATACCAAGGGCGCGGAGCTTCGTTTCATCCGTGACATCATCGCGAAGAGTGGCCTGCGCACGCGCCTGGTCGATGTGTCCACCAGCGGCAAGCTCTCGACCTGTGATGTGCCGGCGCAGGAGATCGCGCTCAACCACGGCCGCGGCGGATCTGGCGTGTTCGGCGCCGACCGCGGCGCGTCGGTGACGGCGATGGCTGATGCCTTTGCTAAATGGTTGCGCCAGCAGGGAAACATCGCCGGCATTATTTCGGCCGGTGGTTCCGGCGGTGCCTCACTGGTCGCGCCGGGCATGCGCGCGCTTCCAGTCGGCGTGCCCAAGCTGATCATCTCCTCGGTCGCCTCGGGCGATGTCGGCCCGTATGTCGGGCCGGCCGACATCACCATGATGTATTCGGTCACGGACGTGCAGGGCCTCAATTCGATTTCGCGCGCGGTACTCGCCAACGGCGCTAACGCTGTGGTCGGTATGGTGAAAGCGCGGCTCGATGAACGCGCCGCCAGGCAACGCGACCCGGTTGCTGCTCTGCCCTCGATCGGCATCACCATGTTCGGCGTCACCACGCCTGCGGTACAGAAGATCGCCGCCGAGCTGAAAGAAGACTTCGAATGTCTCGTGTTCCATGCGACCGGCGTTGGCGGCCGTTCGATGGAGAAGTTGGTCGATTCCGGCCAGTTGGCCGGCGTGATAGATCTCACGACCACCGAGGTCTGCGATCTTCTGATGGGTGGGGTGTTCCCGGCGACCGACGATCGCTTCGGCGCGATCATTCGCAGCCGGGTGCCCTATGTCGGCTCCGTCGGCGCGCTCGACATGGTCAATTTCGGCGCGCCGGATACCATTCCCGAGCGCTATCGCCAGCGCAAATTTCATGTCCACAATCCGCAGGTCACGTTGATGCGGACCACGCCGGAAGAGAACGACCGCATGGGCCGCTGGATCGGCGAGCGGCTCAACCAGATGGACGGCGTGGTGCGCTTCTTCCTGCCCGAAGGCGGTGTCTCTGCGCTCGATGCGCAGCGGCAGCCGTTCTGGGATCCCGAGGCCGACGTGGCGCTGTTCAAGGCCCTCGAACGTACGGTGCGGCAAACCGGCAACCGCCAGCTCATCCGCGTCAAGCATAACATCAACGATCCTGAATTTGCTTCCACCATCGTCGGCGCGTTCCGGCCCCTGCTCGGGCGCGCAAGCCGGCGGCGCAGAGTGGCGAGGTGACCCATGCCGAGGTTTGAACGCAAGGCGCTGCTGAAGAAATTCCGGGAGATGGTGGCCCGGGGCGAGCCGATCGTCGGCGGCGGCGCCGGCATGGGCCTGTCCGCCAAATGCGAGGAAGCCGGCGGTGTCGACCTGATCGTGATCTACAATTCCGGCCGCTACCGCATGGCCGGCCGCGGCTCGCTCGCGGGCCTGATGCCCTATGGCGATGCCAATGCGATCGTGCTGGAAATGGCGGGCGAAGTGCTGCCGGTCGTCACCAAGACGCCGGTGCTGGCCGGCGTCAACGGCACCGATCCCTTCCGCGACATGGATATCTTCCTCGACCAACTGAAGGTGCTGGGATTTGCCGGCGTACAGAACTTTCCGACCGTC
>Ga0210387_10000763_pt1 | contig 23571 bp, 14 predicted proteins | sample IncBWC7OmetaG_FD_160108 | JGI IMG/M metagenome (GOLD analysis project Ga0210387, IMG submission 160108) | Forest soil microbial communities from Barre Woods Harvard Forest LTER site, Petersham, Massachusetts, United States - Inc-BW-C-7-O ...
AGTCCCGCACGAGGCATGAGCATGCGCTGAGGTCGCGAAAGCCAGCCGGTTAGCCTTGAGAGCGTCCGCCACTTCATCCTCCCGCAGCGGCCGGTAGAGGAAATATCCTTGGACCGCGTCGCACGACTGGCTGCGGAGAAACTGCAGCTGCTCGGCGGTTTCCACGCCCTCCGCGACGACCTTGAGTCTCAAACCATGTGCCATGGCGATGATCGCCCGGGTAATTTTCATGTCACCGGAATCGGTGGGAATATCCCGAATGAATGACCGATCGACCTTGAGCGTGTCGATTGGGAAGCGCTTCAGGTAGGCGAGCGATGAATAGCCCGTTCCGAAGTCATCTATGGCGATTTGCACGCCGATGGATTTTAATTTGTCGAGTACCGCCACCGCGCATTCGCCGTTCGCCATGACCACGCTTTCCGTGATTTCCAATTCAAGATGCGCAGGATTGAGTCCGCTGGCGCGGATGATCCGCGTCAACTTTTCAAGCAACATTGAATCCCCAAACTGGCGCGCCGACAGATTCACGGCAACGCTTAGCTTTGGCAGCCCGCGGCCCTGCCAAATATTGGTTCTTGCGCACGCTGTCGCCAGTACCCATTCGCCGATGGGCACGATCAACCCGGTTTCCTCCGCCAGTGGAATAAAATCCAGCGGCGGGACGAGGCCGCGAGTCGGGTGCTTCCATCGCAATAGCGCTTCGACGCCGGTGATCAAACCGCTCGCGATTTCCACTTTGGGCTGATAGTGAAGAAAAAATTCGCCTCGTTCCAGAGCGCGGCGCAGGTCCGACTCGAGTTCCAGTCTTTCGAGCGTGTGGACGTTCATCGAGGGCAGGTAATATTGATAGTTGTTCCGGCCCATTTCCTTGGCTCGATACATCGCCACATCCGCTGCTTTGAGGAGCGATTGCGAGTCGCTGCCGTCGGCGGGGAAGATGCTGATGCCGATGCTCAATGTCACATGACAATCCTTTTGATCCAGCAGATAAGGAGCGCTCAATTGCTCGACCAGACGCTGCGCGCAGGCGGAAATATCGGCGGCATTCCAGCAGTTCTCCATCACCACTACAAACTCGTCACCCCCCACGCGCGCCAGTGTATCTCCTTCCCGCGACTGGCTGCGCAATCGGTCCGCGACCTGGCGCAGGAGAACATCGCCGGCTTCGTGACCCAATGAATCATTGATGACTTTGAAGCGGTCGAGATTCATGTACAGAATCGCCAGTTTCATCGATGCGCGACGGTGGCGGCTCAACGCCTGGTCCAGCCGCTGCGCCAGCATCAAACGATTCGGGAGCGAGGTAAGATCGTCGTGGAAGGCGATGTGATGAACGCGATCATCCGCACGCTTTCTTTGTTGAAGTATTCGCAGCGACAAGACGGTTCCGAGAATCAATAACACGGGGGTGGCGGCGAATAGGATTACCCGCAGCCACAGGTAAGCCGAGCGCGAGGCTTCGCTCAAGGCCTCGACGAATTGGTTTTCGATGGGCGTGAGTTCTTCGTTTATCAAGAAGACCCGTTCCAGGTCGGCTTGAATGTCCTCCGGGCGCGGTGCGGGCGACTCGATCTCGCGTTGCAAGGATCTCGCGGCCTCATCGAGTTGAATGATGTGGCGATCGGCGGATTCCCAGGCTCGAATTGCCCGCTGCATGAACCTGACCCGCGCAAATCTGCGATATAAATTGAACATGCCGTCGACGTCATCGACGTTGTTGCCGCCCTGAATGAACCCCTGGCGCACCTTCTGAATATCTGGGTTGGTAGTGTTCATCTCCAGCCGCGCCGTGTGGTCTCCTAACGGGACGTTGATGTTTTCGCGGAATAGACGCAAATCCTGCGGATCACGGGTAACGGCGTACTTCTGCAGGTGGAAAACGGCATCTTTTTGGGCTTTCGACCAGCGACTCTCGCCGCCGACGTACGCTCGCACCGACGACAACACGCCGAAGCTGAAATTGGCCAAAATGAGCAAACTGAGAACGATCGCTGCAAACATCCAAATAATCGAATAGGGCGAGCGCGCCTTGATTGGCGCGTCGGCGGGCCATTCCGGTAAATTCTGCGATGCGTTCGGCTGCTGCACTGGGTCGGCTCAAAAATTGAAAGTTACCGAGCCCATCAACTGGCGCTCCACATTCGGGCCTTCGGTCTGGCGCTGTTGTGCATGAGCGAGATCTTGTCCACTCGCGGCGAAAGTCCACGCCTTGTCCAATTGATAGGCAACTCGCGCATCGAGCGCGACATATTGAGGCAACGGCACAAGCGTGGTGCCAACGGCGCCGACCGCAGGCAGCAGCCCCGCTGTAGCAGACTGATACCGCGCATAGCCGTCGATTTCCCATCTGCCGCGCGCCCAGCCTAGGTTGGTGACGACCAGATGCTTGGGGGTGGAGTGATCGTAGTCGGTGAATTGCCTGCCATCTTGCGCGAATGAAGCGAGTTGCTCGCTGACCTCCTCTAAGCGGTAGCTCAAGCCCCAGCGCCAATTGTCGAGGATCACTCCCTTCAGGCCGAGCGTCAGGCCGTGCGCGTATGACTCACCGATATTCGTGGGTACGGAGTAAGGCGCCCCGGATGTCAGAATGAATGCTCCGGACACGTCAAAAATGTTCGCCGTATCTTTATAGAAAACCGAGGCGCGAAATTGGGCGTGGAGTTGAGAGATCGGACGATCCCAATCCAATTCATAGTTCTTTACGTCGGTCGGATTCAGACTCGGCACGCCCGTCAGATTCAGATTAGGGGATTGGATCACCAGCGCGCCGAGTTCAACGAGGTTGGGCACCAGCACTCCGCGGCCCGCCAGCGCTCGGATGACGTCCAAATCATCCAGCTGCCACACGAGTCCCAGGTTATAGCTGATCTCATCGGACACCCGGTTCCAATCGCTGTTTGTGAACGGATAGCCGATGGGAACCGTGCCGGTGCGCGCGAGCGTCAGCCGATCGATGCGCGCGGCAGTCGTTACGGACAGGGAATGGGTAAGGCTCCAGTCCCACATACCGCTGGCGGAGAGCACATCATTGGAGATGGCGCCGCCTTCGAACGAGCTGGTGTCCACAACATCGCTTCGATATTCGACGGCGGCGCGAAACGCATGGTCGGCACCTAGCTTGAATACATCTTGAATCTTGAAAACGGCCAAACGGTTGGCGAAATCGAGCGGCACGCCAAGAATCGCCTGAAGGGTACGCTGCTCGATCTGGTTCTCATAGGCGCTGGCCTCCCAGAGGCCCAGAGACGTATCCGCCAGGACACGCGCTGTGACGGAATTGGCGACGAAGGTGGAAAAATCCACCAAATAACCCGGATCCACCTCGAACTGACCCGCGTTCACATGGCTGGCCTCGAATCGCAATTGCACTGTGTCGGTGACGCGGATCACCCCATCGAAATCGACGGCGGTGCGAGTGTTGTCCGGTTGCGGCCGCGTTCCCATGGTCGCCGGAACCACGGTAGAGAAATCGCTGTCGGAACGATTCCCGGCGGAAATGCGCGCAGCGGCCCAATCATCCAGCTTGAACGTGGCGACGGCGGATTCTTGGGTGAGATTTTGCGTGCCGCCGGCAACCACCACGGCATCCTTGTCGTCGTACAGAGGATTGTACGTGATGATGTTGATGACCCCGTCAACGGCGTTGAGGCCGAAAAGCGCGCTGCTGGGCCCCTTCACCACTTCGATCTGGCGGATGGACGCCAGTTCTATCGGCAACGTGCTCCAAGGCGTGAAGCTGTAGTAGTCCGCATACACTTGGCGGCCATTGATCAAAACCAACAAGCGCTGCGAATAGGCTTGGTTGTAGCCTCGTACGCTGACGTCCGTATCGTCGGTGCCCCACTGCAACAGATCGACGTCGACGATGTGGCGCAGAACTCCGGGAATGTCGCGCGCTCCGGAGCGGCGAATGTCCTCCGCGGTAATGATCTCCATATTGGCCGGGACCTTGCTGGCGCGCTGCGGCGAACCCGTCGCGCTGGTCGTAACGGGCTCCGAAAACAATTGCTCGAGCGCGCCATAGTCCACGGACTGCGCGAGAATCGTCGGGCTGCTTGCCAGCAGCAGCAGCGCGCCGGTCGCGCGGCTGACGATGTGCCGCGCCCAACCTCCAGGTGTGCAGGGTCGATCGCGGTTGGGGCGCTTCATAAGTCTACATCTCCGTGATCATCATGCGAAAGACCGCAGAGAATTTCAGATCGCTGCCGGTTGCAGCATTGCGGTTGACCAGAATCTCAATTTTTGGCTGTGAACGAACTCCGATGGCGCAGCTGCCGCTCTTGACCTTTGCCAGGTCAGTCGTGATGCAAGGGATTCGCCTGCCGCGGACCGCCTCGGCAACCGGGGCTGCATTTTCGACGCCGCCGGTGAGAAGAAATAGAGCGGCCGTGGAATGCTGCAGGTCGGTGACTGCGATGAGGACCGGCCTCAGCGTGACGTTGCCGATTCTCAGTCCGTCACCGAGCATGTCTTTGAGGGCTTCCGCTTCGCGCAAGGATTGCGGATTCGCCGGCGAATAGACAATCCCTGCGGTCACCTGGCCTTGCACCGGCTTGTCGAGAAACCCCAGCGCCCGGCCGGCGATCTGCAGATCGCTCAGGGTAAACTCTGCATGAGCGGCACCGGACGCAAACGCTGTGCAGAAGAGTAGAAATACACGGAGGCGGCGCCGTGAGATCCCGCATGGGTGAACTTTCATGTCTCGTTTCCCACTAAGCGAGGATGCTCGAGCAATATTTCATCGACCGGCCGCATGGGTTTCACGGATCCTTCACGCAGCAGTTGATCGGCTCGACCTGCCGCCACCGCCTCGCTGAACAAGTACCCTTGCGCGTGCGTGGATCCGGTCGAGGCCAGCAGAGCCCGCTGCTCCTCCGTCTCCACGCCCTCCGCGATCACGCCAATATTCAGTTCACGCGCGATTTTGATGATGGCGCGAATCATGCCCGCGCGTTCCGGAATCGCCTCGGTGCTGTTGATGAAGGCCTGGGCTATTTTGAGGTGGCTGACATCGTAGGCACGTAGATATTCGAATGAGGAATACTCAGTACCGAAATCATCGATCGCAATGTGCGCGCCAAGGTGGCGAAGCTGCATGAGCGCATCGTTATGCGTAAGTGTCGCCTGTGCCAGCGTCGCTTCGGTCACGTCGAACTCCAGGCAGCCCGGTTCGAGGCCATACAGCTTTGTGGTGATTTCGACATCCCGTACCAACTCACGGCTGTCCTTGAGCTGCGTGAGCGACAAGTTGACGGCTATGACCGGCGGCGCCACGCACGCGTCTCGCCACAGCCGCATCTGACGACAGCACTGCTCCAAGACCCAGTGACCGATCGCAGGCGTCAGCCTGGCTTTTTCGGCCTGGGGTATGAAGGCCGCTGCCTTCAGTAAACCGCGCCGCGGGTGATTCCAGCGCAGCAATGCTTCCATACCCACGATATTCCCAGAGACGATCTCGACCTGCGGCTGGTAGAACAGCTCAAACTCGCCCTTGTCGAGCGCGGCTTTGAGCTCTTCGGCGACCGCGACGCGCTCCCGAACTTCTTGGTCCAGATCCTCGGTATGGAAATGATATTGGTTGCGGCCTGCGTTCTTGGAGCGGTACAGCGCGAGATCTGCCTGCGCCAACATGGCGTCGGGCCCAACGCTGCTCGCGCTAAACGGACAGACACCGATGCTCGCTGTAACGATCGTCACTTGCGAAGCATCGAGCAGGTAGGGTTGGGCCAGGCTTTTCTGGATTTTGGCGGCCAATGCACCGGCGTTGGCCGGCTCATTCACATCCATTTGCAGAATCGCAAATTCGTCGCCGCCCAGGCGGGCGATGAGATCGCTTTCGCGCACGATATTGCGCAGACGATTGGCGACCTCGCGCAGCAGCTGGTCTCCTACCGGATGTCCCAACGTATCGTTCACGTCTTTAAAATGATCCAGATCGACATATAGGATCGCGAAGGGATTCGCGCCGCGACCCATTCCTGAGAAAGCCTGACGCAGGCGATCGACAAACGTTGTGCGGTTTGCCAGGCCCGTCAGGCCATCGGTGCGCGCCAGCGTCGCGATCTTTTCCTCCGCCGCTTTACGCTCGGTGATGTCGATGATGATGCCTTCCACTTCCAGGAGGCGTCCGTCCTTATCGCGTACCGGCGTGTAGCGATTCTCAACCCAGCGATAAGTGCCATCGCCCGTGCGCAGACGAAACTCGACGGCGGAGGCCTGGGAGTCCTTGTCGACTATCCGAGCCATGGCGGCGGTGACCTTTTCTTCGTCCTTCGGATCCGTAAGGGCGTGAATCCACTGGGAACCGAGCAGCATCTTGGGCTCGTGTCCGAATTTCTTGATGTTGTGGGATACGTAGATCAGCGGGAAAGGAGGCTCGCCCTTTAGGCGGTACAGAACGGTGGGACTGTTCTGAACGATCATATTTGCATCGGCCAATTCTTTCATGTAGCGGGCGCGCGCCACCGCGACGCCCACGAGGCCTGCCAGGGTCTTGAGCGTGTCGGATTCCGCCCAGCTCCACTTGCGCTGGACATCGGCGGAATCGACAAAGTTCAGGCAGCCCCACATCTTCTCATCGATCATCACCGGAATTTGCAGAAACGACCGCATCTTGGCCTGCTCAAACACGGTGAAATACCGGCCCGTGAGATCGTCGATGAAAAACGAAGCCTCGCCGCTCAGCAATGCGGCTCCCGCGGCGCGCGGCAAACAGACGGACAAATCCAGGTTCTGCATTGCCGTGTCATCGATCATCGACGCGGTCCCTGGCGCGCACCATTCCTGGTGAATCGTAGAGCGCAGATGGCCGACCTCATCCGTGAGGATTTCGCAGAACTGTACCCGGCTGACCGCGATCGTCTGACCGACCAGTTCCAACACCGATTGAATGGCGTCTTCGTGCTGCGCCCCCAGCAACTGCGCAGCACTTTTTGTCACCACATTGAGCAGAGCATCGTGCTCCCGCAAGGCTGCCTCAGCGGCCTTGCGTTCGATCAGCTCCGCCTCAAGATGCGTGTTGGCGCCGTTCAATTCCGCGGTGCGCTCGGCGACGGTCTGTTCGAGCTGCGCTTTATAGGAGGCCAATTGGCCGACTCGCTCCTGGGCTGCTTCCACTTCTCGCTCGGCACTGGAGCGTTGCTGCAATGCTCGCACCAAAAAGCGCGACAGAATGAGAAAGCCGAGGCTGACGGCGAGCAACGCGCCGCTGCGTAGCCACGCGGAATGCCGCCACTCAGCGATCGCGTCGGCGCGCGGTAGAGCCGCGTGCACCGTAAAACCCAATCGCGCATCCTCGATTACCAGATAGGACGCCAGGTCGCCGTCCGGAGCCTCCCCTGCGGTCACGACCCCTGCTTCGTCGACCCAGATGCTCGCCGTCGGGTAGCGCAGCAACGCGCGCCAGATGGCGGCGCTTCGGCTGTCGCTGCCATTCTGGGACACGGTCGCGGTGGTCTGCTGCGCCAATTCATTGAAGTCGGCCAGCGTGGATGCGGTCATGCCGAGCTGCGCTTGGGCTCGCTCTATGACGACGTTGCGTTCCGTGACCGTGAAGACCGCGATCGTAATCCACACAACAATCAACGCGCCGAACACCGGCAGATAAACCAGCCGATCGACTCTTACTGCTTTTTGCCTGTTAATTTCCGACTCGCACGCGAAAAGGTTCCGCGACCCCAACACCGCCTGCAATGCTGGTCAACCGGATCATCAACGTCGTTGTGACTTCAGTACCCGAAGGCACCAACCGAATCCCCTTAGGACTGACGAGGTCCTCATCCAGGGTCATGCCGACCGTCAAATCCGCCAGTCGTATCTGGCGAATCATGGTTCCCTTGGCCGACGCTGACAGCCGCGCAAACGCGTTGAGCACGCTCGAGGGAAACCTCAATGTCGATTGACGCAAGGTATTGATGGCGCTCTCGCGGCTGGCACCGCGCGACACCAAGCGATCGTATTCAATTGCACCGCGTAGCAGCAGTTGGCCGGCGTGGCGAATATCCCATTGGTGTAGATCTTCCGGCAGATCGTTATGGTTCAAAGCTCCAAACTGCGCGGTGACTATGGCGGCCACATCTTCGAGCCGTGGAATGGCTGCCAGTAGCTTGCTGGCTACCTCGGGATGAGATTCATACAGACGTTTCTCTTCTTCGTTCAACGCCTGACAGGCTTCGACCTTGAAGAGCATTTCCTTAGGCAACGCAACATAGCCGATTTGCGATACGAAGGCGGCCAGTCCCCATTCCCAATGCGGCGTGAGTCCGAGCGCGCCCGACAATTCATTCGTATAGCGTTGCAACCGTGCAGCGCGGCTCGACGCCGCGGGGCTCACCATCCCGAGGATTTCGATGAGCATTTTTACAGCGCCGCTCAAGGTCTGTTCCAGGAGCACCCTTTCGGCCGTCAACAAACGGTGTTGGTTGAGCCCGTCCTCGACGGCGGCGAGTAAACGGTCTGTCGGGCACGGTTTGGTGAGGAACCGATAGATGTGGCCCTCATTGACCGCCGCAATGGTGGCCTCCAAGTCCGCGTGGCCGCTCAAGATCATTCTTACCGTGTCGGGTTCCCGCTCGCGAACCTTCGCGAGAAACTGTGCGCCATTCATGGCCGGCATACGCATGTCGGAAATGATGACTGCGAAAGGGCCGCTTTCTCTAATTAGGCTCAGCGCTTCCGCCCCGCTCGAGGCGGTCTGCAACTCCACTTGTTTGCGCAATGTGCGCTGAATGCCTTCAAGGACATTGGGTTCATCATCGACGAAGAGGACGCGCTGATTCACGCGGCGGCCTTTCGATCATCCAAGGACTGCAGGGCCGCCGACCATTTTGGCAGGCAATGTTCGAGTCCCAAACTCTCGAGATATCCGGGTTGCAGTCCCGTGTCGATCGATGCTTCACGATGTTCGCTTCTAAGATGAACCAGTCGATCCGCCACGTGAACGATGCCCGACAGTCCAAATCCCTTTTCCGAGGCTCGGTCAGGAGTGTGGTGAAAAGCGACCGCTTCCACGATCGAGTTTGGAAAGCCCCAAAGTCCGAGTAGGTATGCGCCGACTACCGCATGGTGAGTTTCCATTTGCGTCACAACGTCCATCGTGTCATTCGGCAGCGCTGCGGCCTTGGTCGCAAATACCACCTTGCCCACGTCGTGCAGGACGCCGGCGAGAAAGGCCTCATCGGCTTTGGCGAGAGATAGGTTTTCCGATAGGGCAATCGCTCGGGCGGCAGCCGCGGTTTGCTCGGTGTGTTGCCAAAGTTGCTCCAAGCTGAACCCGTCAATGCCTGTCGCTACGCCGCTTTGGAATACGCTATGACCCAGCACCAACGCTCCAAGCGTGTCCATGCCTAGGTAGGCGACCGCACGATCGATCGTCGTGATCGGCCGCCGCGAGCCGAAAAAGGCCGAATTGACCAACTTCATGATGTTGGCGGTCATTGCCACATCACGGCCGATGATTTGCGCCGCATCCGTCAGCGAGGCCGCAGGATTTTGCATGCACACCAGTATTTCTTGGAAGGCGGTCGGAGCGCTCGGCAACATCCCGACTTCTCCGACCAGCAGGGCAAGCCGATCGCTGCTCAAGAGCTGCCTAAGCATTTGCGTTTGAACAATTGCCGCCTTGAGGGCGCCGCTTTCACACGGCTTGGCTAGATAGAGTTGCGCCGTTCCCACGGCACGCATGACAGAACTGGGATCGGCCTGACCGGACAGGACCAAGCGAACCGTCTGCGGATAAAGCCTCTTGACCTCGGCCAGGAGTTGCCATCCGTCCATGCCGGGCATGCGCATATCGGAGACGATGACGTCCGCCGGGGCCTTCGCGAGCGATTGCAGCGCGGCGGCGCCGCTCGATAGAAACTCCATATTCCACTCATTTCGCATGCCATGAAACGAGCGGCCCATTGCCTGCAGGATATTGAGTTCGTCGTCGACGAAGACGATTCGCGTGCTCATGCGGCAATCTTCTCAATGATGGGAGCCGCGCCGATGGCGCCGATCGGCAGCCGAATGAAAAATGTTGTGCCCTTATTGCATTCGGTCTCGAATCGCAGGGTACCGCCATGCTTGTTGACGATGACGCTTCGCGCGATCGCCAAGCCCTGCCCCGTACCCTTGCCGACTTCCTTGGTCGTGAAGAAGGGTTCGAAGATCTTGGCGCGCACGGCTTCCGGTATGCCCGTCCCCGTATCGGTGATTGAAATCTCGACGTACTCACCGTCGACGCCGCTGCGCACTGTGAGCTTGCCAAGAGTGCTGGTATCTTTGACGACATCTGCAATCGCGTGCGAGCCGTTCACCAGCAAATTGAGGATGACTTGATTGATCTCCCCTAGATGGCATGGCACGAGCGGCAGATCGCCGAGCTGCGCGTCGATCTCGGCAACGTATTTATACTCGTTGTGTGCGACGACCAGAGTGCTTCGAATGGCTTGATTCAAGTCTGCCGGTTGCTTGACAGCCTGGTCGGGATGCGCAAATTCCTTCATCGAGCGCACAATTGTCGCAATTCTCCCCAGTCCTTCGATTGAGCTTTCGATCGCAAGCGGCGCATTTTGCAAAATGTAGTCGAGATCCGCGGTGATTTCCGCTTCGGCCGCGCGTTTCGCCGCACCGATCACATCGCCTTGCGATTGCACCGCGTGCTGCAAGGCCCGATAGGCGCGCACCACCGGGGCGATATCGATCATGGACGTGCGCACGAACTGCACGTTGTCCGTGACAAATTGAACCGGGGTATTGATCTCGTGTGCGACGCCGGCCGCGAGCCTGCCGACAGATTCCAGTTTCTGCGATGCCGCCACTTCGAGGCCGCGGCGCCGCACTTCGGTAATATCGAGCATCAGGCCGCGCAGCATTTTTGCGCCCTCGACCCATTCGCATGTGCCGGTCCAGCGCACCTCGGCGCGGCGGCCGTCGATGTGGACCAGGGGCGTCAGACATTCGAAGGCACCGCTGTCGCATTCGTCAAACCGCGCCCGAACCTCGGGGTTCGATTGCCGTGGAATGATCACATCCAAGGCGCCCGGTTCTTTCCACAGGAATTCAGGGAAACCGAACGCGGCGATTGCCTGCGGGCCGACGTGCGAGAAGTGGCCGTGCGTGAGATCCAAAATAAAGGGAATTGCCTTGGTGCTTTCCGCCATGAGCCGGTACATCTCGCGGCTCTGCTCCAGCGCGCGGGTGCGCTCCAAGACCAGATGTTCGAGCCGCTCGCATTCCGTCGCCGCACTCATGGATGGCTCTCCGACGACATCGGCGCCGAGATCTGCGTATCCTTCAACCGGGCCTCGCACAAGAGTTGTAGGCCTTGCCGGAAGTCCAGGTTTTCAATCGCGTCGCGCAGCCGATCGAAGCGTAGCGCGCCTAACAATTCGCTCAATGACAGCGACAGGGATTTGAATTTCTCCAGGGCCCCGAGGTCCTGTCTTTCGAGAAGTGCGCATAGCTCATCGAGCTGGGCCGTGTCCGCCCTCGAGCCGCTGTCCGTGGAGGAGTCCGTTGTCTCGAACTCCGCCTGCCGCTTCAGGTAGGGTGCGGCCTCGTCGCGCAAGGTGGCGAGCGCTGAGGCGAGCCGCATCAGCAACCCTTCCACAACCTCAGCCGGTCGCCCCTTTTGGAGTGCTTTCTCGGTCGCGCCTGCCAGCCGCACAATTTCGGTCGCCCCTATCATGCCGGCGCTTCCCTTAAGCTTGTGCGCGCGCCCCATCAGCCGGGCGTGCATGACCTGGTCATCGGGGGAAACGCGGATCGGAACCGCGAAGTCTGTATATTCCTGCAGCAGGCGAAGCAGAAGCGACTTGAATAACAGCAGATCTTCGCCGAACATCTGCTGGACAATGCCGGCATCGATGGAAGGCATAAGTTTTGGCCGGCTGTCGGTCGCTTGCTTCGGTTGCGCCTCGAGGATCACCATCGATATCGGTTCACCTCGTGCCTTCTCCACCAACCGCCGTACCTTGCGGATGAGCGCCTGAGGGTCAAAGGGTTTGCTGATGAAGTCATTCATGCCTGCCTCGAGGGCGCGCTGCCGCTCGACAACCAGCGCGCCCGCCGTCAACGCGACGATGGGCAACAGGGTCAGTTGGAGTTCTTCCCTGATGCGCCGGGTGGCTTCATTACCATCGACGATGGGCATTTGCACATCCATGAGCACGATGTCGAGAAGTTGGTGGTGGGCGCGCACATGCTCCAGCGCCGCCAAGCCGTCGGAGCAGGTCTTGACCGTCGCGCCTTGATTTTCGAGAATGCGCTGTGCGACTTCTAAATTGATGTCGCTGTCATCGACGACCAAAATACGTACGCCGGCCAACCATTGAGCGTGCAGCTCATCGAAATTCGTGCATTGCAAGACGCGATCGAGACTGTCCGGCTGCTTCGAGACGATCGCGTTGACGGCATTGAAAAGCGCGGAGCTGCTTAGCGGCCGCGTCAACAGTACATCGGCCGTTCTCATGAGTTGATCGTGAGCCATGTAGGACTGAGCGAGATCGCCGACAACGATGGCCGGCGGTAATTCGCCCTTGGAACACTCCTTCTCCAAGCGCGCAATGAGTTGGTGCGCATCCATATCACTCAAATGCAGGTTCAGGATCAACACATCCGGCCACGCGCCGGGCTGCGCCGTGCGCATGATTTCAATAAGCTGCTCGCCGCTTTCCGTCACTTCGGGATTCCAACCGAGCGCACGTGTCATGGCAACGAGGCGGTCGGGGGTGTCGCCGCCCGAGTCGGCGATGAGGATTTTCAGGCCGTGTTTGCCGGCTGCGGCATCCGCGTCCTGGGCGACTCGAAGCGGCATCTCGAACCAGAATGTGCTGCCTTCGCCGGCGCTGCTGCTGACGCCAATTTCGCCTCCCATCAGCTCCACGAACCGTCGCGCAATCGACAACCCGAGGCCGGTGCCTCCAAAACGGCGTGTCGTGGACGCGTCGGCTTGCGTGAATGGCGTGAACAGACGCTCGAGCGCTGCGGGTTCTATGCCAATGCCTGTATCCTGCACGGTGCAGCGCAGACGGAGTCGATCTGAACTCAGCTCCGTGCAGGACACCTGCAACTCGACATGGCCTGTCTCGGTGAATTTGATTGAATTCCCGACCAAATTGGTAAGAACCTGGCGTAGGCGCGAAGCATCGCCGTTAACTATCCGCGGCACAGAGGGCTCACATTGGAACAGCAATTCGATACCCTTGGCCGACGCCTGCGGGGCCAGCATTTGGCCGAGATCGCGGACCAGGTCCGGTAGATCGAAGGGCTCCTCCTCGAGGGACATCTCGCCCGCCTCGATCTTCGACAAATCCAACACGTTGTTGATGACGCCCAGCAATGCCCGGCCGCCAAATTGGATCTTGGTCAAAAGCTGCCGTTGGTCTTCACTGAGCGAGGTGTGTTCGAGCAGATACCCGAGTCCGATGACGGCGTTCAACGGGGTACGAATTTCATGGCTCATGTTGGCCAGAAATTCGCTCTTCGCGCTGTTCGCGTGCTCGGCTCGATGGGTCGCCTCGCGCAGAGAGCGCTCGTACTGCTTCCGCTCTGTGATTTCGCGCAGTGCGGCGAATACCCCCTGCAGTCTGCGGTCACGGTCGTATAGGGTGGTCGCGTTATAAGAAACCACAGTTTCCTTACCGAGCCGATCGCGAGCGTTCAACTCGTAATCTGTCACCTTTCTCTTGCTCAGCGCCAACCTGATGCCCGCCTCGGCGCGATCGGGATCCGTGAAAAACATCTTGAACGGCGCGCCAATCAGCTCGTCGCGCGTGCAGCCGGTAAGCGCTTCCATCTGTTTGTTGACGTCGGAGATGATGCCGGAGGCATCGGAGGTCATTAGTGCATCGATGTTCGATTCAAACAGCGATCGGGTGTAGAACTGGTGATCGCGCAGACGTTGGGATAGCTGTTTCTGTTCGGCCTCTATTTGCTTGCGCGCAGTGTTATCGGTGCCGATCAACAGATAGCCGATGATAGCGCCCTCCGCGTCGCGCAGCGCGGTGACGGAGACCACCGCGGGAAAGCGGCTCCCGTCCTTGCGGATATAGGTCAGTTCGTAGATATCCTCAATGCCTCGGGAGGCCTTGAAAACCAGCGCCTCGAAGCCGGGCGCTATCGTGGTTTCGAGTTCCGCGCTCAATGCTTCGGCGCGCGCAATGATTTCCAGAGGGTCGGAGATTTCCGCCGGAGTGACCCTATTCAATACTTCCTCAGCCGTGTAGCCGAGCATTCGTTCGGCACCCACATTGAATATCTGGATCACCCCTTTCGCGTCGGTCGCGATGCTGGAAAAATTGGCGCTGTTGAATATGGCATTTTGCAAAGCCCCCGCCTTCAGAAGCGCCTCTTCCGCGCGCTTGCGTGCGGTATTGTCGGTGCCAATCAACAGATATCCGATGATTGCGCCCTCAGCATCGCGCAATGCCGTAACCGAGACCACCGCGGGAAAGCGGCTGCCATCCTTGCGAATGTAGGTCAGCTCATAGATATCCTCGATGCCTCGGGAGGCCTTGAAAACCAGCGCATCAAAACCCGGCGCGATCGGTGTTTGCAGCTCCGCGCTGAGTGCCTGCGCACGCCAGATAATTTCCTCGGGATCCGAGATATGCGCCGGCGTAATTTTGTTGACGACTTCCTCGGCCTTGTACCCGAGCATTCGTTCGGCGCCGACATTGAAGATCTGGATGACCCCCCTGGAGTCGGTCGCAATGCTGGAGAAGTTGGCGCTGTTGAATATCGCACTTTGCAGTGCGCCCGCTTTGAACAACGCTTCTTCCGCACGCTTGCGCGCCGTGATGTCCAGGTTGACGCCGGTCAGCCGAAGTACATTGCCATCCGGACCGCGAGTGGCGCGTGCGGCGGCCTTCAAATGGCGAATATCGCCCTCGTTGCGAACGAGCCGAAACTCCGAATCAAACTCCGTCTCGCCGCGTACGGCGGCCGCGAGTTCCGCCTCGCACCGTGCGCGGTCTTCCGGGTGCATGCTGTCGACCCACACCGCGTAGAGATCGGTGCCGACTTTACGCGGGATGCCGTAAAGCTTGTACATGCCGTTATCCCAGGTAATGCTGTTGCCCACGACGTCGAGTTCCCATGTGCCGATGCCGGCTGATTCGGTGGCAATGGCGATACGTTCGTTGGTCTGGCGCAACTGCGCCTCGATCTGTTTGCGAGCCGTGTTATCTGTGCCGATCAACAGGTAACCGATAATGGTGTCTGCTGCGTCACGCAGAGCCGTGACCGACACGACCGCGGGGAAGCGGCTGCCATCCTTGCGGATGTACGTCAGCTCGTAGATATCCTCAATGCCCCTCGACGCCTTGAAAATCAAAGCTTCGAAGCCCGGCGCAATCGGTGTTTCCAGTTCTGCGCTCAAGGCCTCTGCGCGAGCTATGATTTCCTGGGGATCAGAGATCTCGGCCGGGGTGATTTTGTTGACCACTTCCTCAGCCGTGTAGCCGAGCATGCGCTGCGCGCCGACGTTGAAGATCTGAATGACGCCTTTGGCATCGGTGGCAATTTTGGAAAAATTGGCGCTGTTGAAGATCGCTCTTTGCAGCGCTTCGGCGCCGAGCGCGTGCTCGCTTGCGCGAATCTTCTGGGGGCTTTCCGGGCCCGGTGAGGCGTCGGGTATCATGTTTTCGCCGCTCCGGCGATTGCGCCCGAGTGGCGAAGATCGGCAACGTCGAGAACCTTGGGCTGGTGATCGCCGGCAGATTTCACACATAGGAGTGCCTGTTCGGCCGCCGCGATCAAATCACTCGGAATGGCGCTGACGGCGGCCGTCCATGCGGTCGAGCGCGAAAGATCACGACAGCCGCCGCCCATCAGCAGTGCGACTCGTCCGCAGTCCTGTGAGCTATGCAGGATCTGCAGTGCGTGAACCCCCTCGATGGCGCGTTGCGCAACGCGGCTGGCTCCTTGACCGTCGGTGCTTGGGAGCACGAGCGCAAATTGGCCGCCCGCATAGCGGCCCAGCAAGTCGTTCGGTCGCCGCGCGGCCGAACGCAAAACGTCGGCGACCAATTTCAGGCAGGCGTCGCCCTGCTCGTCCCCAAACTCCGCGTTGTACGCAGTGAACCCCTCGATGTCCGCCAACAAGAACGACAGCGGCGCTGCGGAGCGCTGAACCCGCAACCATTCCTGCGTCAGTGCCTTTTCTATCTGTCGACGGGTGACCGCACCGGTGAGAAAATCCATCTTAACGGCGCTACGCACGGTTTCGGACAACATCTTCAAGCGCTGATAGGTTCGCACTCGAGCCAATACGAGAGGTGCATGCGGCGGCTTACCGATGAAATCCGCCGCGCCGAGTTCAAGACCCTTGGCCTCGAGCTGGGCACTTTCATGGCTGGTGATGAAAATTATCGGCACTTCGGCCAGGGCCGGGTCACTCTTGAAGGCCTTGCAGACCTCGAAGCCGCTGTATTCCGGCATGTCGACATCCAGCAGTACCAGGTCCGGCGTGCATTCACGCGCCAATTTGAGCGCCACCCGCCCGGAGGTTGCGAAGCGCAGCGGTGTGAAATCGCTCAAGATGCAATTCAATATGCGGATCACCATGAGGTCGTCGTCGACCAGAAGAATGTTGAAATTCTCTTTTGCTTGCACGGGGGGTCCTGCCGTTACCCTTCACTGGCCTGAGGCTGCCAGCTGTCCGCAGGCGACAGCGCCGACTCGATGGCATCGGCCAACGTCAGCGCGTCGAAAGGCTTGGTCAGAAAACCGACTGCGCCGAGCTTCATCGCGCGTTCGCGTAGTCCGGGTTTTTCGCTCGCCGTTACGAAAATGATCGGCGTCACCGCCGACGCAATGAGATTTTGGAGGCGCTCGGCCACCAAAAAGCCGTCTCCGGCCGGCAAAGATACGTCCAGTACGATGACATCCGGGCTGGTTTTACGGACGACGGTGATGGCGCTCGCCGCATCTTTGGCCGTACAGACGGTGTATCCCATGCCCTTGAGGCGTACCCCGATGCTGAGCAGAAAGATGTTGTCGTCATCGATCAATAAGACAGTTTTCATTATTAGCTACCTGTGATTAGCGTGGCCGCGGCTCCCGATTGCGCGGCAGCTTATCCAGCCAAAAATGCGGATGATGTAGGGTAAAACTCGACACATCGTCCAAACAAAAGCTATGTCCCACGCGTATGCGTGAATCTGCGGGGCGCGTCACGCGGCGCCTTGCGGCGCGCAAAGGGGCGTATGGTGCAACGTCACACATAAGTGCGCTTTGCGGCGTCGCACCAGGGCGGTACGAGATGATTGACTCTTTTGTCGGCGGTTATTTCTCCACGGACGGGTTCATGCCGCACGGCATGTGCTATCTGTGGCAGCCTGGCGTACTGACACTCCATGTCATTTCCGATGCGTTGATCTCGCTCGCTTATTTCTCGATCTCCTGCACCCTTCTATATTTTGTTCATAGGCGCATCGATCTGAAGCACAAGTGGATATTCATGTGCTTCGCGATTTTCATCGTTGCCTGCGGCTTCACGCACGCGATGGAGATTTTGACGATTTGGCATCCGGCCTATTGGCTATCCGGTGGAATAAAGCTGATAACAGCGTTCGCATCACTCTCGACTGCTATCCTCCTCATCAACTACTTTCCAAGCGCGTTACGCCTTCCCGCCCCATCAGCGATGCATCGCATCGTGCAACTCGAGACGCTCAATCGGAGTCTGGCAGAGGACAGTGCGCGCACGGCCATTGCGGCGGATGCCGCAGGTCTGGGCTTCTGGACTTTCGACGTCGCCACGAAAGCTTTGCACTGGGACGAATCGATGTATCGACTCTATGGTCTCCTGGCATCAGAGGGCGAGGAACCCGGAGCGTTGCGGGAGAGTCGGTCGCACCTGGAAAATCACGCAAAGTCTGGAATGGGGGCGAGCGCCGGTCCGGACGGGGGACGCGACTACGATGCGGAGTTTCGCGCCGTATACCCCAATGGCATCGTTCGGCACTTGAAAGCGGTGGCGCAAGTCACGCGCGATGCGGACGGAAACGCCATTCGCATGCTGGGCGTTACCTTCGATATAACCGAACGCAAAAACGCTGATGAACAGTTCCGTTTGGCGATCGAAGCCGCGCCGACGGGGATGCTGTTGATGGACCGCGAAGGATCCATCGTGCTGGTCAATGCGCAGATCGAAAGGCTCTTCGGCTACCTTCGCGCAGAGCTATTGGGGCAGCCAATGAAAATGTTGGTGGCGGAGCGCTTTCGCGCGGGTATGCGCGATTTGCGCGCCGGATTGTTCAGCGCGCCGACGGCGCTCGCACCAGAGCTCTATGGTCTTCGCAAGGATGGCTCGGAAGTGCCCATCGAAATAGGGCTCAATCCCTTGCTGACCTCAGAAGGGGAGTTTGTTCTCAGTTCCATCGTGGATCTCTCGCAGCGCCTCGAAATCGAGCGCATCAGAAACGAATTCGTATCGACCGTTAGTCACGAGCTGCGCACCCCTCTCACCTCAATCCGCGGCTCCTTGGGGCTACTCGAATCCGGGGCAATGGGCGCACTGCCGGACAAAGCGGCGGAAATGGTGACCATTGCCTATAAGAATAGTGGTCGATTGGTGCGAATCATCAACGATATTCTGGACATCAGTACGATTGAAGCAGGAAAACTGGCCCTGCAGATGAGAATCGTGACGTTGGCTGAGTTACTGCAGCAATCGGTTGAAGCCAACTCAGGGTTCGCCGCGAAATGCGAAGTCCGCTTTGTGCTTGAGCAGGTCTCCGCCAACGATAGGGTGATGGCCGACCCCGATCGGCTAACGCAGGTCGTGGCGAATCTCTTGTCGAACGCGGCGAAGTTCTCCCATTCCGGCTCCGACGTATTGGTCCGGGTCCGATCTGGTTTAACGACGCTGTGTATCGAGGTGCAGGATTCGGGCGCGGGAATTCCGGAGGAATTCAAGGCGCACATTTTCACGAAATTTGCACAGGCAGACGCTTCCGCGACACGGCGCTTTGAGGGTACTGGCTTGGGGCTCAGCATTGCGCGCAAGCTTACCGAGGCGATGGGGGGAAGCATCGGATTTGACTCCGTCGTCGGTCAAGGCTCGGTCTTTTATATCGAACTGCCGCGAGTGGATACCGCGCCTGCGATGTGCCGGTCCACTCGGCTTTCCGAAACCGCTGCGCATAAAGTGCTCCTCGGCTTGGCTGATTCGAACGACATTGGCGCGAGCACCGTTGTCCCAAGGCTGTTGTATGTGGAAGACGACGAAGATCTGATCAGCGTCATCCGCGCAGCGCTCGGCGGCCGGGTTGAAATCGTGCCGGCGCGCAATTTGCGAGAGGCGGAACAGCTGCTTCGCGAACAAGAATTCGCATTGGTCATGTTGGACCAATTGTTACCTGACGGAAACGGTATTAGTTTGGTGGACCGAATTGCGGAATATCCCGGGCATCCGCTGCCCATCATCATCCTCTCTGCTGCCGACGTACCCCGTGACGCTTACCCAAAAGCGGCCGCCGTGCTGATCAAGTCGCAGGTGTCCGCGGCCCAAGTCGCCACGACCATTCTGTCTTATTTGGCCGCGCGAGGCGCCTGAAACATCGCGCCGCTTTGCGGCGCTGTTTGCCAGGCAGTTTCGACCTCTTGTGCGAGCTTTTTGCTGGTATTCGACAGTTGTTGCAGCGTGACTGATTCTCCGGCGAAACTGTTTGGTTCGCCGCTTGCTCTTACAGCCGCCATCATGCGCGCCATCGCGCCGCCCTCCTCGCTTATCTTGGGAAAGCCGAACATGGCTCCCGCGCCGTGAATGGAATGACAGATTCGCTCGATTTCCGGGAATACCGATCGATCTCCCGCTTGTGCGCGCTCAATCATCTTCGCTAAATTGATGACATCGGCCCACGCGCGTTGCAAAAAACTGACGGTCAGCGAATCTACTTGCGCTTGCACCTCCGCAGGCCCACCGCCCTCGATTGCGCTTCGCCGCGCCGCACCCCCAGTGTTCCACAGCGAAAACAGCTCGCCGTAAAGCTTCAATGGATCGAATGGCTTGACGATGACGCCGATCGCGCCCAATTGAAGCAGCTGAGCAATCTCTACCGGCAAGACCTTAGCAGTCATGAAGATGACGGGAATTTTGGTCAGCAATGCACTCTCGCGCATGCGTCTAAAGGTGGACGGCCCATCGATACCTGGCATCATGACATCCATGAGCACGAGGTCCGGCCGCAGTTCATAGGCGAGGTCGATTGCCCGCTCGCCTGAGTCAGCCGTCTGCACATTGAGCCCTGGAACCAAGCGCAGTGTCGCCTGCACGACGCTGCAAATATCCGGATCGTCGTCAACGTAGAGAACCGACTGTAAATCTCGCCCTGACATAGTTCTGCCCGATTGTCACACGGTTGGCAGTTCGTACTCCAAAGCAAATCGGATCAATGCCGAGCGATTCGCCACACCGAGCTTCACCATAATCCTGCCGCGGTACGTATCGACGGTTTTGCGGGACAGCGACAGCTGCAGCGCAATGTCCGAACTCGTGGATCCGCCGACGATGAGCTGCACCACTTTGCGCTCGCGGCTGCTGAGACGCTCAAACGGGCTTTTCGGCATGGGCAGACTCAGCTCACCGTCGGGGAACAAGGCAGCGATGACGGGACTGACGTATTGCTTACCTGCCGTTACCACTTGAATCGCGCGCAGCAGTTCTGAGGCCGCGGCCGTTTTTAGGACAAACCCCAGCGCGCCCGCGCGCAGCACGCGACACACCTGTTCGGGCGTGTGGCACGCCGAAAGCGCAATGATCCGGGTGCGAGGCAATTCGGCGATGATGCGCCGGGTGGCGTCGATACCGTTCAAGGACGGCAGCATGAGATCCATGATGATCAGATCGGGTTTTAGGCGTTGCGCTACGCTGACGGCTTCCTCGCCGGTCGAGGCCAATCCCACGACTCTCACGCCGCGCTCGCGCTCAATGAGGCCGGCCAAGCCGTCACGCACGATGCTATGGTCGTCAACGATTAGAATACGGGTGAGGGGTACCGCCGTTTCGATATTCATCACTGCAGTATGCGCTAACGCCGCGCAAATTCGTTTGTGAGCCAAGACCGGCGGCGAACGAAATACGCGGTCGAATATGCGCTGGGCTTGACGCGCAGGATGGTGCGGTGCGAAAGCCTATGGCTGCGTCATGAGGCCCTCAAGCTCTGCAGTCCAAAGCCACGCGGCCACTACCTGGCGTGAATGACGCCGTTTGCCTTGGTAAGTGGGCCAGCGTACATACGGCTGGCGTTGAAATGGTTACCTTGCACTCTCCGGGGAACCCTCTACGGTCCCCGTCTGTCTCGTCCAAGGACTCTCGCCAATCATTGCGAGGGAAAGGAACAGGATGAAGCTCGATCACTTCTCATCGCCCGGGTTGCAAAAGGCTCCGAGCGGTATCACCGGCTTTGATGAAATCACCAGCGGCGGCCTGCCGCGCGGGCGCACAACCCTCCTGCTCGGCGGTCCCGGATCGGGCAAAACCGTTTTCGCCCTGCAATACCTGATCAATGGTGCGCGCATCTATGGCGAACCAGGCATTTTTGTCGCGTTCGAGGAGACTTCACAACGCATCCTTGCCAATGCGGAGAGTTTCGATTGGAAACTCGCCCAATTGCAGAAGAAAAAACTGCTCTTTATCGATGCGCAACCGAGTTACGACCTGGTGCAGACGGGAGATTTTGATCTCTGCGGAATGTTGGCCGGGCTCGGACTGCAAGCCGCACAGATGAAGGCACGGCGCATTGTGTTCGATGCGCTGGATATCGTTTTGGCGTTGCTTCCCGATCTCTCCGCGAGAAGAAGAGAAATATACCGGCTGCATGAATGGCTCGTGAACCGCCGAATGACGTGCATTGTTACACTGAAGGCCAGAGCGGACGAGCCGAATTCCATCACCCAACAGCCATACGGCTTTATGCAGTTCATGGTGGATTGCTCGGTGATTCTCAATCACAGCGTCGTCGCGGGTGTATCGCAGCGCAATTTGCGAGTGCAAAAATATCGCGGCTCGAGTTTCGATGAAAACGAATCGCCTTTCGTTATCGGTGATGCGGGATTCGATGTGGCCGTCGCGCGGACCTTGGGCCGCGAGGATGCGAAAGTGACCAACGAACGGGTAACGAGCGGGATCAAACGACTCGATACCATGTTGGGTGGCGGCTACTACCGCGCCGCCTGCGTTCTGATTACCGGTTTCCCTGGCACCGCAAAGACCACCCTGAGCGGTGCTTTCGCGCAGGCCGCGTGCCGCAGGGGGGAACGCACCCTATTCGTGAGCTTTGATTCGGACGGCAGTGAAGTCATCCGCAATTTGGCCTCTGTGGGGATTCGGCTGAATCGGTATTTGAAAAGCGGCGTGCTGCGAATGGTGTCGGCCCGCACCATTGTGGGCAGTGCCGAAATGAGTTTGGTCCGCATCAAAACGATCGCAGCCGAGCACAAAGCCCGCTGCTTGGTCATCGATCCGGTCTCCGCACTGGCGAATTCCGGCAGTCAATTGGCGGCACACGGCGTGGCCCAACGGCTGATCGATTGGTCGAAGGCCGATCGCATCACCTTGGTTTGTACCAGCCTGCTCAATGAAATTGCCGGACAGTCGGAGAGCGATTCGACTCTGCATATCTCAACCTTGGCGGACACGTGGATTCATCTTAGCTATGTGGTGCAGGCAGGCGAGCGCAATCGCGGCATGTCCATTATTAAATCGCGAGGTACCGCGCATTCGAATCAGGTGCGCGAGCTGATCCTCAGCAATACCGGCGTGACCTTGGCTGATATTTTCACCGCGGGCGGGGAGGTTTTGATGGGGACTATGCGCTGGCAGAAGGAAAGTGCCGAGCGAGTTGAGGACGAGGTAGCCGAGGTCGCCGGAAAGCTCGAACTCGTTACTCTCGACGCGCAACAGGCCGAACTCGAGGTACGGCTGAAGGCTGTGCAAACGGAACTGGCCGCCAAGCAATTGGAAAAGACTCTCCTGGCACGCGCTACCGCCAGCCGTAAGGCGGTGATCCTGCATGGCAGTGTGCGCATGCGCGAGTTGCGCGGCGGCGACGCGCCGAAACGCAAATGAGCGCCGCATGACCCGACGTTCAACGTATAAGTTTCGTTTGTATGTCGCCGACGACACCATGAACTCCGCTCAGGCCACGGCAAATTTGCAGGCGCTGTGCAAGATGCACTTGCCCAACCGGCACGAGATCGAGATCGTGGATGTATTCAAAGACCCGCAGCGCGCCATATTGGAGGGAATTCGCATGACGCCGACACTCTTGAGGTTGGCGCCGCTACCGATCAGGCGAATCGTCGGCACGCTCGTAGATACTCAGCGCGTATTGGAGACTTTAGGATTAGTCACTAACGTTCTATGAGTCTCAAATCGCCTCCTCCGGGGGACAGGGACAGCGATGAGATTTCCGTAGTGATCAAAGCACTTCGGGCGGCGGACCTGCGCCTGGAGGAATTGACGTCGGGCGAGGTCGACACGGTTTCAGATCGCGACGGGCGCTCTTTTTTGCTGCAGCGGGCACAAGACCAGTTGCGTGCCGCCGAGGCGTCCAAACAAGCGGCCATCCTCAACGC
>Ga0210387_10000765_pt1 | contig 23534 bp, 14 predicted proteins | sample IncBWC7OmetaG_FD_160108 | JGI IMG/M metagenome (GOLD analysis project Ga0210387, IMG submission 160108) | Forest soil microbial communities from Barre Woods Harvard Forest LTER site, Petersham, Massachusetts, United States - Inc-BW-C-7-O ...
ATCGGGTGCAAAAACGCCCGCTTGCAAAAGTCCAAGTTGCAATGTGTCGCGGTCCAGCAGGGGCAAATCCTGAATCATGCGTTGATTTTCGACCTTTCCAAGCATCGCGCCGGTCGTATCCACCTGCACCACATCGGCCTTCACCTCCACCGTCTCAGACCCTGCCCCGACTTTCAGACGCACATCGAGCCGCCCATTCTGGTTCAACTCGAGGATGATCCCCGAGTGCAGATACTTGGCGAAGCCGGATTTTTCCACGGTGAGCGCGTATGTGCCGGCCGTGACGGGGTCGAAAACATAACTACCATCGTTACCTGAAATCGTTGACCGCGATTTGCTCGTGGCCGTATTCGTCAGCGTCACCTGTGCGCCAACCACAACGCCGCCTGACGGATCGCTGATCGTGCCCCGCAATGAAGTCGCCGTCTGACTTCGCACCGGCGTGACGAAAAGTAGCGCAACGAAAACGAGGAGCACAACGCAGAAGGAAAATGCAGAAACCAAGAACACACGAATCTGGGACACGGCCCACCCCCGATAAACGTTCCTTTTCCGTCAGCACGGCGCGCGATCGGCTGAAGCGCTCGGAGGTAAGAAGTCGAGAAGCTGCGGACGAACGAACACCCCGTCCGCGAAAGTGTGCTGTCGCCCCTGACTCACCCCAGCCCACACAATCCCGTTGCGCTTTCTATAGAACTACGCGCGCGCGAAGTCAAGACGGTTTGCTGTTATGGATCGTATAAGTTGTTTAGGTGCGTGACTTCTGGTCAAAAGTGGAAGCGGCCGGTGGGGGAGCCGGCCGCTCAGGGCATGGGTTGATGGAGGAGCAGAAACCCGAGGTAATCTATTCAGCGAACCGGCGCTCATGGGGGGTGAGCGTTGTGCCAGCCGCCGTACAGGCCTCGAATCTGTAGTGATTGTGCCTGCGGGCCTCACCGGCGTCGATAGACCCTAGGTTCAGTTGCTGCCGGTACGAAGGTACTTCCCTTTCGCTTTCGCGGCGCTTTCGCTGGCCTTCGCGGATTGCGTTTAGGCTGGAATAGCCACGACGAAGTCCCATCTCGTGATGGGCTGTTGTTCGCCCACGGAAGAATTGCTTCATCGCGGCCTCGAATTATGCGAGGAATCGTTCCAAGGTTATACTCACCGCCACAGATGTCCCTGAAGACTGGCACCAAACTCGGCCCCTACGAAATCCTCTCCCCGCTCGGAGCGGGCGGAATGGGTGAAGTCTACCGCGCACGCGACACCCGGCTCAATCGCACTGTTGCCGTAAAAATTCTCACGCAAGGGATTGCAGACACGCCGGAGGTTCGCCAGCGCTTCGAACGCGAAGCTCGCGCCATTTCCAGCCTGAATCATCCCCACATCTGCGCGCTCTACGACGTTGGCCACCAGGACGGAATCGAGTACCTGGTGATGGAATTTCTCGAAGGCGAAACGCTAGCGGCCCGCATCGAAAAAGGTCCGCTGCCTACGCCTGAACTTCTGCGATACGCATCGCAGATCGCAGACGCCCTCGATAAAGCCCACCGCCAGGGAACCGTTCACCGCGATCTGAAACCAGCCAACGTGATGCTCACGAAATCGGGCGCGAAGCTGCTCGACTTTGGCCTCGCGAAAGGCGAAGAAATTTTGCAGGGTGGCGACCCTGGCTCGTCACCCACAATGAGCCGCCCGCTCACCACGCAGGGAACCATCGTCGGCACGATGCAGTACATGTCGCCCGAACAACTCGAAGGGAAGGAGGCTGATGCGCGAAGCGATATTTTTGCATTCGGCGCCGTGCTCTATGAAATGGCGACGGGCAAGAAAGCGTTCGAGGCCAAGAGCCACGCGAGCTTGATTGCGGCGATCCTGAAAGAAGATCCCCGCCCGATGCGCGAATTGCAGCCCATGGTACCGCTACTTCTCGAGCGCATCACAAAAACGTGCTTATCAAAGGACCCCGACGACCGGCCGCAGAGCGCGCACGATTTGAAACTCGATCTCGATTGGGTCCGCGAATCCAGCGGGATTTCGCAGGTTGCGCACCCGGCAGTCGAACCACCATCACGGCGCAAAACCGCGAGCATCATTTTAATCTCAGCGGTGTCTGCGCTGCTTGCGGCGGCCGCGCTTGCTTACATTTTCAGGCCGCAGCCTCCGACGGCAGAGCGTCTTGAATTTTTCATTCCCATCCAGGAAGAAATGAGCCATCTGGCACTTTCGCCGGATGGCCGCATGCTCGCGTTTGTTTCACCGGATCAAACTTCCGGCGCCACTATCGTGAGCGTGCAACGCATCGGTTCCTCGGCCGTCACCCCGCTGCCTGGCACCGAAGGTGCGAGCTATCCATTCTGGTCGCCCGACGACGCGTACGTGGCATTTTTCGCCGATGGTAAATTGAAAAAAGTCGCCGTTTCAGGCGGCGCTCCCCAGGCGCTTGCCACCGCGACGAGCGGGCGCGGCGGAAGCTGGAGTCGCAATGGCGTAATCGTCTTCTCGCCACAAGCGGCTGGTTGGTTGTGGAAAATAAACGCCGATGGCAGCAATCTCGGCCCGCTCACTGAAAAAGCATATGACGCCACGAAAATGGTTTCGCACCGTTGGCCTGTCTTTTTGCCCGACGGTGAGCATTTCTTGTTCATGGGTCTTACTTTCGGCAACACCGACAGTCAGAGAGGAATTTATCTGGGCTCACTCAAGGGCGACACGATAAGGATGGTATCCTCCTCGGCCCGCTCGAATGCGGGCTACGCCAATGGCTACTTGTTCTATCTGGATGACAAAAAGTCGTTGCGCGTTACTCCCTTCGCCGCCTCCCAGGGAACAGTGGGAAGTGATTCGCAAGTCGTCGCCGACCAGGTCGGTTTTCAGCCTTCCGTCTCCTCGGGAGCATTTTCCGTAGCTGAGAACGGAACCATCGTTTACAACGCCACTGTCGGAGCCACTCTTTCTGTCCTCACCTGGTATGACCGGGCAGGCAAAGAACAAGGCACAATGGGCGACATTGGCGTTGTTTCAAATCCGACATTGTCGCCTGACGGAAGCCGAGTGGCCGTCGACATCGCGGATGCGAAAGCGAACAACGTCAATATTTGGCTGGGCGACGTGAATCGCGGTATCAACTCGCGCTTTACATTCGATAATTCAGAAGATGTGGGCGGTGTCTGGTCGCGCGACGGAGCCTTGATCGCTTACCGCTCATTACAGACGAGCGATACGAATGTCTTCCTAAAACAGGCGCAGGGGTTGCAGCCCGCCAGATCGATCTTCTCCGTCAGCGATAGTGGCCAGCCCACGGATGATCTCGTTCCGAATTCATGGTCGCTGGATGGCAAGGAACTCCTCTGCACTTTGCAGCCTGCGGCCGGAGGATCTCAACTGGTGCTGATTCCAACCATGGGCGGCAAGATGGTGCGATTTCTCAGCACCAAGTCCAGTGAGTCCAACGGACTGATTTCTCCCGATGGCAAATGGGTGGCCTACGCTTCTAACGAGTCAGGCGACTGGGAGATTTATGTGACCACATTTCCCACCGCTGCCGGCAAGTGGCAGGTGTCCCGTGGAGGTGCAACCGAGCCTCGCTGGCGCGCCGACGGAAAGGAACTTTTCTACATCGGGCCAAAAAGTATGTTGATCGCGGTTTCCGTCGATAGCCAGGCATCATTCGCATCCGGCAATCCCGCACCGTTGTTCCGTACGCAACTCCGCGCACAAGTGTCCTCCACCGATATGTTTTCCTATGACGTGACCAAAGATGGCCAGCGGTTCCTCGTCAACCGATACGCCAAACCCGCGCAAGTCGCTCCGTTGCACGTGATACTCAACAGCACAGCAGGCCTTGCGAAATAACCGCGTGTTGTTCATGAAGAATTAACTGCATCGAGGACAGTTAGGTCTAGAACTGTACCTTTTCGCTCTAACGACCAGTCGAATTCTCGCTGCGCATCGTGCTACCGTCGGCCGTGGCAAATGAAAAACATTTTGAACTCATAGCGCCGGCAGCGGCGAGCCCCTCTGTGGTTCCTCCGCGTACTCTGTGGCCTTTCTCAGTGCCCTCTGTGTTGAATCTCCTCGCGTTTCTAATCTACGGTTCCGCGATTAGAACCGCCGCTAAACTGTTGAAAACATGAACTCGACACCCAGTCAAATCAACGGTAAAGGGGGTACCCGCGATTCGGGTTTTCTGCGCCTCCACGCCCTCAATTTCCGGAACAGGTTGAACCACTCCAAACCGAGTGATACGCTCGCTCAATCAGGAGCTATTAAATTCAACCGCCGAGCGGCGCATCGCCCGGCCGTCCCCTTGCGCGTCACCCGAATGGGCGCTACCCGAACACAATTCGATCGCAAAGCGGTTGTCGAGGCGGAAGCACTGGCAACGGTCCGGCAGCTTCTCATCGAGCTGGATGGTTCGAGCGGACTCGAAGAGCTAGCCGCACGCGGCGCCGCAGCACATCTCGAACGCGAGCTTGGCCTCGGCAGCCTCGAGCGCGTGGAACTGATGCTTCGGCTTGGCAACACCTGCGGAGTTCGTCTGCCGGACCGCGTAGTGGCGGAAGCAGACACGGTGAAGGACCTCATCGACGCGATCCTGCGAGAGTACTCTTCAGCCGACGCTGGCGACCGAGATTTGCAAGCCCGCGCTCCGACGGCCACGTTGCCCATTTCCGCTTCGCCGGATGTTCACGTCGCGAGTCGCCCTCAAACTCGTCGTGATCTCGAAGAACAAATCCGCAAAGCTGAAACGCTTACAGAAATATTACGGTTGCGCGGGCGCGGCGAACCGGGTCGAGCGCATATCGTTCTCTACGAAGAAGACGGCAAAGCTCGCACGATCACTTTCGGCGAATTGTACGAGCGAGCATCCGCTGTTGCCGTTGAACTTCGCAAGCGCGGACTCGAGCCGGCGCAGACCGTCGCCATCATGCTGCCCACTTGTGCGGAGTTCTTCACCACATTTGCGGGCATTCTGCTGGCTGGCGGAATTCCGGTGCCGATTTACCCGCCATTCCGTGCGGATCGCATCGCGGAATACGCTGCGCGCCAGTCAAACATTTTGCGCAACGCCGAAGCTCAATTTCTTGTCACGTGGCGGCAGGCCGAAGGACTTGCACGGTTGTTGCAGCCGCGCGTCCCGTCCCTGCGCGAGGTGTTGAACGCGCAGCGCCTTGCGAGCGAGGCCGAGCCGACCGCTGCATCGCCTTCTGGTGAATGGCGGCCCGTCGAACATCTCTCCCATCACGCTCGCGCCGAGGATATAGCGTTCCTGCAATATACATCCGGCTCAACGGGCGATCCCAAAGGCGTGATTCTCACGCACGCAAATCTCCTGGCCAATATTCAGGCGATTGTAGGCGGTATCGACATCAAGCCGGACGATGTGGCCGTCAGCTGGCTGCCGCTGTATCACGACATGGGATTGATCGGCGCGTGGTTCGTGCCGATTTTTACGGGCATTCCGCTGGTGGTGATGTCGCCGCTCGCATTTCTCAGCCGCCCCGATCGCTGGCTCTGGGCGATTCACAAGCACCGCGGAACGATCAGCCCCGCTCCGAATTTTGCGTATGAATTGTGCGTCCGAAAAATTGCGGACAAGGACATCGAAGGCCTCGATTTGAGTTCCTGGCGTGCTGCAACGAACGGCGCAGAGCCCGTTTGCGCTGCAACGCTCGAACGATTTGCAGAGCGCTTCACGAAGTACGGCTTTCGCCGCGAATCGTTGATGCCCGTGTACGGGTTGGCCGAAGCTTGCCTCGGAGTTTCTGCGCCGCCGATGGGCACCGGCTACAACGTGGATCGCGTTGATCGGACCACTCTGGATTCCGAGGGACGCGCAGTTCCCGCGAACTCCGGCGACCCTGCGCCGCTTGAATTCGTTGGCGCGGGAAGGCCAATGCCCGGCGTTGAAATTCGCATCGTCGACCGGGAAAAATCCGAACGCGAACTCGGCGAGCGAATGGAAGGCGAGCTACAATTCCGCGGCCCGTCCGCTACGAGCGGCTACTACCGGAATCCCGCTGCCACGCGCGAATTGATCCACGAAGGCGGCTGGCTCGATTCGGGCGACCTGGCGTACATCGCCGAAGGCAACATCTACATCACCGGCCGCGCGAAGGACGTAATCATCAAGGCGGGCCGCAATATTTATCCGCACGAGGTGGAAGAAATCGCCGGAAAAGTGGTAGGCGTTCGCACGGGTTGCGTGGTGGCATTTGGAGCGCCAGACGAGCGCACTGGAACAGAGCGCCTCATCGTGACGGCCGAAGTGCGCGACATGGCCGCGGCGAAACGGATTTCGGCGGAAATTTCACGCACGGTCAATGACGCGATGGGCATGCCACCTGACGCGGTGGAATTGCTTCGAACTCAATCGATCCCAAAAACATCGAGCGGAAAATTGCGGCGCTCCGAGACTCGTCGGCTTTATCTCGAAGGCGAGCTGGGCAAAAAACAGCAAGCCGCATGGGTACAAGTCGCAAAGCTAGCCGCTCGCAGCGCAATTCCGCGCGCTTGGGCGCTGGTTAAAAGTGGCGTCAATCGCGGGCTTGAGTACGCGTACGGCATCTACGCCCTCGCTGTATTTACCCCGATTATTCTTTCGGTTTGGATCGCCGTGTCGCTGACGTCGGACAGAGAGCGCGCTGCGCGTTTCGCCGCTACAGGTTCGCGTCTGATCCTGCGCGCGACACTCACGCCGCTGAAAATCGAGAATGGCGAACTGCTCAAAAGCCTTGCGACGTCCGGCCCGTGGATTTTCGCGCCGAACCACTCGAGCTACCTCGATATTTTCGTGATGCTCGCGGTATTGCCCGTCGGCGTGCGCTTTGTCGCAAAAGGCGACGCACTAAACATGCCTGTGATCGGCAAGATTATTCGCCGCTCAGGGCAACTCGCTTTCGACCGCGGAGATGCGCAGGCGCGCATCCGGCAAGCGGAGGATGTAGAGGAGGCGCTCGGACGCCGTGAGTCCGTAGCGATGTATCCCGAGGGAACTTTCACCGCGATGAGCGGCGTCCGCCCATTTCAACTCGGCGCGTTCAAAGCGGCAGTGGATACGCAGCGGCCAATATGCCCAGTCGCGTGCCGCGGCGCGAGGCATATTTTGCGCGACAAGACGCGGCTCCCGAGACCCGGCAGCGTCACCGTCACCTTTGGGCCGCTCGTCGTGCCTGACCCGGCGGCGGGAAATGACTGGCATGAGATTGTGCGTCTGCGCGACACCACTCGCGAAATAATTGCCCGAGGATCGGGCGAAACACTCCTGTAATTTTTTCCGTAACCACCTGTATTAGCAACCTTTTAGGCCATCCTCGCATCTAACTCTCGTCCAGCAAAAGCAGGCTGCTCACGCCTCTCTCCCGGGGAGGCGCGAAGCGAACGAACAGCAGTCGGTAGCAAAAGGACTCCGCCGCAGTAAGGTCTGCCGGCGGGCCCGTGATTCAAATAATCCTAGGAGGAAATTTCTAATGGTACGGAAATTGTCGTTATTGATGGGTCTGCTTTTCCTTGTTTCGCTTTCGGCTCATGCTCAGGGAATCGATGACAAGGTGGAGCTGTTCGGCGGATATTCTTTCATGCACAACGACAACCGGCCGGATGGCAACCTGAACGGGTTTGAGTTTTCGGGCCAGTACAAATTGACGAGCTGGCTCGGCGCTGTTGCTGATATTGACGGCCACTATGGTTCGCCCAATGGCTTCACCACGCAAGCGAACAACTACCTGTTCGGGCCGCAGGTTTCTTTTCCCGCGCGCGTGTCGCCATTTTTCCACGTGCTCGTTGGCGGGGTTCACGAGCATGTAAACGGAGAGGGTAGTGACTCATCGTTCGCGGCTGCCATCGGCGGCGGAATTGACACGAAAGTGAGCGGGCCGATTTACTGGCGCGTGATTCAGGGCGATTGGATTCACACCAGTCTCTTCGGGCGCGATCAGAACAGCGGACGTCTTTCGACGGGTATCGTAATCAAGTTCTAGCTCCCTCTGGAGTGTGAGGGCGTTGGGAAATATCTCCAGCGCCCTTACATTTCTTACGCGCGTTCGATTCGTCTAATTCAACACAAAATTTACCGTGATGTACGTCTCCACCTCTACTGCCTCTCCGCTCAGAAGAGTCGGCCGGTAGCGCCAACTCTGCACCGCAGCTTTCGCCGCTTGCGCAAGAAGCACATTGCCATCGACGACTTCGAGTTCGCGCACAGTGCCGTCTTTCCCGATGATTGCGTGCAAGTGTACTGTGCCGGAAATGTGCGCTGCTCTTGCAATCGCGGGATATGGCGGATCAACGCGATGAATCAGCATCGCGGCCATAATCTCTCCGCTGCGACGCATTGGTTTGGAATGCGGCTCTTCTGGCCGCGGTGGTTCCGGGATCACGGGGCGATCGCCATTGCTTCCTGGGATTCCTGGGCCAATTCCCGGGAAAAGTCCTTGTCCGCCGCCGCTTTCGCCGCCTTGCTGGTCAATATCCGGAGGCTCCGAGTCGCTTGGCTGTGCGAACGGATGAGTTACTGGAGCGCATACTGCGAGGCAGATCGCCGGCAGCACCGATTGCCTTGGAGGATGCGCAGTGGAATGTGGGTGGTTTGACGGGCCGTTACCGCCGGAGTACGGAGGCGACGGCGTCGAGTTATATTGCGTCGCGAGCACGCTGGGAGAAAAGAGCGGCCACACGATTAACGCGGCGAGTACCGCAAATTCGAGGACAATCGACAGCACAAACGCTTCGCTGCGAAGCCGTCGAGCGTGGGTGCGCGCATCTGCATCGTTGTCGACTAAACATTGGGACAGACTTCCCAGATCGCTCATGAACACACCTCCACGTTTTCTCTTCGCGTGGCGTTAAGAATTCCTTGGGCCGAAACAAACGCACGGCGCGCTCGAGATGTGCCGCCCGAGCGGGCATGTTCGCCGCTCGATTGAGCCGCTCTTCACTGCTGCGGGAGTTCGCGCGATCTCTTAGAAAGATAGACACCACGTATTCGAAGTGGTTCCAAGGTTAGCGAATTGATTTCCAGCTGTTTCGTGAAGTGCGACGCGAGCGTTTCGCACTTACCGCGAAAAGGCCCACAAGCGAGCACTGATTGACGTGCAGCGTCTACTACAAAAATACTATTCACTGCGCTTGATTCGCGGCGCGAGAATTTTAGTGTTCTTCTAAGTTACTCAAATCGAGTGGATTACGATTTTCGTCGTAGTAATTGCATCAATTTAGGACTTCTTACGTCTAATGTTTTGTTCGTAACCCCGTTTGGGGATTGAGAGGCAGTCATTATGAAAAATTCTCTGGAAACAGTTGGAGTCCGCTACACCGGCTGGGCCGCGCTGAACCGCGATCCGCTCGAGGACCATGTGGAATTCACGTGCCCTCACTGCGGAAACCGTGGCGTGAAGAACGCCCGGCGCCCGCGCGCTGCTTATCACTTCACTGATGGATTCGTACAGGATCTACAGGGTGAAGCGACGACGTGCCGCGAGTGCAAACAGTCGGTGCGCGTATCGCCTGTAGTGATGGTGCATGACCGAGATGAGAAGCGCCGTTTCGAGGCAATGTTTGATACGGCGTTCGAAGCGGATCATGCCGTCTCGAAAAACTAAGGAGCCTTCCGGCACACCTCGCCGATACTTTCAATCCTATGCACGAGGTGTGCCGGCTTTTCTCCCGGCGAAAGATCAGGGCTGGCGCAGCACCCCAACTTCCCTCCCACCTGTGCTTTGAACCCCTTTTAGACCTCGTCTTCCAGCGACAAGTGGTACTTTTCCATGTCCCTTCGGACGTGCTCGAATGCGTCGTCCACATCGTCGGTAAATTCGAGCAGCTTGTAGTCGCGTTCGCTGATCGTTCCGGTGCGCACCATATGGCGCCAGTTGAGGACCTTGTCCCAATGTTTTTTTCCGTAGATCAGAATCAAGTGATGCGATGAAAGTTTGTGGGTTTGAAGCAGCGTAAGCATTTCCCATAGCTCGTCCATGGTTCCAAAGCCGCCGGGAAAAACGATCAGCGCTTTCGCCATTTGAGCGAACCACAATTTGCGCATGAAAAAATAGTGGAAGCAGATATTCAATTCAGGGCTGATGTAGGGGTTAGGGCGCTGCTCGTGCGGAAGCTGGATGCTGAGCCCGATGGACGAACCGCCCGCATCGGCTGCTCCGCGATTTGCCGCTTCCATGATGCCGGGACCACCACCAGAACAAATTACGAAGCGCTTCGGATGCATTCCGAGGGTCATCGACCAGCTTGTGATGCGCCGGGAAAGTTCGCGCGCTTCTTCGTAGTAGCGCGACATTTGAACGTGTGACTTGGCGAGCCGAAGCCTGTCGGTCCATTCGGCGCTGCGGCGGCCCCGCGCACGTCTTTTAAGCTCTTTTAATTCTTCGGTTGCAACCTCGCGCGAGTGAATGCGCGCGGAACCGAACATCACAATCGTGTCCGCCACTTTTTCGCGACGCAAACGCGCCAGGGGGTCGAGGTACTCCGCCAGTATGCGCAGCGGCCGCGCCCCCAAACTTTCCATAAACTTGGGATCGCGGTAGGCGAGCTTCGCCATCGGCAAGTGACTGGAGCGCTTCATGAATCCCCCTCGAGCTTGGATAGAGCGTGCAGTAGTGGACACGCAAAGAGTTATTTTAATACCGTTCCTGGCACGGGGTGCCGGCGCTGTGCCAGGCGATTTCCATGGCATGAGTATGGGTGGATGCAACGCGCCGGCTCGAAGTGTGAATCAGATAAGATACGTCAATGGCTCGACTGAAAACAGCGCGCGCTGCGGCAATTCTCGCCGGGTTTCCGGCTTTGCTGCTATTTACGCCCGCGAGTCGCGCGCAGGCTCCGCCAGGGCCGATTCATACGAACCCAAACGCCGCGCCTGAGAAGCCTCTCACCGTAGAGGAAGCGAAACGCACGATTCGCGTCCGCGTGAATGAAGTGACGGCGCCGGTGACAGTGCGCAACGCAAACGGAGAAATGCTGCTCGACGTCCCAAAAGAAAGCTTCCACATTTTCGACAACGGCGTGGAACAGAAGATCGAGCATTTCGATCTCGGCGCCAGCTCGCTCTCCATCGTGCTCGCCGTGGAAACGAGTTCGCATATTGAGCCGATGTTTCCGGCGGTGAAGGACACGGGGATCGTGTTCACGGAAACAGTGATGGCGCAAACGTCCGAAGTTGCCGTGATTGGATATGACGACGATGTGAGTGTGCTGAAGAAATTTACGACCGATCCAGACTCCATAGAGGCGGTGATCAGAAACCTCAAGATGGGAACTTCCGGGACGCGATTGTACGACGCGATGTCGCGCGGCATTGCGATGCTAGAGAAAAGGCCGGAAGCACAGCGACGCATTCTGGTCGTGATTGGAGAAGCGCAAGATACTGGCAGCGAAAGCACGCTTGGCGAAATGTTGCGGCGAGCACAGCTCGCGAACGTGACGATTTACTCGCTCGGGCTCAGCACTGCGATGGCAGACCTTCGCGCGAAGCCAGATCCCGTGGATCATTCGCTCGGCCCGCCGGGGACTTACCCACTGCCGACTCCGAATGGACAGCCACAAACACCCGGTCTCGAGCACCAGGTGGCGAATCCTCCAATCGATTACATGGCGCTCGTGGTGTGGCTGGTGAAAACAGGTAGAAACGCGGTGGGACCGAATTCGCTGGCGATTGCGAGTAAAGCGACCGGCGGGATGTTCTTGAACGCGAAGCGTGACAAGGCGATTCAAAAAGCCGTGGACGAAATCGGCGGCGAAATTCATGCGCAGTACTCGCTCGGGTACCGGCCGCCGGCGGATGTTGCGTCGGGATATCACGAGATCAAGGTGACGGTGGACCGGCCTGGCGTCACCGTTCGCACGCGGCCGGGTTATTATTTGCCGCCGCCGCCCGCGGATTGAAGCGACGCATTCGGCGGATTTTTGCGTGGACGGCGCGTGTGAGTTGAATCTGCCGGCCGCTCGATAGGGCACGGCATGCCGTGCCCCTACGGACAGCGATGCCCCTATTTTTTCTCTGGCTCCGGCGGAGTGATCGCGGCTTCTTCTTCTTCGAGGATGGCGGCTGCGGCTGCGATGCGGTCGCCTTCGTCGAGCCGAAGCAAGCGCACTCCTTGCGTTGACCGGCCGGCTTCGCGGATTTCGCCAGAGTGAACGCGGATTACTTTGCCCTGGCCGGTGATGATCATTACGTCGGAATCTTCGCGGACTTGCAAGGCTGCGACGACGGGGCCGTTGCGATCGGTGGATTTCAGATTGATGACGCCCTTGCCGCCGCGCGATGTGACGCGGTATTCGGCGAGCGGCGTGCGCTTGCCGTAGCCTTTTTCGGCGACGGTGAGCATGAGGGACGTGAGCGATTCGCGAATCTCGTCGCTTTCGAGTTCGTCGAGATCCTGCGTGGTCTTTTTGTATTCCTTGGCGATGATTTCGAAATCTGGTTGCGCGGCATCCATGCTGACGACGTAATCATCCTTCGCGAGATCCATGCCGTTGACGCCTCCCGCGCCGCGACCCATCGAGCGGACTTCCGTCTCGCGGAAAAGGATGGCCTGGCCATCGCGACTGGCGAGGAAAATCATCTGCTTGCCGTCGGTTAGTTTTGCGCCGATGAGCTCGTCCTTATCATCGAGACTGATGGCGATGATGCCGGACGGCCGCGGATTCGAAAATTCAGCGAGCTCCGTTTTCTTCACAGTGCCGTTCTTCGTGGCGAGGAAAACGTAGCGGCCGGTCTCCTCGAGATTGCGCGTGGGAACGACAGCAGTGAGCGTCTCGCCTTCCTGGAAGCGGACGAGATTGCCGATCGCTTTTCCGCGCGTGGCGGCAGCGGCTTCGGGAATTTCGTAAACCTTCAGCCAGTAAATTCGGCCTTTCGATGTGAAAAGCAGAATGTAACTGTGCGCCGAGGCGGTGAAGAAGTGTTCGACGAAATCGTCTTCGCGCGTTTTGGCGCCGATACGACCTTTGCCGCCGCGGGACTGGTGGCGGTAGACGTCGACGGACGTGCGCTTGATGTAGCCTGCATGGCTGACGGTGATCGCCATTTCCTCGTCTTTAATCAGATCTTCCAGTTTGATTTCTTCGACGCGATCTACGATTTGCGTGCGGCGATCGTCACCGTAGGTTTTCAGGATTTCGCGTAGCTCGGCGACGATAACGGCTTTCAATTTTTTCTCGCTGGCGAGAATTTCCTCGAGCTCCTCGATACGCTTGCGGATTTCGCCGAGTTCTTTGAGGATTTCGTCGACCGAGAGCTGAGTGAGGCGGTGCAATTGCAGTTCGAGGATGGCGTCAATCTGGGTATAGGTAAGGCCTTCGCCCTCGGCGTTTCCAATCACGGAGCCAGTGAGCGCGACGATTCCATACTTCCTGCGATCGACTTTGATGCCTTCGAGGGTGCGTTCTTTGCCGGCCACGATCACGCGGACGTTTTTATTGGAGAAGAAGTCGTGCAAATTTTCCCGAGCGTTGGCACGGCTGGATGATCCGCGGATGATTTTGATCACCTCGTCGATATTGTCGAGCGCGATGCGGTAGCCGAGCAGGATGTGCTCGCGTTCGCGGGCTTTGCGGAGATCGTATTGCGTGCGGCGGCGGACGACATCGATGCGGTGTCCGATGAAAAGCTGGAGCAACTGAATGAGGCCGAGCTCGCGCGGCTGGCCGCCAACGATGGCGAGCAGGATCATGCCGAACGATTCCTGCATTTGCGTCATCTTGAAAAGTTTGTTCAGGATGATTTGCGGTTCTTCGTCGCGCTTGATTTCAATCACGACGCGCATGCCGTCGCGATCGCTTTCGTCGCGAATGTCAGCGATGCCTTCGATTTTCTTGTTCTGGATCAGTTCGGCGATGTGTTCGATGAGCCGCGCTTTGTTTACCTGATAAGGAAGCTCGGTGATGACGATGTCCTGCCGATCTTTGGCGCGATTCTCGATAGAAGCTTTGGCGCGGACCTGGAAGCTGCCGCGACCGGTCTTGTAGGCTTGCTCGATACCTTCGCGGCCGTAGATGTATCCCCCCGTCGGAAAGTCGGGGCCGGGAACGAGCTTCATGATTTTCTTCAGGTTCGCTTCGGGATCTTCGATCAACAAAATCGCTGCTTCGACGGTTTCTTTCAGGTTGTGCGGCGGGATGTTGGTGGCCATGCCGACGGCGATACCGGTAGAACCGTTGACGAGAAGGCTGGGAATGCGCGTGGGGAGGACGACGGGTTCCTGTTCGCTTTCATCGAAATTGGGAATGAAATCGACAGTTTCCTTTTCGATGTCCGCGAGCATTTCCTCGGCAATTTTCGAGAGTCGCGCTTCGGTGTACCGCATGGCAGCCGGCGGATCGCCGTCAACCGAGCCGAAGTTCCCCTGGCCATCGATGAGCGGGTAACGCATGTTGAAATCCTGCGCCATGCGAACGAGCGCGTCATAGACGGGCGAATCGCCGTGCGGGTGAAACTTGCCGAGCACTTCGCCGACGATTTTGGCGCACTTGCGATAGGGCTTCGTGGAGGTGAGTCCGAGCTCGTACATGCCGAAGAGAATGCGGCGGTGGACGGGCTTGAGGCCGTCGCGCACGTCCGGCAAAGCACGCCCGATGATTACGCTCATGGCGTAATCGAGGTACGACTTCTTCATTTCCGATTCGATATCGACCGGAGTGAGTATTGAGGAGTTTATTTCATCAGCCATTCGTTCCCCTTCGCGCGATTGGTGTGAAGCGGTAATTCGCCGGCCTGAAGGCCGCCGCTACAAATTCACTTTTCGGAATCTTGGATCATTGCTTCTTCGCTGCTTTTTCCAGCACGTATGTTTTTACTGTTTCGAACGCCGAGGCGTTGTTTGAAAAGCGCTGCGGGCCGAAATGTTCTTCGAGTTCGTCGATGAGTTTGTCGCGATCGGATTCCGTCGCGGCTTCAAACGAGACACCCTGCTCGTTATCGGGAGCGGCTGTGGGACGAGCACCGAAGTCTGAGCAGCTGATGCCGCGGAGGCCCGGCAGGATTTTCCAAGTTAGCTGATAAATCAAAGTGATCGAATCCTTGATCGTTTATGGGTGCAAGGCCTCAAATGCGCCGGTTCAATTAAATGTCGAGGTTCACGACGTCTAGAGCGTTTTCCTCGATGAATTTGCGGCGTTGTTCTACGTTTTCGCCCATTAATGTTGAGAAAATATCTTCGGCGGCGACGGCGTCTTCGAGACGAACCTGCAAAAGAGTGCGCGTCTCGGCGTTCATTGTGGTGGCCCAGAGCTGCTCGGGGTTCATTTCGCCGAGGCCCTTGAAGCGCGTGATGGTGAATTCTTTTTTCGCGTCTTCGAGTACGTAGCCGAGCAGCGCGGATGAATTGTCTTTTGTGACTTTGTCGCCATTGTGCTGGATCGTGAACGGCGGGCGGTCGTTTTCTTCGATGGCCTGGCGGAGAGTGCGCAGGCGTTTGTATTCGGCAGTGGCTGCAAGGGCCCAATTGACGCGACGTTCGCCGCCGTTCGTGAGCAGCAGTTCATACAGGCTGTGTTCTTCGTCGTAGGTGATTTTTGATTCGAGTTCGAGCTTGGCTTTTTCGATTTGCTTCACCAGCTCCTGTAATTTCTTCTTGTCGGCGAAATCGGTTTTCTTTTCGAGATCGCTGGCGGCCAGGATGTCGACGAGTTTTGGTTCGCGCAGGCGGCGGCCGAGCTTGGCTGCGACCTGGTCGTACTCCTGAATATTCAGAAGGAACTGCGTGAGTTCGCCACCTTCGAGCGATTTTCCAGTCTTGCCTTTTACGATGTGCTCTTCGGTGGCGCGCTTCATCAATTCGCGAGCGAATTCTCGCTCGTCGCGGATGTAGCGGTCCATTTTGCCGCGCTTCACGCGATAGAGTGGCGGTTGAGCGATGAAAATGTTGCCCTTCTCGATCAGCTCGCGCATGTGGCGGAAGAAAAACGTGAGAAGCAGTGTGCGGATGTGGCTGCCGTCAACGTCCGCGTCGGTCATGAGAATGACTTTGTGATAGCGGAGCTTCGCGGCATCGAAATCGTCCTTGCCGATACCGGTGCCGAGCGCGGTGATGATGCAGCGAATTTCTTCGTGGCCGAGCATTTTGTCGTAGCGCGCTTTTTCGACGTTGAGAATTTTGCCTTTGAGCGGAAGGATCGCCTGGTAGCGACGATCGCGGCCGCCTTTTGCGGAACCTCCGGCTGATTCGCCTTCGACGAGGAAGAGTTCGCACCGCGAGGGGTCGCGTTCCTGGCAGTCGGCGAGTTTTCCGGGCAAGCCGCTGGAATCGAGCGCGGACTTGCGGCGGGTAAGCTCGCGGGCCTTGCGCGCGGCTTCGCGCGCACGGGCTGCATCAATACATTTGCCGATGATTTTTCGGGCGATCGATGAGTGTTTGTCAAAATATTCGCCGAGCTTTTCGTTTACGAGCTGCTCGACGAGGCCCTTGATGTCACTATTAAGTTTGCCTTTTGTCTGGCCTTCGAACTGAGGCTGCGGAAGTTTCACGGAAACAACAGCGACGAGGCCTTCGCGAACGTCGTCACCGTTGATCGAAACTTCGTCCTTCTGCTCTTTGATCATGCCTGTGGAGCTGGCGTAGTAGTTGAGGGTGCGGGTGAGCGCGGAGCGAAAACCGGCGAGATGCGACCCGCCGTCGACCGTGTTGATCGTATTTGCGAAAGAAAAAATATTTTCGGCGTAGCTGTCGTTGTATTGCAGCGCGATTTCAATGTCCACCTGGCCGCGCTTGCCTTCCATGTAGATCGGAGTGTCGTGGAGCGTGGTTTTGCCGCGGTTCAAGTGCTTGACGAATTCAGCGATACCGCCGGTGAAACGGAATTCGGCTTTCTTGCCGTTACGTTCGTCGTCGAGCGTGATTTTCAGGCCCTTATTGAGGAAGGCGAGCTCGCGGAGACGTTGTGAAAGCGTGTCAAAGCTGTAGACGGTTTTGTCAAAGATCGAAGGATCGGCGTGGAACGTGATTTTTGTTCCAGTCTTGCGCGTCTTGCCGGAAGCTTTCAGCTTCGATGTGGGGACGCCCTTTTCGTAGGACTGCTCCCAGACTTCCCCGTCGCGCCAGATTTCGAGGTCGAGCCAGTCGGAGAGAGCGTTGACGACTGAGACGCCAACACCGTGCAACCCTCCGGAAACTTTGTAAGTGTCGCTATCGAATTTTCCGCCCGCGTGAAGAACGGTCATAACCACTTCGGCGGCGGGCTTTTTTTCCGTGGCGTGCATGTCGACAGGAATGCCGCGACCGTTGTCGACGACGGTGACGCTGTTGTCATCGTGCACGGTGACATTGATTTCGTCGCAGAAACCAGCCATCGCTTCGTCGACTGAGTTGTCGACAACTTCCCAGACGAGATGGTGCAAGCCGAGTTCGCCGGTGGAGCCGATGTACATCGCAGGGCGTTTGCGGACAGCTTCGATTCCGCCGAGAACTTTGATGGAAGTTGCGTCGTACTTGTGGCCCGCGCCTTTGGCGGCGGGCGTTTCTTTTTCAGCCATGCGGTTTGCGTCTCCTCAGAAAAGGCCGAGCGCGTACACGTTGCGCACGCGAAATTCGGATACAGGCTGCATGAAAATTTCGAAATTCTAGTTCGACATAAATTTGCGACTTGCTCGGGAAGGCGGTAGTCGGCGGAAGGGCGCGACACTTGCCTTGCCATTGGCCCCAGATCTCGCGATGCATTACGAGCTGGGACTCGAAGGGTTGCTGCTCCATCCCGCCCCATTCCGAAAACTCGGTGAGGCGCGGCGAAGCGTTGATTTTCCCCGCGGAGGGGGACAACCGGATTTACCGGCCTCGATTGCTCTGGCGCGAGCATAAAACTGAGGCGAGCTATGTCCGGATGAAGTGCCGTTTCTAGAGGCTTTATTTTACTGGATAGGGGCTGAAATCACAAGTCCAAAGTGACTAGCATGTGGCCTGTTAGTGTATTTATTTTCAATGGTTTAGATCGAAATTGCTCCGCCAATATCACGGTGAGAAAAGAGCAGGAATTGAGGTCGAAAATATAGCGCGATTCGGAATGGTTTTAGGACGGTTCGGGCGCAATGCATACGACAAGCAAGGCGCTCGGCGTGGCTACCCGGTCAAGCGCGGTCGCGTCGCGAGATCAGATACGCATGGGCATTACGACATAGCGATAGCGGGTGGATTCATCGGAGATGGGGCGGAGCTGGCCGGCGGATTGTTCGTCCTTCAGCTCGAAGCTGATGGGGCCGTCGGCGGAGGCGGCAAGAAAATCGAGAAGATATTGGGCGTTGAAGCCGATCGCGATCGTGTCGCCCTTGAAATCCTTTTCGATTATTTCTTTTGCTTCGCCGTATTCCGGGCTGGAGGCGGAAATTTCCAGGCCTTCCTTGGAGAGCATGAACTTCACGGCGTGCGATCGGGCGTCAGCCAGCTGCGAAACGCGGCGGAGCGCGTCCTGAAGCTCGCCACGCTCAAGGACGACGGTTTTGGTGACGTCGCGCGGCAGCACGCCTTCGTAGTTGGGGAACTGGCCGGTGAGTTTGCGCGAAGTGAGCAGGCGTCGGCCGAACTGGAAGAAGAGATGGCTTTCGTCCTGCGCAAATTCCACCTGGCCGTCGTCGCCAGCTTCGGCGGCGAGGCGCTGAACTTCCGTCATGGCTTTCTTGGGGACGAGGACACGCGTCTCCGTAGAGAAGCCTTCGAACTTGTGATCGCGCTCGACCATGGCAAGGCGGTGGCCGTCCGTTGCAACCATTGTGAGCGACCCCGGCTTCATGACCATGAGCGCGCCGTTTAGCGTGTAACGCGACTCTTCGAGTGAAATTGCGAAAGTGGTTTTGGCAATCACGTCCGCAAGAAGCTTCGCTGGGATTTTTACGAGCGCGTGCGGAAAAGAGGGCAGAGCGGGGAAATTATCCTTCGACATGCCGACGAGTTTGTAATTGCGGCGGTCGCACGTGACGTGGACCCAGTGGTTCTCCAGGAGTTTGAAGCGAATCTCCTCGTCAGGAAGCAAGCGAATGAGCTCGAGGAGTTTTTTCGCGGGGATCGTGCCGGAGCCCTCTTTTTTCACTTTGGCTTCGCAGGAGGTGCGGATGCTGAGCTCGAGGTCGGTCGCAGTGATCGTGAGGCGATTGCCCTTCGCTTCGAACAGGAGGTTCGAAAGGATCGGAATGGTCGTCTTGCGTTCGACGACGCCCTGCGTCAGCAGCAGTTCTTCGAGCAGATCGAATTTCTTTACGCTGAATTCCATCGGGCCAGTTCCTTTTTCTTCTTGAGTGGACCGAGCAGACGCTGTTGCTTCCGGCATGCGATAGCTCCCCTATACCTGCTGCGGCTACTGTACTGCTTTTCTTTAACTGAATAAATATATAAGAAACACCGTCGCCGTCGCCGCAGCTGTGGATATTGCGGATAACGCCGTAAGTCAAAGTGCGCGAGTTGGTTCAAGTAACTACTGCCCTGTGGATGCTCGTGCGACTGAAAGCAAAACCCCCGGCGGTCAGTAGTTTCTTGGTGATTACGAGAGGCTTCCACAGTCCGTCCACAGGCGAACCAGGGCTCGACAAGGCCTGGCGGCGTAGCTCTATCCGAACGAGTCGAGTAGCCTGTTGATCGTTTTGTTCAAATCTTTGTCGACCTGCCGTAGGTTCGCAATCTTGTGAATCGAGTGAAGGACGGTGGTGTGGTGCTTGCCGCCGAATTGACGGCCGATTTCCGGGAGCGAAGCCGACGTGAGCTGTTTCACAAGGAACATAGCGACCTGGCGCGGGAAGGCGATCACTCTCGAATTGCTGCGCATTTTCAAATCTTGCGCGCGAAGGCCGAAGACCTCGCCAACGCGCTTCTGAATCTGCTCAATCGTGACTTTCTTGTCGGCCGTCTCGATGATGTTCTTTAGCACTTGCTGGGCAGTGGGGAGATCGATGCGCGCGCCGGTGAGCGAGGCGAAGGCCATCAAACGGATGAGGGCGCCTTCGAGTTCGCGGATATTCGACTTGATAGCTCGGGCGATGTATTCGGCAACGTCGTCCGGAATGTGAACGTGCTCGTTGTCGCCCTTCTTCTGCAGAATCGCAATTTTCGTCTCGAGGTCGGGCGGCTGAATATCTGCGATCAGGCCCCATTCAAAACGTGAGCGAAGACGTTCTTCAATCGACGAAATTTCTTTCGGCGGGCAGTCGGACGAGATCACGATCTGCTTTTGCTGATCGTAGAGCGCATTGAACGTGTGAAAGAATTCTTCCTGGGTGCGCTCGCGGGTGGCGATGAATTGGATGTCGTCGATCATCAGAACATCCATATTGCGGAAGCGATCGCGGAACGCGGCCATGCGCTCGAAACGAATGGACGAGATGACTTCGTTGGTAAATTTTTCCGCGCTCACGTAGGTGAGGCGAATTGACGGATCGCGCCGTTTCAGTGAATGGCCGATCGCCTGCATCAAGTGAGTCTTACCGAGTCCCACGCCGCCGTACAGGAACAACGGGTTATAGGATTTCGATGGCTGCTCCGCGACGGCGACCGCGGCGGCGTGCGCAAACTGGTTCGAGGCTCCGACGATAAAAGTGTCGAAGGTATAGCGCGGATTGAGCTGGTTGTTCGTTGAGTCGAAATCGAGTTTGGCCTGCGCTTGCGCCGGTACGGGATTACTGGCAGAGGCCGGTTCAACTTCAGGGCACAAAAACTCGAGCGCCAGCTGCGGCTTGCCGATTTCCGTGAGGACCGCCTGCAAGAGCTCGCCGTACGTCTCCGTAAGGCGCTTGCAGAACAAGCGAGTGGGGACACGAACGACGAGACGATCGTTTTCAGCCGATTCCTGACGAGTGGGACGAAACCAGGTGGCGAAGCTGTGGGGATTAACGCGCCGTTCGGTGTGCTGAAGAATCTTATCCCACAGGTTCATAGTAAAAATTAGCCCCCGAGCAATATCCACCGGTGTGGAAATGCTGTGGAAATCAAATCACGACTGAGTGAGGCTGTTAGTCTGGCCTTTCAGAGTCGAATCGCAACCCGCACCCGCGTTTGCGACATTCGATGAGTGCATGTGACGCTTGCATGAATAGAATCGCGAGACGGGATTCTGCCTAAACGCGAGGAAGACAGCAAGAGAAAATTGAACGAACTGGAATCGGTTACTCCACACAATACTCACAGGTTTTCCACAGAGAATATTTTGGCGGCGTGACGATTCGATTAAGAAATTTTCGTTGCAATTTGAAAACAAGCTCGCGATCGTTGCAAATTTTTCCATCACGCCACTTCTTGTTTTGTAAATGCGCTTGCAGAACCTCGGACGAGTGGCTCGAGGTGGCTAGTGAAATCAAATCGCGATCGGCCGTTAAATCGTTTCCCGTCGGAAGCTGAAAATCGCAGTTGGAAGTGGGAACGTGACCGTTTGCGAGGAGAAGCGAGAGCCTAGCTGATTTCCAGTTGCAACTGGTTTTCAACTGGAGTATCGTCCGCAGTTGTAAATCAGTTTCAACTGGAATTGAGGCGCTTCTTGCCTCGATCGAAGGGGATCGCATTGACCTGGCTCCGGACTTTTCTCGTTATTATTCTTCTCGCGTCGGCGGGCGCGGTTCTGCCCAACTCCGTTCAGGCGCAGGACACGCGCTACTTTGTCGCCTACTCCCACCACATGGAGGAGCCCGGCAATCTTGAAATTGAATTCGACACCAACTATGCGACCCAAAAAGGGGGCAACGATTTCATCGCCCCGTGGGTTGAATTTGAATACGGCGCTACGGCGTGGTGGACGACCGAGTTCTATCTCGACAGCCAGGCCACGTTTAATGACAGCACTCTTTTCACAGGCTTTCGCTGGGAGAATCGCTTCCGCCCGTTGATGAGAGAGCACTGGATCAATCCGGTGCTGTACGTCGAGTACGAAAATACGAGCGGCGCGGACAAAACGCTCAAGGAAGTGGTGGGTTTCGACAATCAGTTCGATTTCACGGACCCGAATTCCGAATTGCGCAAGGAGCACGATCACGAACTCGAGACGAAGTTGATCCTTTCGAGCGACTACAAAGGGTGGAACATTTCGGAAAATTTCATTGGCGAGAAAAATCTCGGCCACGAGCCCTGGGAATTCGGCTACGCAATCGGCGTGAGCCGGCCGCTTCGCCTCGCCGTGACTCCAGAACGTTGCAATTTCTGCCGGGAGAATTTCGTTGTGGGCGCGGAAATGTACGGCGGCTTGGGAACTGCCAAGAGCCTAACTCTTTCCGGGACGTCGCACTATTTCGCGCCGCTCATTGCATGGGAATTGCCGAACGGGGTGTCGCTTACTGTCTCGCCAGGATTTGGCCTCAATGACGAGGCACACCGTTTTCTCCTGCGCTGGGGACTGTCGTACGAAATCAGCGGCTTCGGCCGCAAAGTGAGGAAACTGTTCCAATGAGAAAGACGCCGGTAGGATTTTTGATTCCCGCACTTCTATTCGTAGCCTCCCTCGCGGCCGTCGTCGCTGGAGCAGCAGCTGACAAGAACGAAGAGACGGACAGCCGAGGCGTCTTGATGGCGATCGCAAAAGCGCCGGCCAAGGCGCGTGACTGGAAGAATCCATACGAAGGCAATGCGGAGGCGCTTCTCGCCGGGAAAAAATTGTATGTCCAGCATTGCGCGGAATGCCACGGCGAGAACGCGCGCGGGATGCGCAACGCCGTCAATCTGAGAGCGCCGGACGTGCAAAATGCCACCCCAGGCGAACTCGTCTGGTTCCTGCGCAACGGCAATCTGTTTCATGGAATGCCATCGTGGTCAGGGCTGCCGGAACAAAGGCGCTGGCAAGTCGTCACTTATCTGAAATCTCTTCGGTAAAATTGCGGATTTGAATGAGCGCGACCATCGAGCCGCACGCGCAAATCCTGTTACAATAGGCTTCGGAGTTGGCCTGCAACGCAGGTGTCGTTGCGAAAGCCTATTTGAACCAACACTGGATCCCCGGGAGCCCGCGTCGCCCTGCCCTTGTGCAGTCCTGGGCCGGCTTGCCGGTTCGCGATAGCCTTAAAGCAGGCGCAGGGCACCCACTTATTCGTGGGGTTCAGGGCCTAGCAATGCACGGCGGAGTGGACCGCTCCTAAACTAATTTCGGATTTTCCGCCGCTGCGAATCTGATCTCAGAAAGCGAACCATGCAAATTCTTTTTGTTGGAGACATTGTCGGCTCACCGGGCCGCAAGATCGTTCATGACCGTCTCCAAGACATCCTCACCCAACGCAAGATAGATCTCTGCATCGCGAACGGCGAGAATTCCGCGTCGGGTTTTGGCATCACACCCCGTCTCGCGGAAGAGCTTTTCTCTTGCGGAGTGGAAGTAATCAGCGGCGGGAATCACATCTGGGACCGTCGGGAGATTCTTGATTTTTTCCCGCACGAGCCGCGCCTGCTGCGACCGGCGAATTTCCCGAATGGCTTGCCCGGGGCGGGTCTCTATGTGGGCAAAACTAAAAGCGGCGCTGGATATGCCGTGATGAATCTGCAGGGGCGCACGTTTATGGCCTCGCTCGACGACCCTTTTCGCACTGCGGATCGCGAGCGCGCGAAAATTCCCGCAGACGTGAAGGTGATCGTCGTCGATATGCACGCCGAAGC
>Ga0210387_10000767_pt1 | contig 23518 bp, 18 predicted proteins | sample IncBWC7OmetaG_FD_160108 | JGI IMG/M metagenome (GOLD analysis project Ga0210387, IMG submission 160108) | Forest soil microbial communities from Barre Woods Harvard Forest LTER site, Petersham, Massachusetts, United States - Inc-BW-C-7-O ...
CACGGCGACTATCGCGGTCCCTTGAAGGGCCTGTACATGTGCGGCTCGGGGACGCACCCCGGCGGCGGCGTCACCGGCGCGCCGGGGCACAACGCGGCGCGGGAAATCATCGCTGACTTTCGACGCGGCCGGCTGAAGGCCTAGCGGGATAGGTAGTCCGGCGTGGTGATTTTGACTGGCTGGAACACTCGTCAGGGAGCGTGAGAAGAGTCGAGGCCCTGTTGCCTCCGGGCCTTGAGTCTTCTCACGCTCCGTGCCGAACGCTACACGGTCAATATCACTGCGCCGAAATGCTATTTTTTGCTCGGATCCGGATACGCGAACGGATCAGTCGGCGCCGGTTGCGTGGGCAGCGTCTTGCGCGGCAGCGGCTTGTCGCTGTTCGCCGCGGCCATGAGAACCGTCGCGAGCACAACCGAAGCCTGCCGCAAGTCGAGCGGGCGCAGATGATCGAAAGTATCGAGGTCAGTGTGATGAACCCGACTCTCGTAATCCAATGGGTCTTGTATGAATTGGAACGCCGGTAATCCGAGGCGGCTCAAGAAAACGTGGTCTGTTCCTCCGGTAGGCTCGGCCACGACCGTGCTCGCGCCCAGGCTGGAAAAAGGCATCAGCCATTCGCGAAAGATCGGCACCACCGCGAAATTGCCTTCCGCGTAAATGCCGCGAATTTTTCCGGAGCCGTTGTCGATGTTGAAATAAGCCGCCAGGTCGGCGAAACCCGGCAGGGTCTGCACCGGGTACAAATCGCTCAGAAAGTACGGCGGCAAATCAGCCTCTTCTGGATCGGCTGGCGCAGGACGATGCGCCAGATGCTTCTCGACGTACGCCTCAGATCCAAGCAGCCCTTCTTCCTCGCCGGCCCACAATGCAAAGCGAATGGTGCGTTTCGGATGAACGCCGAGGCTGGCGAGAATGCGGGCCGCTTCCATGATCACCGCGCTGCCCGCGCCGTTGTCGGCGGCGCCGTCGCCGGCTACCCAGCTGTCCAGGTGCGCACCGGCCATGACGTAGCCCGCATGCGGGTCATCGCCGGGAATGTCGGCGAAGGTGTTGTATGCGTTGTGATCCGCATCCTCGAAATGAACCCGGCTGTCGATTTCCAGCCGAACTTCGCCGCGCTTTGCCAAGCGCGTCAGCTTTCTATAATCCTCCGCCGCGAGTTCGAGTCCCGGAAGCTTTGGCGTTTTGCCGACGCGATAGCCGTAGCCTTCGCCATGCACCAGTCGACCCTCGGTGCGCGACATTTGCACCAGCGCCACCGCGCCTTCTTGCGCCAGGAAAGCGTCCAAATTCGGTCTGAAGCGATAGCGCTCGATGCGCTTTTTACGCTGCGCCGGGTCAAATGTCGGCTGCTCATATTTATCCAACTTGGCGATCTCAGCGTCGCTGAGGCGCTGGAAGGGCGCATCGCCATCGTCCTTGGGCGGCGCGGGCCACGTGACCAACACGATCTTGCCGGCCAATTTGCCCTTCCAATCCGCGAAATCGCTCTCATTCGCCATCGGCGCCACGATGATGGGCGCGCTTAAGACCCCGTTTGTCGCGGGCGTCCACGCCAGAGGAATTGCACGCAGCTCCAAGGCCCTGGGCGCGATCATCCGCACATGCGAGGACTCGATCCACCAGCCTCGCCCAAAATCAAAGCCCTCGGATCTGACGTCCTTCAAACCCCAGCTCTTGAATTTCTCCTGAGTCCATCGCTCCGCCTTGCGCATGGCGGGAGAGTTGGTCATGCGTCCGCCGATCTCATCGGCCAGATAGGCCGCGGTGTCCACCACCTCGCTGTGGTTGAATCCCGCATCCGAAATCCGATTGATCGTGATGGATTCCGCCACCACGGCAGCCTTGGATGGCGCCGTGACGGCGGCCATCGATGAGGCGCTCAGAAAGATGCACGCGCACGACACAGCAAGCTTCATCCACATGGACTCCTCCGCAAATTTTAAAGAATCACAATAATCTAGCGCGACGGCGCCGAGACTCGTCAATCGTCTTCCCAATTGAACCGCCAGACGGCGATGAGGGTGAACAGGGCCGACCAACCCACCAATATCGCCGTGGGTTCCCACGCGTATTGCAGAGGCAGACCCCGCCAGGTCATTTGATCGAGCCCGTCCACGGCCCAGCGGGTCGGCACGAACTCGGTCAAGTGCTGCAGCCATTCAGGGAACACAAACGAGGGTACCCAGGCGCCGCCGAGCATCACCAGAATCAACACGGAAAACATGGCCACGCCGCGAGTCGCGCCCACGGAGCGGCCGAGCGAGGCGATCATTAGGCCCGTCGTGGCCGCCAGCAGCGCGAAGGCGCAAGCGACCATGACGAAGCCGGGTACGCTGCCGGCGATGCGTACGTCGAACACCAGACGCGCCACCAGGTAGACGACCGCCAGAATCCCCATCGCGATCAGCGTCGTGCCGGTCACGCGGCTCCCCAGCAACACGGCGCGGGACAACGGCGCCGCCCGCAAGCGCCGCCACATGCCCTCCTGGCGCATCAGCAGCAGCGCTATACCTGCATCGATGCCCATGAAAAGGATGAACTGAATGCTCATGCCCGCGAAGGAGTGGGAGTAGGAGTTGTAGCGGGGCCCGGTGGTGACTGCAACATTGTCGATGTTGAAAGGAATCGGCTTGGCGTTGCCGATGAAATTCGGCCGCGACAGCCGCTGCATCACGTGCTGGGAGAGCAATCCCGCGACCATTGGCCGGATCATGGATTGCGAAGGATCATAGAGAAGCTTGACGTCCGGCATGGCGCCCAGGCCGACCAGCGCTCCGGTCGCCGCTGTCTCGAATCCGACGGGAAATACCATCGCGGCGCGCAGCTTGCCGCTGCGCACCAGCTGCAGGGCTTGGTCCTCCGGGAGCTCTTGGATTTCGAGGGAGGCGTCCTGGTTCAAGCTCTCCAACACCGCCTTGGTCAGTGCGCTGTGGTCCAAGTCGGTGACGCCCACTTTCATGCGCGAAATGGTATTTCCGCCCGCGCCGGTGCCGGCGAACAAAAAGCCGAAGAAGGCCGCGACCACGATTGGCGTCAGCACGCTGACAACCAGCGCGCGCCGGTCGCGCAAAAATAGCTGGATGTCTTTGCGGACCAGGGCGCGAAATGCGGTGAAAGTTGCGCTCATGTGTCGCGCAGCGTGCGCCCGGTCAAGGCCAGGAACACATCCTCGAGATTGGCGCGGCGGCTGGTCAGCTCTTGGCAGGTGAAGCCGCGGGCGGCCAGCCGCTCGAGCACGCGCGGCGCCACGGTGCCAAGCTCGTTCGCAAACACCGATACCTCCGTGCCGCCGAGATCGACTTGGACGACCCCGGGGAGATTTCTGACTTCCGCAAGCGCCGCGGCATCGGGCGCCGCGGCGTATTTCAATGTCAGCTTGTTTCCGACCTGCGCATTTGCCAAAAGACCGGTCAGCGTGTCGTCGGCGAGCACACGGCCATGATCCACGATGACAATGCGATCGCACAGCCGCTCCACCTCTTCCATATAGTGCGTCGTGTACACCACGGTTCGACCCTGGCCGGCCAGCTCCTCGATGGTCTCGAAAATCGCATTGCGGCTTTGCGGATCGACACCCACCGTGGGCTCATCCAGCAATAGGATCTGCGGCTCGTGCAAAAGCGCACAAGCGATATTCAAGCGTCGCCGCATGCCGCCGCTGAATGTGTTCGGCGGGTCGCGTGCACGATCCGACAGGCTGGTCAACTCCAACACCGCGGCAATTCTTGTGCGAAGCTGCGGCCCCGACAGGCCATAGAGGCCGCCGAAGAATTCCAGATTCATTCGGGCCGGCAACTCCTCGAGCAGAGCGATTTCCTGCGTGACCAACCCCAATTTGCGCTTGGTCGGATCGGCGCCGGTTCCCAATTTCGTCGCGTCGATTCGCACCTCTCCCGAATCCGGCGTGGTGAGGCCGGCGAGCATGCTGATGGTGGTCGATTTGCCGGCGCCGTTCGGGCCAAGCAGCCCGAGGATTTTGCCGGGTTCCGCGGCGAAGGATACGTCCGCGACAGCTGTGATCGCACCGAATTTCTTTTGTAGACGGTCGGCGATCAGATTCATCGCACGAATAGTGCCAGCAGACTGAGTTGAGCGCTAGGAGCCCGGAGCTTGCCTGAGCATGCCGCCTATATTTCCACGCCCTGTGATTTCAGGTACTCATCGTAAGTGCCGCGGAAATCCACAATCTGCCCGCCGGGGCGCATTTCGATGATACGCGTGGCAAGACCGCCGACGAATTCACGATCATGCGAGACAAAGATCAGTGTCCCGGCGTAATGCTCCAACCCGATCTGCAGGGATTCGATGGTTTCCATGTCCATGTGGTTGGTCGGTTCGTCCATCAGCAGCACATTGGGCTTCGTGAGGATCAACTTGCCGTAAATCATCCGGCCTTTTTCGCCGCCCGACAGCACCTTCACGGACTTTTTGGTCTCCTCGCCCGAAAACAACAATCGCCCCAGGGTGGCGCGCACGATTTGGTCGTCGTCCGCCTTGCCGGTGTATTGGGACATCCAGCCAAACAAGTCGATCTTGTCCTCGAATTCAGCCTGCGGATCCTGTGGCATGTAGCCGGGTTGAGCGTTTTCGACCCAGACAATACGCCCGCTGTTGGGCCGCAATTCCCCCGCGAGACAGCGCATGAGCGTCGTTTTACCGATGCCGTTTGGCCCAACGATGGCGACACGTTCGCCCGCTTCGACGTTGAAGCTTAGGGAGTCGAGCACTTTTTCGGTCGATCCCGGATAGGTGAAGCTCAACTTCTCCACCGTCACCGCCGAGCGATACAGTTTCTTGCCTTGCTCGAAGCGGATGTAGGGATTTTGCCGCGATGACGGCTTGATCTCCTCGATCTTGATTTTTTCCAGCTGCCGTTTGCGCGAGGTGGCCTGACGCGCCTTGGATGCGTTGGCCGAAAAACGCCGCACGAACTCCTGCAGGTCCGATATGCGGTCCTTCGCCTTGGCGTTGGCAGCCTCGACTCGGGCGCGCGCCTGCACCGAAGCCAACATGAAATCATCATAGTTGCCCGGATAAATCTTCAACTGCTGAAAATCCAAGTCTGCAATGTGCGTGCAGACTTGATTCAAGAAATGCCGATCGTGGCTGATGATCACCATCGTGGCGTTGTAATTGTTGAGCGCACCTTCGAGCCATCGAATGGAATTGATGTCCAGATTGTTGGTGGGCTCATCCAGCAGCAGCACGTCCGGATTCGAGAACAATGCCTGCGCGAGCAGCACGCGCAACTTGAGACCCGGCGGGACTTCACGCATGGGACCGTTGTGCCGCGATTCATGAATGCCGGCGTCCGTGAGAATGCTGCCGGCCCGAGCTTCGGCGTCGTAACCGCCGTATTCGGCGAACACGCCCTCGAGCTCCGCCGCCTTCATGTAGTCCTCGTCGGTGGCCTTGGGATCGGCGTAGATCCGATCTCGCTCCTGCATTGCGGCCCACAACTCGGTATGGCCGCGCATGACCACGTCGAGCACACGATCATCCTCGTAGCCGAATTGGTTCTGATTCAACTTGCCGAGCCGCATTCCTACCTGCAGCATTACATCGCCGGCGCTTGCGTCGAGATCGCCGCCCAGCACTTTCATGAGCGTGGATTTTCCCGAACCGTTCGCCCCGATCAGGCCATAACGATTGCCGTCGGAAAACTTGACCGTTACCTGCTCAAAGAGCGGCTTGGCGCCGAATTGAACGGCGACATTGGATGTGGAAAGCATATTGTCCGATCACCAAAAGATATGCGGCAGCGGCGGCCACGATTGCCTAACAAAGCTCAACTAGATGGAGTGCCGGGTCCGCCGCGTGGGGCACGCGAGGCGTCTATATTCGCCCTTTCCGGCCGGGCTATTCTAACTTAAGCCACGGCCTTAAGTTTGAGCTTTTCGCTCAAAGTCTCGGTGAATCGTCGGACAGGCGCCAGGGGGGAAACCGGCGGGTATTGCCGGCGTGATACAGGCAAATGACATTACCGTCCGGATCCTGCAGGTAAGCCTCGCGCCAAAGCCAGATCTGGTCTTTTGGCGCCTGGTTGAATTCGAATCCGAGCTTGCACAGCCGCTCATAGGTGGCGTCCAAATCGTCGCATTCGAAATAGACCACGGTTTGCGACGGCAGCACCGTGTCGAACGCGTGCAGCGAAAATGTCGCGCCGTTCTGGCATTCAAATCTGGCGTAGCGCGGTAGAGCAGTGACAATTTGCGTAAACCCCAGGCGCCGATAGAACTCGGCTGAACGCTCCACATTGGTTGCCGGCAGCGTCACTTGATTCAGGTTCATGGCGCCGATTATCAGGCAAAGCGGGCGCCAAAGACGGTATGATTTGAGCGCGCGCACTTTTCATGGGATAGCACGCGCATAAAATAACAAATAGAGCAGGGATCGCCATGTCTCACGCCCACGTTTGCTTTAAGACTTTCGGCCATCGACAATTAGGCCGCGCCCGCCTTGCACTGCTGACGGTCTACATCCTGGTGCTGGCAGCTTGCGGAGGAGGAGGGGGCGGAGGCGGTGCGCCGCCACCGCCGCCCCTGACCTTGAGTTCCCCATCCGCGTCGCTGGGCGCAGGCACGACCGTCGCTCTCGCCGCCGCAGGCGGCCAGGCACCGTACGCGTTTTCAATCGCCTCCGGCGCCGGCTCCGTCGACGGTGCCGGTCTCTTCACGGCGCCCGAAACCGCCGGTACGACGGTGGTCCAGGTAACCGACAAGAGCGGTGCGACCGCCAAAACCTCGCTGCTAATCATCGTGGTGACATTCGTCAACGCTATGGCGAGCGTCGATTCCGGCACGACCACGGCGCAAATCGCCGCAGGCGGCGCTCCTCCTTACACTTATTCGATCGCCACGGGCGGCGGCGGTCTTGATGCGTCGGGACAGTTCACTTCGCCCATTGGCCCCGGGTTGGTGACGCTCCAGGTCACTGACTCCAAAGGCGCGATCGCCCTGGCGTCGATCACGGTGAATGCACCGCTGGTTGCAAATCAACCCACAGCCACCATCGGCGGCAACACCTCGTTGCTGGTCGGCGCCGCAGGCGGACAAGGACCGTTCACCTACAAAGTCACCTCGGGCGGCGGATCCGTCGATGCCTCCGGTCATTTTACGGCGCCGGCGACGGCGGGCACGAGCGTCGTGAGCATCACGGACTCTCTCGGATCATCGACCCTGGTCATGATCACCATCAACCCGCCGCTGTCCGTCAGTCCCGCGTCGGCAACGCTGACGGCAAGCAGCGGACAAAGCACGCCGTTTGTCGGCCTGAATGGCGTCCCGCCATATCAGTACTCGGTGGTTTCAGGTTCGGGCACTGTCAGCGCACAAGGCGTCTACACCGTTGGTACGGTCAGCGGCGCAAGCACCGTACAAGTCGCCGACGGCCAGGGAACAACCGTCACGGCACTGGTGCGCGCTTTGCGAATTCGCGTCAATGCCGCCGTATTCACCACTGCGACTGACGGCGCCAATCTCTATGTCGGCGGGCGTTTCAGCGCCGTCAACCCCTACTCTGCGCCGCGTCTCGCCATCGTCGATCAGGCTTCCGGAAATCTTGCCACCACCTGCGATCTGGGCACCGGGTTTCTCGGCGGCCAAGTCACCGCGATCGCGACGGTCGGCAATTCAATTTATGCCGCGGGGAATTTCAGTCAATACCGCGGTGCGGTTGTCGGCAAGCTGGCGAAAATCGACGCGACGACATGCGCGATCGACCCTGTTTTTATCGGCGGCGGTGGATTTGGCACACAGCCCGGCGAGACGGTCTACGGGCTCGCCGTAGCCGGATCGTCGCTCTATGTGGTTGGCAATGTCGTCGCCTATCGCGGCGCGGCGATACCGCGGATGGTAAAACTGGACCTCACCACGGGTGCTGCGGATCCCGCTTTCAACCCGAATCCGCAACCGGACTCCTATGCTGTCGCCATCGCGTTCTCCGGTACGTCGGTGTACGTCGGCGGATGGTTCACACATTTTGGCAGCGTCGCCGCCCCATACCTCGCCAAGCTAGACGCGGCAAGCGGCGCAATCGACACGGTTTTCGCCGCAGCGCCGGGAGCCGATGGCCCCGTGTCGACGCTGGCGATCGCGGCGAACCAACTCTATATTGGCGGCACATTCACTCATTTTGCGGGGGTCCAGACGGCTCTTGCCCGTGTGAATGCAACCAGCGGCGCCCTCGATACCGCGTTTACCCAGAGTGTCGCGAACATCTCGCAAGTGCAGAGCCTGTTGGTATCCGGCAACTCCCTTTACGTCGGCAGAACGTTTCCCGGCGCCACTCCGGTGCTGGAGAAAATCGACACCGGCACGGGAACCTCGGATGCGGCCTTTGGGGTCGGTGCCGGATTCGACTTTGGCGTGTACTCGCTCCTGATGGCAAATTCCAGTCTCTATGTGGGCGGCGCCTTTACCTCCTACCGAGGAACAAGCGCACACAATCTTGTCAAGATCGACCCGACGAGCGGCGCGCTCGACGCGACATTCACTCAACCGACGGGCGGCAACGATACCGTATACACGCTCGCGGCCGCTGGATCGCAAGTAATTGCGGGCGGCAATTTCAGCACGTATCGCGGATCCGCCGCCAACAACATCGCCAAATTTTCACTGGCAACGGACGAGCCCGACTTGGCGTTCAGCGCAGCCGCGGGGACCAACAGCAACGTGATCAAGATGGCCTTGAACGGCAGCGCTCTATACCTCGGCGGCGTGTTCACTTCGTGCGGGAGCCTCAACAGCATTAATATCGCCAAGGTCGACACCGCAACGGGCGCCTGTGATGCCACCTTCGCGGGCGGCGGCGGCGCCCCCTTCTTTGTGAATGCCATGCTGATTCACGGGAGTTCTTTGTACATCGGCGGGGGAAACTTGTCCGCGACACATCTCGCCAAGATGAATTTGCTCACAGGGCAAACCGACCCCGCGTTCCCGGTCAATGGCGGCCCGGATGCGATGGTGATCGCGCTCGCGGATTCGCCGACCGCGATTTATGTGGGTGGCCAATTCCAGAACTACGGTGCGCTGGCCGCGCATAATCTCGCGAAGGTTGATCCCGCCACGGGTGCGCTCGATCAAACATTTACCCAGACGACCGGCGCAGGCGGTCCTACGGAATACGTCCAATCACTGCTTTTCGCCGGAAATTCGCTGTATGCAGGCGGCTTCGTCAATTCGTATCGCGGCAGCACGGTGCAGGGTCTGCTTAAGGTAGATCCCGCGACAGGTGCTTTGGATTCGACGTTTTCCCAATCCACAGGATTTGGCAACGCTCAGGCGCTGCTGAGCTCCGGGTCTTCGATCGTGGTTGCGGGCAGCTTCCAAAGCTACCGCGGAACCGCTTCGTTCAATCTTGCCAAGGTGGATGCGTCCAGCGGAAATCCTGACCCGACATTCACGAGCAGCTCGGCCTGCGATTCCTGCGGCACCAATTTCGACTCGCTGACGCTCGTTGGAACAAAAGTCTATGTCGGTGGGGATGCCCCCACCCTTTATCGGGGAACGCCCACGTACGGAGTTTTCCCCGTTGATCTTTCCACCGGAAACCCGACTGACCCCTGAACGCGGCATGATTGGCGCTCTGCGGGGCCCTTGGGCACGCTCAACTCAGCACTTAAGGGGGCGACGATGAAACGGCAAGTGTCTTTACTCTCGATTGGTTTGGCGGGATTCTTGTTCAGCGTGTGCGGCGCGCGATTGGGTATTGCCGACGAAACCACGCCAAAGACTCAATTTTTTAGTGCCGCGCAGCTGGCGGCGCAAGTCGCGCACCCTGTAAAGGGAATTGCGGCCAATCAATTCCTGAATGGTCCTGGTTCAAACGTCTACATCATTCGCCGCGACAAAACCGCCGAAACAGAGGTCCACATGGCGTTCAACGACATCTATGTCGTCAAGAGCGGCCACGCAAAAATTACGGTCGGCGGCCAGGTGACGGGCAATCGCGAAACGGCGCCGACTGAGTGGCGCGGCGGCGAGATCTCCGGCGGCACCGACTTCTCGTTGGCGCCGGGCGACGTGCTATTCATTCCCGCGGGCGTGCCGCACAAGACGATCGTATCGTCCAAGGACGGCCTCACCTACGTGTTGGTGAAGACGCCGAAGTAACGGCCGGCTATTTCTTGCGTCGCGCGGAAGGCGCCTTCGGCCTGGAACGCTTGGTTCGCTTCGACGCAGCCCTTGGCGTGCGTGCGGCGGGCTTTCGCGAAGCGGCTTTGCGCTTGGCGGGCTTTGCCGCCCGTTTGGTTTTTTTTGCGGGGCGTTTCGTGCTTTTTTTGACCGCCGTCGCAGAGGTTTTCTTTGCCGTTTTCTGCGCGGCTTTCTTCACCGTCTTCTTTGCAGCTGCGGCAGCCTTTGCTGGGCGGTCGGAATCCACTCCGCGCAACTGATCGATAATCGCGGGATTCTCGAGCGTGGACATATCCTGAGTGATTTCCTCGCCGCGAGCCACCGCACGCAGCAAGCGGCGCATGATTTTCCCGGAGCGGGTTTTCGGCAGATTGTCGGTCAGCCGGATTTCATCCGGCTTCGCGATGGGGCTCAGCTGCTCGCCGACCCAGCCACGAAGCTCGTCGATCAAGGCTTTCGCGGCGGCGTCTTGCGGCCTCGGCACATTGAGCACCACGTAGGCAAACGCCGATTCGCCCTTGATGTCGTGCGGCTTGCTGACCACCGCGGCCTCCGCCACCTTTGGGTGCGCGACCAGGGCCGATTCGATTTCCATCGTCCCTAGTCTGTGGCCCGCGATATTCAGGACGTCATCGATGCGCCCCATGATCCAGTAGTAGCCGTCCTTATCGCGGCGCGCCGAATCACCGGCGACATAGTAGTGATTCTTGAACTTCTCCCAGTACGTCTTGATGTAGCGCTCATTGTCGCCCCAAATCGTGCGCAGCATCGAAGGCCATGGCCGCTTGATCACCAGGTATCCGCCCGCATCCGGCGTCTTTACGGGGCGCCCCTCCTCATCGACTATGTCCGCGAAGATTCCGGGCAGCGGCTTGGTGCATGATCCAGGCTTGGTGGCCGTCACGCCGGGAATGGGCGCCATCATGGCGGCGCCGGTTTCGGTCTGCCACCACGTATCGACGATGGGACAGCGCTCCGCACCTATCACGCGGTGATACCACATCCACGCCTCGGGATTGATCGGCTCACCGACGCTGCCTAAGACCCGCAGTTTTCGTAAATCATATTTTCCCGGCACGGCATCGCCCAACTTCATGAGCGCCCGAATCGCCGTGGGCGCGGTATAGAAAATGCTGACGCCATGCGTCTGGCACATTTTCCAAAAGCGCCCGCCATCAGGATACGTTGGCGCGCCTTCGTACAGAAATACGGTGGCGCCCGCGGCCAACGGCCCATAAACCACATAGGTGTGCCCGGTGACCCAACCGACATCGGCCGTACACCAGTAAACATCGTCATCCTTGAGATCGAAACACCATTTCGTAGTGAGCTTGGCGTTCAGCAAATACCCGGCGCTGCAATGTTGAATCCCTTTCGGTTTGCCGGTGGACCCGGAGGTATACAGCAGGAACAAGGGATGCTCGGCATCGACCCATTCCGGCTCGCAACTGAAGGCTTTCCCCGAGATTGCGTCGTGCCACCACACATCGCGGCCTGCACGCATTTCGCAAGGCGTGCCGGTGCGCCGATAAACGATAACCCGTTGCACGGATTCGCATCCCTCGGACAGCGCCTTGTCGACCGCAGCTTTGAGTTCAACGGCATGGCCTCCGCGCCAGCCGGCATCGGCGGTAATGACGAGCTTTGCGCCGGCGTCTTCGATTCGATCTTTTACGGCGTTCGCTGAAAACCCGCCGAATACCACCGAATGCACGGCGCCGATGCGCGCGCAGGCTTGCATGGAAACAATGACCTCGGGAATCAACGGCATGTAAATGATCACGCGATCGCCACGACCTATTCCCTGCGCCTTGAGCGCGTTGGCGAACTGACAGACCTCTTGATGCAGTTGTGCATAGGTCAGCTTGCGCACGTCGCCGGGTTCGCCTTCGAAAATGACGGCAACCTTGTCGCCCCGGCGCGCCAAATGCGCATCCAGGCAATTGTGCGACACGTTCAATTGGCCGTCGGTAAACCAACGGAAATTGGGCGCGCGCGAGTCATCCAGCGGCACGGTAAAAGGCTGTTTCCAATCGATTTCAGCCACAGCCAGATCCGCCCAGAAGCCCACGTAGTCGCCGGCCGCCTTGTCGTACATGCGCTGTAATTCGGCGGCCTTGAGCGTGGCCTGTTCCACAAAGGCTTTGGAAGGCGGAAATACGCGGTCCTCTTGCAGGACCGATTGAATATCTTTCTGCGCCATGGTCTTCCCCCGTCTTAAACAGCGGTGGCGATGCGGCGCACCTGCTGTCGCAAAATATTCCCGAATCCATGGGCGTCAAAAAAAGAGTTGAGCCCGGTGCGATCCTGCGGCCTTCGCTTCAGGTCGTCGAGCGTCGCCTCGATCGGTATGTCGCATACGATACCGGTCAAACGCCGCGCAAGGTAGGCGGCGTCCTTGTGAGCCAGTAGTTTAGCAGCGACGGCGGCGGCGCCGCGCAGTTTCAAGAATGGAATTCGATGAAGATTTGCATACAATTCATCGAGGGAACCGAACACGCCGAACAGTTCCGCGGCGGTCTTCTTGCCGACGCCGGGCACGCCTGGAATGTTGTCGACGCTGTCCCCGGTCAACGCCAAGAAATCGGCAATGAGCTCGGGCGCGACCCCGAAGCGCGGACCAATATCGTGGTAGTGATAGCGCGTGTTGCCGCTGTAATCCCAGAACACGTCGCCGTCCCGTATCAACTGCGACAAATCCTTGTCGCGCGTCACCAGAACGTTGCGCAGGCCGGCGGCGCGCGAACGCGCAGCCAACGTTCCGATGATGTCGTCCGCCTCGCATTCAGCGCTCGCGAATTCGGCCAGGCCCATGTGCCGGCAAAACTCGCGGCATAGGACAAATTGCCGCTCCAAGTCGGCGGGCGGCGCTTCACGATTGGCTTTGTATGCCGGATATATGCCGTTGCGGAATGATGTCACACTGCGCAGGCTCAAGTCGAAGGCGACGCCGATCCTTTCCGGCCGCACCTTCTCGAGAAGATCCGAAAGAAAACGCGCGAATCCGTACAAGGCATGCGTGGCATTGCCGTCAGCGTCCACCATATCGGGCGGCATCGAATGGTAGGCCCGAAAGATGAAATAGCTGGCGTCGATGTAGTACACCACCCCCGACCGCGGAACGGGAATCCCCGCGATTGCGTTCACATCGGCCAGCGTTGCATGCGCTCGTGCAGCGGGCTGGAACGTGGGAAATGCGCCACCAAGTAGTCCATTTGATCCGCGAGCACGCGCCGGCCTTTCAGGAAGATGTACTCGGCATAGGTGGGCGTAAAGGGCACGGCCAAAAGCTGCATGCCCGCTTGCTCCGGCGTGCGGGATGCTTTGGCATTGTTGCAGCGACGGCAAGCCGACACCACGTTGCTCCACGTATCCTGGCCGCCGCGGCTGAACGGCGTCACGTGGTCGCGGGACAGGAGGCTGTAAGTAAAGCGCGCACCGCAATACAGACACAGATACGCGTCGCGGCGGAACAGCGTTTGATTGTTTAGCGGCGGCGTGTACCCCGCGCCGCGCAAGTTGCCCGGATTGCCGGTCACGCCCAACGTGGCAATGATCGAATTGACGTCCACGATGGTTCGCAGTCCGGTCCGCGCGCAAGTCCCGCCGTACAGCCGGTACAGGAGCGATCCGCAGGTGTAAGCCACTTGTTCCGTGTGGTACAGGCGTGCGGCCTCACGATAGTCGACCCATTCCAACGGCATACCGGAAACGTCGGTGCGCAGTATTTGCTGGGACAAAGGATGAGCATGCGAAACAACCGTAAGGTCATCCCGCCAATCCAGCAATTGATACTTGTGTTGTTCGCTCACGTTCATAACGCACCAAAGATAGTCGAGTCTTATGCCATAATTCAACGTTTGGCGCTAAGTTCCGGCTTGGGAGAGTTTTGCATGTCTGTCGTCGTCGGTGTCCTCAAGGAAACCGCTGCCAAAGAAACCCGCGTTGCCCTGGTTCCGGAAATCGCCACCAAACTAAAGGCCCTCGGCGTCCGTGTGCTGATCGAACGCGGCGCGGGGGCGGCAGCACATTTTCCCGATGCCCTGTATGCGGATGCCGAATTCAGCGATGCCTCCACGATTCTTGCGTCTGCCGACGTTATATTGAAAGTGCAGCCGCCCTCCTTGACGGAAGTCGCAGCGCTCAAAAAAGGTGCCGTCATCATTGGCTTCATGCAGGCCTATGCGCGCCCGGATCTGGTCCTGACGCTCAAAGACCGCGGCATTACCGCCTTTGCGATGGAGTTGGTGCCGCGCATTTCCCGCGCGCAATCGATGGATGCACTGTCCTCGCAGGCCTCCGTTGCCGGCTATAAAGCCGCCTTGATCGCGGCAAATACGCTGGAAAGATTTCTGCCCATGCTTACCACCGCGGCGGGCACGATTCGACCCGCCACCGTCCTCGTGATTGGCGCCGGCGTCGCCGGGTTACAGGCTATCGCGACCGCAAAGCGCTTGGGAGCAGTCGTCGAGGCGTATGACGTTCGTAGCGCAACAAAGGATCAAATAAAGTCGCTGGGCGCGAAATTCATTGAGACCGGCGTTTCCGCTGAAGGGTCCGGCGGATACGCCCGCGAGCTCACGCCCGAGGAGAAGGCCAAGCAGCAAGAAGTCCTGGATGCCCGCATCGCCGCGAGCGATGCGGTGATCAGCACGGCGTCTGTCCCCGGACGAGCCGCGCCGCGCATCATTTCTCGAGCGGCAGTGGCGCGCATGAAGGCCGGATCGGTCATTGTCGACATCGCCGCCGAGCAGGGCGGCAACTGCGAACTGACCCGGGCCGGCGAGACCGTGCAGCAAGACGGAGTCAAAATCATCGGCCCCTTGAATTTGCCGGCCTCCCTGCCCTATCACGCCAGCGAAATGTATTCACGCAATCTGTTCAATTTCTTGAAGCCGGCACTGCCCAAGGGCGAGTTGGCGATCGATTGGAGCGACGAGGTATTTGCCGGAGCGGTGCTCACGCACGACGGGCAAATCAAGCACGAAGGCTCGCGCGCGGCTGCGGAGGGACAGAAGACATGATCGACGGCGTCATCGCACTCTATATTTTCATGCTGGCGGCCTTTACCGGTTACGAGGTCATTTCGCGCGTGCCTGTGATCCTGCACACGCCGCTCATGTCGGGATCGAACTTCGTGCATGGCATCGTCCTGGTCGGCGCCATGGTCGCCTTGGCCGCAGCCGATACGACTTTGGTGCGCGTCATCGGCTTCATTGGCGTGCTGTTGGCCGCCGGAAACGCCGTCGGCGGCTATGTCGTTACCGAACGCATGCTGAAAATGTTCGTGCTCGCCGGCAAGAAGAAAGGACCTTAAAGGATGCCTTCCGCTTCGACCATCCAAACCCTGACCCAGCTTTCATATCTCATCGCGGCTGCGCTGTTCATTCTGGGCCTGAAGCGCATGAGTTCGCCCGTCACGGCCGTCAGCGGCGTTCGCTGGGCGGGCGTCGGGATGGTGCTGGCCACCATTGTCACACTGGCGTTCATGGGCGCCTCGTCGCTCAACCTGATGCTGGTCATCATCGCAATTGCGATCGGAACCGTCATCGCGTGGGTCAGCGGCAAGCGGGTTGCCATGACCGACATGCCGCAAATGATCGCGCTCTACAACGGCATGGGCGGCGGCGCCGCTGCGGCGATTGCCGCGGTCGAGCTGTACAGCGGCAATGAGCACAACCTGGTTCACCTGACCATGGCTGCCGTGGGCGGCTTCATCGGCGCCGTGTCCTTCAGCGGCAGCCTGATCGCCTTCGCCAAGTTGCAGGGCTTGATCACCAAATCGGTGCGTTTTTCCGGCCAAAAATTCGTAAATTTGGCCATATTGCTGATCACCGTCGGCTTCGGCTTCATGGTGGTGAGCGGCGCAGGCGCGGATTCCGCACTGCCCCTCGTGTCGCTGTTCTTCGTGTTTGCGCTGATCTTGGGTGTCGCGATGACGCTTCCAATCGGCGGCGCCGACATGCCGGTCGTGATCTCGTTGTACAACGCGCTCACCGGCCTTGCGGTCGGCTTCGAAGGCTTCGTGCTGGATAACGCGGCGATGATCATCGCCGGCACCGTCGTGGGCGCAGCCGGCACGCTGCTTACGCAGCTCATGGCGAAGGCCATGAACCGCTCGCTCGGCAATGTGCTTTTCTCGAATTTCGGCGAGACTTCTGCGGCGGGCAGCGGCGGCGTCACCGGTTCGCAAAAGGCGATCGAGGCTTCGGATGCCGGCGTCATGATGGCGTATTCTCAAAAGATCATCATCGTGCCCGGATACGGTCTCGCGGTGGCTCAAGCGCAGCACAAGGTGTGGGAACTGACGCAATTGCTCATGGACCGCGGCGTGAAGGTGCGCTTCGCCATTCACCCGGTCGCAGGCCGCATGCCGGGCCATATGAATGTACTGCTCGCCGAAGCGGGCGTGCCCTACGATTTGATTTCGGATCTGGACGAGATCAATGCGGAATTCGAAACCGCCGATGTGGCGCTCATCATCGGCGCCAACGACGTGGTGAATCCCGATGCGCGAGCCAACAAGAGCAGCCCGATTTACGGCATGCCGATCTTGAACGCCGACAAGGCAAAGAATGTCATCGTCATCAAGCGCGGCCAGGGCCAGGGATTTTCCGGAATTGACAACGCGTTGTTCGTGCTCGATCAAACCAGAATGCTGTATGGCGACGCGCAGGCTGCGGTGAGTCAGCTGATCCAAGCCGTCAAGGCTGCAGGCTGATCTCGAAGCGATCTTTGCTGAGCCAATGCGACGGGCTGCGGGCCGCATAGTCCTGCAGCCGGTTTCCAGGGCTCATCCCGGCACGTCTGCATCATCCGCTATCCGAGAGCATCGCCGATTGAGACAATCGCACCATGGCACGTCATCACGACCCTGGCTTTCCGCTTCTGATTGGCGTATGCGGCCATCGCAGTTTCGATCCGTCATGTGCGACGGAACTTGCGACCGCGGTCAGGTCGCAACTTCTCCGACTGGCCATTGCACTCCCGTCCACAGAGATCCGCGTGCTGTCCGGTATGGCCACCGGTACCGACCTGATCGTCGCCCGGGCGGCAATCGAGGCCGGTGTCCAGGTCGAGGCGGTACTGCCGATGCCGCTCACGCAGTATCGTGCGGATTTCGATTCCGACTCATATAGGGAACTCAGCACCCTGCTCGCGCATCAGCAGGTTCGATGTGTCGAGCTCACTCCGCCGGAGCGGCTCGATGAACCGGGCGGCCGCGACAAGGGATATCAATCACTCGGCCGTATGCTGATCCGACGCAGCAGCATTCTGCTTGCCGTCTGGGATGGAAAGAGCACACGGCTGCCCGGGGGATGCTTCGACACGCTGATTCGCTATCTCGACTGCCATGGCGGCGACGAGGAGGAATTTATCGAACCGGTTTTCATACCGGCCTCGGATGCGGAACCCGGCGATGCGGTCGTCTACTGGATTCCGGTGCGACCCGCTGGCGACGACGCGCGCCGCGACGTTCCGAAGGCGTGTTTTCTGACGGCTGTCGGCCATCGCCTCGCGGTGCATGCGGAGCTTCCCATTTCGGTTGCCGACGAGTGGCGCGAACTAGATAGCCTCAATCACAAATACCGCTCGCTGGCCCGCAACTGTGACAGGCAGTCACAAAACTCGCTGATATCTTCGCTGCCCCCCGACCTGAAGTTCCCTGACGTAGAGCTTCTCCATGACATCGACGCGCGCTATTCAATAGCGGATTCGCTGGCGATGCACTATCAGCTCAGGTCCGACGGATTGTTCCAACTGTTCGGTGCACTGACACTGCTGGCGGGCGGCTCCTTTCTCGTGTACGAACTGCTGATCGATTCAAGGTGGTTGCTCGTCATTTACCTTGTCGCGCTGGCTATCGGTCTGACGCTGTTCCGGATATTGAGCCGCAATCACTGGTTATCCGGTCATCTTGCATGTCGCACTTTGGCGGAAAGCCTCAGGGTCAAGTTCTATCTCGTTCTCGCCGGTGCCGATCACCTGGTCGACATCCGGGAATTGATATCCATATCGGGCATCAACTTATTCGATGGTTTTGGTTGGTTCCGGCATGTGCTGCGCAGCGTGGAGCGCACGGACGCCGTTGGCGCAGGCGGGTTGACTCATGGCGCGGCCACCGAAGCGGCCGTCGAGCACGCCTGGATTAATGACCAGCACGCCTATTTCACGCGCGAGGTCAAACGGTTCTCGCACATCAAGCACCGCGAAGCACATTACAAGCGGACGATGTTCGCAGTTACGCTGATCGCCATCGTCGGACTCGTGTTCTACGGGGAGGAAATGGAACATATACGGTACCTGGTACCGGTTCCTGTCAAGGACCTGGTGATGTTCGTGTGGGGCAGCCTGACGGTCGTGCTTGGTGTTTGGAAGCTGCATCAGGACAAAATGGCTACCCGTGAGCTGCTGTGGCAATACCGCGCTCAGCTCAGGCATTTCGCGCAGGCCCGGGCGCAACTCAAGATGGCGACCGGCATGAGCGACCGGCTAAAGGTCATCGTCCAGCTTGGCCGCGAATCGCTGATGGAAAGCTACTTGTGGGCTATCCACAGATTTCACCGCGAGCACGAGCCGCCCACCAGAAATTAATCGATTGGCACCTACCTCATGCCGGCCCCCTGCTGTTACCCGTTGAACGCCCGGCTAGCCGACTTCCCAATTCACTTCGCCGCGCAAATCGGCGGCAATGCTGCGCAACTCCACGTCCAGCTGCTCGCGGGTACTACGGCGGGGCAAACGGAAGACAAATTCAATCCGCGCCTTTTCCAGCGAGTGATGCTCAGCAATGATGCGGCAGCCATGCTCCTTCAGAATGCCGCGATAGACCTCGGCGCAACTGCCGGTGCGATCCTTCGTCATGCCTTCCACCCGGATGCGGTAGGGCGGACTGCTGTCGAAGACATAGATCAGGGTGAAGGTGAACAGCGTGATGATCACGGCAAAATGCAACAGGCCGAGGCCCGCGATCAGTCCCACCAGGGTAACGATGATCAGCCGCACCGTGTCGCGCGTCGAATCCGTCGCCGAGCGGAAACGCATGAGACCGCCAATGCCGAACACCACCACACCGACCACGGTGCCGAATTCGCGCACGGCCACGCCGATCACCGCGCCGATGACCGCATACATCACATAGACATGCGGCATATCCGCTTCATGCAGCCCGTCTATCTTGCGCCGCGTCGTCGGGTGGTAGCCGATCAGGGCACCCAGCAGAGTGGCGAGCAGCAGGATGCCGAACGAGTTCACGATGAATTGCACGTCTGTCATGCCTGACCAGTCCAGCGCGGCAGCCGGATTATGCGTGCCGTCGATCAGAGGTTGACCCGCAACAGACTTGTCAGCGGCTAGATGTGTCACGACATTTGTACCCGATCAATGCAAGCACACTTTCATCAAATCGGCCACCTTGGACGGTGATCCGGCCTCCTCGAAAAAGTCGCCGAGATAACCCGCAGCGTTTCGGCGCGTCCGCTCTTCCAACTGCGGGGTCTCGTTGAGAATGCCCATCAGCGAGTCATGGCGGGTGGAAATCTGCGCGAGGAACGCCTTGGCCTCCTCGTTATGCGCGCAGAAGCCGCGATAGCGCCGCACTTTCACATTGGCGACATGGATGCCTTCCGGCGGCACGGCATAGGGCGCGTTGACCAGGCCGGCATAGTCAAAGTCGTAAGGCACGGGGATCAGGCCCGTCGGTGCGCCGGCCGCGCCCTCAGCCTGCAACAGCCGAGCATTGTGGCAACAATCCGTGCCGGCTGGACCGGCCGTCATGGCCCAATCCAGGTTACTGATCATGTACTCGAACACCGCGTAGCGCGCCGCGGCGGCCGCATCCAATTGCGAGGGGGATATTTTCCGGACACCCCTGAGCCGTTCCTGCGCGTTGCGCTTCGCGACGTCATCGACATCCTCGATAAAAAAGCCGAGCCGCGTGCTGAGGGCCCGGCCGTCCTTGCCGGTATAGTCGATCTTGGCAAGACGGACGTTGAAGCTTTCGGGGGTCAGGGCGCGGTATAACCGGTAGGCGGCATATTCCAGTAGCAGATATTGCTGGTAATCCGCCATGCGCTGGCACTGAGTCACGAGCTTGAGGTGCTTCTGTCCTTTGAAGACGGAAGACGGTCCGGGTTTTTCCGTGAACTCCACGCGCAGCGGCGGGTAGCCACAGATCTCTTTCTTGCGCCGCGTGATGCCGCGCACCGACAAGCTCACGGGCAGGGTTTCTGGCGCCGCGCCGCCAACCTTGAGCATACCGGAGACCGGCTTGGCGCCTTTGTCGCGCGAAATCGTGTCGATGGGTCCTGTGAGGGTCAGGCTCAGTACTTCGTCGCTGGCAAATAACGGCTTGGGGCCGTCGGCGGCGCGGACCGGATTTGCCCAGGACAGGATGGAAAATGTCGCGGCAGCGAGTGCCATTTTCAGTACCAAGCACATTACGGCGCTCCCGGTTTTGAAGGTTGCGAAGATCGTGCGACGGCATGCGGAACGGGCGTCCCATCCTCTATGTCCAGATAGGAGACCGTACCGCCGTAGACGGCCGATATTCCCGTATCGATGCAGATCAACTTTCCGTCTTGGAAAAAGGCGATTCCCGACAGGATGGGCGTGTGACCGACCACGATTCGCCTCGCGCCATAAGCAGATAGTAGGGCATTCAGCTGATCTCCGCCGGCCGGTTGAATCTGGTCCGGCGTCCGCGCCACGTGTGTCTCGCCATTCGCGGACGCCAGCGGCTGCGCCAGCCCGCGGTACCAGAGCGGCCCCTGCTCGTCATTGGTGATCGCTGCAGGGTCGGTATTGCGTGCCGCAAGCGCGGCGGCGGCGCGGGCATTGATCTCCGATACCGACAGATCGACATAAGCCGGACTGATGCCGCCATGCACGAACAGCGTGCCGTCCAACAGGACCACAACAGGATTTTTCACGACCCATCGACCGATATCACCCTGATCGCTCCATGCGATCTGGTGCTCGATGCGCCCGAGTGGGAAGGCTTCGAACCAGGCCTTTTTGATCGCCTCGCCGCTCGTCTGCGGGTCTTTTTCGCGATAGGCCGTTTCGATAGCAACCTTGTTGGAATTGAAGACATTCTCGCGCCGCGAGGCAGATTGGCGGTCGGCATAACCGGCATAGTCAGCGGCCGAGACATAGCGCAGATCGCCGGTCAGGTTCATGGCTTCGTGATTGCCGACCAAGGCGATCAGCTGACCGCGGGCGCGGGCTGCTTCTTTCTGCAGCCGCATGAGATCCTCGATGATCTCGCGCGAATTCGGGCCCCGATCGACGGCATCGCCTGTCTGGATCAGGATCGTGTCGCGGCCGCTCCAATGGCCCTTGTTATCGACCAAGCCGGCGGAACGCAGGATATCGCGCCAAGCGGAAAAATCGCCATGCAGGTCGCCGACCGCAACGATGCGATGCAAGGGGGACGCTGTGGCAGGTCCGAGCAGGGCAAGGAGCGTCGCCAGCCATGCGAGGCGCGACCAAAGACTCCGCAAATACATCCCCTTTTTGATACTTTCTCCTGAGGGAGAGTGTCGTCCAACTATCGGTTGTCGTGCAAGCATCGCCGACGGCCACGGGGTCTAAGTCACCGGCATGTTGAAGATCATGATCATCCGGCATGCGGAAAAGCATCAGCATGGCAGTCATGACCGGGGCGTCAGCGAAGACGGCCGTCCTGCGCATCACGAATTGACGGTACGCGGCTGGCAGCGGGCGGGCGCCTTGGTGCATCTGTTCGCACCGCCCGGTGGGCTGCCAGATGGCTCCAGGATTCAAACGCCCCGCTCGATTTTCGCGTCGGATGCCACCAGGGACAGTCCCAGCTTACGGGCGATGCACACGGTCGGCCCGCTGGCGGCTGCCTTAGGGCTACCGGTCAATCATGCGTATGCGGAAGAGGAAGAGGCGGCGCTGGCGGCGGTGGTGGTCGCGGCGCCATCCCCGGCGCTGATCGCCTGGCACCATGGCGCCATTCCGCGGCTGGTCTGGGAAATCGCTGGCAAGCTGCCGGTCTGCCCCATCCATTGGCCAGATGACCGGTTCGATCTGATCTGGATTCTGGAGCGCAACGCTCCGCGTGCGGGTTGGAGTTTTTCCCAGATCACGCAACGGTTGCTTGCCGGTGACGGTACCGACGGGGCGGCGCCATGAGCGCGCTCTGCCGCGGATGCGCACCTGGGGGAGAGTCTGTTCGCGGTCCCGGAGGCTCACAAACCATGAAATTATTATTTGCTGTGCTGTTGTGCATTCCCGCGGTCGCCGCCGCCTCTGGCACGCCGGGCGAAAACGCACGCTGGCAGCAACATGCGAAGCAGGTCCACATCGTCCGCGACAATTGGGGCATCGCGCATGTCTACGGGAAATCCGACGCGGACGCTGTGTTCGGCATGATCTATGCGCAGGCGGAAGACGATTTCAATCGAATTGAACGCAACTACCTCATTGGCCTTGGTTGGTTGGCGCAGGCGGAGGGTGAGTCCGCCCTGTATAGCGACCTGCGTGCCCGATTGTTCATCGATGCCGGCCGCCTGCAACAGCAATATCACGCGGCGCCCGCATGGCTTAAGTCCCTCATGGATGCCTGGGCGGACGGCCTGAACTACTTCCTCTCGACCCATTCGGCCGTACATCCGAAGGTCATTCATCATTTTGAACCTTGGATGGCCTTGTCCTTCACCGAGGGCAGCATCGGCGGCGACATTGAGACGATCGACGTAACCCAGCTGCAAAAATTCTATTCGACACCGACAACCGTGCGCTCGACGCCAGCAGCGCGCTCGACGCCGGCAGCGCGCTCGACGCCTGCATCGGATCCTGCTCCAGAGGAGTTTCAGGGCGGATCGAATGGATTCGCCATCTCGCCAAAGTTGACGGCGTCCGGACATGCGATGCTTTGGATCAATCCGCACACCTCTTATTATTTTCGATCGGAACTGCAGATGGTCAGCGAACAGGGCCTCAATGTGTACGGCGCCGTCACCTGGGGTCAGTTCTTCGTCTACCAGGGCTTCAACACGCACAACGGCTGGATGCACACCTCATACGGCGGCGATGCCATCGATGAATACGCCGAGACTCTCGTGAGAAGATCCGACGGGCTGTATTACCAATACGGAGCCGGGCAGAGGAAATTTCGTGTCAACGTGGTCACCATTCGCTTCAAACAGGACGCAGCGATGGGTAGCCGTTCGTTCACGGTGTATCACAGTCATCATGGACCGATCATTCGCGCCGAAAATGGCAAGTGGATCGCCATCAAATTGCTGCAAGAACCGGTGCCCGCGTTGTCGCAATCCTATCTGCGCACAAAAACCACCGACTACGCGTCCTTCCGCAAGACCCAGGAAATGCGCACCGATACGTCGAAC
>Ga0210387_10000768_pt1 | contig 23479 bp, 21 predicted proteins | sample IncBWC7OmetaG_FD_160108 | JGI IMG/M metagenome (GOLD analysis project Ga0210387, IMG submission 160108) | Forest soil microbial communities from Barre Woods Harvard Forest LTER site, Petersham, Massachusetts, United States - Inc-BW-C-7-O ...
CGCGTGGGATTTCCGGAGGACATCAAGGGCCTCGCGTTGTTCTTGGCGTCGCCCGCTTCGTCCTATTTGACCGGTCAGCAAATATCGATCGACGGCGGCTGGACGCTCGGCGTCGCGGACTGAGCAAGGCGGACCAAGCGCAGCGGATTTCACGCGCTGATTTTCAATCTTCGGGAGAGTTCCATGGGTCTCGTAGGATTTGGTCAACCGGATGATGGCGTCATTCAGATGTGCTACGTCGTACCGGATATACGGGCGGCCATGAGCATGTGGGTCGACAAGCTCAAGGTGGGTCCCTGGTTCTTGCTCGATCACTTCACGGGCGGCAACCCCAAATACCGCGGCGCCGATTCGACCGCGGACGTGGCGATCGCCATGAGTTTTGCGGGACATATGAACATCGAGCTCATCCAACCGAACAACGATGCGCCGTCGGTGTACCGCGAATGGATCGATCGCCGCGGCCACGGCTTCCATCACTGGGGACGCGCGACGGCGAATTTCGACCAGGATGTCGAGCACTACCGCTCAGCGGGACACGACTTGGCATTCATTGCCTCGGTGCCGAGCGGCGGGCGCGTGGCCTACATGGATACCACCAAGGATTTACCGGGCTACGTGGAGCTGATCGAACTCGGCGCAGGCTTCGAAGCGGTATTCAGCCGTTTCTATCGCGCCAGCATCGGCTGGGACGGCGAGGATCCGGTGCGATCGTTTATTTGACGCGCACTTCCAAGAGCATGGGCGACTCGGCCGCGAATACCGTGCGCAGCGCGCCGTCGAGCTCCTCGCCGCGCGTAACCAGGATTGCCTTGACGCCTTGAGCTTGCGCAAGCCCGCAAAAATCCAGGCCCGGCAGATTCACGCCGGGCAGAGTATCGATGGCGAAGCGGCGTCCGAATTCCTCGAGCGCGCGATAGCTTGAGTTGTTGACGATGATGAACGCCACCGGCAGCTTCAATTGCGCTGCGGTCCACAAGCCTTGAATGGAATACATGGCCGAACCGTCGCCGAGCAGGCCGATCACCTTGCGCCCCGGACGTGCCAGGGCGACGCCCACGGATGCGGGAAGTCCGTGGCCCAATCCGCCGCTCGCACAAGTATGGAAGGAGTCGCGTTCGAGCATGGGCAGGTGGTCGTGCATGGCGCCGCGGCTGCTCGGCGCCTCCTCGACGATGATGCTGTCGGCCGGGCGCAGGGCCGCAATTTGTTGCAGGAGATACGAATCGCTTAAAACATCGGCGCTCACCCGCGGCGCCTTGGCCGGGATCACGGGCGGACTTCGCGCGGCCTTCGGAGGAGAGCCGAGCAGCGCGGCCACGCCCAGCTTTAAGCTGGTGACAATGGACGTGCCCGTGGGGCACCAGGCCGCGGCGCCTGGATCATCCGTTAATTGCACCAGCGTCGCGCCCGCCGGAATGTGCGGTCCATGTCCCTCCATATGGTAGGTGAACACCGGCGCGCCGAGCACCAAAATGAAATCCGTGCCGTCGAGGCGCTCAACGATCCGCGCGCGATCGGCTGGCAGGAAGCCGGCGAATAAGGGATGGCGCTCCGGAAAGCTGTTGCGTGCCGACATCGGGCTCACCCAGACCGCGGCATGATGCGCCTCGGCAAGGGCAATCACTTCATCCCATGCATCATCGCGCGCCACCGATGCCCCAACCACGAAGACCGGCCTTTGGGCTTCGCTGAGAGCTGTGGCGGCGCGAGAAAGCAGCGCAGGATCCCCGGCGATGATTTGACTGACCGGCCGCGCCGCCAACCGAACGCAAGGACGGTCCCAATCATCCACCGGAACCGACACAAAGGCAGGCCCGCGCGGCGGCTGCATGGCGGTGTAATAGGCGCGAGCGATCGCCGCCGGCACGTCCGCGGCGCGCGCCGGTTCGCAGCTCCATTTGACATACGGTTTCGGCAGCTGCGCTGCCTGTTCCGAATACAGAAACGGCTCGAAGGGCAAGATGGAGCGTGCCTGCTGACCGGCGGTGATCACGAGCGGCGTCTGATTGCGAAACGCCGTGAAGATGCTTCCCAAGGCATGGCCCACGCCGATGGCGGAGTGCAGGTTGACCAGCGCTGCCGCGCCGCGCGCCTGCGCGAACCCGTCGGCGGTGGCGACCACCACCGATTCCTGCAGGCCGAGCACGTAGCGAAAGTCGGCGGGAAAATCGCGAAACATCGGCAGCTCCGTGGAACCCGGATTGCCGAACACCGTGGTCAGCCCCAATTCGCGCAGCAGCGCGAACGTGGCGTCGCGTACAGTGATTTCCTTGCTCAAATACGCACTACCACTTTGCCGAAATGTGTCGCGCTTTCCAGGTGGGAATAGGCCGCGGGCGCATCGTCAAAGTCGAATACCCGGTCGATCACTGGCTCGAGTCTATGCAGCGCAATCGCGGCATTCATGCGTTCGAAGTGGCCACGCGAGCCGACAAAAACACCGTGGACACTGGCTTGTTTGCCGAGCAGACCGTACGGGCTGCCCGCCGCAACGGGACCCGTAAGCACGCCGATCAGGGCAATGCGCCCTCCGACAGCTACCGAGGCAATGGAACGGCTCAACGTGCCCGCGCCGCCGACTTCAAGTACGCAATCGACGCCGCGGCCGCCGGTTTGCTTCAGCACCTCGCCTTCCCATTCGGGCGTGCTGCGATAATTGATGCCGCCCTCCGCGCCGAGCTTGCGCGCGTGCTCGAGCTTGGCATCGCTGGAGGAGAGGATCAGCACTCGCGCGCCGGCAAGGCGCGCGAACTGCAGTGCGAATGTGGACACCCCACCGGTTCCGATCAGCAGCACCGTATTACCGGGCACGATGCCGCCGATGTCCATAAGGGCGCGCCATGCCGTCACCGCCGCGCAGGGCAGGGTCGCGGCGGCCTCATACGATAGATGAGTGGGCACCGCGACAGCGTCCTGCTCATCGAACACCGCGTATTCAGCGAGCACGCCATCTGCAGGCGGCGCACCAAGCGCAATCAAGGGGCCGCGCGGCGGGACGCCGTCGATCCATTGCCGAAAGAAAGTGCCGGCGACCCGTTCACCCACGCGAAACCGCGTGACTGCCGTCCCCACCGCAGTGATTTCACCGGCACCGTCCGATAGAGGGATCGTGTTGGCGGCCACCGGGCCCCCCATGTAGTGGCCGCGAGCGATCATCAGGTCGCGGTAATTGAGCGATGCGGCTTTGATCCGCACCAAAACTTGCGTCGCCTGCGGCTTAAGGTCGGGTCTCTCGCAGCGCTGCAAACCGGCCAGTGAATTGCTGCCGGCGATCAATTGATACGCGCGCATCGCGTGTCCTCCTAACGTTACCGCGTGATTGCACCAAAACAATCGCTTCTAGGATCGACTGCCGCTGAAACTGCAGTGTACTCGCAGTGCTTGACTGCGCCGCTAACTCTCCTGCGCCAGCCGAATCACCAGATCGCGCAGCCAGACGTGAGCGGGATCCGCATCGTGACGCTTGTGCCACAGAAGGATCTCATGCGACGGCGGCGTGGCGAAGGGCAGAGGGAAAGTTTTTATGTGGAGCGTCTCGGGGAGCATCCGCAAGATCCGCTCGGGCATGGTCGCCACCAGGCGCGTGCCCGGCAAAACCAGGGGCAAATGCAGCAGGCTCGGCAACGAGTAATGCACCGTCAGATCGACGTCCAGGATCCGGCGCACCAACTCCTCGGCCGATGCTGCGTGCCCGCTGGGTCGGCCGAAGACATGCGGCAGCGAAAAATATTGTTCCGCCGTGATGCTGTCGCCCACGGTGGGATGGTCGCGATCGACCGCGCAAATCCAGCGTACCGGCCGCAGCCGTACATTTGACAGCGTGTCGGGAAATGAACGCACCTCAAATAGCCTCAGACTATCCAGGCACAGGCATAAATCGGCGTCGCCGTATTCGAGCCGGTTTAGCGACGCTTGCGATACCAGGTCGAACTTGATGCGGATCCCGGGTGCTTCGGCGCTGGCGTGCTGCAGTATCGCCGGAAGCAGGCTGGGCACCGCCTCCTCGGACACAATGAGCGTGAATTCGCGCTGCGTCGTGGCGGCCGTAAAGGTGGGCTGCGTGCCGAGCGTTGACTGGATCAGCAGCAAAGCCTCGCGCACCGGCTCGACCAAGGATTGGCCGCGCGCCGAAAGCTCCATGTCGCGGCCGACACGCACCAGCAAGGGATCTCCGAAAAAATCGCGCAGCCGGTGCAGTGCCGCGCTCATCGCGGGTTGTGAGACGAACACCTTCTCGGCGGCTCGAGTGATGTTCTTCTCACGCAGCAGCATATCGAGCGCAATCAATAAATTGAGGTCAAAACGCTGGAATTGCATGCATTGCGCTGGTCGGGAAGGTAACGTACTTTAGCAGATCGCATCTGCGACATCCCTTCCGATGGAGCGGGTGTTCTCTCAGGATCGAGCGCCAATTTGCAGCCGGTCGCCTCATAGCGGCAGACCATCGGAGCACTGACTTGGCCAATCAACGTTTCTACGGCTGGACCTTGTTGGCAACGCTCTGGGGCGTCGTGTTCCTCAATCTCGGTTTTCCCGCTTATGGGCCCGCGGTGATCAACGCGGCGATGGCTGGGGCGCTGGGTCTGCATCGCGAGACCTTGGGCAACATGTTCTCGGTGTACATGATCATGTCGGGCCTGCCTGGGCCGCTGGTCGCGATGAGCGTCCATCATTTCGGCGTACGCAAGACCATCATGCTGGGCAGCCTCTTCATCATCTCGGGTGCCGTGTTAATGGCGACCGTCGTCACGGGCGGAGTCGGGGGAATGTTGTGCTTCGGCCTGCTGGTCGGCACGGGAGTGGCGACCGGTGGGGCCATGGCATCGCAGGCCGGACTGGTGCGCTGGGTCGTGCGCAGACGCTCTCTCGCGCTGGCGGTGTTGTATTCGGCCGGCGCCATCGGCGGATTTATCGCGGCGCCTCTTCTTAATCGGCTGATCGAGACGACCGGCAGTTGGCGATCCGGCTGGTGGCTCATCGCGGTCCTGTCCGCTGCCGCCGCCTTTCTCGCACTGATTTTTGTGCGCGAGCGCCCGGAAGACCTCGATCAGGTCGCCGACGGGTTCGGCACAGCGGCAGCCGGCGGCAGTGCGTCGCCCGATACTCGTCCCGCGTTTGTCAGCCGCCGTGAATGGTCCTTTGCTGCCGCGGTTCGGAACCCGGCCTACTGGCTGCTGCTCGGTTCGATGCTCGGCTGTAGCGGCGGCTATACCTTGTTTCTTGCGCACGGCGTAGTGCATCTTAAGGATCTCGGTCACTCGGCGGGCATCGGAGCCTGGGCGGTCGGCATCACGACCGTGAGCGGTCTGATCGGTAAAGCGATATTGGCGAGCTTGGGCGACCGTGTCGACCCACGCTATCTCTTCGCGCTGTTCATGGCGGTGTTCGCCGTGGGGCTCGTCATCATCGTCGATGCAAATGCGCTCTGGCAGGTATTTCTATTTGCCACCTGCCTCGGTATTGGTTTCGGCGGCGGTCTGGTCTGCCTCATGACGGTGTTGAGCAACTACTACGGCACGCGCGCCTTTGCCTCGCTCGCAGGTTTGGCGATCGCCATCAATACCACGCTGTCGGCCATAGCGCCGAAGGTGGCGGGTCGACTCTTCGACCAGGGCGTGGGCTATGGCGCGACGTTCTACTTCCTGGCCGCATGGTGCTTCGCCGGGGCGGTCGCCTTGATTTTCTTGAAGCGGCCCTCCCTGCAATTGGAGGATCGCGCGGCCGCGGCGCCCGCCTGACACACGTCCCTCGGATACGCCTCGGTTCGCTAATGATCGAATCAACGATCTGCATCGGTCGAGCCTGTGGATTGGCGAGTGGCGCTTGATGTGGCTTCCACCCCACTCAAGATTGCTGTGGAGAGTCTTCCTTGAACGCAAAATTCGGCGCGACCACGGCCGGCAATTTGGCCACGGCGCTTCTCGTCTTTGTCGGCGCCGCACTTGCTGCTTGCAGCCCGCCTGCTGCTACACCGCCGCCCGCCGCGCCGCCGCCGCCGCCGAAGCCGGCAGCCGCCGTCGATATGGCTCGGCTGCTCGCGGCTGACGCTGAGCCTGGCAACTGGATGGCCCCGGGCCGCGACTACGGCGAGCAGCATTTCAGCCCACTCAAGAACATCGATGCGGGCAACATAAAGCAACTCGGGCTGGTGTGGAGCTACGACCTCGACACGGCGCACCGAGGCCAGGAGTCGACGCCACTGGTCATCGATGGGGTCATGTATGTCACCAGCGCGTGGAGCAAGGTGTTCGCGCTGGATGCCAAAAGCGGCAAGCCGCGCTGGACTTTTGATCCGAAAGTCCCGGGCAAGGCGGCCGTCAATGCCTGCTGTGATGTGGTGAACCGTGGGGTCGCGGCGTGGGCGGGCCGCATTTACTTGGGCACGCTTGATGGCCGGTTGATCGCATTGGATGCGGTGAGCGGCAAGCCGGTTTGGGAGGTGATGACCGTGCCCGCCGGCGGACGCGCCACGATCACGGGCGCGCCGCGCGTCGTGAAGGGCATGGTTCTGATCGGCAACGGCGGCGGCGAAATGGGTATGCGCGGCTATGTGACGGCCTACGATGCCGAAACCGGCCGTCAGATCTGGCGCTTCTACACGGTTCCGGGCGATCCGAAGCAGCCGTTTGAAAGCGCAGCGCTCAAAAGCGCGGTGAAGACCTGGAGCGGCGAGTGGTGGAAGCTGGGCGGAGGCGGTCCGGTATGGGACTCAATGGCCTACGATCCGAAGCTCGATCTGCTGTATATCGGTGTGGGCAACGGCTCGCCGTGGAATCGTGGAAAAACGCGCGGCGATGCACTCTATCTGTCGTCGATCGTGGCCTTGCACGCCGGCAGCGGCGAGTACGCGTGGCATTACCAAACCACGCCGCAGGACGAATGGGACTTCGACGCTTGTTCACCGCTAATCCTGGCCGATCTGGAATTGGGCGGGAAAAAGCGCGAAGTCATCATGCAAGCGCCCAAGAACGGTTTTTTCTACGTGCTCGATCGCGCCACCGGCGAATTGCTCTCCGCCGATCCTTATGCCACTACGACCTGGGCGAAGAGCGTGGACTTGAAGACCGGGCGACCGAACGTAGTCCCGGGAGCGCGTTACGGCGAAGCCGGTAAGCCCTTTGTGTCGATGCCCGGCCCGGGCGGCGCGCACAGCTGGCAGCCGATGTCGTTCAGTCCGTCCACGCAGCTGGTATACCTTCCCGTCACCGAGCTTTCGTTTCCTTATTTCCCGGGCAAAGACGACAAGCAGCATGAACTCGCGTGGAACACCGGGGTTGATTTCAATTCCGGCAGCCTGCCCCAGGATCCGAAGATCAAGGCGCAAATCAAGAGTGCTCTGAAAGGCCATCTCGCCGCCTGGGATCCGGTCGCGCGCAAGGAGGTGTGGCGCGTCGAGCTTGGGCACCCGTGGAATGGCGGCGTACTCACGACGGCCGGAGGCTTGGTCTTCCAGGGAACCGGCATGGGTGAGTTCGTCGCCTATCGGGGCGATACCGGCGAGCGGCTCTGGTCCGGGGAAACCCAGGCCGGTGTGCTGGCGGCGCCGATTTCTTATACCGTGGACGGGGAGCAATACGTGGCGATCGAAGTGGGCTGGGGCGGCGCCTTCGGCCTCGCCGCGGGCGAACTCGCGCGCGATTCGCACGTTGCCTCGAACTTGCCGCGTGTCTTGGCATTCAAGCTCGGCGCAACCGCACAGCTGCCCGCGCTACCCGCGGCAGTACCCGTAGTGCTCGATCCACCGCCCGATACCGCGAGCGCGGCAGCCGTGACGCAAGGCAAGGCGCTCTATCATATGTACTGCTCCACCTGTCACGGCGACAGCGCGACGGGCAGCGGCGTGCTGCCGGATCTGCGTTATTCGGGGCTGCTCAAGAATGCCGCGGCGTGGGATTCGACCGTGCTCGACGGGCTGCGCACCGACAAAGGCATGGTGGCATTCAAAGATGAAATCACTGCGGCGGATGCGTCGCGCATCCGCGAGTACGTGATTCAGCGTGCCAACCAGGACAAAATTGCAGAGGCAGCGGACGCTGTGCATTAGTCCATGAGCGGCCCTACAGCCAGCCTGTCTGAGGCTCCTAGCTGCTTTCGGCCTTCAGGCGGCGAAATTCGCGCGGCGTGGCATTGTACTTGGCTCGAAACACGCGGCCAAAATGGGTGGGACTGTTGAAGCCATAGTCGAATGCGATCGCGGTCACCGTGCGTCCCCGTTGGGCGCCCGACTGTAGCGCGCGCGAACACGCCTCCAGGCGGCGCCTGAGGATGTAGCGCGCCACGGTCTCGTCCTGGTCGGAGAACAGATGGTGCAAATAGCGCGCCGTCATTTTGCAGTTTTCAGCGATTTTTGTCGGCGTCAGGTCCGGGTCGTGCAAATGCGCCTCAATATAATTGATGATGCGGATGCGATGCGCGGTGCCGAGTGAAGAGCGGTCTGCAAGAGCCTGCGGCAGGTCCGCGTATGCCGCGCCGATGAGGTCGAGGATGGCAATCGATACCCGACTGCCGGTCTGTTCATCCAGCCCCCGGTGATACTCGCTCCAGTACTGACGCAGCAACTGAGACAAGAGGCCGCTGGCGCCGCGGTTGCCCGGCATGGGTATCGCGCACACGCACTCCGGCCAGCCCACCTGGCGCCGCAGCTTGGCGCTCGGAATGCCGAGCACCAACATCCGGTTGGGTCCGGTGAAGGTGATTTCGTAGCGGCGGGTGCTGTCGCAAAGCGTAAAGTCCCCTGCGCGCAGGTGCGATTCGCGGCCGTCCTGCCGGCTGATGCTTTCGCCCTCGAGCATCAATTGAAGGAAGAAAATCGAGTTCGTGGTGCGCGCCACATGCGAGCGCGAGTGGCTCACGAGTTGCGCGTCGGAATACGCCTCCGCCAGGCTCATGTCGCCGATGGAGCCACGCACAATGGAGCCGTTGAACGCTCGGATATCCTCCGGCTCGGACACCAAGGGCGAGAAACTCTCGCTGGCGCAGTCATTCCAGAAGGCAAGCTTGCGGCGTGGATCAAGGCCAGCCGTCGAAAACGACTCAAGATGTGCCATTGAATTGCTCCCCCTGCAGTAGCCGAAATCTGTTGTGTGTCTGAGACTACACTTAGTTATGGACTAGTTATACGAGACAATCATTTGCCGGAACCAATAGTTTCGACTTATAGCTGCTATCCGCCAAACTGAGGCCAGGGTCCGTCCCATGGCAAGGGGGGCTTGATTTCTCCAGACTCGGCGGCCATTGGTATATCACTCTGCGTCGAGTATTGGCGCCCGGCTATCGGCAAAATTCCGGTTCAGGTCGGCGTCAGCCGATGCAGCGCAGGTGATGGCGCAATGCGTCCCCGGACGAGAGACGTGCGCGACGCACAAACGGAATCGTGAAAATGACGCCCCTCAACGGCCTCATCGGGTATGCCCTGCGCCGGGCGCAATTGGCGATATTCGCCGATTTCAATCAGGCGCTTGCTTCTCTTAACTTGCGTCCAAGCCAATTCGCTGTGTTGATATTGATCGATCAGAACCCCGGCACCAGCCAGTCAAGCGTCTCGGACGCACTCGGCATTCAAAAGGCGAATTTCGTGGCCATCATCGCTGAACTGGCCAACCGTGGACTGGTGCGGCGGCGTAAGTCGGAAACCGACGGCAGGACCTATTCGCTGGGTCTTACGCCCCGAGGCCGATTGCTGCTCGAGAATGCGGCAAAGCTTCAGTCAGTGCATGAGGAGCGGGTGATTGCGAGAATCGGTACTGAAGGACGCGTGCAGCTGCTCAGCCTGCTGGAACGCGTGACGCGTGTCCCATGAATGACGTGACTTTGTATCATTGGGAACCCAACGCCAATTCCGGCAAGCCGATGCTTGCCCTGATGGAAAAAGGCGTGGCTTTTGACAGCCATTACCTCGACTTGCTGAATTTCGATCAACACCGGCCGGAGTATTTGGCGATCAATCCTCAGGGAACGATTCCGGCGATGAGGCACGCAAATCGCGTGCTCACCGAGTCGACCGCCATTATGGAATACGTCAACGAGGCATTCACCGGGCCGCCGCTCATGCCGGAGAATCCGAGGGACCGATGGCGCGTGCGTTGGTGGATGAAATTCATGGATCAATGGCTCGCTCCCAGCTTTTCCATGATCGGGTGGAATGTCTTCGTTGGACCCGCGGTCCGTTCCAAGGATCCCGACGAATTGAAAGCCGCCATCGAGCGAATTCCGCTGCCTGAGCGCCGTACAGCATGGCGTAAAGCCATCTATGGACTATTCCGCGAAGAGGAACTCAAGGAGTCGCAACGCCGCGTCGCAGTGGGCATTCGCATGCTGGAGGCCGCGCTCGGTGAGCGCGAGTGGCTTGCCAGCGATCGATACAGTCTGGCGGATGTTAATGGTTTCAACCTGGCTTATGCGCTGCCGTTGTCGCAGCCCAAGCTCTCCAACGATGAATTGACGCCGAATATCCTCCGGTGGCTGCGCGCCATCTACGCGCGCCCGACGACGAAAGCGTGCTGGGCGATGGGCAGGACGGCCATGGTGAAGCGCGTCGCCATTTTGGAGCAGCAGTACATCGGCAAGGTGCCGGCGTCATGAGCATGACGGTCTATCACGGGGAGCCCAATGGACCGTCGTTGACGGTGCTCGCCGCGCTGTTCGAAACAGGTCTCGATGCCGCGCTGGTACACATCGACCTCGCGAAGGGACAGCGTCACGATCTCGTGTTCGCGCAGCAGCCGGAAGTCGCGATGAGCGTCGAGGGCGAAGGCCCGGTCTTGGTGGTGGACGGCGAGGGCATGACGGACTCGGTGTTCATCGCCTGTTATCTGGACGATGTGGGAAAGGGCGGCTCGCTGCGGCCCGCGGATCCTTATGCGCGTTGGGAAATGATGACCTGGTGCCGCCAGCTGATAGAACGGACGGCGCCCGCTGCCGCCTATTTGGGCCTAAGCGCGCGCCCCCCTGTCGGCGACGCCGCCGTGCTCGCCAAAATCGGCAGCGCGGATCTGCGCGCCCGATGGCGGGACGCGGCGGCCGGCTTGAGTTCCGAGGACCGGCTGGCCGACAGTAAAACGAAAATCGCGCAGGCGGTAAACAAGGTCGAGGCGCAGCTCGACGGCCGTGAATGGCTGATGGGTGAGTTCTCAATTGCAGACCTCGAAAGCTATGCGTGGCTGGCGGGGATGGTCGGGTTGGTAGACTCGGCGTTTGCGGATCGGCCGCGTACGGCAGAGTGGATGCATCGCGTTCGGCTGCGGCCGTCTGTGGCCAAGGCGCTGTCGCTTGCGCGGAAGCCGGCGCCTGCCGCTTGTTGGGCGCCTGGCCCAGAGATCAACCGCTGGGGCTGAATGAAACGGGCTGACGAACACAATGCGCTGGGAGTGAAGTAGTGGCAATTACCCTTTACACGGCACCGACGCCGAACGGCTGGAAGGTCTCGATCGCGCTCGAGGAGATGGGCTTACCCTACGAAGTTCGGGTGATCGATTTCGCCGCAAACGAGCAAAAAGCGGACTGGTATGTAAAGTTGAATCCCAACGGCCGGATTCCAACGCTCGTCGACGACGGCTTCGCTTTGTTTGAGTCGGGCGCAATCCTCATCTATCTTGCCGAAAAGACCGGCCAGTTCCTGCCGCGAGATACTCAAACCAGAAGCCGCGTACTTCAGTGGCTGATGTTCCAAATGTCAGCCGTCGGGCCGATGATGGGTCAGGCAAACGTGTTTCTGCGCTATTTTCCGGAAAAGATTCAGCCAGCCATCGATCGCTATCAGCGCGAGGTCACGCGACTGTTTGGCGTCCTGGACCGGCAGCTCGCGGCGAACGATTATATCGTTGGCGACTATTCCATTGCGGACATGGCGCTGTGGCCCTGGGTTTCGGGTTACGAGTGGTCCGGCGTAACTGTCGCGGAATTTTCGCATTTGCAGCGTTGGCTCGCGAACGTCGCAGAGCGCCCCGCGGTTCAGGCAGGCCGCGATGTGCCCATCAAGCGCGATCGGGCCGCGGAAATCGAAGCAGCCAAGAAAACCGGCCCGAAGATGTTGTCTTGAGCAGCGGCACCGCGGAGATCGCCGGATGATCGATTTATCCAAGATTCGCGCCATTGATGTGCATGTGCACGCCGAGGTCTCCTGTCACGATCCAGAAGATCCTGTGATGGGAAAATATTTCGATGCCGCCTCTGCGTATTTCAAGGCGCCGCGCGAACGGCCCAAAATACCGCAGATCATCGAACTCTACCGCGAGCAGCAGATCGCGTTCTGCTTGTTCACAGTCGACTGCGAAAGCGCCATCGGGGCAAAGCGCGTCAGCAATTACGAGATCGCGGAGTATGCCGCAAAGAATGACGACATCGTCATTCCCTTCGCCTCGATCGATCCGCGCAAGGGCAAGATGGGGGCACACGAGGCGCGCGATCTGATCGAGAACCACGGTGTCCGCGGCTTCAAGTTCCACGGCATCATGCAGGACATCCATCCGGCCGATCGCATCGCGTACCCGATCTATGAGGTGATTGCCGAACACCGCCTGCCGGCCATCTTCCATACCGGGCATTCCGGCATGGGAACCGGCATGCGCGGCGGCGGCGGCGTGCGTCTCAAGTGGGGTCAGCCGATGCTCATCGACGATGTGGCGGTGGACTTTCCCGACATGAAAATCATCCTTGCACACCCCAGTTGGCCGTGGGTGGATGAAAGTTTGTCGATGGCGCTGCACAAGGACAATGTGTTCATCGACTTGTCCGGCTGGAGTCCGAAATACCTCCAACCTCAGATCATCCAATACGCAAACGGTCAGCTGAAGAAGAAGATGATGTTCGGTTCGGATTTTCCGCTCATCCGCCCTGACAAGTGGATCGAGGCGGCCAAACAGGTGGGATTCAAGGAGGAAGTGCTGCCGGGCATTTTGAAGGACAACGCGGCGCGTCTGCTCGGACTCTCGTGAACGGCTCTATTGTGATTTTCATGCAAGTCTTTATCTAAAAGGGGGGAATATGGCGGCGCGCAATCTCGACGAGGTTTTGGCAACGGCAGGCAATACCGTGAAATTGCTTCGCAATTCGCAGCTGGGGGCCTATGTGTATCCGGTTGTTGCGCCCGAATTTCACAATTGGCGCGCCGAACAGTGGGCCTGGCAGCACAGCGCGGTGTTGTTCGACCAGACGCATCACATGGTGAATCTTTACATTCGCGGCAAGGATGCGCTCAGGTTGCTGAGCGACACGGCGATCAACACGATGCAGGGATTCACGGTCAACAAGGCGAAGCAATACGTTCCCACCACACCCTACGGCCACGTGATAGGCGACGGCATTCTGTTTTATCTGGCGCCGGAGGAGTTCCTGTACGTCGGCCGCGCGCCGGCGTCCAACTGGCTGCGCTATCACGCAGCAACCGGAGGCTATGGAGTGGACATCCAATTGGATGATCGTTCACCGATGCGTCCGATGGGCAAACCCGTGACCCGTTCAGTGTGGCGCTTTCAGATTCAAGGTCCCAACGCCTGGTCGATCATCGAGAAGCTGAATGGCGGAAAGCTCGAACAGCTGAAATTCTTCAACATGTCGACCATGAACATCGCCGGGAAGACAGTGCGCACCTTGCGCCACGGCATGTCCGGCGCGCCGGGGCTGGAGATTTGGGGCCCCTACGAGCAGCAGGAAGAGGTTCGCGCGGCGATCTTAAGTGCCGGGCAGGAATTTGGAATAGTTCCCTGCGGCAGCCGTGCATATCCTTCAAATACGCTCGAGTCGGGTTGGATCCCCTCGCCGCTGCCGGCCATCTATAGCGGCGAGGCGCTAAAAGGGTATCGTCAATGGTTGCCGCCCGACGGCTATGAGGCCACCGGCTCCATTGGCGGCAGCTTCGTCTCCGACAAAATTGAAGACTATTATTTGACGCCTTGGGAGTTGGGCTACGGTCAGTTCATCAAATTCGACCACGATTTCCAGGGCCGCGAGGCTCTGCAGAAAATAACCCCGGACACCCAGCGCAAGAAGGTGACGCTGGCCTGGAATCCGGAGGACATGGCCAAGATCATGGCGTCGCTGTTCAACCCGGATGGAGAGCAATACAAATTCTTCGACGTGCCGCTTGCGAACTATGCCTCGTCCAATTACGACCGCGTAATCGACGCTGCCGGCAAGACAGTGGGCGTCTCGATGTTCACCGGATACAGCTACAACGAAAAGCAGGCGCTCAGTCTCGCCACCATCGATCCTCGAATACCCGTCGGCACTGAAGTACGCGTTGTCTGGGGCGAGGAAAACGGCGGTACGAAGAAGACGACCGTTGAGCCTCACCAGCAAATAGAGGTTCGCGCGGTCGTGAGCCCGCTGCCGTACAGCCGCGTGGCGCGGGAGACGTACAAGGAAGGCTGGCGGACCAAGGGCGCCGCATGAGGCAAGTCGACATTGCGCTCAATCGCCGAAGAAGTTGAGCTCGATCAGCACGCCGTTCGGGTCCAGGGTGAATATCTGGCGCAGGCCGATGGCCGTGACGTCGTTCAATCGGTAAGCGAGACCGCGGGCCTCGAGCTGCGTCAAGGTTTCAGCGAAGCCGGTGCAGTTGAGCGCCACATGATGCAGTGCTCCGGTGGGCCCGGGTTCTATCGCGCGGTCGAATAGCCGCGGACAATCGATATGGTTGATGTGGATGATGGCGCGGCCGGCGCCGTCGTGCATCCATTGTGCGTTTTGCGGCGTGAGTGGGGGCGGCGCATTGCGCCGCTCCAGCCCAAATAGTTCAGCGTAGAAGCGCGCCGTGCCGTCGAGGTCGGCGGTGATAATATTGACGTGATCGAGCGCGTTAACCCGCATCGCTCAGCGCAACAAGAAAACGCTGGACATCGTCTCGAATCATATTGTATCTAACACATACAAGTGGCTGATTGTAAAGCGAATCGCGCAAGGAGAACAGAGAGACCGTGAGTTATCCCACCCTGCATATGATTATCGACGGTGAGAAGGTCGGCGCAGGCCGGCGGCGTACGCACGCGGTCTTGAACCCCGCGAGCGGCGAGACACTCGGGCAACTGCCCTTGGCCGATGCTGCGGATCTGGACCGGGCGCTCGATGCGGCGCGGCGCGGCTTCCGGATTTGGCGCGATGCCCCGCCGCAACAGCGCGCGGCCGTGCTGTCGGGTGCGGCGCGCTTGATGCTGGAACGCCAGGAGGAAATTGCGCGAATCGCCACGCTCGAGGAGGGCAAGACCCTGCCCGAGGCGCGAATCGAGGTGGGGATGGTTGTCGCGCTGTTCAATTTTTATGCCGGCGAGTGCCAGCGGGTGTACGGACGGTTGCTGGCGCGCCCGCCCGGCTTGCGCTCGGCGGTGACCTATGAGCCCGTGGGTGCGGTCGCGGCATTCGCGCCCTGGAATTTTCCCATCGGCAATCCGGGCCGCAAGCTCGGTGCGCCCATTGCCGCGGGCTGCTCGGTGATCATGAAGGCGTCCGAAGAGGCGCCAGGTTCCGCGCTCGCCGTTCTGCAGTGCCTGCTGGATGCGGGTCTGCCCAAGGAGGTCGGCCAAGCGGTGTTCGGCGTCCCCGACGAAGTGTCGCGGCACCTGTTGGCCTCGCCGGTGATTCGCAAGGTGAGTTTCACGGGATCCACCGCGGTGGGCAAGCACCTGATGAAGCTTGCCGCGGACGATTGCAAGCGAACCACGATGGAACTGGGCGGGCACGGCGCGGTATTGGTGTTCGACGACGCCGACGTCGAGCGGGTATTGAACACAATGGTGGCGTCAAAATTTCGCAATGCCGGCCAGGTGTGTGTCTCGCCGACGCGTTTCATTGTGCAAGCGAATGTCTTCAAGCGCTTCAGGGACGGGTTTGCGGAGCGTGCGAAGACGTGGCGGGTCGGCAATGGGCTTGATGCAAGTTCGCAAATGGGCCCCATGGCCAACCCACGCCGCCCCGAAGCAATGGATCGGTTGATCGAAGGCGCGGTGTCGGCCGGCGCTACCCGTCACATCGGCAGCATTCGCGTCGAGAAGCAGGGTTTCTTTTATGCGCCTGCGGTGTTGTCGGAAATCCCGCTCGACACCGCCGTCATGAATGAGGAGCCTTTCGGCCCGCTCGCCCTGATCAATCCATACAACACGGAGGAGGACATGATCGCCGAGGCCAATCGGCTGCCGTATGGGCTGTCGGCCTATGCATGGACCAACGATTCGGCCCGTCAAAGGCGGCTGGCCCGGGAAGTGGAAACCGGCATGTTCTGTCTCAACACGACGACGCTCGCCGGCGCTGATGCGCCCTTCGGCGGAGTGAAATGGTCCGGTCACGGACATGAGGACGGAATCGAAGGCGTAATGGCGTGTATGGTTCTCAAAACGGTTCACGAGGGATAGGGATGCCGCACCCACTGAATACCGGAGGCGATCGCGGCTATTTACGCATCGCGACCGAGGAAGCCTTCGCGACCCGCGAGCAGATCGATGTGTACATGCGCATGGTCAAAGACGGCACGGCCGACAAAGGCATGGTGTCGCTGTGGGGTTTTTATGGGCGAAGCCCGTCTGAACGCGCGACGCAGATTCTCGAACGATTATTGGATTTGGGCGAGCAGCGTATTCGCCACATGGACGAAACGGGCATTGACAGGGCCGTCCTGGCGCTCACCTCGCCGGGCGCGCAGCCGATGCTCAATCTTGCGGAGGCCAAGAACATCGCGCGCCGCGCCAATGACTTCTTGGCGGAACAGGTCGCCGCGCGGCCCGACCGCTACATCGGCATGACAACGGTTGCGCCGCAGGATCCGGATTGGTCAGCCGCGGAAATCACACGCGGCGCGAAGCTCGGCTTCAAGGGTGTGCAGATCAACAGCCATACTCAGGGCGAATATCTCGATGAGCCGAAATTCGATCCCATTTTCCGGGCGCTCGCGGATGCGGGTCAGCCGCTGTACATTCATCCCGCGACGCCGCCGGATTCCATGATTGGGCCCATGCTCGATGCGGGACTCGACGGGGCCATCTTTGGATTCGGCGTGGAAACCGGCATGCATTTGCTGCGCCTCATCACGGCCGGCATTTTTGATCGCTACCCGGATCTGCAAATCATGGTCGGTCATGCCGGCGAGGCACTGCCGTACTGGGTTTATCGCCTCGACTATATGCATCAGGCGGGCGTGCGCTCGAAACGCTATGCGCGCATGAAGCCGCTCAAGAAAACCATTCTCGAATATCTTCGCTCCAACGTACTTATCACCACCAGCGGCATGGCGTGGGCGCCCGCGATCCTATTTCTGCAGCAAGTCATGGGCGAAGACCGCGTGATGTACGCCATGGACTATCCCTATCAATACGTGGCGGATGAAGTGCGCACTCATGACCTGCTCGACATCCCGATTGAAACCAAGCGCAAGCTGATGCAGACGAATGCGGAGCGTTGGTTCAAACTTTGACCCGCCGGCCACCCACGTTACACTGACACGATCGTAACGAGGGATTTGGATGGCGAAACAAAAAGAGACGCTGACGATCACCACGCCGCACGTTGCGGGTGATGAGGATATTGGCGAAATCCGCAACATCGTCGGATTTCATATTCGATTGGCGTACGGTGCGGTGTACCGGCACTTTACTGAAACGTTTGCGGATCTGGACCTCACCCAGAAGCAGGTGTCGGTGCTCTGGCTTGTCGATGACCATCCGGATATCGCGCAAACCGATCTCTCCAATCGCATGCGGATGGATCGCGCCACCACCATGGCGATCGTCAATCGGCTCGAGTCCCGCCGCTACCTGGTGCGCGGCAAGTCGATCAGCGACGGACGCAAGCAGACGCTCAATCTGACTCACTTGGGCCGCAAGGCGCTGGTTACGGCCAAGGCGGCGATCCGTCAGCACGAGCAATGGCTCAAGTCGCGTTTTACGGGCCGAGAGGTTGCGAAATTAATCGAGTTGCTGACTCGAATTCACGAGTAGCGAGAGCCGCCCGGCAGATCAGGGATTCAGGGCGCATTCTCCAGCACCAGATGACCCACGGCGGTATTGGAGGCGGGGACATGGTAAAAGCGGTGGCGCACGGCGACCCGGTCATGCAATGCGCCGCGCATGATCAGCCACATAACGAGTTCAATGCCCTCCGAGCCTGCCTCGCGCAGGTACTCTAGGTGCGGTACGCGCGATAGTCCCTCGGGATCCTCGACGAGGCGGTCCAAGAAGGCGTTATCCCATCGGGCATTGATCAGACCTGCCCGGGCCCCCTGCAGTTGATGGCTCATGCCGCCGGTTCCCCAAATCTGCACGCTGAGATCCTCATCGAAAGACTCGACCGCCCGCCGTATCGCCTTGCCGAGTTCAAAACAGCGCCGGCCGGAGGGTGGAGGATAGAGCAACACGTTGACCGCCAGCGGAATCACCTTCACCGGCCATGCTTTCGGCTGCCCGAATAGCAGCGACAAGGGCACGGTCAAGCCGTGGTCAACATCCATGCGATTGACAATCGTCAGATCGAAGTCTTGCTCGATCACCGACTGCGTCACATGAGCGGCGAGTTCCGGATGACCCTCCACCATCGGCACCGGGCGCGGGCCCCAGCCCTCATCCGCCGGCGCATAGTGATCCGCGCAGCCGATCGCAAAAGTCGGCACGATGTCCAAGCTGAATGCGCTGGCATGATCGTTGTAAACCAATATGACGACATCGGGGGTATGCGCCGCCATCCAGCGCTTGGATGCTTCATATCCCGCAAACAGCGGCCGCCAGTAGTCGGTGCCGGTTTTCTGGTTGTCGATTGCGGCGCCGATGGCCGGAACATGCGAGGTCGCAACACCCGCGGTAATACGTGCCACTGGAATTTTCCCTAAGGTTCAGCCGGCCAAGGGCGAACGCCCGCCGTTGCTCATCATGTGCGCATATTGCTCTTGCGTCATGCCGGTCATGCCGGAAACCGCTTGTTGCACGCTCTTGCCGTCCGTGGAAAATAACTTGGCGAGAAAAAAGATGTTGCCGCCCACTGAAATCAGTCTGTTGTAGTCGCGGGTGATCACGCCCAGCCGCTGTTCGGGCGTCATGGGCCATTCTTCCAGATAGGCAGCTTCGTCGGCTTTGAAGCGCTCTCTATTTTCCGCCTTCATGAGCGACATGCAGAATTGGTTCAAGTGATAGCCCTTGCGGGCCTGATCCAGATCGAAAACAGTCGTACCGGGTATTTCGGCATAAGGTTTTTTCACAGCACGTAATCTTTCTGCCGCTTGACGTAGTCGATGAAGAAATCCAAGGCCGAGGCATCGGCCATGGCGCTCGGATTGGCGGCTTTGGCGGGCGCGACCCCCATCAGTATGCGGCGTACCGGGACTTCCATTTTCTTGCCGGTCAGGGTGTAAGGAATCGCCGGCACCTCGTAGATTTTGTCGGGCACATGGCGTGCCGTGTATTCGCCCCGCAGCAAGCCGCGAATCCGCGACTCGATTTCGGCATCCATCTTGGTGCCCGGCGAGAGCTTGACGAACAGCGGCATGAAGAAGCCGCCGTCTTGAAGGTCAAGGTTGACGATCAGTGAATCTTGCACCTCGCCCAGCAGCGCCAGGGTGCGGTAGATCTCCGCAGTGCCGATGCGAACACCGTAGCGGTTGAGCGTGGCGTCGGAGCGTCCCAGCACCGCGCTTCCGCCGGCTGCATTGATCTTGAAGAAATCTCCGTGCCGCCATATCCCGGGATACTCTTGAAAATAAGTCTCCAGATAGCGCTGATCACCGGGGTCATTCCAGAATTTCAGGGGCATCGAAGGCATCGGCTGCGTAATGACCAGTTCGCCCACTTGATCGATGACGCTCTGGCCGCGCTCGTCGAATGCCTTGACGCTGACGCCGAGCGAAGGCGCTTGAATCTCGCCCGCATGTACCGGCAGGGTAGGTACGCCCCCGACGAATCCGGTGCAGCAATCGGTTCCTCCACTGCCATTGGCGACCCACAAGTCCGGCTTTACGTTGCGGTAAAACCAGGCCATGCACTCAGGTGTAGCCGGCGAGCCCGCCAGGCTGATGGTGCGAAGATTGGAGAGCGGGTATCGCTCACGCGGAACAATGCCGGCGCGCGCCAGTTGATCGACGTAAGTGGGGCTCGCACCGAAGAGGGTCGCGCCGGCCGCATCCGCGATTTTCCACAAAATGTCGGGCTGTGGGTAGGCGGGGTGGCCGTCGTAGAGGACCGGAACGGCGCCGGTCAGCGGCGTACTGGTTAGAAAGTTCCACAGCATCCAGCCGCTGGTGGTGAAAAAGAACAGACGATCTCCCGCATGCAGATCGAAGTGAAAAGTCGCGTTTTTCAAGTTCTCGAGCAGAATGCCGCCGTGGCCATGCACGATGGCCTTAGGTAAACCCGTGGTGCCCGATGAAAACAATATCCACAGCGGATGATCGAAAGGAACCTGTTCGTAGCGAAATTCGGCTTCGCTGATCTCGAGTCCCTGCATGAACGAATTCCAAGGAACTGCCGACGGAATCGGCATGTCGGTGCGATCGGGGTCGAGGTAGGGTAGGCAGACGATGTGCTCGAGATCGCTGAGCCCGCCGACAATGCGGCGCAATTCTTCGCGGCGGTCAATCGGTTTTCCGCCGTATCGATATCCATCAACGCAAAAGAAGAGCTTCGGTTTGAGCTGTGCGAGCCGATCGAGCGTGCCGCGTTCGCCAAAGTCGGGAGAGCAACAGGCCCATATCGCTCCGATCGCGGTGGTCGCGAGCATCGCTACCATGGTCTGCGGGATGTTCGGCATCCAGGCCACGACGCGGTCGCCGGGTGCTACTCCGGCGGCGCGCAGTCGAGTGGCCAGCGTGCGGACCTGCGTTGCCAAGTTCTGCCAGCTGACCGGCTGAAGTGGCTGGCTTTCGCTCGCGAACAAGACGGCATCGCCGCCGCCGTGCTCCCGCCGCAGCACGTGTTGCGCGTAGTTGAGTCTCGCCCCCGGAAACCATTGCGCGCCCGGCATGTTGCGCCGGGCGAGCACGCAGCTCGGCGGCGCCGAGCAGTCGATGTGAAAATATTCGAAAAGCGCGCCCCAAAAGCCGTCCAAGTCCTCAACGGACCAGCGCCACAACGCAGCGTAGTCGTCGAACCTCAATCCCCGCTCGCGTTCCAGCCACTGCGAAAATGCCGTCACATTGGCGTTGCGGATGCGCGCGGCTGTCGGGGTCCAAAGTTGTTCTCCGGCTTGCATGCCTGTTATTGGCGCGTACGCCAACCATCGTGATAGCCCTCGCGTGCGTCCCTGGCATACGGAGTCGGCGACACTTTGACGCGAATCTCAACTTGACCGTGCGGTTCGACAGTGGGCTTGCTGGTCCCGCCGCCTTCCTCTCCCCAGACCAGAGTCAAAACATCCCCGATCTGGATATCCGGGTCCACCACGCCCAGGGACAAAACCGTTCGTTCGTTGTAGCTGTACCCACCGAACATGGAGAATCCCGCGAGTTTGCCGTTGCGCAATATCTGGTCAAATGACGAGGTGGCGTAGTTGCAGTTCGGAAAATCGAAATACTTCATGTTCGTCTCGCCCGGAGCGAGCAGCGATGCAAAGATCTTCAGCACGTCCTGCGGATTCCAAGCGAAGGTCACCTTCTTGCGATGCTGGGCGCCTGCCATTTTTTCAAGTGCCTCACGGCCGATGAAATCGTGATCAAACTTGACCAGCGGACCGTAACCGAGGGCGTACGGTGTGAGGTAATAGTCTTCAATGCGCTTCGATACATAGCTGCCGCCGATCGAGGCCGTGCCTTCGTAGCCGCCCGCCGGCAGCCATTCACGATACGCCTTCATCTTCTCTCCGGTGTACACGGCCGGGAGCGGCGAGGGAATCCAACCTGATTCGAGCGTATTGCTCGAGTAGCAGCGCGCACCCGCCTGCGCCAGGCCAAAGTCCTTCCCGGCCGCCACGATGGTTTCGCGAATCTCGTCGTATTGGTCATAGGGACCCCAAATCTCGAGCCCAGGTGCTCCTGCCATGCCATGGCGAAGACACCGAACTTTGCGTCCGTTGATGTTGATCGCATCCATGTTGAAGAACTTGACGTCCGGCAGTGGACCGCCATTGAGCTTCTCGAGCACCTGTTGCGCGTTCGGACCCTGAATCTGGAATCGATAGTGGCGGCGTACGACCGGCTTGCCGCGCGGATGGGCGGGCGAGCGATCATCACGAATCAGGTCCACTTTGTATCCGCCGGTCTGTCCTTGAAATTGAATCCAATTCACGGTGGGGGTTCGACCGACAAAGAGGAACTCGTCCTTGTCGAGATAAAACAGAATGCCGTCGCCGATCACAAACCCCTCGTGGCTGCAGGGCACCATTTGCTTGGCCTTGTTCGGTACGAAGTTGGCGAAGCTGTTGATCGTGAGGGCATTCAGCATCCGGAATGCGTCGGGTCCCTTGACCGCTATCTCGGCCATGTGGTGCGATTGGTCGAACAGCACCGCAGTCTCCCGCCAGCTGCGTTGTTCCATGCGCCAGTTACTGAACTCGCTGGGAACGACCGGATAGACATACGCACCGATTTGCGAATTGCGCAGCAAGCGCACGGTGTCGCCCGTCCGTGCCAACAGACTTTCCAAATTCTCTTGACTCATGCCAGCCTAGCCTCCTGTAAAACCCGCGAACATCAAGACCAGCCGCCTTCGTCAGCTGCGCGCGTGCGTCTGATTTTCCGCCTGGCGCGCTTCCGGCGCCACTGGCGGGCTTGAATAATAAATTAGTACGTGTAACATACAATTAATCGCGGCGGAAAAAAAGCGAAATGCTTGGGAGCCACGCATGCTGGCCGATTTATTGCGAAATTACTCCGCTGAGGTCACGTGCGGCGATGGCAAGTCCATCCGCGCCGCCGAATCGTTCATGGCGCCAGGCTCAGAGGTCTTTGTCACCTCGCTGCGGTCAGACACGGAGGACCGCAGCGTCGCCGTCGCCGCCCAGCTACGCAATGCAGGACTTATTCCGGTACCGCATATCGTCGCCCGCAACATTGCAAGCCGGGCAGACTTGGAGTCCCTTGTACGGCGCCTTACCGGCGAAGCCGGGGTCGATAGGGCGCTCATTCTCGGCGGCGACCGAGCTGAACCGATCGGCGAGTTCGATTCCAGTCTGCAGTTGCTCGAGACAGGACTATTCGACGCGTTCGGCATCCGCAAGATCAAGTTGAGCTGGTATCCCGAGGGGCATCCACGCATATTGGACTCGGAACTCGCCCAGGCTCGTGCTGCCAAACTCCGCGTTGCCGCGACGCGCGGTCTCGAAGTGGAGCTCATTGGCCAATTCTGCTTCGAGTCGGCGCCGATTATTGCAAGCGCGCGGCAGCTTCGTGCCCAGGGCATTCAGGTGCCCTTGCGTGTCGGCGTCGCGGGCCCCGCGAGTCGCGCCTCGCTGCTGAAATACGCGATGATTTGCGGCGTCGGGGCTTCGGTGAGAGCGCTCAAGGAGCGGCCCGTCGCGCGCTCATTGTTTAACAGTGAAACGCCGGAACGCCTATTGCGCGAGGTAGCGGACGCTCAGG
>Ga0210387_10000769_pt1 | contig 23479 bp, 27 predicted proteins | sample IncBWC7OmetaG_FD_160108 | JGI IMG/M metagenome (GOLD analysis project Ga0210387, IMG submission 160108) | Forest soil microbial communities from Barre Woods Harvard Forest LTER site, Petersham, Massachusetts, United States - Inc-BW-C-7-O ...
TGTTGTGTCAACCGCCTTGCTGGCGACGCGGGCTTGCCACACCTGGGCGTTCAGCGCTCCGGCGTCGTACGTGCCGGCCGCGACGAGCGCGATAGTTTTGTCGTGCGACCCCGAGAATCCTGGGGGGCCATGGAAGTCGGAGAGCTCCACGCCTCCCTGGTGCAGGTAGTACTGCGGCATGAGCCGTCCAGATGTCGACGTCTCGCTGCCGAACGTGAACGTATGGCCCTTGAGATCAGAGAGCGATCGGAGACCTAACGTGCGACGGGTGATGAACACCGCGTGGAACGCCGTGTCGATGTCGCGCTGGGCGATCGCGTGTGCGCCGGGCACCTGCAGTCGCGCTTGCACGCCGGTGAGTCCACCGTACCAGACGAGATCGAGATCACCGACTTTGAATGCGGTCACCGATGCGGTGTAGTCGGTCACTGGGCGATATTCGACCGGGACGCCGAGCGCGGTCGAGAGATACGTGGAGACCTTGCCGTACAGCCGTTGCAGTTTTTCGGGGTCCTGGTCCGGAATCGCCGAAATCCTGAGGACCCGCGCATTGGCTGACGGATCTGACGAATGGCAGGCCGCGACGGCGCCGGCGAGCAGTACGACGTGCAATATCTGTAATTTCATAGTTTGAGTTAATTTGTATGATCGTATGGTTTCCCGATACTGGAGACCCCAAGGGATCGCTGGCGTGGAGCTCTTGCGATGGGACGCCAGTTCCCATCGCTACGCACGGCATTCGCATGAGGGCTACGCGCTCGGCGCCGTCGTCGCCGGGGCGCACGCGTTCTGGGCGCGCGGTCGCGTGTGGACCGCCATTCCCGGACGCGTCATCATCGTCAATCCCGAGGACGAGCACGACGGTGGGCCCGCAGGGCGCGGTGACGAGTATTCGTATCGCATGATCTACTTGGGCCGCACGGTCGTGGAGACCGTGCTGGAGGCAACGCCGTTCTTCTCCGACGCCGTCGTCAGTGATAGCACGCTCGCCGAGTGCATTCTCGAGGCGCACCGCGCGCTCGAGCGTCCCGAGCCTCGACTCGAGTGTGAAACACGACTGCTGACCGTTGTCGCCGCGCTGGCGCGGCAGCATGGGGCGGCTCCGTCGCGGGCCGGGAGCGAGCGATCCACTCCGCGGGAGGTGAGGATCGTGAGGGAGTATCTCTCGGAGCATTTCGCGGACGATTGCTCGTTAACGGAGCTCGCGACCCTGGCTGGCGTCGATCGATTTCAACTACTCCGCGCGTTTCGTCGACACGTCGGGCTGCCGCCGCATCGGTATCAGACACAGCTCAGGCTCCGGCGCGCGAAACGACTGATGCTCGACGGTGAATCAGCGGCGATCGCGGCGGTTACCGTCGGGTTTTCGGATCAGAGTCATCTCATCCGGAAATTCAAGGCGGCGTATGGCATCACGCCCGGTGCAATAACGTTCAATCAAGGGCATCGGGCATAGGCTACGATTTCGGCCATGCCCCTCATCGAACGCATTGTCGATTTGCATGCCGACATGAAAGCGTGGCGGCATGACATTCACACCCACCCCGAGCTGGCGTTTCACGAGCATCGCACGTCCGACCTGGTCGCGAAGGCGCTCGAGCGATTTGGAATTGAGGTCCATCGCGGCCTGGCCGGCACCGGGGTCGTCGGAACGCTCCGCTCCGGTCTTGGACGACGGGCGATCGGGCTGCGCGCTGATATGGACGCGCTACCCATTCACGGCATCATGCACGCGTGCGGCCACGACGGTCATACCGCCATGCTCCTCGGTGCGGCGCGGTATCTGGCGGAGACGAGGCACTTCGACGGCGTCGTGCACTTCATCTTTCAGCCCGCCGAGGAGAATGAGTGTGGCGGGCAGGAGATGTTGTAGGATGGGCTGTTCGAGCAGTTTCCCGTCGAGGCGGTGTATGGGATGCACAACTGGCCCGGGCTGGCCGTGGGCTCGTTTGGCGTCTGCGCCGGGCCGATCATGGCGGCAGACGACAAGTTCGAGATCGCCATCACCGGGCGCGGTGCGCATGCGGCCATGCCACACCTGGGCGATGACACCATCGTTGCCGCGTCGGCGCTGGTCGGCGCCATCCAGACCATCGTCAGTCGGACGATCGATCCGCAGGACGGGGCCGTCGTCAGTGTCACGCAGATGCAGGGCGGGAACACGTGGAACATCGTTCCCGAGCAGGTCGTGTTGCGCGGGACCTGTCGGTACTTGAGGCCAGGGCTTCGCGCGGTCCTCAGGGATGCGATACGGCGAGTCTCGGACGGCGTGGCGGCGACCTACGGTGTGAGAAGCGAGATCTCGTACTACAAGCCGATTCCTCCCGCGGTGAACGCCGCCGGGCCAACCGAGTGGGCGACTCGGGCGGCGGCCGTAACCGTGGGCGACGAGCATGTGCAGCGCGACGTCGCGCCGAGCATGGGATGCGAGGATTTCGCGTTCATGTTGGCGGCGCGGCCCGGCTGCTACCTGTGGATCGGCAATGGGTCCATTGTCGACGGGGTCGGGCTGCACAGCTCCCGCTATGCCTTCAACGACGACATCCTGCCGATTGGCGCCAGTTATTGGGCCACGTTGGTCGAAGGCATCCTCGTGTAGTTGAGGTGCCGGACGATCGGCCAGGTGCGCCCCGAGTCCGGCGACACCTGAATGACCTCGGTGTACCCGGCCGGCGTCGCGATCCATTTGATGTGCAATCGGCGCGGCGTGGCGCCCGGAATGTCGTACCGGAAGACCCAGCCACTGTCGCCGCGCTGGCTGGTAAACGTCGCCAACTCCACCCACTTGTCGACGAGGCTGTACTTCCACTGATTACTCGCGAGGTCGAATCCGCGAATCACGGACGTGCTGTCCACGCGATGCGCCTCGGCCGCCGGACACGTCGCTGGTGGCTGGTGCGCAGAAACCAACGCGAGCAGCAGCAGGGCCAGCATGACGCCAACCCTCCGATAAAATGCCGATACTGATCGACTCACCGGCCGTGATCCCGGCCGTCGGGAACAAGCCCAAACGCATCGAGGAGTACGCCGGGCGGATGCGGTCCGGTCATGCGACAGTCAGTGTGGCCCGAATGGTTTCTCCCGAGGGATGGGCCGAACCGGGTCAACGACCGGAGTTCGAGGAGATTACGGTCGTCCTGCGCGGCATGCTGCGCGTGGAGCACGACAGCGGGACGATCGACGTGAAAGCGGGACAGGCGGTGATCGCACAGCCGGGCGAATGGATCCGATACAGCAGCCCGGCCGCCGGGGGCGCTGAGTATGTCGCGATTTGCATACCGGCGTTTTCGACGACGACCGTGCATCGCGACCTGGACACGCCGGCATGACGAAGTTCGCTCAACGCACACGGAATCTGTTGGTACGGCTCTTTGGCCGGCGGGTCCGGAAGCGACTTCCGGCGCAGGCGGTCACCGACCTTCCGGAATGGGCGCAAGCGACCAAGAAGCGGCGGGCCCACGTGCGGCGTATGGTCGCGTTGCTCAACGAGTGGGCGGACGAGATGGACGTCTCCCAGGAGGAACGACGACGGTGGCTCACGGCGTGTTGGCTGCATGACGCGCTGAGAGACGCCGAGCTGCCGGACGGCATCAGCCATGGCCATGCGGCGGCCGAGCTCGCGGCGTCCCACGGCGAGTCGGACCGCGGGGTGCTGAGCGCCGTCCGATATCACAGCGTGGGGCACGGGCGGTGGGATGACGTCGGGAAAATGCTCTATCTGGCCGACTTCTTGGAACCCGGGCGCAAGAGCCGGCGCAAGCAGCGCGCGCAACTGGCGAGGCGCGTCCCCCGCGACCCCGACGGCGTGCTGCGTCAGATTCTCGCGCACCAGATCAGCTCGCGGATCAGACGGCAACGACCGGTCAATGCTCGCACGATCGAGTTCTGGAATTCGCTGACCTAGTGCGCCTTCCACTCGGCGGCGACTGAGGGAGGGAGCGAGTCGAGGTGGTGGAGGAACGTCACGACGGTCCAGATCTTCTCGTCGGCGGCCTCATTGTCCCAGGCGAACATTCCGGAGTAGCGAACGCCGTTCTTCACGATCCAAAACAACTGCCAGTCGGGGAGCGTCGGCGGGTGAGTCGCGAAACGCGGTGGGGTTGGATAGAGGGTGGAGTCGGTTGGGGCCACCGGGTTCTGGAGGTGAGGGGCGTGAACCGCGGCGGCCGCGTGCAAAGCGTGCCGAGCGAAAGCGGTCTCCCAGGCTGGTGGCGTTGCCGTCGATCGAGTCGGTAGGGCGCCCAGTAGACCCAAGACGAAGAGAACGGCCGGGATGGTCGCGAGGCCCGCGGTGAAACCCACAATGAAATTGCGCATGAATGCGCCAACGGTGGCACCGGCGCGGGTGACGTCGCAGCACCCATGGGACTGTTCGGACCGCCCGTGACACCAACCGGCGTTACAGCGCGAATGCGCGGCGCAGGTTCCCGCTGTAGGTGCGGCTCGACATGAGGCGCTTCCCGTTGTCGAGGACGACGACGTAGTCGCCGTGCGACCACGGCTGCAGCTCGCGCACGCGCTCCACGTTCACGATGCAGGAGTGGTGGATGCGGACGAAGAGGCCCGGGTCGAGCTGACCCACGAGCGCCTTCATGGTCTGTCGGAGCAGGTGCACGGCGCTCCCGACGTGCAGCCGAACGTAGTTCCCGTCGCCCTGGATCCAGTCGATCTCGCGCACGCGCACGATCGCGACCTTGGTCGTCGTGCGGATCGCGAGGCGCTCGATCGGGGCCGAACGCACCGGGTCGGCGCCGTCATCGGAGGCTTCGAGGAGCGCGGCCAAGCGCACGCGGACGTCGGCCAGCTCGCGCTCGTTGGTGAAGCGCTGCCGCACGCGGCGCAGCGCTTCCTGGAAGCGGCGGCGATGGAATGGCTTGAGCAGATAATCGAGCGCGTGGACGTCGAAGGCGCGCAGCGAGAATTGCTCGTAGGCCGTCACGAAGACGACGGCCGCCGTGAGGTCTTTCCCGAGCGCGCGAAGGACCGCGAAGCCGTTCATCTCCGGCATCTGGACGTCGAGGAACACGAGATCCGGTCGGCGGCGACGAATCGCGTCGACGGCGCTCGTGCCGTCCGCGCATTCTTCGAGGACTTCGATGTCGCGCTCGCGGGCGAGCAGCGAGCGAATGCGCCGCCGGGCGAGCGGTTCGTCGTCGACGATGACCGCCGTGATGTTCATGCGGTCGTGGTCCGCGCGACGATCTCGATCGTCACGGCCGCGCCTCCCGTCGGGCGGTCGGTGATGGTGAATCGGCACTCGTCGCCGTACAGTTGCGTGAGGCGCGCACGGGTGTTCTCCAGGCCTATCCCCCACCCCATTTCGGCCGGAAAGCCCGGCCCGTCATCGGCTACCGTCAGGCGCAAGCGGCCATCGGCTTGCGTCGCCCGGATCTCGAGATGGCCCCCCGCGCGACGCGGGGCGATCGCGTGTCGGATCGCGTTCTCGACCAGCGGTTGGATCGCGAACGACGGGACCAAGATATCGGCGACCTCGGATGGGACGTCCAGGGTCACCTGCAAGCGGTCGCCCAAGCGCATCTTTTGAATTTCGAGGTACCGTTCGAGAAAGTCGATCTCGTCGTGGAGGGGCACCTCACGTTGGCTGCCGCGGCTGAGGGTCGTGCGGAGGAGATCACTCAACGCGGTGAGCATGTCTTCGGCCGCGTCGGCATCATCGTGGATCAGTGATGAGACGGCGTGCAGGGTGTTGAACAGGAAGTGCGGGTGCAGCTGCGACTGGAGCGCGGCCAGGCGGGCATCGGCGAGTTGTACCTCGAGACGGGACACATGGCTTTCGCGCTCGCGCGCGCGGCGGAGCGAGTCGGCGAGGTGTGTGCTCGCGACCAGCAGCCAATAGACGATCGCCTCCGAATGGACATTGCGCAAAAATGCCGCGCCGAACGAGCGCGTGACGACGGCGGCGACGACACCGGTGGCGACCAGATGAATGGCCAGGTGTTGCGGCCAATGAGCGCCGCGAAGCGGGAAGCGTCGGGCCAAGAGCACGACGCACGGGCCAAGGACGAGCCAGGGCAGCCACTGGAGGGCCGAGACCCGCAGTGCCATCGGGAAGTGGGCGGCGCCGCCCGTGGCGGTGTAGATCAGCGAGTACTGGCTCGCCGTGAACAGCACGACGGCGCACCAGGCGCCGACGAGCGCCCCAAGGCGAGCGAGCTGCCGTGTGGCCTTCACTCCGTCAAATTAGCGGCTCTCCTTGACCACGCGCCCGTTGAGGGGTTGCAGTGGCCGGACGTCGTGCGGGTACAACTCGGCGAACGCCGCGATCTGTGCGGGCGACAGCGTGATCGGCGTCTCGAGCACGTACCAGAGCACGCCTTCGGTGCAGGGCGGCGCGCTGATCGAGCCCGTGTACAGGTAGTAGGAGAGATCGCCAGGAATGAGACCAGAGGGATCGATGGCAACGCCGGGGATCTCTTGCTCACTGCCCTTCACCTTGGGCATGTGGTCCCAGAGGCGTTGGACTGTCTCGTTCGCGGCGCCGGAGGCGATCATCACGGCCACGCCGGCGATGGCGCCGTCGCTCGCGGTGTGCATCAGGTGGAGCTCCATCGCGTAGGGCTTGCCGTGGATGTACTCCTCGCTCGGGCGATGGAAGTGGAATTGCGTGAGATGGTAGCGTTTGTCGCCGACGACGAAAAAGCTCGACGTGTCGTGGTAGTTCACGCGAATCGTGTAGCCGTTATTGATCAAGTATTTGAGCGGGGCGCTCGTGTACTCGAATCGGATCGGCGCCACATCGGCCTTCTCGGTGGAGCGGATGTCGATCGGGGATTGGGCCTGGCCCGTTTTGCACGTGGCGTAGTCGGGGTCCAGGTCGCCCCAGTGCGCATAGCCCCGCGGACCCTCATAGCTCCACGGGGTTTTCCATTGAGAGTGCGCGACAGCAGGTACTATGAATAGTGCGACGATCAAGCATCTCATGGCCCCAATGTAGCACGGCCATGAGGGGCGATGGTTCGGTACTTATCGAACCAACCGGTGCCACGAGGAAATCGAGATCGTGCCGTCGGCGCGCGGAGGAATGCGGTACGTGAGTTCGTCTCCCACGAGCTCGTACGGGCGCTTCTCCTCGACGCCGTCGAGGTTCGGGAACGACGCGTGATCGATGTCGAACGTGAGTGTATGACTAGTCGTGTCCACGGTGTAGCGGCCGAAGTGCGCGCTCACCTCCCGTGTCGCCGCCTCGTACTCGTCGGCCGTGCCGCGCGACTTCACACCGGACGCGAATTTGGTCCGCGGCGTCCGGAAGACGAATACGGAGTAGTGACCGGACGGATCGAGGATGAGCTGGCCCTCCGGATGCTCGCCGTACGCATGCACGCGTGAGCCATCCGGGCGAATCTCGTCAGCGACCGTGAGCGTCCATACGCCCGCGAGCGATGGCGGATCCAAGCGACGCCACGTGACCTCGCCCTTGGATCCGTCATTGGCGCTGGTCGTCGGCTGGATGAACGTCAATCGATCGCCCACGACAGTCAGCGCGCATCGCTGAGACGTGCCTTCCCAGTTCGGGAAGAACGCGTGGTCGAACTGGAACGTGATCGTGTGGCCCCCATCGTCGACGGAGTATCGGCCAAATTCAGAGCTGTTGCCCCGCACCGCTTGCTGATTCTCCTCGGGTGTGCCAGTGGCCTTGCTGCCGGACGCGAACTTCGGGCGGCCGGTGCGAAGGATCTGAATCGTGTAGCGGCCCTCGGCGTCGAGGGTCATCAACCCCTGGGGGTCGTCACCGTACAGGTGCGTGTGGTTGCCGTCGGGAGAGACCTTGTCGACGAGGACGAGCGCCCAGGTGCCGACATGGGACTGGGCGGAGAGTCGCGTCGCGGCACAGGCGAGCGAAAGCAAAACAAAAGAGAGGCGTGTCATGATGCGCATGGTACACTTAAGTTCTACGCAACACAATTTGAATATTCTCGGCGCATTAGTTAGCGTTGCTCAACTATGATCAACCTGGATCTCGATACGCTCCGCACGCTGGTCGTGGCGAATGACCTGGGAGGCTATGGTCAGGCTGCGACACGACTCGGTCGGACGCCATCGGCGATCAGCCTGCAGATGAAAAAGCTGCAGGCCTCGGTCGGCGCCACGATTTTTCGCAAATCAGGGCGTGGCGTAGCGTTGACCGAAGCGGGCGAGATTGTCCTTCGCTACGCGCGGCGGATGCTCGCCCTCAACGACGAAGTCCTCGACACCGTACGGGGCGCGTCACTGGCCGGCCGGATTCGCATCGGGGTCTCACAGGATTTCGCCGAGACCGTACTGCCGCGAGCGCTGTCGCAGTTCACGAAACTCTATCCGCTCGTGCAACTGGACGTGCGCATCGAGGGGAACGCCGTGCTCGTCGAGGCCGTGAGCAAAGGCGAGATCGACCTGGTCCTCGTCGTTGGGCACGCTCAACGCCCGAGCGCCATCACCCTCGGCACCATCGATCTCGTCTGGATCGCCGGTCGGGATTTCAGGCCTCGCGACGAACCACTGCCGCTCGTGGTCCTCGGGCCGCAGTGCGTGTTCCGCAAAGAGGCCATCGAAAGCCTCGACGCGGCGGGCCACCCCTGGCGGATCGCCGCCGTGAGCCCGAGCCTGGCCGGTCTTTGGGCGCTGGGCATGGCGGGACTTGGCGTCACCGTGCGGAGCGCGCTCGGTGTGCCTCGCTCGCTCATTTCGCATAAGACGTTGTTCGATCTGCCCCGCCTCGGCGCCTTTCCGGTGACGCTCCATGCTGCCGCCGGGGGGTTGAGCCCCGGCGTCGAGCGACTGCGGGACATTCTACGCGACGTCGTCGTAGACTACCTGTCATGAAAATCACGACGGCAGTCGCGGCCCTCGCTTCGCTCGCCGTGCTCGGGCAGCACGCGAGCGCGCAGTACGAGGTTTATGGCGTCCAATTCGCCGGGTACACCGGCTTTCCAATTAGCGCGCTCGTGTTGCACGCAGACTCGACGCGCAAGCAAGATCTCGCGTTCATCGTGTGGGCCTTGAAACCCACCGGCGACCCGCATCGCGTCGTGCTATTCGATGCCGGATTTTATCGCGACAAGTTCATCAAGGCGTGGAAGCCGACCGGGTTCGTGCGACCATCGGAGGCCATCGCCAAGATCGGCCTCGCGCCTGACGCCATCACGGACATCATCATCTCCCACGTGCACTGGGACCATCTCGACGGCGCGGATCTCTTTCCGCGCGCGAAGATCTGGATACAGAAGGACGAGTACGAGCATTACGTCGATGCGGACGGACGGCCCAAGACCAATACGATCGATACCGCCGACGCCGCCATGCTCGGCCAACTAAAGAAAGCCGGGCGCGTGGTCCTTATTGACGGGGACAACAAGGAGATCATGCCCGGCATCACCGTGTATACCGGCGGGCGACATACCTATGCGTCGCAATACCTGGGTGTGAAAACGGCGAAGGGGACGGTCGTGCTGGCGTCCGACAACGCGTATACGTACGAGAATCTCGCGAAGCATGCATCGATCGCGCAGACATTTTCGCCGGCCGATACGATCGCCAATGTCGCGGCGCAAGATCGCATGCATCGCATCGCCAGTGACGCGAGCCTCATTCTGCCCGGCCATGATCCGGAGATCTTTACGCGCTACCCGACTCCGGGCTCTGGGGTCGCCAAGATCCAGTAATGGTCTCCGGGCGGTTCCGCACGGCGTTGAACACCGTCGGCGGGACGCGGAGTCCGGCGTCGCCCTCGTATCGCGAGCGGATATCGTCGAGCGAGCCTGACTGCGTCAGTACGGCAAGCGCATCAAAGTACGAGAGTCGCAACGGCTCGCCCGGTGGGGGCATGGCGCCCCAGACGTCCCAGGGAAGCAACTCGATCGCGTTGAGCGCCGACATATCACGCACCATCTCGCCGGCGATAAACCAGAGACCGCGCAGGTTACCGCGGAAGATCCCGAAGTGCGCGGGATCCGCCCTGCCCGCGCGACACTGCTGCCAGGCATCGCCGGCGACGATGAATCGGTCACGAGGGACGTCTAGCGGGTCGAAATCAAACGTGAGCCTTTGGCGCCAGATCGCATCCAGTTGAGGGTCCACGAGGATCCAGCGTGATTCGTCCGCATTCCAATATTCGGCAACGACATGTTCCTCGGCATACGGCGGGTTGAAATAGGTGCCGAAGCCCTGGCGATAGCGGGCCGGCATACCGTGGGCGCGCATCATCGCGACGAACAGCAACGCAAAATGATGGCACACGCCGACGAGCCGTTTCTCTGGCGGGCGCGCGACGGTGAGCGGCGAAGGGTCCAGCTCGAATATCCGGTCCAGCATCTCGTCGACATGACGGATGTGGCTTTCGCTGGCACGCTCAGGCGGCACTGTTACTCCATAGGCTGGGGCCATGAATTCGTGGATGACCAGGCCGTGAAGCATGCGCGCGAGATCCGCGGGATTCTTTGGCGCACGACTGAGATCGTGGGCACCGGCGGACGTCATCGGGCCCGGTTGGGCGTAGAACGCGCGTGTCATGACGCGAGATAGGCCGCGAGACGGTTGAGCGAGGACGACCAACCATCCCGGTGCGAGTCGCGCGACTCGACGGACTTGAACAGGCGCTGACGGAACGTCATCTCGGTCTTCTGGCCGCGCTCGACGAAGACGACGCTCACGAGCATCTCGTGCTCGGGATCCGAGTCCCAGATGAGCGTGTAGGCCAGTCGCTCGGGCGGCACGAGCTCTCGGCAGACGCCGTGTTGCCAGTAGTTCGTACCGTCGGGGCCACGCATGCACGCTCGCCATGCGCCACCCGGCCGCATGTCGAGCTCGAGAAACGGTAACGCAAATCCTTCCGGGCCCCACCACTTCGCCAGGCGATCGGGCTCCGTCCAGGCTTTGAACACGAGGTCGCGCGGCGCGTCGAACACGCGGGTAATAGTCAGCTCGCGGTCCTTCATCGCGGTTTCCGTTTGCGCTTCGGCTTTCCTTGTGCCACGCGCAAGTAGTCATCGAGGCGGTCGAAGCGGCCCTCCCAGAATCGGCGATACTGATCGACCCAGTCCGCGATGTCTCGCAAGGGGGCTGCCTCCAGGCGGCATGGCCGCCATTGGGCATCACGGCCCCGGGCGATGAGGCCGGCGTGCTCGAGCACCTTCAAGTGCTTCGAGATTGCGGGCATGCTCATCGCGAATGGCTGGGCGAGCTCGGTAACCGACGCCTCTCCCGTGGCGAGGCGAGACAGGATTGCGCGGCGAGTCGGATCGGCGAGGGCCGAGAACGTCGCGCTCAAGGGGTCCGCGGCAAGTGGCATATAACTAACTGGTTAAATAAGCGACGGTCGCCCCGTGTGTCAAGCGCGTATTATTCGGTCCCATGCGATGGATTGCGATCGTCGTGCTGGTCGTGCTGCTGGCCGTCACGATATGGATCGTGCGCCGCGATCGGACGATGCCGACGGTCACGCGCATCGCGCCCGAGGGAGCGGTGCATGCGGACACCATCGTGCGATTCGCGTGGCACTCGGTGCCTGGCGCGGTGCGCTACACGATCGAGGTCGCGCGGCCCGATGGTGTCCCCGTCGCTTCGGCCGCCACGCTCGGGGACACCACCATCGATGTGTCCACGCTCGCGCTGACGCGCGGCGTGAACTATCGATGGACCGTCACGGCGACCGACGGGCGCGGACGGAGTAGTCGGTCGGCGGGCGTTGGGTTTACGGTGACTGGTTCGGGTTTAGGGTGACTGGTTCGGGTTTACCGTGACTGGTTCGGGTTTACCGTGACTGGTTCGGGTTTACGGTGACTGGTTCGGGTTTACGGTGACTGGTTCTACTGTGACACGGTAGCGGTGCACTCGATCTCGACCCGCGCGCCGCGCACGAGGCCCGCGGCCGCGAAGGCGCTGCGGGCTGGCAGATGGTGCGGGAAGAACGGCACGTACGCCTCGTTCATCGCCGGCCACTCCTGAATGTCGGCGAGCATTGCCGTGCACTTGACGACGTGATCGAGCGATGAGCCGAGGCCGTGCAAGACCGCGTCGATGTTCTTGAGTGCCTGGGCGGTCTCGGCCTTGATGCCGCCTGGGACGAGCGCGCCGGTGGCCGGGTCACTCCCGATCTGACCCGCGACATAGATCATCTTGTCGACGACAACGGCCGACGAGAACGGCAGGTTCGGACCCGCCGGTACGTAGCGGACCGACTGGGCCGAGGCGCGGCTTACGACGAGAACCAGGAGCAAGAGTCGCCACATCGCGTGTTCCTCAGGAGAGAGATTCGAGCGCTACAGCGAGATCGCGGACACCGCGGCGGATTTCCGGGACGTCGACAGCGGCGAAGCGCAAGTGGAGACCCTGACGGATCACACGTGGGCGTCGGCCGCGAGTATACCAGGCTAGCGGCGTAACTTCTACATCGCGCACGGCCGCGGCTCGCGCCGCGGCTTGTGCGTCTATGCCATCGGCGACCCAAGCAGCCGTTTGGAGACCGGCCTCCAGACCCGAGATCGCGAGCAGCCCAGCCAGGTGCGTTCGCGCGGACTCCATGAGAACGGCGAGGCGCTCGGCGTAGATCTCGCGCATGCGCCGGACGTGGCGCGCGAAATGCCCCTCGATGAGGAAATCCGCGAGAATCGCCTGGTCGATGAGCGGGGCGTGACGGCTCGTGATCGACAACGTCGCGGTGACGACGTCGATGAGATCGGATGGCACCACCAGATAGCCGAGGCGAAGCGACGGGAAGAGAACCTTGCTGAAGCTCCCGGCGAACAGCACGATACCGCGACGGTCGAGCCCCTGCAGCGCCGGCACGGGTCGACCCGAGTAGCGATACTCGCTATCGTAATCATCCTCGAGGATCATCGCGCCGGATCCACTCGCCCATTCGAGCAGAGCCAAGCGCCGGCGCAGGCTCATGCTGATGCCGAGCGGAAACTGGTGACCAGGGGTCACGTAGGCCAGGCGAGCACGCCCGCGGGGAATCGTCATCCCCTCGTCGTCGACCGACAGGCCGAGCACTCGAGCCCCGCGGGCCTCGAACACGAGTGCGGCGCCCGGGTAGCCTGGATCTTCCATGCACACCCGGTCGAGCGGGTCGACGAACAACCGCGTGACGAGATCGAGCGCCTCCTGCACGCCAGAGACGATCGCGATCTGGTCGGCCGTGCATTGGACACCGCGGGCTGTGCGGACGTAGTCGGCCACGGCCTCGCGTAACGGGCCATAGCCCATCGGACTCGTGCCGAGGAGCAGGCCCGTCGTGGCGCGTCGCATTCGGCGCGCGGCGAGCTGGGCCCACAACGTCGTCGGGAACAGGTCGAGCGCCGGTTGGTCCGCGCGAAACGCACGGATCGGACGTGCGCGATACGCTGGGAAGAGCTCGACTCGTCGGCCATACGACGAGAGCAGGCGACGCGACCGTGCTTTTGGCACCGGCTCGCTCGGCCCGGTGTGCAACAGATCGTCGGGGAGAACCTCGCTTACCCGAGTGCCGGATCCAATAGTTCCCTCGACGTACCCCTCGGACGACAGCTGAGCAAATGCACTCACGATCGTGCCGCGCGAGAGACCGTATTGGCGCGCGAGATCGCGCGTGGCCGGTAGGCGCGCGCCGGGACGCAGGCGGCCCTCCAGAATCTCCGCGCGCAGCGCACCGTAGAGCCATCGCGTAGCCGCGGCGCCCGGCGGGCGTGGGGGGAGTGTAAGGGCGAGAGTGGTGGACCGTTTCGGCATAAATGGTCCAGTCAAAATAACGAATATGGCTCTACGTACTAGGCCTTATTCAGCCTAGGTTCACCGTCATGCGATATCTCATCATGCTGCTCGCGCCGATCGTGCTGCCCCACGCGATCGTGAAGGTGCAGGAAGTGACGTATGGTCCCGGCGAGAGCTCACCGGCGCACCATCATGAGTGTCCGGTGATCGCCTATGTGCTCAAAGGGGCGTACCGGAGCCAGGTCGCCGACCAACCGGAGAGCACGTACGTGGCGGGGCAGATGTTCTATGAAGCGAAGGGCGTCGAGCACCGCGTCTCGGCGAACGGCAGCACGACTCAGCCGACCACCTTTCTCGCGATTTTCGTATGCGAAAAGCCGCGCTGATCTACGTTCGCATCGCGCTCGGTCTGGCGTTCTTGAACGGGATCGCCGAGCGCTTCGGGTGGTATGGCAAAAATGTGGGCTATGGGAACTACGAAAATTTTGTCAAATACACGGGGCAAGTGAACGCGTTCATGCCCGCGTGGAGCATCCCGTTCTTGGCGGGGGCAGCGACGGTGGCCGAGCTCGTACTCGGCGTGCTCCTCATCGCCGGCGTGTGGAAGCGGTGGGTCGCGCTCGGCAGCGCCGCGCTGCTCGCGATCTTCGGCACGGCCATGGCGATTTCGTTCGGCCCATGGTCGCCGCTCGACTACTCGGTGTTTTCGGCTTCGGCGGCAGCACTCTTACTCGCGGAGAACCAACCATCATGAAAGCCCGATTCAGCTATCCCAAAGTCGCGCCGGGCGTCTATGACGCCATGGATCCGCTCGACACGTACCTCGGCACGAGCGGGTTGGAGCGATCGCTGTTGCTGCTCGTGCAACTGCGCGCGTCGCAGCTCAATGGCTGCGCGTTTTGCATCGACATGCACTGGAAGGATCTCCGCGCGATCGATGAGACCGAGCAGCGGCTGTACGGTCTCGATGCGTGGCGCGAGTCGCCGTACTATACGGATCGCGAGCGTGCGGCATTGGCCTGGGTCGAGGCGGTGACGTTCATCGCGAACGGACACGCGAGCGACAGCGTCTACGAGGAGGTTCGCCGGCAGTTCAGCGAGAAGGAGCTCGCGGATCTGACTCTCGCCGTGGCGGCAATAAATGCCTGGAACCGGCTGGCGATCGCCGCTCGCCTCGTTCCTGGGGCCTATAAACCGGCTGAGGTCGCTAGGTGAGGACCCGGATGCATCATATCGTCGATGTTGCCCGCAGACTATTCGGTTGTAGCGGACCGCTATCGCATCGAGCGGCAGATCGGACGCGGCGGGATGGCGACCGTCTATCTGGCGCACGACGAGAAGCACGGCCGTGATGTAGCGCTCAAGTTCCTCGTCGGCCCGTATCCAGACCCGGTCGCCGTCAGGCGATTCCTGCGCGAGATCGTCACGCTCGCGCAGCTCGCGCATCCGCACATCCTGCCGCTGTACGACTCGGGCGAGCATGACGGAACGCTCTTCTTCGTCATGCCGTATGTCGCGGGTGGTTCGCTGCGCACGCGGCTCCTGGGTCAGAAGACGTTGCCGGTCGCCGACGTCGTGCGGCTCGCACGCGAGATCGCGGACGCCCTCGCGTTCGCCCATGCGCGCGGGTATGTGCACCGGGACATCAAGCCTGAGAACGTGCTGATCGCGGATGGCCACGCGCTGCTCGCCGATTTCGGGATCGCGAGGGTCGAGACACCGGTGGGCGATCCCACGCTCACCGGAACGGGAATCGGGCTCGGCACGCCGGCGTACATGAGTCCCGAGCAAGCGTGCGGTGATCCGGCGGACGCGCGCAGCGACCTCTATTCTCTCGCGTGCGTGCTCTATGAGGCGCTGGTGGGCGAACCGCCCGTGTCGCCGAGGGGCCTGAGCGGTCTGGCGATCGACCGGTTCCTGACGCCACCTGAGCCTCTACGGCGCAGACTGCGCGACGTGCCGCCGGCGCTCGAGCGGACGATCCTCTGCGCGCTCCTACTCGCACCCGGAGACCGTTTCGCGAACGCGACCGCGTTCATCCGCTCGCTCGACGGCGAGCCGACGCCAGCGCCGAAGCCACGCCGCTCGTCGGTCGGCATTCGCATTCGGCGCCACCCGTGGCTGACGTCGGTCGGTGCCTGCTCTCTCGCGCTCGTCACCCTGCTCGCCGTTCGCCGCGGGCCCACGGGCAATGTCCGGCGTTTCCTGCCTTTCGTCTCCGACGCCGAGGCCGCCGAGACACGGTCGCCGCGGGCGCACGACACGTATGTCGCCGCGCATCGCGCGCTCGCGGCGTGGGATCTCAATGGCGCGTCGCAACAGTTCGGTGCGGCAGTGCAGGCAGACCCGCAGTTCGCGCAAGCGCAGCTATGGCTCGCGCAGACCATGGAGTGGCAGAACCCCAGCCACACGGCCCCGCCGGCCACCTTGAAGTCGATCGTCGATCGCGCGATGGGGCTCCGCGATCGGCTAGGACCGCACGACCAGCAGTCGATCCAAGCGCTGTCGGCCCTCACCGACGGCCGGTACGCCGAGGCGTGCGATCGCTATGGCGAGATGGTCAAGGCGGACTCGCAAGATTTCATCGCCTGGTTCGGCCTTGGCGAATGCCGCAGCCAGGACCGGCTCGTCGTGCGCGACCCGTCCAGTCCCAGCGGCTGGCGGTTCCGGTCGAGCATGCACGCGGCAGTCAATGCGTATACCCGGGCGCTGCATATCCTGCCCGAGTTTCAAGAGGCATTCATCAATCTCGGCTCGGAGCGGCTCTCACGGTTGCTTTGGACGCAACCCAACATCATTCGTGAGGGGTATGCGGTCGCGAATGGCGACACGACCTACTTCGGGGCCTTCCCGGAGTTACACAACGACTCGCTCGTATTCGTCCCACGGCTGCTGACCGACATTCGGCTCGATCCGACGAAGACGCGGCCGGCGACGCAGAACGAAGCGATCGCGCGCAACGTCGCCCTCTTGAGAACGGTAGCGGCTGACTGGGTGCATGCCGTTCCGGGAAGCAGCCCGGCGCACCTGCAGTTTGCGCGGGTGCTCGAAGCATCAGGCGCGATTGCGCCGAGGGCGGCCGGCGATACAAACGCGATCGACGAGGCACGACGCGCCCGAGCCTTCGCCGAACGACCCGTGCAGCGACTCAACGCCATGATCGACGAGACGCGGTTCGATGTCGAAGTCGACCGCTTTGCCGCCGCTCGAACGATTGCCGATTCGATTCTTACCATCTGGAATCAGCCGTCAGCCGAGGAAGCGGGGATGGTGGCAACGGCCGCCGCGCTCACGGGCCACGTGGGACGCACTGTTGCGGCACTCCGGATGACAGCCGCCCACGACACGATCTGGCTCCCCCCGCCGCGCGAGCGCCAGGTCGCGCCGATCCAGCCGGCATCGGAAGCGTTGGCGTTTCTGGGGTACGCTTCGTGCGGGGCACCCGTCGACAGCATGCGAGTCAGCGCCGAGCGTACCGTGCGAGCCCTGCGGACTTGGGTCGATACGGCGCATCGTCAGGAGATCCGCCGCGCGCTCATGGATTGGCCGGCTACGCTGGCGTATGACGAGATGGGGGCGTCACTTGATCACCGTGTCGCCGAAGGAGCCAACTCGCAGATGGCGCGCGAATGGTCGCTTGCGCACGGAGACGCGACGGCTGAGCGAGCCTATCTCGCCCAGATCAAAGACCAGATCCAGGTCGGGATGCCGGGCGACGCGGACCCGGCCGGGTTGTTCGTCGACGCTCGGTTGGCGCTAGCGGCCGCCGACACAGCGAGCGCCATCGCCGAGATCGATTTCTACGGCCTGGATGCCATCCCCCGGTTCGGGCTGAGGCTTACCGATGCGGCCGACGAGGCTGCGCCATTTGTGCGGATGATGGCGCTCCGAGCGGATCTGGCGCATCATACGGGCGATGCGCGCACCGCGAGTCATTGGGCCCAGGCCGTTGTGGCCCTATGGGGCGGAGCCGACCCCGAGCTTCAACCGATTGTTACACGAGCGCGCGCCCTCGCGCAGCCGTAACAATCGGGCGACATTCCCCAATCCTCCTCTCGACGGAGTAACCATGTTCCGCCGCGTCTTGCCGTTGGTCATGCCGCTTCTCGTCGCCGTCGCCTGCGGTCCGCAAAAGCCGCGGCCCACGCCCGCGCCGCCGTTTGCCGGGAAGCCGATCGCGAGTGTCTCGAATAGCGACGTGATCGCGTATGCCAAGACGCTGCAGTTCGACACGACCTCGCCGGGCGCGGACACCATCACGATCAGTACGGCGGCCGGCGACACCATCCGTCTGGAGGCGGCCCCCGAGATCGGCGCCGCCGCGCTCAGCGATTCCGACGTCGCGGCCGGGCGCATCTTGGGCCGCATACACAGCAACGCGCCGTTTGGGCCGCTCGGTGTCTCGACCGGTACGACCTACTACTGGGTCGATGGCGCGGCGGATCGCGCACACGGCGTCATGATTCCGGAAGACTCGCTCGGTCGGCGGTTTGTGCGGCCGATCCTGCTCAGAAAGCATGGGTCGCCCAAGTACCTGGCCACCGCCCGGTTCTTGAGCTTTGACACCGAAGGCACACACATCTTCCTCATCAACCTGCGATGCGGCAGCTGGTGCTGCTCATTCACAAGCGACTTCGTCTCCGGCTCGCTCCCTCAGGTCGACTCGGCGCTCACGGAGATGCACAAACGGCTCGACGCAGCCCCGTAAGGCAAGCGATTACGCGTCGATAAGCGCTAACAAAGCCTCCGCGATCTTGGCGCTGCCGATCGCGGAGGGCTCGATCTCGTTCGCGTAGCACTCCGGACGATCGCACACCGTGCGCAGGTCGAGCATCCGAGCGTTGTGCGCCCAGGCGGCGCGAATGATCACGTCGTTGAATACGGTGAGCGCGGTCGTCGTCATCTGCCGCTGATGCAGATCGGGGAAATTCCCGTTGTAGATCGAGCAGACGATCGTGGGGAGTCCGAGCGCAACGACCTTGCGGAGCATCGGGACGTAGTCGATCTGGAAGTCGTCGGCGATCTGGCGAAGTCGAAGCAGTGCATCGCCAACGGTCCGCACGCGCTCGCCGAGCACCGTGACCTGCATGATGGCGTCATTGCCACCCACGCTCAAGACGACGTGGGTCGCGGTCGGTGGCATCTCCTTGAATTGCCACTCGATCTCGTTGACGACCGCGCCGTCGCGGGCCAGTAGAGTCGCTTCCCACCCGGCAGGCAGACGTTTGCGGAGCGCGTCGATCGTGGCGCAACCCGGCTCGACGTAGATGCCGTTGTCGAGGATGGAGTCGCCGAGCAAGACGATATGCGGCATGGGGGCGGGGTAGCGGCAGGAGTGGTAGGCGCGCAATATAGCGGCATGCGCCTTCCACTTTTCATCATGACCGCCGCGCTGGCCACTGTTGCCAGCGCACAAGCACCGGCCTCACACGTGGCTGTTCCGACGCTCACGCCGCGGGCGGCCGATGTCGCGACGATCGACGGCATCGTTGCTGCGTACTACGACGTCATCTCGGGTCCCGCTGGACAGCCCCGGCAATGGGGGCGGGATCGGACGCTCTACTGGCCGGGCATCCGATTCTTTGCGGCCAGCGTGAACAAGGACGGCACACCGACCGTGCACGTGCTCACGCATCAGGAGTATGTCGATGCGACCGATGCCGGGTTCGCGAAAAACGGATTCGACGAGCACGAGATTCACCGTACGATGTCTCGCATCGGGAACATCGCGCATGTCATGAGTACGTACGAGACGCGGAGGGTCAGCGCGGGACCCGTCACCGCGCGCGGCGTCAACTCGATCGATCTCTATTGGGACGGCGCCCGGTGGTGGATTACGGCCGCGTCGTGGGACGATGAGCGGCCGAACTCACCGATCCCCGCCGACCTCCTGCCATGACTCGGTGGGAAGGTCGGTCGGTGGTGGCAGGGATTTGATGTAGGTGACGATCTTCCAGATCATCTCGGGCGGCAGCGCACCGCCGAACGCGGGCATGCCGTGTGAGCGACCGTAGTAGATCGACGTAAAGATCTCCCCGTCGCTACCCCCGTAGCGCCAGCGGCGCGCGGTGAGGCTCGGGCCCACGAACCCGACGGCGCCCCCGCCGTGGCAGCCGTCGCAGTTCATGCTCGTGAAGAGCTTCGCGCCCTCGGCGGCCGTCTTCGCATTCTCGGGCAGCGGATTGCCGAGGGCGCCTGCTGGCGGCGCGATACCGCCGGCGAATATGCGAGCGCTCGGGCGGATAGTTGGTGGGACGCCCTCCTTTCTGCCGCGCACGAGACGCACCGGCTTGGAGTTACATCCAACCACGGCGAAAGCCAGGATCAGAGCGCGAAGATCCATACGATGCCACCTTGGCTCGTGTACCGGGCAAGATCGCGGGCGAAGTCCGCGGGGTCGCGCACGTCAGCGGGATCATCGGATCGATAGTCGCCGGATAACAGAAACCAGTCGCCGCCGATGCCGGCATAGATCGCGACGTATTGCTTGCCGTCGGGACCCGTGTAGGTGATCGGGCTGCCGACGACGCCCGAGCCGACCTTGAACTTCCAGAGCGCGCGGCCCGTCGTCGCATCCACCGCCTTGAACCAGCCGTCGAGTGTCCCGTAGAAAACGACATTGCCCCGGGTGGCGAGGCTTCCGCTCCAAACCGGATAGCGCTCCGGGATTTGCCACACTTTGTGACCCGTCGTGGGATCCAACGAAATAAAGAAGCCGAGATTGCCGCCGCGACCCGCGTGATATGGTGTGTTCGCGCCGAGGAACGGCGTGCCGGCAAGATACGTGGACTGCGCGGCCTCGTAGTCCATGCACATGTTGTTCGTGGCGGTGTAGAAAAGCTTTGTCTGCGGCGAGTACGACACGGGTGACGCGGGACTCTTGCCGCCTTCCAAGGTCGGGCAAATGTCGCGCACGTTGCCGCGCGAAGCGCCGGTGGCTTTCGTGGCGTTGAGCACCGGGCGACCAGTCGCCAGGTCGATCTTTGTCGCCCAGTTCACGTCGACATACGGCTCGGCGACCAGCAGCTCGCCCGTGGCACGGTCGAGCGTGTAGGCGAAACCGTTCTTGTCGAAGTGGACGAGTGCTTTGCGTGGCTTGCCGGCGATCGTGAGATCGACCAGGACCATCTCGGCTGTCGCGTCGTAGTCCCAGCTGTCGTGGGGCGTGAACTGGTACGCCCACGCGAGTGAGCCATCTGAGGGGCGACGCGCCATCACGCTCGCGGTCCATTTGTTGTCGCCCGCGCGTTGCTCCGGGTTATATGGGCCGGGATTGCCCGAACCATAGTATACGAGGTCGAGCGTCGAGTCGTACGACAACCAGCCCCACACTGGGCCACCACCGTGTTTCCAGGCGTCGGTCGGCCATGTGGTCACGCCGAGGTTCGATCCGGTGTCGTACAGCGACTTGAAGTTGGCCCCGATGTGCATCGAGGAGTCTGGGCCGAGGTTGGTCGCGGTCCAGACGAGGTGGCCCGAGGCGAGATCGAGCGCCTTGATCGAGCCGAGTATGCCGAATTCTCCGCCGGACGCGCCGACGATGACGCGATTCTTCACGACGAACGGCGCCATCGTGACGGTCTCGCCGCGCGTCAAATCGGCGATCGGCGTTTTCCAGAGCTCGCGTCCGGTGGCGGCGTCGATCGCAACCGTGTGACCATCGAGCAGGTTGTAGACGATCTTGCCATCGGCGTAGGACGCACCCCGATTCACGACATCGCAGCACGAGAGGCCGACGGCATTCTGGTCGACGGCCGGGCGGTACTTCCACTTCAGTGGGTAGCCGTCCTGCGTGAGGTCGAATGCGTAGAGCACGTTCGGGTACGGCGTGACCACGTACATCGTGTGCTTGACGACGAGCGGTTGGCCCTCGTGGCCGCCGAGCACGCCGGTCGAGAACGTCCAGACCGGGTGGAGGCTTTTGACATTCGTGGGCGTGATCTGGGCGAGGCTGCTGTAGCGCGTGGCCGCATAGTCTTTCGCCGGAATGGTCCAATCACCGGACTGGGCGTGCGCGGTGGTCGCGAGACCTAAGACCAGGGCGAGAAGACGCATCGAAGTGCAGTCTAGCGACGCCTTAGCTCAGAACCCAGTGCCGACGTGACGTGACATCGGTTGCCGCGTCAGCCCTTCGGCAGGGTTGCATCGAACCCGGAGATCCGATCACATGAGTTCCCGCGCTGCGTTTCTCGCTTTCGTTATCGTCGCCGTCGCCGCCTGCTCCGTGACGGTCGTGCCGCCTCCGCAGGCGCCGGCGCCACAGCCGGCCTCGGTGGCGCAGCAGGCGCCGCCCGCACCACCGGTGCAACAGGCGCCTCCGCCGCCACCGGTCGTGCCTGATCCGCCCACGCGGGTGGGACGGTTGGGCCTCGTCTTGGGCACGGTGTCGTTCCGGCCAGCCGTGTCGGACGAGTGGGCACCGGCCGAGGCGAACTGGCCGGTGGCGTCGCTTGATCGGGTGTGGACGGACGTCGACTCGAGGGCCGAGGTCGATGTCGGCGCGGTCGTCATGCGGGTCGGGCCGCAGTCGGAGCTCGATGTCGTGGAGCTCGATGATCGCACGGTACAAGTGCGGTTGCCGCAGGGCACGCTCACCGAACGCGTGTTGGGCGGAGGGGATGGCGAGGAGCACGAGATCGATGCGCCGAACGCCGCGGTGTCCGCGGATCGGCCCGGCGTGTATCGCGTCGACGTCTCGCCGGATGGGATGACGACGACGGTCACGGTCTGGGGCGGACAGGCGACGGTGAGTGAGGCCGGGTCATCGTTCGTTGTCAATGCGCGGCAGGCCGCGACGGTGAGTGGGCCGGGAGATGCGCCGACGTTTCATCTCGCGGATGCGGCGCCGCCCGATGCGTTCGATCGCTGGGGTATGCAGCGTGACGCCGACCGGGATCGGTTGACCGCGGGGATGCAGTACGTGCCGGTGAGCATGCCGGGCGCGGCGGACCTGGCGGGGTATGGACGATGGGAGCTTGATCCCGAGCTTGGGCCGGTGTGGACTCCGACGACCGTCGCGCCCGGGTGGGTGCCGTATAGAGCCGGGCGGTGGGCGTTTGTGCGCCCGTGGGGATGGACTTGGGTTGACACGGCGCCGTGGGGGTATGCGCCGTATCACTACGGTCGGTGGGCGTATCGCAATGGCGCGTGGGGGTGGTGTCCGGGGCGCGCGACCAACGCGCCGCCGGCGTACGCGCCGGCGCTTGTCGTGTTTGTCAATGCGCCGGCTCCGAATGTGGCCACGGTGGCGTGGGTGCCACTCGGGCCTGGGGAGCCGTATCAGCCGTCGTACGCGGCCAGTCCCGCGTATCGGGCGCGGCTCAATCCCGAGGGGCTGAGCGTCGTCAAGTATCGGAATAGTGCGGCGCCGAATGCGGTCACCGTGGTGCAGCAGCAGACGTTCGCCACGCAGCAGCACGTTGAGCAGCATCTCGTGGTCAGCCAGGTGAAAGTGGGGAGCGTCATCGCTGGGGCGCCGGCGGTGCAACCCGTGCGGATCGTGCCGGTTTCTCGGGCGGTGCCGCCAGCGGCTACCTCGGCCAGGGCGGTTGTGGCGATTCATGCGCCGACTGCGGAGCGGCACGACGTGGTCGTCATACATCCGGCAGTGCGCGCGGCTGCGCCTGCGCGTACTGAGCCGACTCTCATCTCTGCGCAGGCAGCGAGGCCTGTAACTGCGACTGCGATTCCAACTGCGACTGCGACTCCAACTGCGACTGCGACTCCAACTGCGACTGCGACTGCAACTGCGACTACGACCCCAACTGCGACTCCGACTCCACCTCCGACTCCGACT
>Ga0210387_10000771_pt1 | contig 23460 bp, 17 predicted proteins | sample IncBWC7OmetaG_FD_160108 | JGI IMG/M metagenome (GOLD analysis project Ga0210387, IMG submission 160108) | Forest soil microbial communities from Barre Woods Harvard Forest LTER site, Petersham, Massachusetts, United States - Inc-BW-C-7-O ...
TTTCTTTCTCCCCTCGAGAATGATAAATTTAGACTTCCATGCGCACACTTGAGCAGACTACGCAGGAAGTCCTCGATCTGGCGTCGAAGCACTTCAACGTGCCGGCGACCTCGCTCGCCCCGGACGACGATTTTTTCAAAAAGCTCGGAATTGACAGCCTGCAAACGCTGGAGATGTTGAGCCGCCTCGAAAACCATTTCGGCATTGAATTGCCCGACTATGAAGTGCAGGGCGTGAGCGACTTCCGCACGCTCGCTTCGAGGATTCAGTCCCGCTTGTAATGCTCGATCTCTCCAAATACCAATCTATTGGCGCGGCGTTGAAAGATGCGCTGGAAGAATTTGCGAACGAATTCTGCCTGATCGAAGCCGACCGAGAGAAAGAAAAAGAGCGGCTCACCTACCGCGACTTCAAAGAGCGTGCAAACCCGCTCGCAAAAGCTCAGCAAGATGCGGGTTTCGTTGCTGGCGATCGAGCCAGCATCATTATGACGAATCAGTCCAAGTGGCTTATTTCCGCGTACGCCGTTTTCTACGCCGGCGGCGTTCTGGTTCCGCTCGACTACAAACTCACGCCGGACGAGCAATGGCAACTGCTGAAGCACTCCGGCGCAAAAGTCCTGATCACCGAATATCCAATCTGGCGGCAACTAAGCGTGGCCGCGGGCCGCGCGGCGGCGGCGAATGTGGGCACCGTTCTGGTGACGGAGGCGCCCGAGAACGCCGATCTCGCAGGCGCCCAGCGCTGGGAAGAGTTTCGCGGCAACGGCGAACCCGTTTTCGTTCCGCGCGCGCGCAAGGACGTGGCGTGCATTGTCTATTCTTCCGGCACCGGCGGCCGTCCCAAAGGCTGCATGATGACCCACGAGAATTACCTCGAACAGTGCGTTGCGCTCACGTCCCTTTATCCATTTGCGCCGGGCGTGCGTTATCTCAGTATTCTGCCGACGAACCACGCTATCGATTTTATGGTGGGTTTTTTCGGGCCTTTCACTTGCGGCGCAGCCGTGGTGCATCTGCGCACGCTTCGGCCCGAATATGTGCGCGAGGCATTCTCAAAGTACAAGATCACCTACGTCAGTCTCGTTCCGCTTGTGCTGAAAAATCTGCAAAAGGGTTTGCAGGCGCGCTTCGACGAGCTCTCTCCCGGCAAGCGCAAAATGTTTAACGCGATCGTCGCCGTCAACAAAGCGCTTACAAAGAGTCGTCCGCGGCTCGGTCTCAGCCGCCGTTTGTTGAAACAAGTCCACGAGCCTTTCGGTGGCGAACTGCGCACGATCATCGTCGGCGGCGCTTTCACTGAGCCACAAACTCTTCAGTTTTTCTATGATCTCGGCATCCCGGTTGCCAATGGCTATGGTCTGACGGAAGCCGGCACCGCCATCACCGTGAATGATCTCCATCCCTTCCGCGCCGACACCGTCGGCAAGCCGCTTCCCGGTATGGAAGTTCGCATCGTCAATGCCGGCGCCGACGGCATCGGCGAAGTTGCCGTTCGCAGCAAGACGGTCATGTCCGGCTACCTTAACGAGCCGGAGCTTACCGCCGAGGCCATTGTGGACGGATGGCTGATGACCGGCGATTTGGGCCGTTTTGATGCGGTGGGCCACTTGCAACTGTTCGGACGCAAGAAAAACATGATCGTTACCGAGGAAGGCAAAAACATTTACCCTGAGGACATCGAAGCGGTTTTCGAAAGTCTTCCCGTAAAGGAATTTTGCATTTTCGCCGCCAACTACATCTGGCCGCAACGCTCGTTGGTTGGCGAGCAACTGCTGCTTGCGCTGCATCTCGAGCCCGGCCAAACTTACACCGAGGAGCTGCGCCGCGACATTTCCGCGCGCAACAGTAGACTTCTGAATTACAAGCGCATACACGGCGTGGTTTTGTTCGACGAAGACTTTCCGCGCACCGCTTCGCTAAAGATTAAAAGGAACGCACTTGCAGAGCAGATTGCGAAGCTCGACCGCGCCAATGCGTTTTTGCCATTGTAACGCGGGTCACGCGTGGTCAGGAACGACCATTTCCTTTGAGGGAATGAAACGCCTTTGAGGCATACATTTTTTGCCATCGTCAACCCCGCCGCCGGTGGCGGGCGCTCGGCCAAGCTTGCCGGCCCCGCTCTCGCTGGACTGCGCGAAAAGGGCCTGAAGATTGACGTTGTCGCGTCAACAGGCCCGGGTCACGCCGTCGAGCTTGCCCGCGAAGCTTACGAACAGGGCTATCGACGCTTCATCGCCGTCGGCGGAGACGGCACCGCGCACGAAATCTTGAATGGAGTTTATGAACGCGCTCGCGGCAAGGATCGCATCGCGCTCGGGTTTCTGCCGCTCGGAACCGGCAATTCGTTTTTGCGGGATTTTACAAAGGATGGGGCCGGCGCCTCTCTTGAAGCCCTGATCGAAGGACGAACGCGTCCTGTCGATCTGATTCGGCTGACGCACTCCAAGGGCGCGGTCTATTCGTTCAACCTTCTTAGCCTGGGTTTCACGGCCGACGTTGGTTCTCTAACCAATCGCTATTTCAAACCCTTTGGTTATCTTGGCTATCTGCTTGGCGTCTTCGTGCGCGTCGTTCAGTTGCGGCGCCGCGCTTTTCGTTTGCGCTGCGACGAGGATAAAGATTGGGACGAGAGCCGCTGCCTTTTTCTCTCGTTCAGCAACAGCAAATTCACCGGCGGCACGATGCTCATCGCCCCTCATGCCGATCCGACGGATGGCCTGATCGAATTTGTCCGCTGGGGCCCGATCGGGCGCATCGGATTGCTGCGCATGCTACCCAAGCTCTATGACGGCACGCACATCGAACATCCCTTGGCTTCGCGGCGGGCTGTGCGCCACGTCGAATTTGGCATCCATGCGCCTGTGGATGTGCTGATCGACGGAGAAATCGCCGCGCTCGAGTGCGTGTCCCTCGACGCCATTCCTGCCGCCGTGGACATCTATATATGAAGAGCGCATTGCTGGCGCTGCGTGCCGCGTTTCTATGGGTTCTGAGCGGCTTGCATTTTTTCCTGGCCGCGCCGTCGCTCGTCTTCCTGGGAATTTTTCTGGACCCGCACAAGCACGACTGGCTTCAGCGCACCTTTTGCCGCCGGATCGTCTATCTCTCGGGAGCGCGCTTGGAAGTCGTTCGCTCGCCGGGTTTCGATCCTCAGCGAACCTGCTTCTTCATGGTGAATCACGTCAATCTGTTTGATCCGTTCATGCTGTATTGCGCCATTCCTCAATACGTTCGCGGCTGGGAACTGGAATCCCACTTCAAGATTCCCGCCTATGGCTGGCTCATGAAACGTTTTGGCAATGTCCCCGTCCCCGACGTGCGCCGTCCTTCCGATCTCAAGCGCATGTGGCGCCTTACGCAGGACGCCATCGACGGCGGCACGAGCCTCATCATTTTTCCGGAAGCCAAACGCACGCGCAACGGCCACGTAGACGTATTCGAAGAGGGCGGCTTCCGCGTGGCGCAGCAGCTTGGCATTCCGATAGTCCCTGTCAGCCTGGTCGGTTCCATCAAGCATCATCGCACCGGCCGCTGGATGCTTTGGCCCGCGACCATTACGGTCCACCTTCACGACGTCATTGAGACAAAGGGAATGACCAAGAGAGATGTCCCGGCGCTGAGCAAGCGCGTGCACGAAATCATCTCAGCGCCTGTCGAGGCGAGTTTAGAAAAGTAAGGTGAGTGGAGTCTTAAACGGTTTCGGTCGATCTACGCCAATTCCTGAACCGGAAACCAATAAAGAAATGTCACGAAGGTAGCTTGATCCCGGGAATGGTGCGGCCCGCTTTCGTTTCCTGCCAGGTGAACACGATGCGGTCGATCACGGTGATCGTCGAGACTACAGCAATCACCCAAAGCACTGCGCCCATGCGAGTTGTGAGGCCGCCAATAATCAGCAAGACGAGTCTCTCGGGCCGCTCCATGAATCCGACTTTGCACAGCGGGATGAGCGACTCTGCGCGCGCCCGTGCGTAACTGACCATCACGGACCCCGCTGTCGCTACGGCAGCCAGCACCACGTAAGGCGTGCGCCCGCTCACCGAGTAATACACCAGCAGGCCCATGTACAACGCCATATCGGCGTAGCGATCGAGCGTCGAATCGTAGAAAGCGCCGAAGGCCGTCACGCGGTTTTGCCGCCGCGCCACCTGCCCATCCAAAATGTCCAGAAAGCCCGCGAAGAAAATAATCAGTGCGGCAATCCGGAAATGTCCCAGCGCGAAATTTGCCGCCGCGATGAAATTCACGACCAGGCCGAGAAAGGTCAGGAAATTAGGGTTGACGCCCGTGGCGGCCAACACGCCGACAATTTTGTCGAGCAGCCACTTGCTTCCGGTTCCTATCGCGCCTGTAAAGGTAGCCATTCTTTTGTTACAACCAATCGGGAATTTGATTTTTTCTGCGGGCCTGCGAAATCGTACACTAGGCCCACAGTACACCGCAAACGTGCGGTCCAAATTGGAACAAAGTACTTGTGCGCCGAGGCGCTTTCTTCTTGACCCTACCCGGCTCACAGCATACATTCACTTTCACTCTTTCGCGAAGTGCGCGAGCTTATGGACAGCAATCTTTCACGCCGTGGGTTTTTGTCGCATAGTCTAACGGGGATTTCGGCCGCCTGGATGTCGGCGCATTGGCCCGCCATGCTCTCGGCCGCGGCTCACGCCCGCCAGGCTGCCCAGTCTGCATTGCCCGCGAAGTTCGAATTCTTTTCTGTTGAGCAAGCCGCGGAAGTCGATGCCATCTCGGCCCGCATCATTCCCACAACCGATACGCCCGGTGCGCGCGAAGCGGGCGTCGTATTTTTTATCGACCGCGCCCTCGTCACTTTTGCGAAAGACGATCAAAGAATATATGCCGAAGGCTTGCCGGAATTGCAGGCCAATCTTCGTGAACTTTTCCCATCCATCGCAAAATTCTCCGCCGCCACACCCGAGCAGCAAGATCAAATCTTGCAATCCTTGGATGAACAGTCTGCGGCCGCCACCGGAGGCCGACGGTCTCGTCGCGGTGCTTCCGCCCAGTCTTTTTTCGAAACTGCCCGCGTGCACACCATCATGGGTTTTCTGATCGATCCCGACTCCGACAAGCTGGGCAACCGCGATGCCGTCGGCTGGAAAGTGATCGGCCGCGAACGCGAACACATGTTCCAGCCGCCGTTTGGTTACTACGACAAAGACTATCCAGGCTGGCAGCCGAATCCCTCGGACGCGGAAAAAACCAAGCCATGACGCTCGATCAGCCAAAATACAGAACAACTGACGAAGTCGATTTCGTCATCATCGGCTCCGGCGCAGCCGGCGGTATCCTCGCAAAAGAGCTATCCAGCAACGGATTCCGCGTCGTCGTTTTGGAACAGGGGCCATACCTCACCGAGAAAGACTTTGTTCACGACGAAATAAAAGTGCTCAATCAGGATCTCCTGACCAATCATCCCGAGCTTCAGCCAACAACTTTTCGCAAAACACCCCAAGACAAAGCCAAGCCGCAGCGCGCTCTCGTCTACGGCCGCCTAGTCGGCGGCACAAGCACCCATTTCACCGCGAATTTCTGGCGCTTCCACGAAATCGATTTCATCGAACGCAGCAAAGTCGGCCCGATCCCCGGCGCCACGTTATCCGATTGGCCCATCACCTACGCCGACCTCGAGCCTTACTACACCAAAGTCGAATGGGAGATCGGCGTCTCCGGCCTCGCGGGAGCCAGCCCGTTCGATCCCCCGCGATCCAAGCCTTATCCGATGCCTCCGCTCCCCGTGAAATCCAGCGGCGTAATTTTCGAACGTGCCGCGCGCAAACTCGGCTGGCATCCCTTCCCCGCGCCCATGGCCATTCTTTCCCAGCCGCGTGCAGGTCGCAGCGCATGCATCAATTGCGGCTTCTGCCTCGGGTTCGGTTGCGAAGTCGGCGCAAAATCCAGCTCCCTCGCCACCGCCATTCGCATGGCTGAAAAAACCGGCCGCTGCGAAATCCGCCCGAACTCCTACGTGCACCGCATTGAGCTCGACGCCAATGGCCGAACCACCGGCGCCGTTTATTTCGACGCGCAGCGCAATGTCCAGCGCCAGAAAGCCAAAGCTGTCGTTGTCTGCGCGAATGGCGCCGAAACTCCGCGCCTCCTTCTGCTCTCCGCCAATAAACAATTTCCCGACGGCCTTGCTAACAGCAGCGGCTATGTCGGCAAAAATTTAATGCTCAACAGCGGCGGCGTCACCTCTGCCGTCTTCGAAGAGCCGCTCAACGATTACAAGGGCTTCGCCGTCAGCCGCATCCTCCACGATTTTTACGAGCTCGATCCCGATAAAGTTGGCTTTCACGGCGGCGGCGGCCTGGACGCGCGCTTCGACATGACGCCCATAGGTTTCGCTCTTGGCAGCCTCCCGCCCGGTTCTCCTCGCTGGGGCAAGGGATTCAAAGAGGTCTTGAGCCACAACTTCACACGCACCTGCGAGATCTTTGGCCACGGTACGTCGCTGCCCGTCGAGAACAACAGCTTTTCGCTCGCCCCGGACCTGAAGGATGCCTGGGGCCTACCCGCGCTTCGCCTCACGTACAAAGATCATCCGGATGATCTCAAGCTGACGGCTTGGCTATATGCGCGCTCTGCGGAACTCGTCGAGGCCGCGGGCGCGAAAAAAATGTGGGCGCCTCCTGTCCAGGAGCAACAATTCGCCGTCCATTTGCTCGGCACCTGCCGCATGGGCAACGATCCTAAAACTTCCGTCATCAACTCCGACCACCGCACGCACGACGTGAAAAATCTTTTTCTCTGCGATGGCAGCAGCCTCGTCACCTCCGGCCGCGGCCAGCCCACCATGACCATCGAAGCGCTCGCCTTCCGCGCCGCCGACCGTATCACCGCTCTCGCCAAACGCGGCGATCTCCCCGCCTAAGCGGCGATTGCGTAGCCACACTTTCCAAGCGCACGGCCAGAGTCCCCTTTCTGGTACACTTTTCCTTGAAAAATTGAGGCTTAGGGAGCCAGAGATGAGTTTGAATCGACGCAACACAACATTTGTCTTGTGCGGACTTGCGCTAATCGCGGGCTTGGCAATCGCTGGCGCGAGGGCTCAATCCAGTCCGCCACAATCGCCCGCCGCCCCTAAACTCGCCGAAGAAGAGTTCAAGAACATTAAGGTACTGAAGGGCATTCCGGCCGATCAGGTCCGTCCGTCGATGACTTTCATCACCGCTTCGCTCGGCGTTGAGTGCGAGTACTGCCACGTCCGCGGCGATAAAGGTCTGGAATTCGAGAAAGACGACAAAAAAACGAAGGTCACGGCGCGCAAAATGATGGAGATGATGTTCGCCATCAACAAAGACAATTTCGAAGGCCACCGAGACGTGACCTGCTATTCCTGCCATCGCGGCGCAGCCGATCCCGTCGCCACGCCCATCATCACGGATGAGGAACCCAAGCCGGAAGCTGTCAGCGCCAAAGCACCGGCCGATGCGAAACCGGTAATGCCGCCCGCCGAACAGTTGCTCGATAAATACCTTGCCGCCATCGGCGGCGAAGCCGCTCTGCAGAAAGTCACCAGCCGCGTCGAAAAAGGCAAAATCGACGCCAACGGCCATCAGTTACCCATCGAGGTCTATGCAAAAGCTCCGGACAAGCGCATCTCCATCATGCATCTTCCGAATGGCGAGAGCATCACCGCCTTCGACGGCAAGCAAGGCTGGCTGAGCAACGCCGGCCATCCGCACATGATGTCCGCCGCGGAGAACGACGCCGTGCGTATTGACTCCGACCTCTATTTCGCTTCGCACATCAAAACTCTCTACAAAAAGTTTACCGTCGTCCCTGGCGAAAAAATCGATGGCCACGATACCTATCTAGTGATCGGCCGCAACGAAGGCCAACCTCCGCTGCGTCTTTACTTCGATCAGCAATCCGGCCTGCTGCTTCGCCTGGTCCGTTACGCGGAAACCGCACTCGGCCGCATGCCCACCCAGATTGACTATGCCGACTATCGCGACGCCGACAGCGTAAAAATCCCCTACCGCTGGACGCTAGCCCGCCCCGGCAACCGCTTCACCATTCAAGTCGACCAGGTCCAGCAAAACGTCCCCGTCGAAGACGCCAAGTTCACTCCTCCTCCAATGCCTCCTCCGACGGACCAGAAACCCGCCGGTCATTAGAGGACCGCCCGGCGCAGTGCTACTTCAAAATGCTCTAGCGTTCCAGCATCCTGAACAGAACCCCAGGCGTCACAAGTATGGACAGTTCCCGATCACGGCGTGCATCAGTACTCAGGCGATTAATTCCGATTGGCCGGCGCCCGATGGCTGATGCTCCACACATACGCTGCCAGCGCCGATACCTGCTCGGGCGTAAGTTGCGCCCCACCCATCGGCGGCATCGGGCTGCGATATTGTTTTGGTTGCGACACACCTTCGGTTATCGTTTTCGTGATTCCGGCATAGCTGCCATCGCTCCACAGCCATTTCTTACCCGTCAGATCGGGGCCCAAAGGCGTGCCTTGACCGCTGTCACCATGGCAACCCGTGCACGCCGCTCCGCCCACTTGGCCGCGGTAGATGCGCTCGCCGAGCGCAACCATTTCTCGCGTCGCACCTTCCGGAACGGGAAGTGCGGCCACGCCGGCGTCTGGATGCGTCCCCTCTGGCGGTTGCGCGGCCACTTCAACAGGGCTGCCTGCCGGAGCTGTTAAGCTTGGACACGCCGTGACGTTCGCGGCACCGCCTTCAGAGCCGCCGTGATAAACAATCCGGTAGATCCGTCCTCGTATATCGTCGGAAACGTAGAGCGCACCGTCGGGTCCCACTGCCAAGCCAGTGGGACGATGTTCGGCCTTGGCCGGCGACTTGACCGCTCCCGCGAAACCATCCGCAAATACTTCGCACTGGCCCGATGCATGGTCCCCGGCTAGCGGTTGAAAAACCACGTTGTAGCCACCTTGCGGGTATGGCGCGCGATTCCATGACCCGTGGAAGGCAATGAAGACTCCCTCACGGTAGCGCGCCGGAAATTGTTTCTGGTCGTAACGCACCATGGCATTCGGCGCCCAATGGGCAGGAAACGCTGCCACGGGACCAATCTTGTTCGCGCATACGCCGATCGTTTTGCCGTCGTCGCCGCCGTATTCCGGCGCCAGAACCAGTTTTTGCGCGAACTGGTCGTAGTAGCACTCGGGCCAGCCATAGTCTCCCTTTGGCTTCAAAAGCAACAGCTCTTCCGCCGGCAGGGTCGCCTCCTGGTCGGGTTTAAACCGGTCGGGCCAATTCGCGTGCAGCTGGTCCCGTCCGTGTTGCGTCACAAACAATCGCCCGCTTGAGTCGATGGCGAATCCTTCCGCGTTGCGGATTCCCGTCGCGTAGCGCTCAGCCGTTGAAAAAGCTTGATTCGTCTTATTCGCGTCGTAGAGCCAGACGCCGCCGCGGGTCTCGAGTTCCGTGCACGGGTCGGCGCCAGGCGATTTGAGTGTGCGATTTTTCAGCTGGCAGGAATTGGTGGCAGTGGCGACATCGACATACAGTAATCCCTCGGCGTTGATAATGAACGGATGCATCGGATGGTCGCCCCCCAGAGGCAACCCGGAGACGATGGTGTCGGCGGAGCCACTTGGCACGAGCGAACTGCCGGACAATGCATATCGCGCGATCCGGTCATTAATCTCGGCGTAGATCGATCCTTTATACATGCCGATGCCCGTCCCTCCGGCTCCCCCGCTCTGCACCGTTTCGCCAAAGCGCTCAGTGACATCGGCCTTTCCCGTACCGCTCTTGTCTTGCAGGGCTACCAGGAAGCCGCCTGCATGGGGTGTGTCGTTGCCGTAGTACCTGCCCGACCAGGTGTTGACGTAAAGAACTCCGCTCGGCCCAACGACCATGTGGCGGGCGTGACCGATGCCGTCAGCGAAGACCGTTGCGCAAAAACCGGCGGGTAACTGCAACCCGCTGTCATCGTTCGGGCACGCTTGGCTCTTGGCGTCTGCCGCCAGACTGGATCGATCGTGAGCCGGCGCCAATAAAGCGCCCAAACACGCTGCGGCGATCGCGGCAACGGCAAACAACAGAGCCTTAGATGGGTTGGATAATTGCACGGAAGTCTCCCAAAGCATTTCTAGACAGCCTTCGGGCCGTCTGATCGCAAAACCGGAGGCTGGTGCCCCACAGCCTTAGATTGCCCGATAGCATCTCTGGCTGTATTTTTTTCTTTTGACAAGCCGTTACTTCTAGCGTATAAGTAATAGCAGGTAATATTGCGCATCGTTACCAGTAGCGCCAGCATCTTGCTGGCGTTTTTTTGTTTCCAAAGGTCTCAAGTCAGCCTAAGTCTTTTGTTCGCAGCACTTACGAATTACACGTCAGGTCAAACAATTTTGCGCCAATCAAGTCGTTTAGAATCAACACTTGCAAACATCGCCCGTAAGCGTTGATTCTAAATGAGTTGTACGAAAGCTAAATAGTTTAGAATCAACACTTATGAAAAAGACGGGAGGGGTGGGGCCGTCATGGTTAACCAGATGCCGGACCAAGGATGCCTGCTCGATTGCGTTTTTGTATCCTGCATGGCCCTTTGGAACGATCATAGATGCAAGGAATTCTCATACTGTGACGCCAGTCAGGAGTGACCGAATTTCAATCTAATACTTACGCATTCAAATATCGCAGCCTCCCGTCCTCCTGCCGGGAACATTTTCCTCGCCTTCGACGTCAACCTAGGCAAGAATCGTCCGGCAATGGATTCCGGTATCAGCCGAGACGGCCCACGGCGTCCGCGAGGTGCTTCATGACGAGCCTTTGGCAAGACCTTCGATACGGCCTGCGACTGCTCTGGAAGAGCGCGGGGTTCACGTCGGTGTCCTTGCTGGCCCTGGCCTTGGGTATTGGGGCCACGACCGCGATTTTCAGCTTGCTGTATTCGGTACTCCTTGCGCCCCTCCCCTATGCGGACGGCGACAGAGTCGTTATGGTCTGGTCCCACCAGAAAGGCGAGCGCAATGGCACTTCACCCAGCGACTACCTCGACTGGCAAAAACAGAGCAAGGTCTTCGACTCTCTCAGCGCTTGGACGGGTGACGGCTTCACCATCTCCACACCCGATTGGACCGAACAAGTCCAGGCCAACCGGGTAGCACCAGGAATCTTCGACCTCCTCTATGGCCCAAAAGCGCTTCTCGGCAGGCATTTCGTTGCGGAAGACGCGCAGCCCGGCAACGATCACGTAGTCGTCCTCAACTACAAATTCTGGCGTGAACGGTTCGGAAGCGACCCCAACATTGTCGGCAGCAAACTCCGCATGAGCGGCGAACTGTATACCGTCCTCGGTGTGGCCGCTCCCAACCCGGGCGACCAGGGTGATTCCAAGATGAGTGTGCCGCTGGCCTTTAAGCCAGAGGAACTCCATCGCGAGAACCATTTCCTACTGGTGATGGCAAAGCTCAAGCGCGGCGTCACTCTCGAAGCTGCAAATGCCGAAATGGCCGTCATCGCCAAGCAACTCGCGCAAACCTACCCGAAGACGAACGCCGACCTGACCGTGACCGTCGAGCCCCTGAAAGATGATTTTCTTCCCAAGAGCACCCGCCTAGGCCTTTGGCTGATGATGGGAGCGGTCGGCTTCGTCCTCCTGATTGCCTGCGTCAATATCGCGAATTTACTCCTCGCTTGGGGCACTGCGCGCCAAAAAGAAATCGCCGTCCGCGCCTCCCAAGGAGCCACCCGCGCGCGCATTTTCCGCCAATTTCTGATCGAAAGCCTTTCTCTCGCGCTGATGGGTGGCCTCCTGGGGACCTTGCTCTCCGTCGCACTCCTCCGCGGCGTAATGAGCCTCATGCCCAGAAACCAATTGGGCATTCCCTTCGAAGCCGACCCGCACCTCAACATCCCCGTCCTGCTCTTCACCCTCGGAGCGACCCTGCTCAGCGGCGTGCTGTTCGGATGCTTCCCGGCGTGGCACGCGGCTCGCCAAAATATCAGCGACATGTTAAAGGAAGGCGGCAGGTCCTCTTCCGCGAGCGCCAGCCACAACCGTCTCCGCCGCGTCCTGGTCGTCGCGGAGTTCGCCCTCGCCTTGATTTTAGTAGCGGGCGCGGGACTCATCCTCCGAAGTTTTTGGAATGTCACGCAAGTCGATTTGGGAGTTAGCAGGGATCACGTTCTCACCTTCAGCGTGCCCATCCAGCACGAGCGCACCTCAAGCGCCGCTAAGATTCGCTCCGTCTATCAACAGTTGCAAGAACGAATCGCCGCGGTACCTGGCGTCTTGAAAGTAGCCATCGCTCCCGGCTTGCCCGCCTCCGGCGCCGGCCGCCTCCATTTCACAATCGCCGGCCAGCCTTCCGACGGGTCCGACGACAACATCGGCAAGGAGCCGCGGACAATCTTCATGCCGGTCACCCCGGACTACTACCAAACCTACGGCATACGCCTTACACGCGGCCGCTATCTCGACGCACGCGATCTTGCAGGCGCTCCGCGCGTCGCCATGGTCAGCGAAAGCTTCGTCCGCCAATACCTGCCCGCCCTCGATCCGCTCACCCAACGCGTAAGAATGGCCGAATTGCTCCCCGACAAGATTCCTCCCTTCGGCGCTGCCGTAGAATGGCAAATCGTCGGCGTCTTCCACGACGTCCAATTCGACAGCCATCCCACCACCGGTTCCGCCGAGGTCGATGTCCCCTTCGACCAAAGCCCCTGGCCCGACACGGTCATCGCTGTGCGCACCAATGGAAACCCATCCGCCGTAACCACTAGCATTGCCGCCGCCATTCGTTCGGTGAATCCGGATTACCCGATGACGCGCGTGCGCACCATGGACCAGGTCGTGAGCGAATCCCTGGTGACCGACCGCTTTACCGTCCTCGTCTTCGGCAGCTTCGCCACACTCGCGCTTCTCTTGGCCGCCATCGGCATTTACGGCGTTATGACCTTCTCCGTCGCCCAACGAAATCACGAAATGGGCATTCGTATCGCCCTAGGCGCTGGCAGGCCGCAAGTCCTTAGATTGGTGGTCGGCGAGGGAATGTGGTCAGCCTTGATAGGAATGGCCATTGGGCTTCCCGGAGTTTACTTGGTGGGGAAAACACTGAAGGGCCTCTTATACAACGTCGGCGCAATGGATCCACGAGCGCTGATCGGCGTTGCCCTAATTCTCTTAGCTTCGGCTCTTGTGGCGTGCTACGTTCCAGCTCGGCGCGCGACAAGGATTGATCCCTTGGCCGCCCTGCGGCAGGAATAGGCGGTGGAACAAAGCTGAGTGGCTGTCGCATCGCTGCGGTTTTCAGGGCGCGGGTTTTGACTTTATCAGTACGATCTGTGACCGCAGCTGCAAGAATCACTTATTCACACCGAAGAGCCGCTCATTTGCCGGCCCTCCTGCCGGAAACATTTCACCGAATCCGCCGTATCATAATGAAAGGATCGGCCTGCGATGCGTCCGCGAGGTGCTTCATGACCACCCTCTGGCAAGACCTTCGATACGGTTTGCGTGTACTGGCAAGGTCTCCCAGCTTCACCATCGTCTCGATTCTGACTCTCGCACTTGGTATCGGCGCGAACACCGCCATCTTCACCATCGTTTATGGAGTCCTTCTGCGACCGTTGCCGTTTCCCGAGCCGGATCGCATCGTCCAACTCGTGGAAAGCTATAAGGAGCAGAGTGAAGAGGCTGGCCTGAACATGCGGCAGCTTAAGCAGTTGCAAGGTTACTCGGACCTGTTTCAGTCCATGGCCGGATATACAGCCGTTGGCTACAACTTGGCCGTGGGAAACAGTGCCGAGCATCTGCGCGGCATGCCCGTCTCCTCATCCTACTTCAGCGTCCTGGGAATCCGTCCCCTGCTCGGTCGTGATTTTACGCAGGACGATGACAATGGGGAAGGTCAGCGCGTGGCCATCATCAGCTATGGCGTGTGGGCGCGCCGTTTTGGTTCAGATCGCTCGCATATCGGCCAGAAAATGCTTTTGAACGGTGAGCCCTACACGCTCATAGGCGTCATGCCGCGCAGCTTCTCCTCGGTGTCGCCCGCGGGAGATCTTCCGGATAGCGGAGCGCCGGACGTGTGGACGCCTCTCGCATTGGTGGCTAAGACTGCGGGGAAGGGCGGCAACATTAGCGTCCTCGCTCGTCTCAAGCCGGGCGTCACTCCTGCTCAACTCGACGTGCAAATGGGTATTGTCACCCGTGACCTGCGGAAGGAGTATGCCCGCGGTTTTGACGGGCAAGTCATTCTCACCTTTTTGCCATACCAGCGAGTGATCGGCGGAGAAGTCCGCCCCTATCTGTTATTGCTGCTCGGCGCGATCGGTTTTGTGCTGTTGATAGCCTGCGCGAACGTGGCTAATTTGTTTCTCGCGCGTGGCGGATTGCGTGGACGTGAAATTGCCGTCCGCATCGCCATGGGCGCGTCCCGCTGGCGGCTGTTCCAGCAATTGCTGACGGAAAGCATGCTCATAGCGCTCGCTGGTGGGGCACTCGGCCTACTGGTCGCTTACCTCGGACTAGGCTCGCTGCTCGCTGTTGCGCCCGCCGACTTACCGCGCGCTTCGGATGTCCATCTCGACGGCTGGGTTTTCGCGTTCACGTTTCTCGTTGCGCTCCTGACGGGAGTTCTCTTCGGCCTCGCTCCGGCCCTTGAAGCCAGTAGAACCGGCATCAATGAAGCCCTCAAAGAAGGCGCGGGACGCGCAAGCGCCGCTCGTGGACGCGCTCTCCTTCGCAAGTTGCTCATCGTCGGCGAGTTCGCGATCTCTCTTGTGCTGCTCACCGGCGCGGGCCTGATGATCGCCACATTTTCAAAACTACTTCACACCGATCCGGGCTTCAATCCTCACCGCATCCTTTCCGTCCAATTCTGGCTGACCGGCTCGAAATACGATTCCAGTGCGCAGGTCGAGGCCTTCAACCGCGCGGCCGTCCAACGCCTTGAAGCTTTGCCCGGAGTCGACGCTGCTGCCATCGTGGCTGCTGGGCTGCCGCTTGAACGCGGCGGAAACAATGGCGTAAGAATGTCCAACTCGAATCAATGGGACAGCGTCGACTACCGGGAAATTACTCCAGGCTTTTTCCGTGCTATGGGCATTCCTTTGCGATCAGGCCGCGAGTTTTCCGGTTCAGATTCAGAAACCACCAACAAAGTAGTGATCGTTAATGAAGCGTTTGCGCGCGAGCACTTTGCAGGACACAGCCCGCTCGGTGAGCACATTTTCCTTGGTGAGGAACCGTCCGAAATTGTTGGCGTGGTCGGCGACGTAAAGTCCTACCTTGACCAGCCGGCACCTTCCACGACCTTTATTCCTGCGGCGCAAGCTTCCTACCGGACGTCAAAGGTGTTTGAAGGTTGGTTTCCGAGAAGCGTGGTTGTCCGTACCAGCGCAGACCCCCTGAGCCTCAGCCGCGCCGTACGCGATGCGCTCGCGGGGGTCGACCCCGTCGTTCCGATAGGTTCCATGCGCTCTATGGATCAGGTGCTTTCGCGCTCTCTGGCTCTCCGGAATTTCATGATGTTTCTGCTTAGTCTTTTCGCCGCGCTGGCTCTGACTCTGGCAACCGTGGGGATTTACGGAGTCATCTCCTACGCCGTTTCGCAGCGCACGCGCGAGATCGGTGTGCGCATGGCGCTCGGAGCCCATTCGGGTGATGTGCTGCGTCTTATTTTGGGAGAGGGTTTAAAACTTGTCCTCGCCGGCGCGGCGCTGGGCATCGTCTTTGCGCTGATCGCAACGAGATTTATTACCACGATGATCTACGGTGTGAGCGCCACGAACCCGCTGATTTTCCTTTCCGTCATCACACTTCTTGTCGCGGTGTCTCTTGCGGCCTGTTACGTGCCAGCTCGGCGCGCCATGCGCGTGGATCCCATCGTCGCTCTACGCTACGAATAGCGCCTGGTTCTACAAACCACAAGCGAACACGTGACTCTCTCTGAGCAGGGCGTTAGGCGACCTAACGGAGGAGATTGACTTTTGCTAGATCGACGATTTCATCGCCGCGTCCGCTGAGAACTGCTCTGAGCATGAAGAGGCCGAACCCCTTCATCTGCTCCAGGGTGATCGTCGGTGGCATGGAGAGCTCCTGCCGGCTCACGAGGACTTCGACTAAAGCAGGCCCTTCGTGCTTGAGAGCTTGTGCAATCATCGGTCGAACTTGATCCGCCGTTTCGGCCGTAAGCCCGAGAAGACCCGCGGCCTCGGCAATCTTTGCGAAATTCGGGTTCTTCAGGTTCGTTCCAAAATCGACGATGCCTGCAGCTTTCATTTCCAACTCAACAAAGGCCAGCGAGTCGTTCTTGAAAACGATGATCTTCACCGGCGCGTCCAGCTGCCGGAGCGAGAGCAGATCGCCGAGGAGCATCGCGAAACCGCCATCTCCGGACAAGGAGACCACTTGACGGCCAGGGTGACTGACTTGCGCCCCAATGGCTTGCGGGAGCGCATTCGCCATGGTCCCATGATTGAAGGAGCCAAGTAGCCGTCGTTGACCGTTCATCCTAAGGTAGCGAGCCGCCCAGACCGTCGGAGTGCCCACATCGCAGGTAAAAATGGCGTCCTTGGCGGCAAGCTCGTTTAAGACACTGGCAACATATTGCGGATGCATCGGTTTTTCCCCGGCTTTGCCGGTCGCCAAATCGTCCAAGCCCTTGCGGGTCTTGCTGTAATGCTCGAGCGAGTCACTTAGGTGGGCATCATCCTTCTTCGCGGTGAGCTTCGGACTGAGCGCAGCCAGCGTGGTTTTCACGTCGCCGACCAGACCCAAATCAACCTTCGTGCGACGGCCGATCTGTTCACCTCGAAGATCGACCTGAATGATTTTTGCTTTTTCCGGGTAAAACTGCTGATAGGGGAAGTCTGTTCCGAGCATCAGGAGCGTGTCGCAATTCATCATCGCGCGATAGCCGGAGGAAAAACCTAGAAGTCCCGTCATGCCCACATCGAAAGGGTTGTCGTACTCGACAAACTCCTTGCCGCGCATGGCGTGCACGATGGGAGCTTTCAGCTTGCCCGCGACTTCGATCAACTCCTTGTGAGCTCCGGCGCACCCTGCTCCGGCAAGAATCGTCGTTTTCTTTGAGTCATTTAGAATTTTTGCTAATTTCGCGATTTCGTCATCGGAAGGACTGACTTTTGGCTTTGGCTCCGGAAAGTGCAGACGCGGCCCTTGTTCAACGGCATCTCGCAAGGCGATATCGCCAGGAATCACCACGACGGCAACGCCGCGCCGCGAGATCGCGGTTTGCATAGCAATCTCCAGGACGCGGGGCATCTGTTCGGGTTGCGAAACCAATTCACAATAGTGGCTGCACTGCGCGAAGAGATGTTCCGGGCTGGTCTCCTGAAAATATCCGCTCCCGATCTCATGGCTTGGAATTTGCGCGGCGATCGCCAGTACGGGAACGCGGCTACGGTGACAGTCATAGAGCCCGTTGATCAAATGCAGGTTCCCGGGACCGCAGCTGCCGGCGCAAACTGCCAATTTGCCGGTGAGATGCGCCTCGGCGCCAGCCGCGAACGCTGCCACCTCTTCATGTCTCACATGAATCCACTGGATTTGTTTGTTTACGCGAATGGAGTCGGTAATGCCGTTGAGGGAGTCACCGGGCAGTCCGTAAATTCGCCGCACTCCTGCGCCAGCAAGAACCTCCACCAATAAATCCGCCACTTTTTTCTTTGCCATGCGCCACCTTTCTCTCTTTCTTAGACTCCACAACTCAGATGAACCAGACACGTTTAGAGGTCCAAAAATTTAGGTTTCCGGAATGAGCTTCTATTGAACTCCGGTGTCGACGGTCATTCTTCTGCGTTTTTGAGGATGACTGTCAAATTTGACACTTCAAGAAAAGTCCTCGGTTGTCTAGCCTCGGAGATTGCTGTCCTGCTGCCTATGGGTCACGTGAAGCTACTTTATTTCATGTCGATAGCAGTCGCGCTCCTCGGTGGCATTTTGCTGGGGTCGTCGAGACCTGTGGGTTTAGCGAAGACCTATGCTCCACCGCCTACCTTGATCCTTATTTGTGGCCTAGCGGATCGTCCCTGTGTGACGTATTTGATCTCTTTCCACCAACCGACCACGGCTTACGGAGATTCCGAGGGAGAGGGTGTGACTGACTACGAAAGAAAAACAATCTCCATTGCCCAGAGCCATGATCGTTTTAGAAACGTTCAAGCGCTACAGCACGAAGTTTTGCACGCAGTTTTGTGGGAACGGAACTTCCACGACGACACAGAAAAATGGGATTTACACGCTTGGATCTATTTTTCCGAGGGGGTATTTCCGCTGTTGTTGCACGACAATCCCGGGTTCGTCAGGTATGTGACGGAAGAATACTAGAACTGATCTCAAGCCACAGACGTGTTCTTTTTAACGGTTTCATCAAATTCAGTCTCACGCCAGTCGTTGTCGCCGAGCGGAAAGGGGTAGGGCTTTCGATGAAACAGGAATTTATTTTATTGGCTGCGTCAGATGCTAATGCCGACTCGCTTAGGGAGCTGATCATCGCTGCCGGTTACAAATGCTCAATGGCCGGGTCGCAAGAGGAGGGCTTTCGGCTTGCACAAGAGGGCGGAATCGACGTGTTTCTTGTGGAGGCAGAGGCTGCCGATTTGCTGTGCTGCGGCGCGTTGGTTGGGATCAAGACCTTGCCGCTTGCGTCGCGGCCTCGGCTCATCCTTTTGACAGGAGGAACGCCGGGAGATCGCGCGGGAGGGCTTGACCTTGGAGCCAACGATGTCCTTTCTGCTCCCTGGGATCCATCGGAGCTACTGGCACGGCTGCGAGTGCAATTGCGCGAGAAGCGTGAGATCGGCGTGCTCGAAGAACAAATGAGAATCTCGGAGGAGGGACGAGAGGTCGCAAACACAGCATTCCAGGCGCTGGCGGTCACGGAGAAAATGACACGGGACGCATTCTCACTCGGGCGCGTGCTAAAGGTTGGTGTGTCTACTCTGTTTGTGTTGGCTCTCCTGGTTACAGGAATCTTTCTTCTGTATTCGAGGCGCGCAGACAAGGAGACACGCCGCACCTACTCCGTGATTGCGCAACTGGAACGCGGGCTGCTCACGCAGGAACAACTTTTAAGAGAAGCGCAAGAAGCACGACAGGAGCTCAAGCAAACGGATGTGGTGCAGCAAAGAGAGCAGTTGCAACAACAGTCCGATGCATTGCGACAGAAACTCCTAAGCGCCCAGAACAGCGACGTTTCGGATTTGCGGAAAAAACTGAATGAAACAACGAGCAGGCTCCAGCGCATTGAAGGGCAGTCGGCAGCCGCGGAGGGTGTGATCCGCTCCTACGCGCCAAGCGTCTGCTTGCTACACATCTCGGTAGCATTCCTCGACAAGGTGTCGCGACGACGGCTGCGGTATGGATCGATCAATCCCGATGGAACACCACTGAAGGATAGCGAAGGAAACGTCGTATACACGCTTGAGGGACGTGCGCCTGAGGTCCGTGGCGACTTTTTTGGAACAGGGTTCATCGTCGGAGAAGGAAAGATTCTGACCAATCATCACGTGGCGCAGCCGTGGTGGAAGAATGATGAGCTAAGCGGCGCGATGCAACAAGGCCTGGAACCGGTGATTGCCGAGATGGCCGCCTACTTCCCAGGTTCGACGAGCAAAATATCTCTGGAGGTCACCCAAATATCGGAGGAATCGGATCTCGCACTGATGCATGGCGACCTCTCCGAACTAAAGCGCCCTATCCTGAAAATCGACAGCAGAAAGGAGGCGGCAGTGAGCGGGCAGTCTCTGATGTCGCTGGGTTATGCAATGGGATTGAGCGCGATTTTGGCGAGGGCGGATGAGGACACGGTCAAAAGCATCCTGAAGGCCAGCGGCGGTGACCCAACACTCGTGATCGATGAAGTGGCAAAACGTAACCTGATTCGTCCCCTGGTGACACAGGGCCATATCGGTGATGTCCTCACCGACCGGATTGTGTATGACGCTCAGACTACGTCGGGTGGCTCGGGCGGACCGCTGATTAACCACGATGGACAAGTGATTGGCGTGACGTTTGCTGTTGTTAGGGATTTTGGTGGCTCCAATTTTGGAGTGCCGATCCGATTCGCTCAGGCGATGCTCAACCGCTGACGTGCGAGCCAGTTGATATCGGATGACCGGACATCTGAAGTCCACGCGTCGGACGAAGTAAAGACTCTGCCAGCAAAGATCTGGGACTGCAGAGCGGACCTGGATGCGCTTATGCCTAACGCGCTAGAGGAGAATCGATGAAAAGGATGTGGCTGAGTGTTGGATTGGTTTTGACACTGGTGCTGCCAGTTTCGGCACAGGACAAAGAAGCTGATCGCCTCGAAAACGCGGGGAAAGTACTGAAGGAAATCCTCAACGCTCCCGACAGTATTCCGCAGAGTGTTCTCGATAAAGCCGATTGCGTCGTGATTTTACCGTCCGTCCTGAAGTTTGCGATCGGCTTCGGGGGAAGTTACGGACGTGGGGTGATGACGTGTCGCGGTGGCGCCAAGTTCCACGGCCCCTGGGGCGCCCCAGCGATGATGGCTCTTGAAGGCGGCAGCGCTGGCTTGCAGCTCGGCGGTAATGCGACCGACTTCGTTCTCTTGCTCATGAGTCCGCGTTCCGCTACCAGTATTCTCAGCAGCAAGGTGAAAATTGGTGGAGATGCCACCGCAGCCGCTGGTCCGGTCGGGCGCACGGCCTCCGCGGAAACAGATGTCGCCATGCGGGCGGAGATTCTTTCCTATTCACGCGCTCGCGGACTCTTCGCCGGCATCTCCCTGGCAGGTTCCACTCTTCGCCCCGACAACGGCGCCAACAAAAATCTGTACGGCAAGGAAGTTAGCGCAAAATCCATTGTCTTCCTGAAGGCTGTGCCAGTGCCAGATTGCGCAAAGGAATTGCTCGCGACACTGCAAAAAGCCTCCCCAATAAACAAAAGCGGTAAATAATCCGCTGCTTTTCTCAAATCTCGTGTTAGCAGCGGGTTCTCGATCTGCTTGCCAATGATTGATGATCCTCCGCGGTTTTTGACCGTGTGCGGTGCACTGTAACTTTTGACAGTAGGAGGCGGCGGCGCGTCGTGACAGCCTGTTCCAATGCGTACGGTTTTGCCGCCGCGTTTATGTTCGAGGAGGCTTCCATGAGATCAACAGCATTATGCGTTCTAGCGTTCGCCTTGCTGCCGTCAGTAAGCCGAGCACAGGTTCCCGTTTTCACGATTTCGCCGCCGGAAGACAGCACGATTAAGTTCTCTGTGAAGGCGTCGGTGGCTCTGGAGGGTAATTTCGACAAGTGGGACGCCACCCTCACATTTACGTCCCCTGATGTAACGACCGGCGTTTTGGACGTCAAGATTCAGGCAGACACCGTGAATACCGGAAGCGGCATGAAGGACGGCAAGCTCAAGAGCAAAGACTTCTTCGACGTAAAGCAAGATCCGTTGATCACGTTTAAGTCGACGAAGATTGTACAAACCGGCCCCGACACTTTTGAGGTGGACGGCAACTTTACGATACGCGGAGTTACTAAACCCGAGAAGCTGACGCTAACGGTTTCCGGCGCCGGAACCGGGTCAGGCGAAATTAAGGGGACAATGGCTTTCGATCGTAAGGACTACGGGATGAATAGCGGGATACCTTTCATTAGAATCGCCGACCGCGTCGAGGTGACTGTCGACCTCAAGGGGAAGCGAGTCAGCGGGCCTCCGTTGGAGCTTAAGCAATCATCAACCAGGCTGAAGAGCGGTCTCAGCCAGGACACGACGGCGCGGTAAATTGTGAAACGGTAAGTTAAACCCGCATTGGGCCAGTCCACCCAGCCGAGAGCCCGCGGTAGAGTTCTCTCTAACACCTCTCACAGGCGACGACCGACGAGTTTGAACGACACACAACGTCTCAAGGGATTTGGTTCCTCACGGCGAGCGAGCGAATGCGGAAATGGGCGGGACTACAGCCGATTGTCAGCTGGCGACGGGCACGCTTGATGCTTTCGTGAGTGGAGAGAAGAACTGGAGAAGAGAAAATGATCAAGAGCTTCGCAAAACAGGTTATGTCAACGACTCTATCGTTCCTGCTCGTCATTACCGCAACGGCATTTGAGGCTGCAGCTCAATCGGGGTCGACCGAGTATTCGGGACAAGGCGCGCCGTTATCTGCTGAGGAACTGCAACAACTGGTTGCGCCAATAGCGCTCTATCCTGATGCTCTGGTAGCCCAGACTCTTGCAGCTTCTACATTCCCAGACCAGGTTGCGGCCGCCGCAAGCTGGCTTCAGCAGAACGGCAATCTCAAGGGCACGGCTCTGATGCAGGCCGTTAATGCGCAACCGTGGGATCCCAGCGTGATGGCTCTCACGCAATTTCCTTCCGTGCTGGCCAACTTGGCGACAAACCTAAGTTGGACTTCGTCGCTAGGAGAGGCGTATCACACTCAGGCCGCCGACGTGATGTCGGCCGTCCAATTCTTGCGTGCGAAAGCATTGGCTACAGGCAACTTGAAATCAAGCCCACAACTCGCGGTCGTACAAGAATCGCCGCAAGTCATCGTGATTCAACCCGTGAATCCGCAGGTGGTGTACGTTCCCGTGTACAACCCCGCGGTGGTTTACGGCTATCCGTATGTGACTCCCGCCTACGTCCCGCCTCCTGCTTCTGTTGCGGCGACTGCGGTGGTTGCGTTCGGAGTCGGCATTGCGGTCGGCGCGATGATGAGCGGCGGTTGCTGCTCGTGGGGGTACAGCAGTTGGAACTGCGGCTGGCACGGCACCACGGCGGTCGTTTATCGCGGCGGGGCATACTACGGAAACAGCGCCTGGCACGGCGGCTATTACGGTTCCAGCGGGTCAGCGTATGGTCCAAATGGCGCGGCGCACTATAGCTCTGGCTACAACCCCTCCACGGGGACTTACGCGCGTGGTGGCACAGTCTCGAACGGCTACGGCAGCGCAAGCGCTGGCCAGGCGTACAACCCGAGAACAGGAGCGTACGGCTCCACGGTGCAAGGTTCCAATGCCAATGGAAGCTGGGGAAGCTCGACGGTTTCGAAGAACGGCACCACCGCCTACACCCAGCATCAAACGACTTCTCAAGGAACCACGGCGTCGATGCAAGCTACGAACGGTGCCTCGGCTTATGGCGCGTCGGGCAAATACAACAGCGGCGCGGTCGCTCAGACCGCCAACGGAAACAAGTATGCAACAGCGAATGGCAATACCTACAAGAACACCGGCAGTGGCTGGCAGAACACAAATGGAAGTTCAAACAAATACAGCGGATCAAGTTACAACTCGGATGCTTCCAAGGGCTGGGGAGGGCAGGAAAAGAGTGGTGGAACATCAGCCTTCAGCGGAAGCAGTGGCGGAGGCTGGGGATCGAGGTCGGAAAGTGCCCGGGGATCAGCAAGCAGAGGCGGCGGTGGTGGTTGGGGTGGCCGCAGGTGAGGCAGGCGCGTGAAGCCAAACGAAGTTACCGTTGTGAGCGGTGTCAGTGAAGTCCTACGGTCAGTGTTTTGGAGGAGAGG
>Ga0210387_10000774_pt1 | contig 23424 bp, 16 predicted proteins | sample IncBWC7OmetaG_FD_160108 | JGI IMG/M metagenome (GOLD analysis project Ga0210387, IMG submission 160108) | Forest soil microbial communities from Barre Woods Harvard Forest LTER site, Petersham, Massachusetts, United States - Inc-BW-C-7-O ...
CCCCGCGGCGAGCGGTTGCGCAGACGAGACCGTCGACGCCGCAACCTTTCACGAGAGCGGCAGCTACGTGTTCAACAGCGACCTGACCTATGCAGCCAGCGTGATCCCCTCCGGCACGCTCGGCTTCACCATGCCCCAGAGCTGCACGCCCGCACAGCCGATCGCCACCACCTGCGCCGTGTTCAACTCGACCTATTCGTCGCTGGTGTCACAACCCGGATCGCCGTACGCCAGCGCCGGCTGCGCCGTCTCGGGCACGGACTGCGTTTGCACGTTCACCTTCAATGGACAGACCGTTTCGGCGACCGGGACCTACGCCGTCGGCACCGACACCGTGACCTTGACCCGAGCGGGCTCGACGACCTCGACCACCAACAACTTTTGCGTCCAGGGGACCGCCCTGTCGCTCGACGCCGTGAGCCTGGCCGGAACAGCCGTGGTGGGCCCGGCGGTGTTGACGAAGCAGCCTTAGCGGGGGTCAGGGCGGCGTGCCGATCACCGGCGATCGGAAGATGTAGAGCTGGCCGGTGCCGACGGTCGAGGGGCTGAGGAAGGCCACGCCGTCGTCGCCGAGATAGATGAGGTCGGAGAAGTTGCTGACGCTTCCCCCGTCGAGGCCGCTGTCGAAAGAGAGCGAGGCAACCGGGGCAAAGGTGCCGCTGTCCAGGATCAAGAGCTCCAGAAGGCCCGGGATCGCGCTGTCCGTCAGTATGAGCATGCGGCTCGGGGAGAGCGGCGTGACCAGGCCGCTGAAATCGAACCTTCCGGCGCGCACCGGGTTGGTGGGATCGGAGACGTCGATCACCTCGCCCGAGTCGGCGTAAACGCGATCCTGGTAGTAATGAATGCCGTCATAGAAGGTGCCCATCAACCCGTCCTGCGACGACAAGAGAGTGACGCCGGAGGTGGAGATCGCGTACGACGCGAACGTGAAGGCCGAGCTGACCGCGTTGAATCCAAACAGTGTTCCGGAGGGGCCAGCCGCCAGCTCGCTGATCGACAGCGAGCCGTTGGTCATGCTCGGACGTGCCACCTCATCGTCGAGGATGGCCACATCCCCACCGATGGAGGCGGCGATCGAGGTCGCGCTCCCCGGCAGCGGGGCCAGGTCGTAGAGAAAGGCCCCCAGCGACCCGACAGAAGGGAGCGTATCCACCGCGACGGCTACGGGCGGCGTGCTGGAAACGTCGAATTTGCTGATGGTGCTCGAGGAGTCGAACCCCAGCCACAGCGTCGTGCCGTCGTCCGAGAGCGCCATCTGTCGGGGCGACGAAGGGATCGGGACCTTGGCCAGCACCGTCTCGCTCGGTACGTCGATCGAGAACAGCGTGTTCTTGTCGTGGGCGGCGCTGTAGGTGAGCACCGAGTAGAGCCGTGCGCGCGCTTGATCGTAGCGCAGGTGAAAGCCGGGGACGTCGAGGGTGTGCACCGTGCAACCGTCGCAGAGCCCGCCGGAGCCGCCGGTCGCCCCCGTCCCGCCCGTGCCCGAAACCCCGCCGGTGCCGGTCGCGCTGCCGCCCTGGCCCCCCACGCCGGTCGAGGGATCCAGGCCGTCGTTGGCCAGCATCGGGGCGTGGAGGAGAACCAGGCGTGCCGGGGTGATGGCCGCGCTGGCCAGCAGCGCGACCTCGTCGCCGCCCAGGTAGGCGATGTCGAAGGGATAGTCGGAGGTGCCAAGGAGGGTGGTCGGGACATTGACCGCCGTCCCCTGCTGCGTGAGCGTGTCGGTGTTGATCAGCCGGAGCACCCACCCCGCGCTCGTCTCCGAGAGCATGCCGATCCGTTTGGGGCTGGTGTGGTCGAAGAGGGTACCGTTGAAAGGCAGCGTGCCGACGGCGGTGGGGGTCGACGGGGTGGTCACGTCGAACGCCGTCCCCGTGACGTAGAGGCGATTCGCCTTGTACAACGTCCCGGCACCGTTGGTTCCGAGGAGGTTGGGGAAGGTCGCCTGCGCGATCCCGGTCGACAGCTCGCGCATCCAGAACAGCGTGGCTGATATCCCGGTCGATCCGAGTCCGTAGAACGATCCGGGGGGGCCGTTGAAGAGGGAGGTGGGGTACGACGTCACCTTGTTGGGGTTCGCCCGCGGCACCCCGTCGTCGTACACCGCCAGGACGTTCGGACCGCCGCTGGCGAGCGCGGCCACGGTATCGGGCGAGTCCGACATCGGCAGCATCGCCTGCACGTACACGGCGGCGGAGGTGGCCGAGCCGACCAGCCGATGCAGGGGGCCCACGACCGGCGCCGCTCCGGACAGCGTCACCTTGCGCATCGAGAAGGCGCCGTCCATCCCCACCCACAACGTCGAAGCGTCGTCGGACAGCGCCAGCACGTTCGGATCCGAGCCGATGGGAAGCGAGGCGGTGACCGCCGCCGCACGTGGATCGAGGGTGGTGACCGTGTTGGGATAGTTCGGGGCGGCGCCCTGGATGGTCACGTAGAGACGATCGCGGGAGCTGTCGTAGACCATGTTGCTCGGCTGCAGGGCGAGCGTCGTGCCGCAAACGCCCACGCAGGTCTGCGCCGCGCCGCCGCCGCCCGCCACGCCGCCGAGGTTACCGATTCCACCGAGACCGCCCATTCCACCGAGGCCACCGGCCACGCCGCTCCCGGCGGCCCCGGCCTTGCCACCGACGGCACCCCCTCCGGCGGCTCCGCCCACTCCACCGTTCGCGGCGACGCCGGCCGCGCCGGCCGCCCCACCGGCGCTGCCCCCTGCGCCCGCGGCACCCGCCGAACCGCCGCCGCCGGCCACGCCGCCGCCGGCCACGCCGCCTTGGCCTCCCCTGCCTTCGCTCGAACCACCGGCTCCCCCGGGCGAGATTCCGGCGGCTCCGCCCGAGCCGCCGCCTTTGCCGCTCGCGCCGCCGGCGGCCATCCCGGCCTGTCCGCCGCTGGCAACGCTCTCCCCCGTCCCCTCACGCCCCGCCGGGCTCGTGCCGCAGGCTGCCCAGAGGGCGAGCGCGCAGCCCACCAGCCATCGCGCTCCCAGCGACGGTCCTCCGATCGGCCTCATGGCGCAGCCGGGGAGAGCGCGTAAGCGGCCAGCGTGCCGTTCGCCTGCGCGACGTAAACGTTGCCGCCGGCGATGGAGATCCATCCGCCCGGCGTGGTGCTCCAGACCATCTGCCGGGCCACGGTTTCGAACGCGTAGGCGTTGCTCGAGCTGGCGACGTAGACGAAGCTTCCTGCCACCGCGGGTGGGAACGACAGCTTGCTGTCGCCGGCGAAGGTCCAGAGGATGTTCCCGGTGGCGGCGTCGTTGGCGCGCAGCTGACCGCCCGAAACGGTGTAGACGACGCCGTTCGCGACGGCCGGCATGCCGGTGTAAGCGCCGCTGGCCGTCCACTCGGGCGTGGTCTTGCCAGGCAGGTAGGCCACGAGCGAGGGCGGCGCGACGAGATAGATCTTCTCGCCGTCCGAGACGGGCGCCGCGTTCATGCTGTAGGCCGTCCCCTTGTAAGGGATCTGGACCGACACCGTCTGGAGGACCGCGTTGGTCAGCAGATCATTGGTCATGAGGTATCCGTCGACGTAGGTGTAGATCTGGCCGCCGAGGAACATCGGGCTCCAGGAGTCCCATTGCGCGAACCCGCCGTTGAAAAAGATCTGCGTGCCGTCGGAGGCGCGCAGCCCGTAGAATCCGCCGTAGGTTCCCCCGTCGAAGTAGAGGTACCCGGCCGGTGTGACCAGAGGCGCCCAGAGGTGATCCCACTGCGCCGAGATCGGCAACGACCAGAGCGGCTTTCCCGTGGAGGCCACGAAGCTGTACATGTACGTGCCGGGCGTGTTGTTGACCTGGGCGACGTAGACGTACCCGCGATCCACGGTTGGCTGGCCCAAATCGAAGATGTCGCCGAAGTTGTACTGCCACAGCGTGTGGCCGTCCGACGGATCGAGCGCCCACATCTGGGTCATCGAATCGAAGTAACCATTCTCGGTCACGTAGACGCGCGTCCCGTCGGAGATGGCCGGCCAGAGGCCCCCATTGGCCGCCAGCGCCGCCGTCCAGGCGGGCGAGAGCGGCGGTGTTCCGGTCTCGTTGATGTTGAAGCCCGAGTGGTGAACGTCGCCGCCCAACGTTGGCCAGCGGCTGTTGGGTCCGCGGCAGATCCCCTGGGCGCAAACATCTCCGCTGTCGCAGACGCTGTCGCAGCCGCCGCCACCGGCGGCCCCGCCCGCCCCGGCACCGCCCGTGGTCCCAGCGGTCCCCGTCGCGCCGCCGCCCGCGCCCGCCGCGCCGCTTCCGCTCCCGGCCGCCCCGGCCGCGCCCGCGCCGGCCCCGCCGGCGTTACCCGCCGCGCCCGCGCCGGCCCCGCCGGCATGACCCGCCGCGCCGGCCGTGCCCCCGGTCCCTCTCGCGCCCGCCGCGCCGCTGGCGCCACCGGCCGCCCCGCCGGCCGCTTGCGATCCCGCCGCGCCGCCCGTCGCTTTCCCTCCGGCAGCACCGTCGCCGCCGGCCGTTCCGGCGGCGCCGCCCGCGCCCCCGCTCCCCGATCCGGCCTCGCCGCCCATCGTGCCGGCAACGCCGCCGCCGCTGCCAGCCACTCCCCCGGCGAAGCCGCCGCCGCCACCGGCGCCGGGCTTTCCGGCCTGGCCGCCGCTCCCCGCGGCACCGCCACCCGGGAGGCCGCCGCCTCCACCGCCCGACCCGCCCTCGCCGGTGCCCGACGAGCAGCCCGCAATGACCAGGATCAGCGCATACCGGGACGCCCGACGAACCATCGACCCGTTCATTGTGTGCCTAGCGTACTGGGACGTCGACGAGATCGTCAACGAGTACCCGCCACCGTTCTCACCGACGTTCGGCCCTCGATCTCGACTCGATGACGGGGCGCCACCCGGCAGCTGCCCGTGCACTCTTGGGCATCTCACCCCGAAGCTGTTGGGGATAGAATCACGCCGGAGTCGAATGACGAATCCGATCGACCAAGCGACCCCCCTCGCACTTCTGTCTGTCGAGGACTCGGCCGACGACCTCGAGTTCATTCTGCGCGAGTTGCGGCGTAACAACTTCGCGGCGACCGCCCGACAGGTGCAGACGCGCGAGGAGATGGAGCAGGCCCTCCGCGAGCAACGGTGGGATGTCGTCTGCATGGACTGGCAGATGCCACGCTTCGACACCCTCCGCGCGCTCGAGGTCCGGGCTGAGCTGGCACCCGGGACCCCGGTCATCGTCATCTCGGGGTCCATCGGCGAGACGGCCGCGGTGACCCTGATGAAAGCCGGCGTCGACGATTACATCCCCAAGCACAACCTCGCGCGCCTGGCGCCCGCTCTGCGACGCGCGCTGAGAGACGCAGAAGAACGCCGCGCGCGCAGGCAAGCAGAGGACGAGCGGGCCCGTCTGGTGACGGCGCTGGCCGCTGCCCTCGAGCTGCGAGACGAGTTCTTGATTCTGGCTTCGCACGAGTTGCGAACGCCGCTGACCGCCCTTCGTTTTCAGATCGAGAGCGCGGCGCGGGCCATGAGCGAGCGCGAGCCGGTCCGTCAGAAGCTCGTCAAAGCCGACCAGCAGATCGAGCGGATCGCGCGTCTCGTGGACGACATGATCACGGTATCCAAGCTCCGCCCGCCGGCGCGGCTGGAACTGAGCGAGACCGACCTCTGCCAGCTGGTCGATGGGCTGGTGAAGGCCTTCTCCCTGGCTCAAAGAAGCGAAACCATCGTCGCGCACCTCCCCGCGTCGCCGCTGGTGGTCGCCGTCGATTCGGCGCAGTTGGAGGACGCCCTCCTCCGCATCCTGAACAATGCCGTCAAGTACGGAACGGGCCGCCCGATCGACGTACGGCTGGAACGCCTTGCCTCCGCCCTGCGGATCTCCGTTGCGGACCAGGGGATTGGGATAGCTCCCGAAAATCAGGGGCGCGTCTTCGAGCGCTTCGGGCGCGCCGAGCCCACGGAAAACTACGGCGGCCTGGGACTGGGGCTCTGGATCGCACGAAATATCGTCGAAGGTCACGGGGGGGAGTTGACCGTCGTGAGCGCGCTCGGTGAGGGCGCAACCTTCACGGTCTCGATTCCGATCTAGGTGCGAGGATCAGGACGGCCCACCGCGCGGCGCAGCCTTTCGACGAGAGTCTCGAACCGGACGGGCTTGGTCAGGCACTCGAAATCGGCGTTCGGTGAGGGGAACGCCGTCAGCCCGACGACCGGAATCTGGGCGAGCAGCGGGTTCTTCCGTTGCTGCGCGCGAAAGGTCAGCCCGTCCATGGCGGGCATCATGATGTCGAGGACGATGACGTCGGGACGGAACCCCTCTTCCAGCCGGGCGAGTGCCGTCTGTCCATTCCATGAGGCCTCGACCAGGAAGCCCTCGTCGACCAGGAGCTCACCGAGCGTCTCCCGGATGTCTCGGTCGTCGTCCACGAGGAGCACGCTGATTGGTGGGGCGGCTTCGGACATTCCACCGCTCACGGTTGACTGTCCGGTGCGGCCAACCGGCTCAGGCGGCGAGCCTCCTCGAAGCGCCCCTGCGCCCGCAGCGTCTCGGCGATCGAGCTCAACAACCGACGGTCGGGCGGGCTGATCACCGATGAGCGATCGCCTCGAGACCGGTGCCCGGCCAGTTGGCTTCCGAGCGCCAGGAGGCCGACCAGAGCCGCCATGACCGCGCCCGCCGCCCATTTCCACCGCTGCCGGACGAGCCGGCCGATGGCACCTCCCGAACGGCCCAGCTCGGCGGTCGCCAAACGGACCGACACTTCCATGGCGTCCGCGGGACGATCGCCGGGATTCTGGGACAAACAATCCCGACAGAGACGCCCCACCTTCTTGAGGAGGGCCGGAGCCCCGGGACCCGCCGGCTCGACGAGCACAATCCGGCCGCCGGCACTTTGCCATTCGGGCCGGCGATCGAAGAAGAGCTCGTGCAAAATCGTCCCGAGCTGCCAGACGTCCGAGCGTTGATCGACCCGTTGGCCCATGGCGGACTCCGGGGCCATGTAGCTGGGCGTGCCGCCCTGAACCGTCGTTTCGCCGCTCTCCACTGCGAGACCGAAGTCGGAAAGGACCAGACGCCCGTCCGCCATTCGGAGGACGTTTTGGGGCGTCACGTCGCGATGGGTGATTCCGACGACATGGATCGCCGCCAGACCCGCGCAGATGGCGCGCGCATCGGCGAGCCGCTCCGCCAGGGTTCGAGACCGGTGACTCTGCAGGGTGTCACGCAACGTCCCACCCGACGCCAACTCCATCGAGACCAGCCAATGCCCGTCGGCGTTCGCCAGGTCGAACACCCGACAGACGTTGGGATGCCGGATCGCACGGGCGACCTTCACTTCACGCGCCAGCCGCTTGATCCAGCTCTTCTCCAGCGCGCGATCCGGCCGCAGGACCTTGAGTGCGACCGGCTCGCCCAGCATGCGGTCCCAGGCCCGGAAGACCTGACCGCTCCCCCCTTGGCCGATCGCGGCCTCGATTTGGTACCGGGATTCGAGCACGGCTCCCGCCTTGATCCCGGTCACCTCCAGAGGCCGGCTTCGCGACCCGATCTCGACGGTCGCGTCGCCTGCATCGAAGCTGTCGGCGCGCAATTCCGGCATCGGTCAACCAGTTGACGCCCCCACGCCTACCGGTTCCAGCAACAATATCGCCTGGGCCACAGAGACTGCAAGCGGTCGTTCGCTCCAGGTTCTCAGCGGCCGCGGTCGGAGTCCGGCAGCGCCTCGCCGATCAGACGCCGGAGGGCGTCGATGTCGAGCGGCTTGTCGATGCGCCGATTGGGGATCTCGTCCAGGAAGGAGCGAACGCCCGGCGTGAACACGCCGCCGCTCATGAACACCACGCGCGCGGCGATCTCCGGGCGCACCCGCGAGAGCTCGCGATGGAACTCCATCCCCGTCATCTCCGGCATCATGATGTCACAGAGGATCACGTCAAACGGCTCGCCGGCCAAGATGCGGGCCAGCGCCTCGGCGCCCCGTTCGACGACCGTCACCCGATGCGGCGAGAGCAAGCGCGGCAACACGCGACCGAGCGCCGGCTCGTCCTCGACGACCAGCAGGGAGGCCGTCCGCTCCCTGGCGGGACCGGCGATCTTCGACGCCTCCACGGGAAGCTCGAGCGTTGCCCCACTGCGTGCGCGCTGCAAGAGGACCCGGAACCTGGTTCCCTCGCCCACCCGGCTTTGGACCTCGATCCGCCCTCCCAGCGAGGTCAAGATGCGGTGACAGATCGCCAGACCCATTCCGGTGCCGATGCCCACCGGCTTGGTCGTGAAGAAGATGTCGAAAATGCGCGGCAGGACCTCGGGCGGGATGCCAACCCCGGTATCGATGACGTCGACGACGACCATCTCGTCCTGACGGCCGGTGACGAGCGTGATGGTCTGGTCCTCCCGGTGCCCCTCGGGAATCGCGTGGGCCGCGTTGACCAGAAGGTTGAGGAACACTTGACCGAGGCGCGCCTCATTCGCCTGGACCTTGGGGACGTCCCCGAATCGTCGAACGACCGTCGCCCGGGGACGAAGCTCGTTGCGCGCCATCCGAATCGCCGATTCCAGCACGTTGTGAACGTCGACCGCCTCGCGCTTGACCTCGTCGGGGTGTGAAAAGACACGCAGATCGCGGGTCAGAAGACGGACCCGCTCGGTGGCTTCCTCGGCGTCGGCCACCGCCTCCCGGAACGACGACGACGCGGCGGCCACCACCCTCTCGGTGCTCGGCAGAGCGCCGAGCGCCCGAACCACGGACTCGAAGTCCTGTTTGAGGATCAGGAGGTTGCCGGCAACCACCGACAGCGGGTTGTTGATCTCGTGCGCCACCCCCGCCGCCAGCGTGCCCACCGAGGCCATGCGTTCAGAAATGAGGAGCTGCTCCTGGATCTTCCGGCGCTCGGCACGCATCGTCGCCTCGCGCAGCTCGCGTTCGATCGCCGCCACCAGCCGGCGCAGGTGCCCCTTGATCAAGAAGTCGTGGACGCCGGCGCGCATTGCTTCGACCGCCACCTCCTCGCCGACGGTCCCGGAGACGATGATGAAAGGCAGATCCAGACCCACCTCCCGGAGCACGTTGAACGCCTCCGGCCCGCTGAAGGTCGGCATCGAATAATCGGAGACGATGACGTCCCAGGCCTCCTCGGCCAGGGCGCGCCGCATCTCGGCGGCTGTCTGCACCCGCCACATGGCCGGCTCATAGCCGCCCCGTTGAAGCTCGAGCACGACCAGCTCGGCGTCGTTCGGATCGTCCTCGACCAGCAGGACCCGAAGCCGCTTCCCCACGCCGCCCTTCGTCGAATGACCGGCGTGGCCCGATTGGCTCGGCTGCTCGCTCAGAGGGTTCGTTGCGCTCTTGGTCATGAACGACGCGCCGTTTGGTTGAGCGTCAACCAGTACGCTCCCAGCTGCTGCGCTGCCTGGACGAACTGGCCGAAATCGACCGGTTTGCGCACGTAGCTGTTGGCGCCGAGCTTGTAGCTGTTGACGATGTCCTCCTCCTGCTCGGAGGACGTGAGGACCACGACCGGCAGGTGCCTGGTGCGTTCCTCTGCCCGCAGGCGCCGGAGAACCTCCAGGCCATCGACGCGAGGAAGCTTGAGATCGAGGAGGACGAGATCCGGTGCTGGCGGAGGCTCCGCGGCGTGAGGGCCGGTCCCGAGGAGGTAGTCGAGCGCCTCCACGCCGTCCCGCGCCAGGATCAGGTCGTGCTTCGGGGCGCTCTTGGCGAAGGCCCTCATCGCCAGCTCCGCATCGTCAGGATTGTCTTCGACTAAAAGGATGGCGCGGCTTTTCATGTCAATCGACCGAGTTTCGAAACCACATCATGGATATTGCTCCGGGTTTCGAAACCGTAAGGACGGCTGCAAAGAGGGAGGTCTTCATGGCGGCGATTGTTGACGGTAAAAACCTTACATGGCATTAATGCCGCATCTTGCCACGTTATTCGAGGCATTTCAGGTTACATCCTTTTCTCTTGATTGTAGCGGCCAATGTGATGGCCGTCGCCGAGGCGGGCGCCGCCGAGATCGGCGATCCAGGTAGTCCGTCGACGATCGACGTCCACGGCTTCGTGAGCCAGGGGTACATCAAGAGCACCGCCAACGACTATCTGGTCGATTCGAGCGGCGGTGGAAGCTTCGAGTTCAGCGAAGCCGGGCTCAACTTCACGGTACAGCCGTTGGATCGGTTGAGCATCGGGGTCCAGTTGTTTGCCTACAACCTGGGCACCTCCGGAAACTTCACGATGCGGGCCGATTGGTTCTATCTCGACTACCACTTCCGGGATTGGCTGGGGATTCGCGCCGGCCGGGTCAAGCTGGTCTACGGGCTCTACAACGACGTCAGCGACATCGACGCCGCACGGACGCCGATCTTGCTCCCCTCTTCGATCTATCCGCTCACCAATCGCAACCTTCTGTTCGGCGTACAGGGCGGCGAGATCTACGGTTACGCCCGCATCGGTCGCGCCGGCGCTCTGGAGTACCGGGCGATGGGTGGCGCCATCGACATCCCGCTTCCCAGCCAGATCGGGCAGTCCACAGAGGCGTCCAACATCGACATCCCCTATCTCGCGGCCGGGCGGCTCATGTGGGAGACGCCGCTCGAGGGGCTTCGCCTGGGCGTGAGCGGGGTGGTCCTGCGGCTGAACGAGGATCTCTTCTTTCCGGCTTATTCGGCGACGGAGTCCGCCCGGGACACCCTCTACAGCTACGTCGCATCGATCGAGTATGTCGCCCACGATCTGCAGCTGGCGGCCGAGTATGCGCAGGCCCGCAATGAAGTTCGGGAGCTGGCGCCGACGCCGACCCGGGTTCCGACGGTCGTCAGCTCGGGCGGGTATGCCCTCGCGACCTACCGGGTCGCGAGGTGGTTCGAGCCTGGCGCCTACTTTTCGTTCACCTACGCCAACAGGAACCTCGGGGCCCAGAGCGACACGCTGGTGAACGGCATGCTGACGACCAACGACGAGAACGTGCAGGACGATCTGGCCGGGACGCTGCGGTTCGACATCAACAGCTTCTGGATCGTCAAGCTGGAGGGGCACTACATGCACGGCACCGAGGCGCTGGGAACCGTCCCCACGGCGGCCGTCAACTGGGGCCTCTTTCTCATCAAGACCACCGGTTACTTCTAGGCGCACGTGAGCACCGCGCGGGCCAAGGCAACCTTTCTGCTCCTCGTCCTGGTGACGGTCGTGGGGACGCGCGCGGCCAGCGGCGCCGACGGATTTCGGATCATCGTGAACCCCGACAACCCGGTCAGCGCCCTCGATCGGAGATTCCTGGCGGACGTCTACCTCAAGAAGGCCACCCGTTGGCCGAGCGACGAGGCGATTCGACCGGTCGATCTCGGCCCCGGATCGCCGATCCGGCGCGCGTTTTCCGACGACGTTCTCAAGCGGTCGGTGAGCGCGATCAAGAGCTACTGGCAGCAGATGGTGTTCTCGGGTCGCGGTGTTCCGCCGCCGGAGCTGGACAACGATGGAGACGTCGTGAAGTTCGTGCTCAAAAACCGGGGGGCGATCGGATACGTGTCTGGTGGCTCTAACGTCGCGGGCGCAAAGATCGTCTTCGTGAGGTAACCAACCGTGCGGCTGTCGTTCCGCGCCAAGCTGATCGCCATCGTCGTCACCGCGGCGGCGGCGCTGGTGATCCTCATCGCCGCCAGCGTGGCGATCTCCAGCCGCACCGAGCAGGAGCTGGCGAAGATCCAGGAGCGCCACCTCCCCAAGCTGCAGCTCGGGCCGCAGCTCGATGCCGACTTCGAGCGGCTCAAGCGCGCGTTTCAGGACGCGGTGGCCGCCCGCGATCCGGAAGCGATCAACGGAACACGGGCGATCGTGGCCCTCTTCTTCGAGCACCTCGACGCCAATCCCGGCGCGGTGACGCCCGGCCAGATCGCCGCCCTGCGCGCCGCGATGGACGACTACGACGCGGCGGCCGTGGACGTGTCACGCCGTCTCATCGCGGGCGAGACCGGCGAACGGCTGGTCGACGCGATGAGCGCCATGCAGGCCAAACAGGCGCGGACGAGCGATCTGCTCAACACGGTCACGGCCCTCAACCCGAACGAGCTGACGGCGGCCTTCGCCTCCGCGCGGCGGGCGGAGATCAGCGGCGGTCACGTTCGCCTGACGATCAGTCTGGCCTGCCTGGTTGGCCTGGTCCTGCTCTCCTGGTGGCTGGGGCGCGGGGTCATTCGCTCACTGGCGCGGGTTTCGGAGGGGTTGCGCCGGTTCGGCGGCGGCGACTTCGATCGGCCGATCCCGGGCGCGCTCGGCAACGACGAGCTGGCCGAGCTGGCACGCCAGGCCAATCAGATGGCGCAGAGCCTCAAGCGTCTCGGGCAGGAGCGCGACCAGAATGACTGGGTTCGGGAGGCGGTTGCCGGCCTCGGACAGGAGCTGCGCGGGGAGCTCGAGCCCGCCGAGCTGGCGTCGCGTGCGGTGCGCTTTCTGGCGCGCCACCTGGGGGCCCCCGTCGCCGCGCTCTACTATTATCTCCAAGGCGACCGGGAGCTCGTCTTGCTCGGACACTACGGCGGCACGCCGGCCGATGCGGGCGCCGCGCCGAAGTTCCGCATCGGCGAAGGGTTGGTCGGGCAGGCGGCGCTCGGCGAGGAGATCACGGTGGTGGAGGCTCCGCCCGCCGATTATTTGCGCGTGCGGTCGGGGCTCGGAGAAGGCGCCCCCAAGGCGATCGTGCTGCTCCCGCTGCGGCATCTCGGGCGGGCACGCGGAGTCCTCGAGCTGGCGCTCTTTGCCCCCTGGTCGGCGCGCGGCGCGGAGGTTCTCACCCTGGTCCAGGAGAGCCTGGTCATCGCGCTGGAGGTCGCGCTGGCGCGGGTGGCGACCCGACAGCTCCTGGCGGAGACGCAGCGCCAGGCGGCCCGCCTCGCCGAGCAGGAGGAGGAGCTGCGGGCGACCAACGAGGAGCTCGAGGCGCAGCAGGAGGAGCTGCGCGAGACCAACCAGGAGCTGACCGAGCAGGCGACCGAGCTCGAGGCCCAGCGCAGGTCGCTCCAGGAGAACAATCGCGAGCTCGACGAAGCGCGGGGGCGGCTCGAACAGAAGGCGGCCGAGCTGTCGACGGTCAGCGCCTACAAGTCCCAGTTCCTGGCCAACATGTCGCACGAGCTGCGCACCCCGCTCAACAGCATGCTGCTCCTGTCGAATCTCCTCGCCGAGAACGACGGGCACAACCTGACCGACAAGCAGATCGAGTTCGCCAAGACCATTCACACCGCCGGCAAGGATCTGCTGGTGCTCATCAATCAGGTCCTCGATCTGGCGAAGATCGAGGCGGGCAAGCGTGAGATCAACGTGGCGCCCGTCCCTCTGCGCCAGGTGGCCGAGCACGCCCGGAGGATCTTCGAGCCGCTGGCGCACGACAAGGGGATCCGGCTGGTGGTCGAGATCTCCGACGAGATCCCGGAGGTCGTCCAGACCGACGGCCGGCGGACGGAGCAGATCCTCACGAACTTGCTGGGCAACGCGATCAAGTTCACGGCACGCGGCGAGGTCGCGCTCCGGATCACGCGGGCCGCGGCAACGGCACGGTTTCGACGGGCCGACCTGCGGCTGGACAATGCCGTGACCTTCGCGGTCTCGGACACCGGTCTCGGCATCGCGCCCGAAGATCAGGAGCGGATCTTCGCCCCCTTTGAACAGGTGGACGGGGCCATCGACCGACGCTACGGCGGGACCGGGCTCGGGCTCAGCATCTCGCGCGAGCTCGCGGAGCTCCTGGGCGGAGAGCTGCAGGTGGAGAGCACGTTGGGCCAGGGGAGCACCTTTCGGTTGTACCTGCCGCTTGCGCTGACCGCGGGGCTCGACGTCTCGCCGCCGCCCCGAACGCCATCGCCGACTGTCGCCGCCGGACGGGCCCACATCCCGCTTCCCCCGACCGCTTCGGCCTCGCCTCCGGCATCGCGCGAGTCGGGCGACATGCTGCTGGTCATCGAGGACGATCGGGGGTTCGCAGAGGCCTTCACCGACGTCGTGCGCAAGCAGGGGCTCGACTGTCTGGTCGCCGCCGATGGCCAGACCGGCCTGCGGCTGGCCCGCGAGCGGCAACCGATGGGAATCGTTCTCGACGTCCGGCTCCCCGACACCGACGGTTGGCGCGTCATGGAGGAGCTGCGCTTCGATCCGGCGACCGCCCGCATCCCGGTGCACTTCGTCTCGGCGGTCGACGGCGCCAGTCGGGGGCTGGCCTTGGGCGCCGTCGGATACCTCACCAAACCGGCGACGCGCGACGATCTCGTGCGGGTGGTCGAGTCTCTGATCGCCAAAGCAGCCGACGGAGCGGGACGGGTCCTGGTCGTCGAGGACGACGTCCTGACCGGCGACTCGGTGGCCAAGCAGCTCACCGAGGAGAGGCTGGAGGTTCGCCGGGCGATGAACGCCGGCCAGGCCTGGGAGGCGCTGGAACAGGATCGGTTCGGGTGCATGGTCCTCGATCTGTCGCTGCCCGACATGGACGGGCTCGAATTGATCGAGAAGCTCCGGGTACGGCACGGGACGCAGATGCCCTCCGTGCTGATCTACACCGCCCGCGCGTTGAGCAAGGGGGAGACACGCGCGCTCGAGGCGCACGCGGCGGCGGTGGTCCTCAAGGACGGCTCTTCGACGAACCGTCTGATCGAAGAGGTGCGGCTCTTCACGCGGCGGCTCAAGGACCGCCTCGGCGCACGCAGCAACCGGGGTGTTCCGCTCCCGCTCGGCGTCCTCAAGCTGACGGGCAAGAAGATCCTGATCGCCGATGACGACATGCGGACCGTCTACGCGCTGTCAGCCACCTTGCGCGCGAAGGGGGTCGAGGTCCTGGTGGCTGACAACGGGAAGGCGGCGCTCGACGCGCTCGAGCGGCGCCCGGACCTCGACGCGGTGCTGATGGACATCATGATGCCCGAGATGGACGGCTTCGAAGCGACGCGGCGAATTCGCCAAGACGCCCGGTTCCAGAGGCTTCCCATCATCGCCCTGACCGCCAAAGTAATGAACGGCGATCCGGAAAACTGCATCGCGGCGGGCGCCACCGCGTACATGTCGAAACCGATCGACAGCGATCGGTTGCTGGCGCTGCTGAATGGGCTCCTGGCCGGAGAGGCAAGCGATGGCCGCTGAGACGGCCGCCGACGAGCCGGCTGAGCTGGCTCGGTTTCTCGAGGCGGTGGCCGGCCGCTACGGTTACGACCTGCGTGGGTACGCGCCCACCTCGCTGCGGCGGCGGGTGGCCGCCACGCTCCGCCAGTCGGGCATCCCGAGCTTGCCGGAGCTGGAGCGAAGGATCCTATCCGATCCCGCCCTCTTCATGCGCGTGCTCGATGGCCTGACCGTCCGGGTCAGCGAAATGTTCCGCGATCCCACCTTCTATCGGGCGTTTCGGGCGCGCGTCGTTCCTTTGTTGCACGCAAAGACGCACATCAACGTATGGCACGCGGGCTGTTCAACCGGAGAAGAGGTCTACTCGACCGCCATCGTCCTCGCCGAGGAAGGACTTCTGGATCGCTGCCACATCTACGCGACCGACATCAGCCCGCGTGCCATCGAGGATGCACAGTTGGGTGTCTATGCGGTCGACGGTCTGGCCCGGATCGCCGCACATTACCAGGCCGCCGGAGGAGCGTTCGATCTGGCGCGGTACACGACGGAGGCCTATGGACGCATCTCCTTTCACGAGTCGTTGCGCGGAAGCGTTCTCTTCTTTCAACACGATCTGGTCGGCGACCATGTCTTCGCGGAGATGGACGTGATCTTCTGCCGCAACGTCATGATCTATTTCGGCGGGGCGCTCAAGGAGCGGGTCCTTCTGAAGCTTGGCGACGGGATGCGGCCGGGAGGGTTCCTCTGCCTGGGAATGAGCGAGCATCTTTGGGGCGCCGGGCGCGGCCGGTTCAGGGACTTCGCGCCGAACGAGCGAATCTACCGGGCGGGTGAACCGTCGTGAGCGAGCTCCGACCGAAGGTGCTGCTGGTCGACGACGTCGAGGCCAACCTGGTGGCGCTGAAGGCCATCCTGGGCCGAATGCCGTGCGACCTGGTGTGCGCCGGCTCCGGCAACGAGGCGCTGCGCCTCCTGCTCAAGGAAGAGTTCGCGGTCATGCTGCTCGACGTGCAGATGCCCGACATGGACGGATACGAGGTCGCCCAGCACACCCGCGACAATCCCGACACCCGCCACGTCCCGGTCATCTTCGTCACCGCGACGCACGAGACGGAGGAGAGCGTTCTGCGGGGCTACGACGCCGGCGCCTTTGATCTCCTCTTCAAGCCGATCGACCCCTACGTCTTGCGTAGCAAGGTTCAGGTGTTTCTCGAGCTCTATCTCGGGCGGCAACGGCTGGAGGCCGAGATCGCCGCACACAAGCGCACCCTGGCCGAGGTCGAGGCCTTCAACTACTCGGTGTCTCACGACCTGCGTGCACCGCTCCGGCCGCTGGACGGGTTCAGTGAGGCGCTGCTGGAAGACTACGCCGACAAGCTCGATGAACGGGGGCGGAACTACCTGACCCGAATCCGGGCCGCGGCCCAACGGATGGGGCAACTCATCGACGATCTCCTGGAGTTGTCGCGGGTGAGCCGCGCCGATCTACGGCGTCAGCAATTGGACCTCTCGGGATTGGTCGCCGCCATCGTCGCTGACATTCGGGCCGATCCGGCAGCCGGAGAGCGGGAGGTCATCTGCACGCCCGATCTTCAGGTGAGCGCCGACGCACGCCTCCTGCGTATCGCCCTCGAGAACCTGCTGCGCAACGCCTGGAAATTCACCGCTCGCCAGGCGCAGCCCAGGATCGAGTTTGGCTGCACGACGGGCGGGAAGGAGCTGATCTACTCCGTCCGGGACAACGGCGTAGGGTTCGACCCCACCTACGCGAGCAAGTTATTCCAGCCATTCCAGCGGCTGCACACCGCGGAGTTCGCGGGCACCGGAATCGGCCTCGCGATCGTCGACCGGATCGTCCGCCGACACGAGGGGCGAATCTGGGGAGAGTCCGCGCCGGACCAAGGCGCAACGTTTTTCTTCACCCTGGCGGCACATTGAGCTCGGACCCGTTTCCTGGATGTCGCAACCCAAGGAAACGATGCCCCTGCGTTGCACTCGGCACCGATCGAGAAAGATGCCCTCGCCCTCTCGCCCTGACGCGCCACGTTTCTGACGTTCGACGATGACGTCGCCCGCAGGCAGCATTGGATGGTCGATGGGGAGAGCAAGGGGCCGGCGGTTCTCGACACGCTCCACGCAATTGGCTTGTCTGCGAAGATAGATTGCGCGAACCTTTCAACATGAGTGGACAGCCGACCGACTCCGCGTCCGTCGACGTTGACGAGACTCCTTCGGTGCTGGTCGTCGATGATGAGCCAGCCGTGGCCCGAATGACGGAACGTTTGCTCGGTCGCAACGGATATCGGGTGACGGTTGCTCACGGTGGGAAGGAGGCGATTGAGCTGGCTCGGACCAACGCTTTCGATGCAATCGTCAGCGATCTCGACATGCCAGGCGTCGACGGACGAGCGTTGTTGCGTGCCATTCGTCAAAGCAACCTGGACGTCCCCTTTGTTTTTCTCACTGGCAACCCCGATCTGCAGAGCGCGATCGACGCCGTCGAGTACGGCGCCTTCCGCTACCTCGTGAAGCCCGTTCCACCGCAGCAGCTCTTCGACGTCGTGTCTCGCGCTCTGAGGTGGCATCGTTTGGCGGTCATTCGCAGGGAGGCGGCCGGCGAGCTGGAAGGGAAAGTGAGCAGCGATCGCGCCGGCCTGGAGGCGCGCTTTTCTTCCGCGCTCGACAGGCTCTGGATCGCCTGCCAGCCGATCGTCTCCTGGCAAGATCAGAAGATCATCGCCTACGAGACGCTCGTTCGGACGGACGAACTGAGCCTTCGGAATCCCGTCGATCTCTTCGAAGGTGCGGAGAAACTCGGGCGGACGGAGGAGCTCGGTCGCGCGATTCGGGGACTGGTCGCCACCCTGATTCCGCGCGCGCCCGACTCTGCGTTGGTCTTCGTCAACCTTCATCCCAATGACCTTGCCGATGAAGACCTCTACGCCAGCGACACTGGCCTGGCACCGTTTGCCAAGAAGATCGTCCTCGAGATCACTGAACGTGCGGCCCTGGACGAGATTCGTGGGCTACGCGACCGCGTGGAACGCCTTCGGGCGATCGGCTATCGGATTGCCGTCGACGATCTCGGCGCTGGATATGCGGGCCTGTCGAGCTTCGCCGCGCTTGAACCGGACGTGGTCAAGGCGGACATGTCGCTCGTTCGCGGAATCGATTCATCGGCGGTCAAGCGAAAGCTGGTGGCGGCAATCGCAGGCCTCGCCAAGGATCTCGGCATCCAATTGGTTGCCGAGGGAATCGAAACGCCCGCTGAACGCGATTGCGTGGTGTCGCTCGGCGCCGACGCTCTCCAGGGCTATCTCTTCGCCCGGCCCGATCGCGGTTTTCCGTCCGTCCGTTACGCCTGAGCGCGCCAGCCGGAGCACCCGGCGCGCGCCATTCATGGTCTCGCTCCCGGCTCATCTCCAGGGAACCCAGGCGACCAAGCGTCATCTCCCGATGCTCGGAACTTCACCCGTGATATAGAAATTCGATGAAGTCGGTCTCTCTCTTGTCTTTGGTGCTGTTCGGCGGGCGTGATGGACTCCCTGTCTGAGCTTCCGCCTGTCGCGCCTGTCATCCCTTCCCGCAGCCCCCAGATGGTTCTCCGCTTGCGGCAGGGAATCATCGTGGCCTGTATGGTCGCCGCGGCGGCGATGTTCGTGTCGCAGACCCGGTTTCTGGGCAACGCCCGCATCGACGACGCGTACTTTACCTTTTCAGTCGCGAAGAACGTCGCGGGCGGCCACGGTCCCGTCTACAGCCACGGCGAGCGGGTGGAGGCCTACTCCAACTTCTTGTGGATGGTGCTCGTGGCGTTGCCGATGGTGTTTACCCGAGCCGGGTACGCCCAGATCGTCGCCCGCGTTGTTGCGGTCCCCTTTCTGGCGTTGCTCGGGTGGTCGGTCTACCGCCTGGTTCGTCGCTGCACCGGCTCGAGCGCCGCAGCGGTCGCGGCGGTGTGGCTGCTGGCGTTCGACACCGATCTGGCCACCGCCTGGCTGATGGGGCTGGAAACGGTCGCTTACACCGCCCTCGTCACCGCCAGCCTCGCGCTCTTCGTGCTGTCGGCTGAAACGCCGCGGTGGCGGCCCTGGCCGGTCTGGGTCGCCCTGGCGGCGGCGCTCACCCGTATCGACGGCTTCTTGGTATTCGGATTCATCCTCGGCGTCGAAGGCCTTCGCACCTTTCGCGACGGGCAACCGCGGCCGCTGCGCCGGTTGGCGCGGCGTTGTCTTCCGCCGGTCATCGTCTACCTGGGGTGGTTCCTGTGGCGCTGGGGCTACTACGGGCTGCCGCTTCCCACGACCTACTACGCCAAGGCACTGTTGCCGCTGCGCCTGCCGCATCGCGGGATGGAGTACGTCACTGAGGAGTTGCGCGGATCCTGGCTGGCGGTTTGTTTGCCGGCCGCCGCCTGGCTCCTGCTGCGGCGGCGGGCGGCGGCCGCGTTGCTGACCGCGTTCGTTGTGCCCTACTTGGCCTACGTGGTGAGGGTTGGCGGGGATTGGATGCCCTACGGCCGATTCGTCATGCCGGCGGTGCCGGTCATGATCGCGCTCCTGGTTTGGGCGCTGCGCGACGTGATCGGCGTTGCCGGGCGCGTTCGCCCGTTGGCCGCGCTGGCCGCAGCGTTGTTGTACTGCGCCCTGGCGGCGCGGTTGGACCACCGCTTTCTGAACGACCCGGAGGAGGACAACAAGGTGGGCGGCGTCGCGGTGCAGGCCGCGAACGTGCGCGGTTACTTCCACGCCGCAATCTTCTTGCGGCACGCGGTTCCGCCTGGCGGGCGGCTGGTCTCTGATTATGGGGGGGTGCTCGCCTACGCCACCGACGCGGCGATTATCGAGATGTGGGGGCTGGGCAATGCCGACATCGCGCTGCATGGGGACACCGAAGGGGTGCAGCCGATCTACGGTCGAACGTGCCCGGCCTGTTACCCGGCGCTGGATCCGCAGTACTTCCACGTGATGGACCCGCTGGTTCGCGACGAGCGAGCATTTTCCTCGCCTGGCGAGGTCATCGCGAATGTCTGGCAAACGGACACCATAGGCCGGTACATCGACATCGGCCGGACGTTCGCGGTGGGCCGCGTCCTGCGTCCGGCCACGCACGAGGCGCTGTACTTCCTGGAGAAGCGTCGCCCGGGGTTCTCGAGCGCCCGCCGCGACAGCGGTGATGGGTTTGTCGTCGACTACCCGTTCGAGTAGACCGCTGGGGCCGGGGCGATCGACGCCCATTACATCGAGAGCACGCGCAATTTTATCTGCAGAACGACAGCGTTCGCCGGAGAGCGTTGTAGAGCGCGGGGTTGTGCCACTTGAACGTCTCGTTGTACCCCGTGAACCCGAACAGGAGTCCGATCACGGCGGTCGTTGCGGCCAAAGCGATCAACAGGGCGATCACCCCGCCGCGTGGCCAGCGGCGCCGCACGCCCGCCAGCAGCGACCAACCGCCCCAAACCGCCAGCAACGTTGCACCGGTCGCGGCGTCCGCCAGGTAGCGCATGGTCGTGGCGATCGCGGTGAGGAACACGAGCGGCATGAGCGAGGCGAGGGCCGCCAGGCTGGCGACACACCAGACGCCAGCACGACGTCGCTGATCGGACATGACGGGAGCTCGAGGTGTTGCGCGCCCCCAACGGACCATCGCGCGTCCGGCGAAGAACAGCGCCGCCAGACCGAGCCAGGTCCAGGGGGATGCCAGCAAGAGTCCAGCCAGCGGTTCTTGCGTCGAGTATTCCGCGGGGAGATGCACGCCGGCAGGAAAACCGCGCTGGCCGATCTCGTAAGGCGCCGACACAAACGGAAACCGACAGGAGAGCCCTATTGGCCGGAGCAGGTAGCTGAACAGGTCCAACGGGAGATACAAACGTGAGGTTAAAAAGGGAAAGACGTTGAGCTGGTATTTGACGCCGATCTCGAACCAGGAGTCGAACCGCATCTTGTTGTAGCCAGCGAGCAGCCCGAGCACGAGGGCGCTCGGTCCGCCGAGCCAGGCGGCCCTGACGGCGGCGCGCCTCCAGAAGAGCGCGGGGCGCGTCGACGAGAAGTACGCTGTCAGCAGGACGAAGGCGGCGGTCGGAAGCACGGCGCTTATCCGGCAGCCGATGGCTGCGGCCCAGCAGCAGCCGGCGGCCAGCAGGAGGCGTCGCTTCGGTGCCCCTGCGGAAGCATGCCAGACGACGTCGAACGCAATGACCAGCCCGAAGAGCAGGAAGAACTGCGCGGCGACGATCGCCGCCTGGTAAATGCCGGCCGTGGCCAGCAGGAAGGTCGTCGGCGTGACGTAGGCAAATGCCAGCATCGCCAGGAAGTCGAGGCGCGCCGGGAGCTCGGGGAACAGCCGGCGGGTCATCCGCCTGATGAAGAGCGCGCCCACGACCAAGAGGAGCGTGTACGAGGCAAACACCACGTACTGATCCCCGATCGTAGACTTGATCCGCAGCACCACCTTGACGGCGAGCAACAGGAGGGCCGGCAACGGCCCCCAGTAGAGGTAATAGTGGCCGTGGTAGAGACTGGCGTCGCGGAACCAGAGATCGGAGTTGGACCCATCGAACGGATTCGGCCTGGCCAGAAGCTCGGGGGGCGGCGCGACCGGGATGTAGAGGTGACCGGCGCGGAATCCCTCAGCGAGGAGGTCGTAGTTCGTGTTCCAGGTCGGCCAGGTCGTGAAGGTGCCGGCCGAGATGATGAAGGCGTAGCTGGCCACGATCGCCACCAAGAACAGCACAAACGGCAACCAGCGCGGCGGACGAAAAGATCGTGCGCGCCACCAGCTCATTAGTCGCTCGAACGTTCGACCAGGAATTCGCGGAGTGTCGCAAATCACGTCGGTGAAAGGAAGGTCAAATGCCGCGCAGGGCCGGCGCCGCACGGGCGCGAACGTCGCGGCTGAGCAGCGCAACGGCGAGGAGCGCAAACAGCGCAAGCGACGGCAGGAGGAAGAAATAACGGAAGCGCATTCCGTCGATGCCGAACATCTTTAGCGCCATCATGTCGAGGAGGAAGATCTGAGACGATGTCGCAACGGCTCGAGGTCGACCGCTTGACGAACTCGAGCACGATCGCAGGGACATGCAAGATGGCACCGTAGGGGCCCCTGCCCGGCCATTCGCCACTCGACGCCGGTGGTAATGCAAAGCCACTTTCCGCGAGCAGCATCTCCTGGAACGAAAAAAGCCCAGCGAAAGCTGGGCTTTAAGAGAGCGGGAGAAGGGGTTCGAACCCTCGACGTCCACCTTGGCAAGGTGGCACTCTACCACTGAGTTACTCCCGCAAAACGAGCCAGCGTTTTAGGGCAAAAGCTCCGCCCGGTCAAGGTTCACCGACGCCCGCTCCGGCTGCTCCGCCCGGCTCGAAGGTGGCGACGACCTCGACGTGGAAGGTCTGGGGCATCAGGTCGAGGGCCAGGGCCCCGACCAGGCGAAATCCGTCGGCCTTCAGATGGCGCGCGTCGCGGCCCAGCGTCTGGGGATCGCACGAGACGTAGACGATCCGGCGGCGCGCGCGGATGGCGGCGGTCAGGTGGAAGCGGTCGGCGCCCTCGCGCGGCGGATCGAGGACGACGGTGTCGGGCACATCGGCCGGCGGGCGCGCGGACCAGGCCGCGGCGGGAACGTTGCGCCGGCCGCGCTCGACCGCCGCCGGATCGCCCTCGCAGGCGAACACGCGCCCTCGGCCGCCCGTGCCGGTGACGGCAACCAGATGCCGGGTGAACGTGCCGCTGCCGGCGTACATCTCCAGCACGATCCCAGGATCGGGTCCGACCGCCTCCATCACCGCGGCGACCAGCGCGGCGTTGGCGGCGCGGCCGACCTGGGCGAAGCCGCCCGCCGGGATGGCCAGCGGCGGGCTCCCGGGCTCGGCGACGTCGACCTCCGCACGCCCGAGCGTCGGCTTGCCGGCCAGCGCCAGGCCGACGACGCCCGCCTCGTTCAGGCGGTCGATCTCGCGGCGAGCGTGCGCGGTGCCGAGGGCGTCGGCGCGCACGACGTTCAGGTGGACCCCCTCGGCGCCCACCTGCGCCTCGAGCTCGATCCCGGCCGCCAACCCGCGGGCGAGCGCGCGCAGGGCCGGCAGCGCGCCCGCCAGCTCGGGCCCGAACAGCGGGCAGCGCGGCGGCTCGCCGAGATCGACGATGTCGTGTGACCGGCGCGCGTGAAACCCGAGCGTCCCCCCCTTGCCCACCGTCAGCTTGGCGCGATCGCGGTAGCCGAAGTCGGGGCCCACCGCCCGCACCGCCGGGATGGCGATCCCCAGCGCGCGTTCGACGATCGCCTTTTTGGCCGCGCGCTGGGCGCCGATCGAGACGTGCTGCCATTGGCAGCCGCCGCAGCTTCCGAACAGCGGACAGGGCGGCGGCACGCGCTCCGCGCTCG